>Ga0181535_10005751_pt1 | contig 13137 bp, 13 predicted proteins | sample PEATcosm2014_Bin_44_FD_119774 | JGI IMG/M metagenome (GOLD analysis project Ga0181535, IMG submission 119774) | Peatland microbial communities from MTU Mesocosm Facility, Houghton, MI, USA - PEATcosm2014_Bin17_30_metaG | ecosystem: Environmental > Terrestrial > Soil > Wetlands > Peat | place...
ACGAATGCAACGCCGACATAAAATTCAAAGAAGCCTTTATTTCCGCCAAAGAGAACGACATTGTGCTCATACAGTCGCCAGTGGGTCTTCCGGGGCGGGCAATAAAGAATAAATTTCTTGAGCTTGTCGAAAATGGAAAAAAAGTCCCGGTAAAATGCGCATATCACTGCCTTAAGACCTGCAAAGTCGAACAGAGCCCGTATTGCATAGCCCTGGCCCTCATAAACGCGGCAAAGGGAAAGCTTGAGAACGGTTTTGCCTTCTGCGGAGCCAACGCATTCAGGGTAAAGCAGATAGTCAGCGTAAAGGAACTGGTGTGCGAGCTCATGACAGAAGCCGAGATGCATTTCAGGGGCATGGTATTAAAGCCGGCCGTTTAAAACCTTTTGACTTTCCAGCCGCAAACGTATTATAATATGACCATATTATAACTCCAATGACCGCATTGAACAAATGCCTCACCGGGGTAATTATTTTATTTCACAAGGAAAAATGAATGAAAAAAATGGTATTGCACGGCGGCAGGGCATTGAAGGGAAATGTGCGCGTCAGCGGTTCAAAGAACGCAACCCTGCCAATAATGGCGGCGGCGCTGCTTTCGGACGAACCATCAACAATCACCGGCGTTCCCATGGTACGCGACATACGCACCTTCTCGGAACTTATAAAGATACTCGGGGCCAATGCCTATCTTGAAAGCAACATGCTGCATATCCAGCCGGACACGATCAACAATTTCAAAGCCCCCTACGAGCTTGTCAAGACCATGCGGGCGTCAATATACGCGCTCGGGCCGCTTCTTTCCAAATACGGGCAGGCCAAGGTTTCAATGCCGGGCGGATGCGCCATAGGCCTGCGGCCAATAGACCTGCACCTTATGGCCGTAAAAAAACTCGGGGCTAAAATAGAGATAAAACACGGCTATGTAATTGCAACGGCGAAGAAATTAAAAGGGACAAAGATAATTTTTCCGAAGGCAAGCCTCGGCGCCACGGTTAACACTCTGTTGGCAGCATCACTTGCAGAGGGCGTCACATTAATAGAGAATGCTTCCAAGGAACCCGAGATAGTCGACCTGTGCAACTTCATGCAAGCCATGGGCGCCGACATAGACGGGGTCGGCACCGGCACGCTCTCCATAAAGGGAAGCAGAAAACTGAATGGTGTGAAAGATTACAGCGTAATTCCCGACAGGATAGAGGCGGCGACGCTTATCGCGGCGGCTGTCATCACAAAAGGGTCGGTAACCGTTGAGAATGTCCGGCCCAATCAGATGGCCATGTTTTTTGAGAAACTGCGCGAGGCCGGCGCAAGGTTCGAGATAAAGGGCGAGAGCATAAAAATCATGCCCCATAAGGGCAGGCTGACGGGCACCGATATTGCCACGGAACCCTACCCGGGGTTCCCGACGGACATACAGGCGCAATGGATGGCCCTCATGACCCTTGCAACGGGGGATTCCATCATTAAGGAGAATATATGGGAAAATCGCTTCATGCACGTCCTGGAACTGGCCAGGATGGGGGCGGATATTAAAATAGACGGGAACACTGCGGTCATAACGGGCGTAAAAAAACTCAGCGGCGCTTTTGTGATGGCGTCGGACCTGCGCGCCTCGGCCGCGCTGATACTTGCCGGACTTGCTGCGGCAGGAGAGACCGAGATAAGAAGGATATACCACCTTGAGCGCGGTTATGAGAACCTGGACGCGAAACTTTCCGCGCTCGGCGCCGACATACGGCTTGAAAACGAGGATTCGGTATGAGAAAGAACCTGATATTTGTCCTGTGCGGCGCCGCAATATTCCTGGTCTCGATAATATTCTCGGCCGTCCTGGCATTTTATTATTCCATAAACCCTACGTTCGTATTCCTGCTTTTCGTTGCTGAAGCCATAATTGTTTTTGTCATTGCGATGATATTTTTAAGGGGCTACCATTCGGTCATTCTTTCGTCGCTGCAAAAAGCGGTAAACCTGGTATTTGACGACAATCCGGAATTTGCGGGAGACAGGCAGTATATGTCCATACTGGATGACATAAAAAAGAACCGGGCGGAGCTCTCAAAAAAGATCGTGCTCGAAAGGTCCGACGTTGAGGCGGTACTTAAGGAAGTTGCGGACCTTAAGGGTATCTATGACGGCGACAACGGCAGGGTGGATGAGATAAGGAACGGCGTAAAAATAATCAAGAATTTCTTGACGGCCAACATCCGTACATTTGAGAAGATAAAGGCCATAGGGCTTGAGATAAAGAACACATCAAAGAACATTGACAATGAGACGCAGAGCGTTCTGCTTGACGCCAAAAGGCAGTCGGACCAGGCCGCAAAGGGAGTAAAGGCGATAGGCAGGGAAATACAATCAATAACCGAGCTCAAGCAATCAATAATATCGTCCACACAAATAATAGAAGAACTTATCGAGATGTCCAAACGCATAAGGCTTTTCGTGGCGACAATAGCCGAAATGACAAAAAAGACCAACCTTCTTGCCCTGAACGCAGGCATTGAAGCGGCCCGCGCAGGGGAGGCGGGAAAAAGTTTTTCGGTTGTGGCGGAGGAGATAAAGAACCTTGCGTCAAATTCGAACCAGTCCGCCGAAGACATCACCCAGATACTTTCCGACGTGCAGAAAAGGACGGCCGAAGTGATCGAAATGATCAAAATGACAGAAAGGATCGAGGACAATATAAAGACCTTTTACCAGACGGGTGATATTTTTATAGGGATAGTCAAGGATGTGAAGCATGTCGAAAAAACCATAGGCACGATATCATCCTATACGGACGAGCATTTTACCGACAGCGAGCTGATGTTCAAGATAATAAGCGAATTTTATAAAAAGACCGACGATTATGCCAAGATCACCGAAGGGATATCTGAGGATGTGGAAAAATTCGACCGCACAGGTAACGGAGTGTATTCGGGGCTTGATTCTTTGACCGCGGCGTTGAAAAAATTTATTGAAAAATGAGAGGTTGTTTATGGCAGGAGACGAGAATAAATCTTTCACCGAGGCGCAGCTTCAGATAGAACGCCTGCGCAAACTAAAGGAACAAAAGGACGAAAAAGAGAAGAGCCATAAAGAAAATACTTTTTCTTTCGCGGGGACGGGCGGCCTGGAAAACGAGCCGGAAACGTCCGACGGGCCCGAGAAACCTGGAACCAAAACTCCGGCGGAGGCAGCGCCCGCAAAGATCAGGTCAAAAAAACAAAGGCTTTTAAGGGTTGAGCGGAGGAATCTCGAAAAAATATCATCGATAGCAAAAAAAATAAAATCCTCAAGTCCGGGGATGCGTTTAAGCGATGATATGCTTGCAAATCTTATAATTGCGGCCGTGCTTGACCTGAACCTGGATTTTTCATCTGTAAAGACCGCTGCGGAATTGAAAGAGCTGTTCCGTTCGGTAAAGGTGTGACCGGTATGGCCCGGGAAGGTTTGCTTGAATTGCTGGATAAAAAGTGCATGATAATTGAAGCTGTTTCCCGGAAAATAAACGAACAAAACAGACTGATCCTGTCAAATCAGTTTTCTGACATGGCCGGGATCGACGCCGCAAAGGAAGAGCTGATAAAAGAGCTCTTAATGACGGACAATAGGATATCCGCATTAAAAACGATTGACCGTGAAACTTCTGAAAAGGCAAAGGATAAAATACAAAACATAAATTCATCACTTAATTATTTAATAAAACTTGAAAAAGAAAACGAAACCTTACTGGAACGGGCAAACACTTCTTTTTCGGGTGAATATATCAAGGCTTATAAAACGTATAAACTGCCCAAATAAGGGGTTTACATCCAATAAAACATGGTTTCACGAAAACGTGGTCAAAAATATTGTTGACAAAAAAAATAAAATTAAGTAATATGTATTTACTTATTAGAAAAGTGATTATTTATATATAAATTTTAAAAGAGGGTTGGTATTTTCATGCTTGATGGCATCCTTTCAGGAGAGATTTATCAGGTATTAGATAAGGCCATGAATGCGGCTGCAATGCAGCAGCAAATGATAAGTAATAATATTGCCAATGTGGACACTCCGGGATACAAGCGTTCCGAGGTGGTCTTTCAGAGCAAACTTGACGCCCTGATATCAGGAAAGGACAAGACATTTTTACCCCTTACCGTAACGGATAAAAACCATATACCGTTGGTCAAGGAAATGTCTCTAAGCACGGTGGAACCGGAGATAATCACAAATACGGAGACGTCCCTCAGGAACGACGGTAACAACGTGGACATTGATTCTGAAATGGCAAAAATGGCTGAAAACACAACGTATTATGCTTCCATGGCCCAGCTTACATCGGCCAAAATCAGCACGCTCTTGCATGTTATAACCGACGGAAAATCATAAATTTGATGTTACTGGAGGTAGTGGTTTAAATGGGAATATTCAACGCTTTCGCGATCAGCGCTTCGGGGCTTACGGCAGAGCGCCTTCGTATGGATGTAATATCAAACAATATAGCCAATGTTAATACCACCAGGACAATTGACGGCGGCCCTTACCAGCGCCAGCGTGTTGTTTTCGAACCGCGCGGCGAAAAAATGGGATTTCTTTTCCCGTTCGTTTTTGACAAGACAAAACAGACCAGCCAGTTCCAGGGTGTGAAAGCAACGGGCATCATAAACGACCAGGAACCTCCGAAAATGGTTTATGACCCGGGTCATCCGGACGCGAACAAAGACGGTTATGTCGCAATGCCGAACGTGAACATAGTCAAGGAAATGGTGGACATGATATCAGCGACAAGGGCATATGAAGCAAATGTGACGTCCATCAACTCGGCCAAAACAATGGCAGCCAAGGCCCTGGACATAGGCAAGGCATAATAAAATTAAAAGGAGCCGATAAATGGCAGTACCTTTTGCAATGGGAGCGATCGAAGGGATACAGGGAATGATAGGCGTGCCCGCCACTATCCTGAATAATACGATGATAGGCGTGCAGCAGCCGAATCAGACGGCGGTTCCTGACAGGGTTGATTTTAAGGAACTGCTCAGCTCGGCGGTTAAATCCATAGGCGAGTCCCAGACAAACGTGGACGACTCCATCGCGAAGCTTGCGGCGGGCCAGAACATAGAACTGCATGACGTAATGCTGGCCGCCCAGAAAGCGGACCTGACATTACAGCTTGCGCTGAACATTAAGAACAAAGTTACGGACGCTTATCAGTCTATTATGAGCATGTCAATATAAAATAACCGCGAGGTGCACGTGTGAACGAATTTTTACTCAGGATATGGGAACGTTTGAAGACGTTCTGGCAGAATCTCACCACATCCCAGAGAGTACTCTGGGTTTCCATACCCGCAGCGCTGCTGCTTTTATTGACGGTCCTTGCGCTGTGGACCACGTCCCCTAACTATATGCCGCTTTTTTCCAATTTAAGCGCGGATGACGCCGGGACCATTCTGGCAACGCTGAAAGATAAAAAGATACCTTATAAAATAGAGGACAACGGCAAGGCCATCCTTGTCCCGACAAAGTATTTATATGATACGAGGCTTGAGCTTGCCGCAAAAGGGCTCCCAAAGGGCGGCGGCGTGGGATTTGAGATATTTGACAAGACAAACCTGGGAGTGACGGATTTTACCCAGAAGGTTAATTACCAGCGTGCGCTGGAAGGCGAGCTTTCCAGGACAATAGGAAATATCGACGCGATACAGGAAGCGAGGGTTCAGCTTGTCCTGCCGACAAAAGAGTTGTACGAGGAATCGCAGAAAGACCCCACGGCATCCGTCCTGCTGAAGCTTAAAATGGACGGTAAGCTTGGTTATGACCAGGTAAAAGCCATTGTGCATCTCGTTTCATCGAGCGTCGAGGGGTTAAAACCGGTAAATGTCACCATAGTGGACACGCAGGGCGAGATATTGAGCGACGCCATAAGGGACGAACTCATGGAGGATTCAAATCCGAGCGATTATTCATATTCCAAGCAGTTAAAACTTACGAACCAGCAGATAAAGATCCAGAAGGATTTTGAGCGGGACGTGCAGAGGCGCGTTGAAACCATGCTTTCACAGGTTCTCGGAGAATCAAGGGCTACGGTACGCGTCACCGCGGAACTAAATTTTGACCAGGTGGAAAAAAAGGACGAGGTATACGAACCCATCGTCGGCGGCAAAGGCGTATTGCGCAGTTCCAAAAAAGACCTTGAAAGCTACACGGGCGTCGGGGTTTATCCCGGCGGCGTCCCGGGAACGGATTCGAACATACCCGGGTACAAATCGGTGGTATCGGGAAATTCGCAATATACAAAATCGGACGTCACGGAAAATTATGAAATAACAAAACGCGAGTCGCATGTGGTGCAGACCGTCGGCGACGTAAAAAGGCTTTCAGTGGCCGTCATTGTCGACAATCTCCAGCCGCAGCAGGTGACATCGATAAAGAACGCCGTCATAGCGGCGGCGGGACTGGACATAACAAGGGGTGACCAGGTGGCCGTCGAGAACGTTTCTTTCGACAGGTCGGCTGAGAAATCAGAGCTCTCAAAGGCTTCCGCGCTTGAACGCGAAAAATATATGTCGACCATCATGAGCCTTGGCGTAATAATAGGCATCCTGATATTCGCCCTGTTCTTCCTGAGGTCGACGCTCAAGCCGAAGGCAATAAGGGAAAAGCTGCGCCGCCAGATAGAGATGGCGTCCGCATCGGCCAAGGCCGAAGAAGAAGTGGAAGTACCGCTGGAAGCGGTGCCTTCGGCGGCGGAACTTGCCGAGGCGCAGAAACGCGCGGAGATGAAACGCCAGATAACAAAGATTGCAAGGGAAAACCCGAAAATAATAGTTCAGCTTATCAAACGTTGGTTAACGGAAGAGAAGAGGTGACGGTATGGCGCTAACAGGAGAACAAAAGGCGGCGGTACTTCTCATAACACTGGGACCTGACCTCTCATCTGAGGTTTTCAGGAACTTAAGCGATGAGGTTGTTGAACAGATAACCCTCCAGATAGCTAATACAAAGAGAGTTCAGCCGCAGGACAGGGACGCGGTTCTCGAGGAGAGTTATCAACTGGCGCTTGCCGAAGAATATATCTCGCAGGGCGGCATAGATTACGCAAGGGAACTCCTGGAGAAGGCGCTGGGCGAGCAAAAAGCCGTTGAAATATTGAACAGGCTGCAGGGCGCGCTTCAGATGACGCCCTTTGATTTTATTAAAAAGACCGACCCGCAGCAGATATTGAATTTCATACAGAATGAGCATCCGCAGACAATAGCGCTTGTTCTCGCGCATCTTTCGGCGGAACAGTCCTCCACAATAATTTCATCGCTCGGGCCCGAGGTTCAGGTCGATGTCGCCACAAGGATCGCGACCATGGATCGCGCCACGCCGGAAGTCATAATGGAAGTCGAAAAAGTCCTTGAGAGAAGGATAGCCTCGGTATTCACGCAGGAATTCGCATCGGCCGGCGGCGTGAGGAACGTTGCCGAGATATTGAACAGGGTCGACCGCTCCACGGAAAAGGCGATTATGGAAAAACTCGAGGAGAACAACCCCGACCTGGCCGACGAGATCAAGAGGCTTATGTTCGTGTTCGACGATATCCTGCTCCTGGATGACCGCACAATACAGCAGATACTGCGCGAAATAGACTCCAAGGACCTTGTCCTTGCCTTGAAAGGCGCTTCAGAAGAGTGCAAGAACAAGATTTTGAAGAACATGTCGAGCCGCGCACGCCAGATGATACTGGAAGACATGGAAGTCATGGGGCCGGTTCGTCTGAAGACGACGGAAGAAGCGCAGCAGAAGATAGTGAACGTGATCCGTCAGCTGGAAGAGATGGGAGAGATAGTCGTCGCCCGCGGCGGCGAGGAGGAAATATTTGTATAAAAACCTGTATTCCCCAGGTGAGTATAATATAAAAGATACCCCGTACAAGCTACGGGGTTCTTTTTTATCAAAGGCTGCCAAACTAAAAAAAGAGACCGATGAGAAACCGTCCGAACTGACGCCGCAGCAGAAAACGGCCCAGGCAAACGACGAATTGAAATCGATCGAAGCGCAGATCGAAGAAAAAAAAGGCGAGCTTTTGTCCCTTGAACAGCTGAATATCGACATAAAAGCTTCGGCTGAAAAAGAGATACAACAGAAGCTTGCCGAAGCGGAGAAACAGGCCGCTGAGATCAAGTCGCTCAAGGAAAAAGAAGGCTACGAGGCGGGATTTGACAAGGGTTATTACGAAGGACTCGCAAAGGGAAAATCCGAGATGGATTCAAAATACAGCGGCATTGTCGCAACTTTACAATCCATTGCAAAGGGCGCGGTCGCCGAAAAACACAAGATTATAAACAATACCGAGGAAGACATAGTGAATTTATCCATTGATATCGCCAGAAAAGTGGTCGATCAGGAGCTAAAAGTTTCAAAAGACATAGTGGTAAACTTTGTGAAAGAAGCCATAAAGATGCTCGAGAAAAAGGAAAAAATAACAATTTACACCAATCCGGCCGATCTTGAACTTATAAAATCACACAGGGAGGATTTTATCGCCCTGACCGACATAAACGAAGCCCTTCATATACTGCCGGACGACATGCTGGAGCCCGGTGAATGCAGGCTCGAATCTGAAAACCAGATCGTTGACACTGACCTTGATTACCAGTTCGGCGAGATCAAGAAAAATCTACACTCGGCGGACTGATATATGTGCGCAATAGACCTCGCAAAATACCACGAAGAACTCCGGAAAATGGACGTCCTCAAGACAAGCGGCAAGGTCACACAGATAGTGGGGCTCGTCCTCGAAGCGTCCGGTTTAAAATCATCCATCGGGGAAACATGCAGGATAATATCGCGCGATGAGCTCTGTTCCATAGACGCGGAAATAGTGGGTTTCAAGGAAGGAAAGGCGCTTTTGATGCCGCTTGGCGAATTAAGGGGAATAGGGCCGGGCGCAAAAGTCATGGCCACCGGCGAGGAATTCAAGGTGCCTGTCGGAGACCAGCTTCTGGGCCGTGTTATCGACGGTCTTGGAAGGCCCATAGACGGCAAAGGACCCATAAAAACAAAAATTTATTATTCGGTTTATAACGATCCGCCCGATCCCATCTCCAGGAAAAAAGTCGAGAACCCCATAGCCACGGGCATAAGGTCCATAGACGGCGCCCTTACAATAGGAAAGGGCCAGAGGATGGGTATCTTTTCCGGTTCCGGCGTCGGCAAATCTACCGCACTCGGCATGATAGCCCGCAATACAAGCGCCGACATTAATGTCATTGCTCTTATAGGAGAGAGGGGCCGCGAAGTCAGGGATTTTATAGAAAAGGACCTTAAAAAGGAAGGCTTGAAACGCTCCGTGGTCGTGGCCGCGACAAGCGACCAGCCGGCTCTTATAAGGAGGATGGGCGCGTTTGTTGCGACATCAATAGCGGAATATTTCAGGGACAAGGGAAACGACGTTATGCTGATGATGGATTCCGTCACAAGATTCGCCATGGCTCAGCGAGAGATAGGTCTTGCCATAGGCGAGCCGCCCACAACCAAAGGATACACGCCTTCGGTATTCGGGCTTCTTCCCAAACTCCTGGAACGGGCGGGTACAACGCCGGACGAAGGCTCAATAACCGGATTGTATACCGTGCTTGTGGAAGCCGACGACCTGAACGAACCGATATCCGACAGCGTCAGGGCCATCCTTGACGGACATATAGTTTTATCGCGCGCACTTGCGGCGCAGGGCCAATATCCTCCGGTCGACCTTCTTGATTCGGTCAGCAGGTGCATGATCGATATAACCACGAGGGAGCATAAAATTGCGGCCAACAGGATGAGGGAAATACTCTCCACATACAAGAATGCCGAGGACCTTATAAATATAGGGGCTTATGTCAAGGGATCCAATCCGTCGATAGATTACGCGGTCGAGAAAATTGCAGGTGTCAAGAAATTCTTCATGCAGGGCATTGACGAGAGGACGGAATACAACGATACGGTCGAAATCCTTGAAAAGATGTTCAAATAATGAAAAAATTCAAATTTAAGCTCGAAACGGTCCTGAATGTTAAGGAAAGAAAAGAAGAAAAGCTTAAACATGAGCTGTTGAAGCTTCACAGTCTCAGGCAGGAACAGGAAATTTTGCTTAACGAAACAAAGGAAAAAAGGACTTATATTACTAACGAAAAGTCGGAAAGAAGTTCCGGTTCCACTGATATCCAGAGTTTGCTCTTTTATGAGCAATATTTGACCAGATTATTAAGGCAAATTGACCTTACAAAAGAAAAAATCAGGGAATTGGAGGGTCTGGCGGACAAAAAAAGGCTGGAAGTGGTCGAAGCCAGCCGGGAAAAGAAGGTTTTTGAGAAGTTAAAGGACAAACAATTCGAGGTTTTCAATAAGATGGTCCTTTATAACGAACAGCTGGTCCTGGATGAGATGGCTGTTTCAAAGTTCAACAGGAAAGAGCAGCATAATTATTAGAAATTAGTCTTGACAATAACAGGATTGTTTTGTATACTTGCCTTGAAGAAGGAAATGGTTTCAAGCGGGTCGATTACCCGCGACACTGACGGCCTGGACCGCAAGGAGGGCCTTAAGTACGGAGGACAGACTGTGGTCAATCCACTTTTGTTATCAAACAGCCCTAATATAAGTCTGTCCGCGCTTTTAGGCGCCGGGAATACGGCCTCTCCAGCCGTCACAGACGCAGACAATAATAATAATTTTAATAATGTGATTGCCAATCTTTTGTCCAATGCGCTTTCAAACGAATCCTCATCACAGACAACTGGCGTAGCCGCAAATGAAAAAATAAAATCAGCGCTTTATCAGGCGGCCGCAATGTTGTTGATTACCGGCGGGATTACAAGTGCCGCGACACAGGACACAGCGACAACGGCGAAAGACACCGTTGTATCGACAATAATGCAAAACAACAGCCTGACTCCGGCGCAGAAACAGATATTCCTGAATGCCCTAAAATCGGCCGCAATTGCAATAGCATCAACCTCCGTCCCTTCTGAATTCCAGCAGGACATTTCCAGCGCTATTTCAGCTTCAAACAATAATAACACGCAGGCGAAACCTATTACGGTTTCCGGCGATTCAGTTTTGAATTCGCAGGCAGGCAAGACCGCGGCTGCGGCAGTAAGTGCCGGGGAGACCGTGATGATATCGGTGACTCAAACAAATGTTACCGAGACATCAATGAGTTCCCGGACAAATTCCGAACTAATAGCAAACGAGCAAGTCGATCGGATAAATTTTCAGGAAACAATCACGGCGGACCAGACAAAAGCAATGATACCCGGCAATACGGCTCCGGCGCAGGCTGTTTCGGCAATGCAACCGGCTCTTTCGGATAATAGCGTATCCGGCCAGGTAAAATCAATTTCCTCACTGTCAAATGAACTTGTGGAGTTGGCCAAAGGCCTTGAATTACTTGCTCTGGCAGTGGCATCTTCCGGGGACCCGAAAGCCTCAAAAACAGCGGGCCAGATCAAGGGCGTCATAGCTGATGTTGAAAAAATGACACAGGTTGTATCATCCCTCGCCGGCGCCGATCCATCAGCGGATAATTCCAAACTGGTTTCATCAATTAAGGCGTCGCTTGACGACGTTGCTTCGAAGTTCAATATAATAGCAGCCTCTTCCGCGGCGCTTCAGATCATTCCGCAGCAGTCAACAGCGGCTGTTTCACCTGCGGCTGTCGGGACTGACGATAGCCTTGCAGTCCAGCCTTCATCGCAAAAATCGTCCGACATTTCTATGCTGTTTAATTTTGGACAGGGATCCTCAAAACAGGGCAATAATAATGATTTGGAGATAACATCTTCAAATCAGCCCCAGTTCGGCGACATAGCGGCAAAGATAGCTGCCTTACTAAAGGATATGAACGGAAACCTCGAGGTCATAAGCAAAGTTGAATATGCCACGGTAAGCCAGCAGGCGTCAGTCCTGCCTAAAGCGGGCGTTCAGGCGCCGGCAAGCGTTGCGGCGACGGAAAACACATCATCGGCACAGGCCAAAACAATCATTGCGGACGCAGTGCAACAGCAGCAGCCGCAGCAGGCGGTTCAGGCACAGCCCGGTACGCAGACACAGCAGTTTTCACACACACAGATGGCTGCGCCCGCGATCCAGCAGGCAACGGATCAGCAGGCCGCCCAATTGCAGCAGTCGATTAAGCAACAGGTTTCGCAGCAGCAGCTTTCCGTCCAGACACAGGCGTCACAGCAAAAGTCGGCGGCGGCACTGGTGGACAACAATATTGAAATTTCCAATAATAATTCAGACGCAGTAATGCCCGTTGTGATCCCGGTTGTTATGGCAAGACAGTCGGCGGACAATAATTCAGAAGCCTCGGTCCTGGCAAAGGACGCAGCTGCGGCTCCGGCAAATACATCGTCGGCATACTCCGTGCAGACCCTTACACCCGAGGCTGTTTCGGCGGCTGCCAGACTTTTGAACAACGACTCTGTAAAATACCAGCCCGCAAATACATCCAAGAATTTTGTCCAGGATATCAATTGGGTGGCCAATAACATAATAAAGCCTGCGATTACGCCGGACAGCACGGCGGACCTTACGCCGGACCAGATGTCCACAAATGTAGCCTCGTTCGCAAGGTCCATAAAAGACCAGGTGGTTTTAAAACAGGTGGTCATGAATTTAAACAACAGCCAGCCGGTAAAAATAGACGAGATACACATGGTATTGAAACCGGAAAACCTGGGCACCATAACCATTAAAATAGAACACAGCAATAATGAGATAAAAGGCAGTTTCACGGTCTCAAATAACGACGTCAAGGATATAATAAAGGCAGGGCTTCCGGAATTGAAGAACACACTGGCCAACCTCGGCATCAAAACGGATTCTCTTGATGTCACGGTTTCGGACGGCAATGCGGGGGCTTATGACCGCGGCTCGAACGGCCAGTTCAATGAATGGGAAGGCGCGGTTCCCCAGGCCGTAACCAATGATTTCAATAACGGCGCGGATGTTTATTCCGGCGCCATGGGATACTTGAATTACCTGGCTTAAAAAAAACAAAGGAAAGGAGGTGCGAAAATGACAATTTCAAACACTACGGCAGCGGCTGCAACAACGCCGACAGGTTACACCACAAAGGCGGCGGCTTCGCCGGACACTGTCACGAACCCGAGCGCGAACCTCGGAGAGAGC
>Ga0181535_10005753_pt1 | contig 13136 bp, 14 predicted proteins | sample PEATcosm2014_Bin_44_FD_119774 | JGI IMG/M metagenome (GOLD analysis project Ga0181535, IMG submission 119774) | Peatland microbial communities from MTU Mesocosm Facility, Houghton, MI, USA - PEATcosm2014_Bin17_30_metaG | ecosystem: Environmental > Terrestrial > Soil > Wetlands > Peat | place...
ACATGAGGCGGCAGCGATCTCCTAAACGTTCCAGCAGAGTTTTCCGCCCTGAAGAATAATAGAATGCGGCGGCGCTTCGGATGCGACCGCCGCATTCTCTCTACCAGGGTAGTGGAACGACTGGCTGAACCTCAGCGACTGAGAATGGCCACACTGTTTTGTACTCATCGCTCTTGATTTGAGCGATGCCTAGAGTGGCATTGACGTTCAAGTTGAGATGTTGCTGTCCTGCAAGTTCAATGGCCTCAAAAGAGATTTTGTCATAGGGAAGCATGATCCCCGGGCCATTAGGGAATTTCTTTTCGATCTTGAGATTCGCAAGAGCAGCGCGAATCTTATCGCGATTAGGCTCGCCGGCCTGTTCGATGGCGGTCTTGAGCACCCAGACCGCAGTGTAAGCCTCAGCGGAATGGCCGTTCATCGGGATGCCGTACTTCGCCTCGAACTTCTGGTTGATGTCCTTGCCCTTGGACATGCCCTTGTTCCACTCGACCGCCGTAGTAATGCCCTCCGCCTGCGAGTGTAAGTTCTTAATGAAGTTGGGATCGATGACGCCGGTCGCCTTAGAGATCATGATCTTAGGTTTGAATCCCTGTTCGTGCATGGTCTTGACAAGCAGGATGGCATCGGAGACGTAGGGATCGACCATCAGAACGTCAGGCTTTGCAGACTTTAGGGTGACGACCTCTGAGGAGAGATCGGCCGCATCACGCGAGTACAGAATCACCTTGATTACGCTTAGGCCCTGTTTATCCGCCCAGTACTTGCCCCATTTGGCGGTTTCCTGACCAAGCAGTGTGTTGTCGGCGATAATCGCCACAGTCTTGAGATTCGAATGCGATTTCGCGTTCCAATCCACCACGTATTGCACCATGTCGCGCAGATACATCATGTTAGTCGGGGCCATGCGGAAGAAGTATTTGTAGCCGCGAGTAGTCAAAACGTCGGCCGTAGAAATGGCCGAAAGCAGAGGCGTGGCGTTCTTTTCCGCCACCTGCGAAATCACTTCAGTGACGCCACTCTGATAGGCACCTAGCATTACTGGAACATTGCTCTGGGTCATCAGCCTTTCAGCTTCCGACATGCCTATTTTCGGATCGCCCTGAGTGTCGCCGTAGACGATTTCAATCTTCTTTCCCAGGACTCCACCGGAGGCGTTGATATCCTCGACCGCCAGGTCGATTCCTTTCTTGATGTTCTGGCCGGTCGAGGCCACGGCACCGGTCAAGGGGTAAACCGCGCCAATAATGATCTCGTCGGATGCACTTTTGTTTGCACCGGAATTACAACCTCCGAGCATAGCGATACTCAACACCACAGCAACTAGGACACAGATTGCTTTCTGCCTGGTTATCATGACTGTCTCCTTGAATCAAACGATAAGGTTCTATTGAATGCCATGTACCTGTTAGCCCGCGATATGTTGCTCTCTACTGCTTTCCATAGATCAATACTCATAATCCGAGATATGCGCGTTGAAACTCGGGATTAGCCAGCAGCTCCTGACTCTTCCCTCCCATTACCAGCCTGCCGCTCTCGATCACGTAGCCATGATTGCTGATTTTCAGAGCCTTCTTTACTTCCTGTTCGACTAAGATGACGGTAATACCCTCACGGGCGATCTGTTGGACCACCGCCAGAATCTGCTCAACGAGATTCGGCGCGATTCCCAGCGAAGGCTCGTCGAACATGATGCACTTCGGAACCGACATCAACCCTCGACCTATAGCGAGCATCTGCTGCTCGCCACCGCTGAGGGTGCCAGCGGCTTGATACTTACGTTCTTCCAATCGGGGGAACATGGCGAACACTTTGCTCAGGCTTCGCCGAAACTGTTTCTTGGCTTCTTTGGAAAACGCTCCTAGTTCCAGATTTTCCAGCACTGTCATATCATGAAACAGCTGTCTGCCTTCAGGAACATGGACGATCCCCCTGGCCAGAATGTCATAGGTCGCCATGTGCGTAATGTCTTCCCCCTCGTAAGCGATCTTTCCATCGCGGGGATGGAGGATGCCCGAAATGGCGCGCACTAGCGTTGTCTTGCCAGCACCATTGGCGCCGACGATGCAGATGATTTCTCCGGCGCTGGCTTCAAAGCTCACATCCCACAGCGCCTGAATCTCACCATATGCCACATTAATGGACTGTACTTGTAAGGGCCTTGTCATCGTCTTTCCCGAGGTAAATGTCAATTACGGTTTGGTCGCTCATGACAGCGTCCACAGATCCTTCGGCGATCTTTTCGCCGTGGTGAAGCACGACGATCTTTTCGCAGAGCGTTACCACGGCCTTCATAATGTGCTCGATGAGCAGGATCGTCACCCCGGATTTGTTGATTTCCCGGATCAAAGTGACGCACTCTTCGGTTTCCGTGTGGTTGAGGCCAGACATCACCTCATCCAGCAGCAGCAGATCGGGTTTGGCTGCCAAGGCGCGCCCCAGTTCCAGCCGCTTCCGATCGGCTGTGCCAAGCTCTTTGGCCAGTACGTTCTGCTTTTTTAGCAGCCCCGTGAATTCCAGTATGCCGAGGGCGTGTGGTCCCGCCACGGCGACGTTGCGCGAGTGATTCCGCCCGAACATTGATCCGGCGATAACATTGTCCAGAACGGACATATAGGGCAGCGGCCTCATGATCTGGAAGGTACGCGCCATGCCGAGCGCACAGCGCTGGAACGGTTGCTGTGTCGTCACGTCCGTGCCCTTGTATACGATGTGTCCGCCAGAAGGTGGGTAGAAACCGCTGATCACGTTGAACAGCGTAGTCTTGCCGGCTCCGTTCGGGCCGATCAGACCCACTATCTGTTTCTCCTCAACCGAGAAAGTCACATCGTTCAGCGCCTGCAGTCCGCGAAACTTCTTCGATACACTCTGAATCTGCAACATTATTTCTTCATCACCTCAACCACGCCGAGCTTTGCTCCGCTTAGTTGCCGATACCACCTCAGCCCGTTTAGCCAGCCGACCAGGCCCAACGGCTTCACCCGTATGATCAGGATCAGGATGACGGCGTATGCGATCAGATGCCCCCCCGGAATTGTGTTTCCTAGCATGACGCGAAGATATTCCGAGATAGGCATCAAAAGAAAGGCGCCGAGTAGCGGACCGCCGACGGTTCCGATACCGCCGATAATCGCCGGCAACACGATCTCGATGGAATAACCGCCCAGCATGAGGTCAGGCTCTATGTAGCGAACGTACTGCGCATAGTACGCTCCGGCAACGGCGGTGAAAGCCGCGCTCAGGAATGCCGCCAAGAGCTTGTACCTGACCACATTGATGCCAATCGCGCTGGCGGTGTCTTCGTCTTCTCGAACACACTTGAAGGCATAGCCAATACGGGAGCGCTCCAGGATTGCAAAGCTCCCGTAGATAACAAGAAGCAGCACCAACCCAATGTAGTAGTAGGGTAATTTGCCGAAAAAATGGAAATTGTACCAGGACCGATCGACCATTGGCAGCAGAATGCCCTGCGCCTTGCCGACCATCCCCCAATTCGTAAACAGATTACGAAAGGTTTCGGCGAAGGCGATAGTGGCCAACGCGAAATAAGGTCCCCGGAGGACGAAACACGGATAAAAAATGATAGCGGCTGTTACACCAGCGAGCATTCCTCCAACGATCATGCCAATCCAGGGAGTCACGTTGAACTCGATCAATAGCAGTGTGGACGTATATGCCCCCATTGCCATAAAAGCGGCGTGCCCGAGGGAGAATTGACCAGTCAGTCCACCGAGAATGTTCCAGGCAACTGCGAGCATTGCCACATAGAACAGCATGATGAACACGTGCAGAATGTATGGCGCCGCAATGAAGAAAGGAACCAGCAGCAAAACGCCTAACAGAGAAAGCTCGACACGGAATGATCGCAAAGGTCCCACCCGGTCACCTCGCCCTCGACACAAAATGCTGGCGCAATATCAGGATTGCGAGGAAGGTCAGAAACACAACCGAGTCCTTAAACTGCGGCCCGACGACGAACGCTCCCATGGTTTCAAGCAGGCCCAGAACGATCCCACCCACAAAAGCGCCCTTGATGCTCCCAAGTCCACCTAGGACCACAACCACAAAGGCACGCAAAGTGAAAGTAGCCCCGACCATCGGGAAGACGTAGTAGAAGGGCAACAACAAGGTACCGGCGATCCCAGCCAAGGCCGCGCCAATTGCGTACGACAGAATGTACATCCGATTGATGTTGATCCCAACCAACCGCGCCCCGATCGGATTTTGGGAGGTGGCTCTAATCTTCTTGCCGGTTTCCGATTTCATCAGGAACGCGTACAACATGAACGTTACAAAGATCAGGACGCCGAAGCTGATCAGCTTCGGCAGACTAACCACCTGCCCGAGCAAATGAATATTCTTCAGCGAATATCCGGTCTGTACTGTTCTGTAGTCGGACTTAAATAGTACCAGGGCCAGATTTTGCATCAGCATCATCAGGCCAACCGTCATAAAAATAAGGTTGGAATCATTGGCTGCGCCAAGCAAGGGCGTGATCAGGCCGTGCTGAATGACAGCTCCGAGGCACATCATAATGACAGCGACCAACGGCAACGATAGATAAGGATCCAGGCCGAAAGTGCTGGTGAACAGATAGGTCAGGTACATGCCAACCATCAACAGTTCGCCCTGACAGAAGTTGACAATCTTCATGACGCCAAATATCACATTCAGGCCCATGCCCATTAGCGCGTAGAAACCGCCCACCAAAATCCCGTTGATCACGACCTGCACAACGACTCCGCTCAACATTCCACCTCCGTCGCGGCCTCTACTCAACTACACGCAAGCGTTGGGAAAGCGAAAACCTTCGTTTACCAAACGAACGCGGAGGAGCTGCGGGTAGACCTTCGCGCTGAGAATCACATTCCCCTTTTGCGAACTCTTAATATCCGTCTTGGTGATCCATGATTTTGTAGCCCTGCCCTCCAAAAGTCAACGCCATTCGATCGCACACTCCTATCATCCGAACTCAACCCGGCCTCATCCCCACGCTGCTTCTGCGTGTTTGTGACTTTCAGAAAGTGCGCGAAATGATTCAGCATCAGTTTGTCCATGGATTTCTGATGAATGTGCGGCCCCAGGGTTCTTCCGCTCGCCCGGCACAGTGCAGTTGCGGCCCGGATGGGTGTAGAATTCTCCCGCCTTCAAAGTCAAAAGACTCGGCTATGGCCGCTGGGGTGAAGAATAGTTCATACGTTTTTGGCAAGAAACGCAGAGCGCAAAACTCTCCGCGGCATTATTCTTTGTTGAGATCTGATATTGGCGGGAGAAGATACCATCAGCAATTATCAAGGAGCGTGTGGGAAAGATCATGTTACAGGCCAACATTAGGAGGGGGTTGCGCGTCCTGGTGACCGCTGGCGGCTCCGGCATAGGCCGGGCGATTGCCGGTGCGTTTGCCGAGTGCGGCGCGCGCGTGCATATCTGCGACGTTTCCGGGGAGGCTCTGGCGCAATGCGCAAAAGAGCTTCCGACGGTGAGCAGCACGGTTGCCGACGTTTCCGCCGAAGCCGATGTCGAACGGCTCTTTCAAGATGTGCGGCGGTCGCTCGGTGGGCTCGATGTTCTGGTGAACAATGCCGGGATAGCCGGACCGACCGGCGGAATCGAGCAGATTTCGCCGAATGACTGGCGGCGCACCATTGACGTGAATCTGAACGGGCAGTACTACTGCACCCGTCTGGCGGTACCGATGCTGCGCGAGGCAAAGGATGGCGCAATCATCAACCTATCCTCGCTCGCGGGGCGGCTTGGCTTCCCTAACCGAACGCCGTACGCGGCATCGAAATGGGCGGTGATCGGACTGACAAAAAGCTTGGCGATCGAGCTCGGACCTGCCGGTATCCGCGTCAATGCCATATTACCGGGCATTGTTGAAGGGCCACGGCAAGAGGGTGTTATACGCGCCCGCGCGGAACTCGCACAGGTGAGTTATAGCGAAATCGAAGCCGAACTCACCAACCGGGCCTCGCTGAAGCGCATGGTCACGGCGGACGATATAGCCGCGACAGCGTTGTTTTTGTGTTCGCCTGCGGGACGCAACATTTCAGGCCAGGCACTCAGCGTTTGTGGCGACGTGCAAACCCTAGCCTGATTGCCATCGTAGGCAGAAATGGTCCGCTCTCCGGAGTGCGCCTCAGGGGTGTTTTCTCTTAACAAAGACTTACATGGTTTGTCGCCAACATGGATAACGAAGGGCTGACGGCAGCAGGCCGTGGGAAGGAGCTACAACTTGCACATCACGCCCGCTGAGGAACTCGTGACCCGGAAAGACCGACTGCAGCGGTCGCTCCAGGACAAAGGAATCGATGGTGCGATCATCCTGCAACGAGCGGACATCTTCTACTTTTCCGGGACGGGACAGGACGGGCACTTGCTGATACCCGCGTCCGGCGAATCCGTCCTGCTCGCGCGAAAGAGCTTCGACCGGGCGCGTCGTGAAAGCCGGCTGTCTCTGGTCGAGAAATTTCCCAGGTCAAAAGAGTTGCCCGAAACCATCCGTTTGAATTTCCGTCAAATCCGAAAGATCGGAATGGAACTGGATGTTGTGCCCGCCAATCACTATCTACGCTTTCGGGCTATGTTTCCAGAATCAGAGATCGTTGATGTCTCTCCCCTGATCCGTCAGATCCGGATGATCAAGTCGGAGTACGAGCTTGGCAAGCTACAGGAGGCCGCCGTCATGAGCGACCGCCTGTTCGCGAAAGTACCGGAGTTTCTGGAGCTCGGGATCAGCGAGTCTTCCTTCGCGGGAAGGCTCGAGGGCTATTACCGCAGCCTGGGGCACCAAGGCTTCGTTCGGGTAAGAAGCTTCAATCAGGAAGTGTTCTACGGTCATGTGATGTCGGGTGCGAACCTTGCTACCCCTAGTTACCCTGACAGTGCCACCGGTGGCAGCGGCCTTAATCCTTCATTCCCTCAAGGTGCAGGGAGAAAACTCCTCGCTCCTAACGAGCCGATCATGGTCGATTTTGCGGGAGTGCACGACGGGTATATGGCCGATCAAACCCGGATATTCGTTTGTGGCGAGCTTCCAGAACGCCTGGCCGAGGCCTTTGATACCGCGCTCAGGATCGAGCAGTACTTGAGGGAAAATGCCACGCCTGGTGCGCGGTGCTCGGAGCTGTTTGCTGCTACTCGAGATCTGGCCACCCAAGCCGGATTCGGCGATCACTACATGGGATACGGCGAAAAGGCAAGGTTCGTCGGCCATGGGATCGGCATTGAACTTGATGAATGGCCGGTAATTGGCCAAGGTATTGACACGCGACTCGAAGAAAGGATGGTTGTCGCCATAGAGCCGAAATTTCTATTCCCTGATGTAGGCGTGGTGGGAGTGGAGAATACATGTGTTGTTAGATCACGCGGTCTGGAAGCGCTTACGAAATTTCCCAACGAGATTACCTATTTGAAAAGGTGATTTGCGGCTCGTTGACGGGAAAACCTCGTTTTATTCTCCCGTCGCCATAAATTGCCACATACCTGGGTTACGGCGTTCCTTCAAGAAACTCGCAGCCCTGCACTGGCACGCAGTTGCACGGAAACACAAATCGCCAAGAATTTCGCCGGATCGTATGACCAGTAACCTGGACGCGAGTTACTCCTGTACCGTTGTGCCCCAGATCATAACGATGGCAAACTGACGCCGCCTTGGATGAAGGTGGCAGGTGAACAATGATTGACGATGTGCTGAAAGTTCTCGGCGGCTACATTGGTCAAGATATGGCCCCATTCTGTTGGGGGTGTGTTCTATTGTGTGTCATTCTGTTCATTTTCCACCGTACCAACTGCCCCTGCTTCAATGAGCGTAAGCAACCGAAGGCAACAGACAAGCTTGTTTCTGAAGACAAGGTGAATTCTCCGAACCTTTGACTAACCTCTATCAACTTTTTCCCGGTTAGCACGCCGGAGCCTGAGAAAACGAGGCCCTTGTCGGTTCGCACCTCAACCATAATCGCCATTTAAGCGTCCTTCTAAGGGACTCTTCTCTTAGCACAAATCGGAGGCCGCGGCTGAACTCTATCTGGCTTATCTCTTGTCGGCGTTGGTAGACGCGAACATCCTATACGGAGCATTTCACTGCGGGGTGAAATACGGGACACAAGTGGGAAAGGATGCGGAGAACGACAACGGCCTCTCGCCGATCTCAGGCCCCCGCAAATAAAGGCGTTTTCATTGACAGGAAATCGGCGCGACGGGATTGACTCGGGCTGTGATATTCGTTCCTCACCCAACCCGGCAGCACGCTGCCTTCGACTGTGGTACTCTTAATATGCGTTTGAATGTCTCTTTTTTTCGACCCGCCTTAGGCATCGGCGACCGTAACACCCTGCCTCACTCGTCCGAGAAACACCGACAATTAGATAGCCCAATTACCGAGCGAACCATGAAAAATATTTACGTTGGAAACTTAGACCCTCGTTGCACTGAGGCGGAACTGCGAACAAAGTTCGAGGCATTCGGGAAGGTCGATAAAGCGGAAATCATGCGAGATCGAGACAGTGGACAGCCACGCGGCTTCGCTTTCGTTGAAATGACCGTTGACGCGGAAGGTGAAAAAGCGATTGCTGGCCTGAACGGTAGCCTCATGGAAGGGAGCCCCCTCAAAGTGAATGAGGCGCGGCCAAAGGCCGAGCGCAGCCCATCTGGCGGAGGGCGCGGTCGAAGCGGCGGCAGGGGCCGCTACTAACGGTCATCCAGTCATCATGGGTTTGCCATTGTGGCCTATGCAGCAGCTTTCGGCAAGAAAGGTGTTTTTGTGCGTTCAGAAATTGCTTTGGCGTCACTACTTACGAAAAATCGTTTTGCATTATGCCACCAAGTGTTCAAGATTGTTCGCAAGCTTCACAAGCCCGGTAATCGCGTCCAGGATACTGCGACTGACGCGCTCCAGCGGCTTGCAGGTGCGGAGCAACAATGGGGCGAAGTGAAAAGCCCGAACACTATCGAGACCCAACCAGAACACATCGCGATTGCATCGTAAGGTAGGAATACCCGTCGGCAGAGCCGCCCGCGGATGCCGCGGACGGCGGTCTTCCTGCCGAAAACAAAGGAGAACCCTTTAACTTTATATGAAGAATGATAATTTTTGGAAGAGCCAGTTCTTGAAGCATGATGCTGTCCCCGACACTGGCAACCCGCCGATACCTTTCACCCCGGCAAAGCTTTCGTCGAATCTTTCCAGCGTTGGGCCGAAGGCCGATTCCCCCATGGAGGAACCATCGACCTCGCGGAAACACAAGACCCTTCAGCCAGTCTGCTCGACCCAGTCTACGCCGGGTTTGGCGGAACCCGTGCCGTTGGTGTTGTCGAGGTTTCCGGAAAAGTCGAAAATTCAATGGGAACAGTGGCTGCTAAATCGGAAGGTGGTACTGGGGAAGAGATGAGATTTCCTGGAGCCTGCACAATAACGAATTTTCGGGTGGGCAAACCTGCTAATCCTTATTCCAACTGAGCCGATATCGTGCGCGCGCCTTCCGACATGTCTCACGTAATCCTTAAAGCATTGGGCTTGCAGCAGACCTGACAATCTTCGACGTACGTTTGTTTGGGCTCTTCGAGAGGTTCTACCGCAACTGTCCCAAACAACTGGTGAGTCTGTCTCGATTACGCGCCGAAGCCACTGCGCCGAGCGGCCGAGTTTCAGCCAATCAAGCCACTGGCCGAGGTCAAATTGCCATTCCCTAAGGCCATGGTTGCCACATGAGAGCATCCTGTGGCGTTATGTAACCGCCTCCGATAGCCCAGTTTTTTGCCTGTTCCTTGCCCGCTTCCAACGAAGGCACTGACGCCTTATCCACCAACTGCTTTGTTCGCTTATCGATTGCGCCAAAAATCCAACTGTGATGAATTTCCTCAACGATTAGCCGTGTTTTCCCTCCGGGGATGTCGGCGTAAACGCATTGAAATACTTTGAACTGAGTCATCTTATTTACCGCCTCCACAAAGATAAGTAGCCAGCAATCCAGGGCTTTACGGTTTTACTGGTTTTCCCCACAAAAGACGACATTGGCGAAGAGCGTACCCCTTGCTGCGAACACTGTCAAGCCTTACGCAATGGATATTGGTCCGTCTATGAACGCGCACAAGAAGGATTTTCTACTCGTGTAATCGAAAGAGCGTACTTACGCCTGGTTGCTGCATGTCCTAAAGTGTCAGCACGCCTAGAGATCAAGGCGCATAATGAACCCCACTCTTTCGTCGAGAGGCCAACATGTCAGCCATGGCAAAGCGTCTCCTTTATTCATTGGTGTTGCTGACGCCACTTTCGCAGTTCGCACAACAATTTACTGCCTCCACGGTTGACATCGGAGGCGTAGACATACGCTGGCGGGTAAAACCGGAAGCTGTTGTCGCGTTGCTGAACGAGAATAATCGTTACGAAATTGTTCCGGCAGAGGAACGCACGTGGAAGGTTGGCGGCAAAATACCCAAGGCTAAAGCATGCGTCTACGTAAGTGATAAAGGATCAGAGCATCATGATTACACGCTACACTTTGACCAGAAAAATCGTTTGGTGATGGTTGAAAAAAGGTGGACACCTACGCAGGGCAGCGCTGTAGATTTTGCCACCGCTCTGTACAGCCTCGTGGCGCACCGACAATGGGGCCTGTGTACGCTGATCCCCGAGCATGGCTCTGACCCGGAAAGCCGGGACAGCATTATTCACGTGGCCTGCGAAAATGGCGGAATCGACATCTCTGTAGCTCAGGTCGCACCGCAGGGAGCGCAGTCTCAAATGGCAAACATATCCGAGTGGATTCACGCTCCGGCAAGAAAGACCCCTTCACGTTGACCCTCGCTTGGATGCAAATGGAACACAGCTTGCCGTACAAAAGAAGGAAAACGGCTGCTCGGTGGCAGCCTGGAGGTAATGAACCATACGTTTACTCAGATTACCGACGTAACTGGCGACAGCTCGGATTGCTTTGTATGATTCTAGGGTGTTTCCCGGGGGTTAATATTTTAGGCCGAGTCGGTTCCACTTCAGAATCAAATAACATCAATCGTGACCAGGAGAAGCGTCGTTCCGTTCCGTATCACATTGATGTACGGGTACGTGCGAAGGTGATCTCTAATGGCGTCTTAAAGATAGTACACGGACGCGGCAGCGACCTGAGCCAGCATGGCATGTGTGTGTTTTTGCCAACTGAACTCGGCATGCACACGACCATTGAGATCGAGGTCACTCTTCCGTATTGCAGTCAGCAGGTAAAACTTGAAGCAGTTGTTCGGAACCGTCGCAGCTTTGCGTACGGGATCGAGTTCATCAACATCACTGCCACCCAACAGAATCTAATTGAGTTCACCTGCCGTTCGCTGGCGCTCTTACAGTAGGGCTGGAAACGCGTACAGCGCTTCCGCCCCGCACGGCAATGTGATTACCAGCGATTCCCGGATTCGAAGCTCGCCCGATGGCATGAGACCACCTCACGCAAAACGGGATGAGAATTGCACAGTGAGCAACCCTCATGCTGATGTGGACAGACCGCAAAGGCGTCGCACCTCAGCCTGCTGTGGGGGAGTCACATCGAGGAATGCAAAGCCGTAAGTGCCAGTCTTGCGATAGCAAACCTGAGCACGCGGCTGCAGTTGTGTCTCTAGTCGCGAATCGTTAATCCGAAGTTGCACGTACTCGCCGGGAACAAGGTTCCCATCGACTTTGCCGCCGATACCGCCTGCTCCTAGAGACGTACAGACCCCGTGCAGAATCGACAATCCTTCAGAGCGATTCACCGTCACACCCAACGGGAACTCCACGCGGTGCCGAGTGTATCTGCGAACCTCCCGAGATTCCGTCTGCAGTAGCCGCTGAAGGGTGGCAAGGAGGGGTTTCAGACCCTCGCCCTCTGCAACGACCGCATCCACATGCGTCAGCATGCCTGATGGAACGTCCGGCGATCCTGAGAACATAATGACCGGAGTCTGTGGACGAACGCGCTTCATCTCCTGTGCAACTCCACTGTCAGTCGTTGAATAAAAAACAATCGCGTCCAGCCGACGTTTGGACATTTGGCTCAACACTCTAAAACCGTCATTCGCGGATATAACCGCATATCCATTCGTCATTAGAAGGGATTGCAGCAGACAGAGAAGGTCGTCGTCATTCTCGACGCAAAGCATGATGGTGCGCATCGGTGTCGGTTGCATGTCGCCTCTCGCCTGACGCAGGGCAATGTTTTGCCGTATTTCACTGCTGACCGCTTGACAACAATATATAGTCTGTCTTTTTCGGGGATAATGACATATGCCAAACGTACAGCCATCGCGTCGCCGGGGGGACATGTACTGATCGCCCTGGAACCGTCGTTCTATCCAGTGTGAGCCACAAATAAGTCCAAACTAAGTTGTGCGGGGCATCATCTGCTCAGCGGGAATGTCATCAAGCAAACACGGCCGTCATCAGGGATTTAGATTTCCCCGATGACGGGTTGCAGCCGATATCGGTGCCCAAGCTCGACTTGGTGACGAGTCGATTTGGGCCGGGGCCCCGCCCAACATGCCCGTATTTACTTCACTGGTGGCAGTGCGGGGGGCTTACGATGATGTGTACGTTGTTCAAAAGCATAAGCCAGAGAAATAAGCTTTGGCTCCTGCCAGGCCCCGGCAACTAACATAATGGTGAAAGGCTTACCATCTTTCAAGTAGCCTGCCGGCAGAGTTATGGCCGGGTATCCGGCCCTGGCTTCGAGAATGACACCGCTTATCATCGTGTTATTCAATGGGGGGAAGACTATCGCATCCACCCTATAATTACTGAGTGCCTGATCAATAGCCCCACGAGTAAGACGCATGTCACGCAGGTGTTCTTGAATGTATTCCGGATCAGCTAACGATCCACTGGTATTCTCCGCTTTTTCCAATATGTCCTGTCCATAGCGCGCGCGCCTCCCCGGATCTTGACTGTTGAAAGCAATAACATCGGCAAGGGAATGAATGGGAATATGCGGTTCGACGCTCTTCAGATAATTGTTGATGGCGGGCTTAAACTCATACATCATGGTCTTGCTTTCCTGCCAATTGGTTCCCAGCAGCTCATCGACGGGCATTACAACAGGGTCGACGATCTCCGCACCGGCGTCCCGCATTTCCTTCAGCACTTTGTCAAACGATGCCGCCTGTTCATCGCTCAT
>Ga0181535_10005754_pt1 | contig 13133 bp, 9 predicted proteins | sample PEATcosm2014_Bin_44_FD_119774 | JGI IMG/M metagenome (GOLD analysis project Ga0181535, IMG submission 119774) | Peatland microbial communities from MTU Mesocosm Facility, Houghton, MI, USA - PEATcosm2014_Bin17_30_metaG | ecosystem: Environmental > Terrestrial > Soil > Wetlands > Peat | place...
AGCGCTAACAAATCCTTCCATTTTCATGGCGAATGTCGTTAAGGCAAAATACCCAGCTGATTTTGCCAGACGGTATTCCCTGCAAGTCCGTACGACCATCGAGCCGCCAGAATTGTTGACAAACTCAATCCCGTCGATCCCGGGCGAGCCTCCAATCAAGACCCTTCGATCAAGTAGCTCTTCTATCGCGTCAGCATTCTCGCGGCCGTCCCAGTCTCCGCCAACGAATTCGATTTTGGTGCTCAACGGAAATCCCTTTAAGCCTGACACAACATCGCGGATGTCATCCATGGCGAGTTCACCCGAAGCAAACCCAACCTTAAGGGCGGCAAGAATCTTTTCCTTCTGTGCTTGAAGCTCCAGACGCGGTATGAGTCGTTGGATTTCTTCGATTTTGTCCGAAGCCAACTCCAAGAAGTATCGGATGCTTGACTGGGTAAGAATTTTTCCAGTCTTTCGCAAATTACACCAATCATGCGTGGGGACAAGATTCTCTGTCGAGTCAGTGGTAAAGTTTTCGGAGAGATAGAGGTCCTGCTTCAAGGATTCGAGTTCATTTGGTACATTCGCCAGATGAGTTGGAATGATGTGGTCGATTTCCAGATCTCTCAGCTGAATCAAATCACGGCAATAAAAACATTTGCGCGCGTGTGCGATCCAAATGGCAGTCCTAAGAATTGGAGATATGCCGGCGGAGCTCACGCTCGATAGTATACCGAACAGTCCAGCGAAATCGTCCAGACAGCGAACAGAGCGAGAATTACTCGAAGCGGCGGAGGCGGGGTTGTACAAGTCGTCGGATGGGACGACGTATGCGCGGGTGCAGATTTTGTCGATTGAGGAGATTCTGGAGGGGAAGCAGCCGGAGTATCCGCTGCATCGGCGGGATGCGACGTTCAAGAAGGCTCCGCGGAGCCGGCCTGCGGCGGCGGAGAATTTGACGTTGCCGTTGTTGCCGGGGGATGAGGTTTGAGGGGAGTCGCGCTGGGTTTGGCGTCCGTGCTTTCCCACCCAAGCAAAGCTTGGATGGGGCACCCTCGGTCGTGGGGATTGATGCGGCGTAAATGCAACCGCAGGTCCTTCGACTCCGCTGCGCTTCGCTCAGGATGACAGCAGCGGGACGGCGTTTGTGCTTTCCCACCCTCGACCACCCCAGCGACGAAGACCCGTCCCTCTTCCTCGCGAACGAAGACCTGTTCGTGGGGCCCCTGTCGCAGGGGACCCCGGATAGCGGAGCTGGGATGGGGCACCTATGATGACGCTGCCTGAAAACCTCCGGGCCTGAACAGGCTGCGGAGAAGTCAAAAGTTTCGAGAAAAATTGTGAGATACATCCCTCAGCGGCTAAAGCCGGCGTCGATCCAATCGACTTATTGGCACGAGTCAACTCGTGCCCTTCCGAAACTGCTCTTGGGACGCAGCCTGTAAAGGCCCATGCTCCCTGCGTGAATGGCTCACGGAGCGCGTTGGGCTATCGGTAATTGTCTCGATGAATGCATGCCGTCTCCGAGCATTACCCCGCAACTGTGTGCAATTTTGCCCATTCGGGCTCAAGTCGAGCGTCTAGTCTGTGAGGCGAGCGCGGACGCTCGCCGATGCGACCCTCGTTGTTAGGGGTGCCCGGATATTCGGCATCGGCCCTATTGGAAATACCACGATGAGGAAATGGAATCAGGCAACGTCCGCGATTGAGGGCCAGTTTACCGGCGTCCACACGCTTGGCCATCTGAGCGTCCGCGAGGGCAGTAAAGCAAAAAACGAATCATAACCGGAAGGGTCATCGGCCCGTCCAATCTACAGAAGGACCGCCAAGAATCAATGGGCTCAGGGAGACTGAATGTGGTTGCGCGGTTTCGTTCTTGTCTTGCTGATTCTCCCCGCCGGTCGTATTTCACTTGGCGCCCAGGCTCCGAATTCTTCTCCTCAAGAACGACAACCCCTCGTAAAGGCGCAGACCAACGCCGTGGTTGTGGATGTTGTGGTGACCGACCACAGCGGTAAGCCGGCACTTGGCCTCAGCAAGCGAGATTTTGACTTAACCGAAGACGGCAAGCCACAAGCCATCGATTTCTTCGAAGAACACTCCATCACGAGCGCGCCTGCCCCCGCTTTTCCCAAGTTGCCGCCGCATGCATTCTCCAATCAGCTTTCGGGCTCGCAAAGCGATTCAGTCACAGTGCTCCTTCTCGATAGCCTCAATACCTCGGAGGAGAACCAGGCCAATGTTCACAAGCACGCCATTGATTTCCTAAACAATCTCCATCCCAACGGACCAATAGCCATCTTCAGCCTTAATACAAAGCTCCATCTTTTGCAGGAATTCACTTCGGACACTTCTCTCCTTCTTGCCGCTGTCAACAGCAAGGCTGCCGCACCTGGGACGACGATCGATTCCCGCACCCGCGACGACGATCTTCGCGACAAGGAAGAAGTTTCGATGACTATGCATGCGGATCACCCAGAGGCCGCAGAGGCCGATGCAAGGTCATTAGCCGAGCATGCTGGTAAGCAAGCAGGAGGGCGCGCTTCCCTAACTTTGACAGCACTCCAGCAGCTCGCGCGATCTCTTGCCGCGATTCCGGGCCGCAAAAACCTCATTTGGTTCGCGAGTACTTTTCCAGTTTCCGTCTTCCCCGATGGATCAACGCGCGAGACGCTCAGCAACGGAAGCGAGATTCCCGATGTTCTTCGCGAGACGGTGAATCTCCTCGCACAAGCCAGAGTTGCGATCTATCCCATGTCGGCCCAGGGGATTCTCGTCGATCGAACCATGAATGCAGATTCGGGCGGTCAACCGCAGGGAGACAGTTTTGAAACGAATCCGTTCCAACAGACCTCAGCGAATGCAGCGAATACTGCCTCCATGGAGCAGTTGGCCTCGGAAACGGGCGGAGAAGCCAGCTATTCCTCGAATGATCTGACCAAAGCGATGGTGCAAGCCGTTCAGAACGGAGCCCACTATTACACGCTGGTCTACACGCCGATCAATACAAGAATGGATGGCAAATTCCGCCGCATCGATGTCAAACCGATACAAGGCAAATACAAGCTGGCTTACCGGCGCGGCTATTACGCTGATAACGGCACAACAACCCAAAGCGATCAGAGCACGGATCCCCTGGCGCGGTTCCTGGTGCCGGGCGTGCCGAGTTCCACGCAAATCACTTATCAGGTGAGTGTGGCTCCCTCTGCGTCGCAGCCGGAACCGAATGGAATGCGAGCCGGCGGCAATGCGAAGCTCGCCGATCCTCTCGTCCGCTATCGGATAGATTTTGCAATACCGGCGAAAAATGTGAATTTGCAGCCCGGGCCGAACGGGACCCACATTGGCAAGGTCGAGGTTGCGCTTGTCGCCTACGATCGTGAAGGGAAAGAACTGAACTGGACTGCACAATCGGTGACGGAGAGTCTTGAAGCTGAATCGTACGCACGTGCAGAACAATCAGGTTTACCGGCGCATTTGGAAATCGACCTCCCTAAGATCGATGCATTCGTGGCCACTGGGGTCTACGACTGGGGCTCCCAAAAGATCGGGACACTTGAAATTCCGGTGAGCTATGCTGCTGTTTCATTTGCGGCACCTCCACCTGCTAGCGCATGTTGTTCTGCCACGGCGTCTGCTGAGGCGTCCAACGCAGCAACAGAAGCGGTACCGCAGCCCGGGCTGGAATCGAAGAAGGCATCGCCGGACGAGCCGGTGCTGATGCTCAGGCCTCCGCCGCGTACCGCTTCGAATTTGGTGATCCCAGAAGGCCATATCCATCTTGACTTCGTGGTAAGCGATACTGCAGGCAAGCCGGTCACCGGACTCGAACCATGGGATTTCAAGCTGTTGGACAACGGTTCGACAAGAAAGATCTTGTCCTTCCGCTCCTTCGATGGAGTCGCTGTCAAGCCCGATCCACCCGCTCAGGTAATTTTGCTCGTCGACACAGTGAATTTGCCATTCGAGCAGATAGCTTTTGTGCGTGAGGAGCTTGAACATTTTTTGCGCAAGAACGGCGGCCATCCGGCGCAGCCCGTTTCTCTCTTTCTGCTTACCGATATCGGGTTGCACGTGCAGCCTCGTCCTTCGGTAGACGGGAATGCACTGGCGGACGTCGTGCATCGGATCAACGGCGGTATAAGCAGCATCAACTCAGCCATGGGAAGCGGTGGTTATCTGGAACGGGTCCAGTTGTCGGTGCGCCAACTAGCGGCAATCGCGGAGAACGAAGCAAGAAAGCCGGGTAGAAAGCTGCTCATCTGGCTTGGGCCCGGCTGGCCGATGCTGGACAGGCCCGCGGACGGGTTTTCCGAAAGGGATCAGCGGAGATACTTCGATACCATGGTCGAGCTTTCTACGCAATTGAGAGAGGCGCGGATCGCACTCTACAGCGTGGCTCCCCTCGACTCATCGGTGGGAAGCGGCAGTTCCAACCTTCTCTATCAAGCCTTTTTGAAAGGAGTGCAGTCGGCCCAGCAGGCAACGACCGGCAACCTGGCCCTGAAGGTGCTTGTGACGCAGACTGGCGGGCAAATCATGGGACCAAATAACGACCTGGTAGGGCAGATTGAAGGTTGCATCTCGGATGCAAACGCGTTCTATACGATCTCCTTCAATCCCCCACTTGCCGAACACGCCGATGAGTACCATTCCATTCAGTTGCAAGTGAATCAGGCTGGTCTCACGGTGCGGACTAATGCGAGTTATTACAATGAACCGCCAGGCAATTAGCTGAGCGTTGATGCTTTCAGTGGTAGTGAAGCTTCGGTTTTCGCCTTACACTTGACTCATGATTCGCCAGATCGCGCCTCTGTTCTTCACTACCGACATTGCCGGTACGCTTGCCTATTACAAAGACAAGCTGGGCTTCGAGTGCCAGGGGACGTGGCACGATCCGCCGGTGTACGCTATCGTTGCGCGCGACCGGCGTGCGATTCACTTCCGCTGCGCTGAGCCGCCCACTGCGAATCCCGAAAAATATGCGGACGAACTGCTGGATGCCTATCTCTCTGTCGATGACGGCGACGCGCTTTATGCCGAGTATGCTGCCAAGGGTGTGGAGTTCACTCGGGAACTTGCCAATATGCCATGGCAGACGCGCGAGTTTGTGGTGAAGGATTGCGATGGGCGGCTGCTGGCTTTTGGGACGAGCTTGTAGTTGTTGCTCTACTAAGACCGACGGTGCGATGGAGGACGGCGGATTCGTTCCGGGGCTGAAGCCCGCTTCGTTTTGCCCTGATTCAGGGGCCTAAAAGGCCCCTGCTCCCTCCAGATTGCGGCGAGCGAAGGTTCGTGCTTTCCCACCCAAGCAGAGCTTGGATGGGGCACCCATAGTCATGCCGATTAGCAACCGCCGGTCCTTCGACTTCGCTACGCATCGCTCAGGATGACAATGCCGGGTTTAGGTTCGTTGCTTTCCCAGGTCTCAAAAGCGAGACCTGGGGCACCCATTGTCGTGCGGATTGATGTTTCGCGCAATGAAACAGTGCCCCGTGAATCGATGTTGGCTGGGATAGGCTCTAAGTATTGTGTCTTTGATCGTGGTCTGGACTAACCCTGCTGCGGTTGCATTCAACGAGCTGAGTCGAGCGCCTCTTGTGCGCTTCTCGGTGCTGGCGTTGAGTTCTATCTTTTTTCTGGTTGATCCGTTTGCGGCGATTCCTTCGTTTATTGCGATTACCGAGAGCGCGGATGCGGAGCGGCGGAAGCGGATGGCGCGGAAGGCGGCGCTGACGTGCTTTATTGTTCTGACGAGTTTTGCGCTGGCGGGGCAGCTCATCTTCAGGATGTTTGGGATTACGCTGCCGGCGTTTGAGATTGCGGGCGGTCTGATTTTGCTGCTGATTGGGCTGGACATGCTGGAGGCCAAGCGCTCGGCGACGCAGGAGGCGTCGGGTGATCAGGAAGAAGGCGCGGCAAAGGAAGATGCGGGGATTGTGCCGTTGGGGATTCCCATGCTGGCGGGGCCGGGGGCGATTTCGTCGGTGATGGTGCTGGTGGGGCCGGTGCCTGGGTTTTTCCATTGGCAAATGGGGGCGATTCTGGGGTCGATTGCGGTGACGTGCCTTGTGAGTTATTGGGTGCTGGCAGGTGCGGGGCGGGTGCGGGCGGTGCTGGGGGAGACGGGGATTCGGATTTTGGTGAGGATTATGGGGTTGCTGCTGGTGGCGCTGGCTATGCAGTTTTTCGTGAATGGGTTGACGGATTTGGGGATTATTGCGAGGCAGGGGTGAGAAGAGCAGGGAATAGGGAATAGGGAATAGATAGGCGTTCAGTGACATAACGGCTAAATCTTGGCTGGCTGAAGCGAAATCGCGTGGACCCTGACGTCTGAGGAACTGTCGACCAAGAATTTGGAGATTCAAGCAAAACTTGGCCGGGTGCAGTCTCTGCACGGTCGTCCGCATTCGGCGGTCAGCATTGACTGCGGGAGGCGATCTTGTTTGGATCGGCCTTACTCCTTCACCACCGCTACGAGCAATCTGACCGCACCTCTCTGGGTGCCGCCGCTCACGGCTCCGAACGGCCGGATGCGAACGGGAGCAAGAGAGGAATAGACTTTAGTTTAGGATCGAGGTTTTGATTCTTTGAGTCCACAAGCACCTCGCCTCTAAACTATCGAGAAGATATCGACATCGACTGCGGGCCGATTTGCAATGGAGTCCCCATATATTACGACGGAGACTTTGGCTTGGATTTCAACAAGAGCTTCGACTTAGGTACACATCAGCCCGCAGCCGGACTGTTTCGTTTACTGCTCATCCCATACATACTCTGCTGGCGAAATGTTCGGCCTTTCCGCAGCAGACACAACCCTCGCAAATATATGTGGAGTTCTTTATGGCATTCGTTAAGACGCTCGCGTGGTTCGGTGTCACCATTCTCTCCGCGGTGCTGTGCTTTGGACAGACGTTTACGGTCGGCTCCACGACCACGCAACTGAATCCTTCCCAACGTGGTTCTGTTGGAACCTACTGGCCTGACGGAAACATGGGAGCCATTTTTCACAATGGCACGAATTATGTGTTTGCACCGACGACCGCCCCTGGAACAGTCCAAATAACGCTTCCAAGTCTGAATACATGGACAAGCGGCCTGAGCCTCAACGCGCCCACCACCAACCTCGCCTATGGAGGGGCGAATTCTTTCGATCAGAACTACGCTGGCGGTCAAGCAGTGTACTACGATTCCGCTTCGGGTTATCTGATCGAGCTTTATCACGGGGAGCAGCATTTCTGCGGTTTCAATTGCGGTGGGAGTCCTTCCTATTCAGCCCTCGGCCTCGCCTACTCTACCGACTTTGGAAACAACTGGCACAAACTTGGCGAAGTCATCAGCCCTCAATCGGCGTGGACGAACGGCGGGGTGAATTGCCAGGCAGATGTCAGCATGGGTACGCTGTTAGTCGTCGGCTCGTATCTTTACACTTACTACGACGATAATGGGACTGGGTGCAGTGGCGAGCAGCTTGCGGTGGCGCGAGCCTCCATTTCGTCCGTGGTCGCAGCGGCGGTGGCCGGAACCCCCTTCACTTCCGGGCCGGGAACTTTGTTTATGAAGTACACCGGTTCCGGAGCCTGGACCGGCAACGGAGTAACGGATTTAGCTAATCCTCAGAATGGCGGCGGGGCGTTTGCCGCGATTGCAACAGACCCTAATGGTGGTGGTATCTACATGCCCAGCGTGAGGTATGACACCTATCTTAATCAGTACATCCTCGCCTATTCAAACTTCGACGAAGCAGTGTTGATGACTTCTTCCGACGGACTGACTTGGGGCAATTCGCAGAACATAGTTACCGGCGGAGGAGCCCCACCCAATGCTATTTTCTACACCACGCTATTCAATACTTCTGGAGGAGACCCGCAAGTACTAGGGCAAAACTTCTCGGTGTTCTACGTCGCGCCATTCGGTACCTGGTCAAATTCTAACCTTTACAGCGTCGCGATCAGTGTTGGTTCACGCCCCGCGCCGCCGGTTCTCAATCAGCCGGTGGTGAATTGATGAATGCCTCCGGCAAGCCGGAGGCTTAATTTGTGAGAACCCAGTAGACGACTAAGTGCAGATTCCGGTCGAAGTTTCGGTTCGGCCATGAAAGGTTGTTGCGAGATTCGAATGCAGCAAAAGGACCGGGACGTTGTTGCCTCCATACAGGCTCTACGCGCCATTGCAGTAGTCTTCGTGGTTCTGAACCACTTTTTTCCCGCCCGCCTTCCAGGTGGCTATATCGGCGTGGACATTTTCTTCGTGGTTTCCGGCTTCCTGATCAGCTCGCATCTTCTCAGGGAACTCAAGGGCGGGAGCTTAAACTTCAGCCGGTTCTATCTCCGGAGAGCCCGCCGACTCTTGCCCGCTTCTCTGCTCGTGCTGGCGTTGACTTGCTTAGCCGTCTCTCTATCGATGCCCTCGGCCTGGCAAGTGGCCAATTTGAAGGACGCCGCCGCCGCCGCTATCTACGGTGTGAACTGGCGGTTTGCGGCCAATGCGGTCGATTATTTCGCGGACAGCGGCTTCCTTTCGCCGGTCAATCATTACTGGTCGTTATCGGTAGAGGAACAGTTCTATCTCGTCTGGCCGGCGCTCCTGTATTTCTCTCTCCGCATCGCTATCGCCAGAACCCGGCGAACCGCCGAGAGCCTGATCCCCGTTGTCATCGGGGTTCTCATGGCTACTATCCTGGCGCTTTCGCTGATCTCGGCGATCCTGGCGATCCATCACAGTCCGTCGGCCGCTTATTTTCTCACCTATACGCGCGCCTGGGAGTTCGCAGCCGGGGGCCTAGCGGCTCTTATGCTCGGCAAGCTGAAGAATCGGTTGCAGGCGGGTTGGATTATGCCGCTTTTCGGTGCCGCGTGGCTGACGCTCATCGCTTCGGGCCGGTTTCTCAGCCCGGAGTCAGGCGTTCCCGGTCTTGCCGCGGTCCCGGTGGTCCTCGCCACGGTGATCGTCCTTGTCATCGGGGACGACCACGGTTCGCCTCTGGCGCAACGGATCGTGGGTTTTGCACCCTTTCAATGGCTCGGTGACATTTCCTATTCGCTCTACCTCTGGCATTGGCCGCTGTTGATTCTTGCACCTCTCGCCCTGGGAGTCGCCAAGCTGAGAATCGCCTATCGGATAACCCTGCTTGGGATCTCGCTCGTCCTGTCGGCCATCACGAAACGATATGTCGAAGATCGTTTCCGTTTTCCCCGGCCTGCGCAAAAGCAGATGGCGCCGTCCTTGGGCAGCGCGTCCGCCCTTGCCGCCTATTTGCTGATGTCGGCGAGCTTGGCAAGCTGCGCCTTTCTCGGCGCCCGGTTGCTCGAAAGCAAAGCAATCAAGGCCGGCGAAAGGCTTTACCGACTTTCGCTGAATCCTGGCCCCTGCTTTGGCGCGCGCGCGACCGAGCCCGGAGCGAGTTGTCCGGATTCTCATTTTTTGGCAGACCGAGATTTCGCCTTGGTGGGCCGGAGGACGCAGGTCAACGTGTTCCCCTATGGAGAGTTGGTAGAGAGGTTCCCAGATAATGTCCGTTGCCAGAATGACCTGGGGAATCCGGCTGTTGCTCCGTGCGAGTTCGGCGCGGCGGACAACGCGACCAGGGAACGCATCGCTCTTTTCGGCGATTCTCACGTCGGCATGTGGGAACAGGCTCTGGCTACATTCGTTGTGCCGCGGGGCATACGCGTTCAGTCCTTTTCCGCGTCATCCTGCGCCATCTCAGCCGATGACCGCGCGCTGACGTTCTATATGCTTCCCCAGTATCGCGACGCATGCCGAATCTGGCGTCGGGCGGCTGCAGCGGCGATCATCGCCGACAAGCGGATTGACACGGTCGTTATATCGGGTGATGCCTACAAACAGAAAATTCTCAATGAAGCGGGGGGGTGGAGTGAAGACGACGGTCGCGGGGTCGCCGAAATCCTGCAGCGTTTTCGCGCGGCGGGAAAGCGAGTGGTTGTGATCGACGACATTCCGAGTCTGCCGTTCGAGCTGCCTGATTGCCTGGCGCGGGCAAGAACAAACAACGATCCATGCACCGTCGACGAAACCCAAATTCCAACGAGTACGCCGCTTGGACGCGCCGTAGCGCTGATGCCTCCAGGAGCGATCGATTATGTGAACTTCAAAAATGTGTTCTGCGATGGTGCCGTCTGCCACACGGTGATTGGTGGCATTCCCGCCTATTTGGACTCCAATCACGTTACGTCGCCCTTCGCGCGCAGCCTGGCGGCCCGGCTCGAAAAATTGATCGTTAAGAATGGCCCGGCTGACCAGCATCGATGATCGATTGTGTTGGCGCGGGCTAGTGCCCGGTTCGTCCACCTTCAGGCCGCATCTCCCACCTACATCACTTGGAAACAGGCAAATTGCGGCCGTTCGACAGCTTTCTTGTTGTTTTGGCATTCAGGATGTTTTTCGAGACGGCGACGAATTGCCCTTTCCCACAGAACTCCGGATAAATTTCCGGTTCGCTGACCCCACGCTGAAGCGCGGGGCTAACAAACCCTGCGCCTACGGCGCGGATTTCCGCGGCGGACGAATCGGGTTGCCGATTGCTGCTCTCCGAAGTGCTGCGCCGTCCCTACGGGACTCCGGATAAATTTCCGGTTCGCTGACCCCACGCTGAAGCGCGGGGCTAACAAACGCTGCGCCTACGGCGCGGACTCCGCGGCGGCCGAATCGGGTTTGCCGGTTGCTGCTCTCCGAAGACATGCAGGATGGATTTATCTGGAAGGGCGTCACGGTGGTGAACCCATTTGGGAAGGTGCGGCATTCGTTGCTTGAGGCGTTGCTGGTCGATTGAACAGTTGTCAGCGCTCAGTGGTCAGAGAACGAACGGGGCACCGGGTTGCGCCGTCCCTGCGGGACTCCGGATAAATTTTCTGTTTCGCTTACCCCAACCCCACGCTGAAGCGCGGGGCTAACAAACGCTGCGCTTGTTGGTCGAGTGATCAGTTGTCAGTGATCGGTTATCAGAGGGATATTGTGGCATCGTGCTTTCCACCTTTCCGCAGAGGACGCGGAAGGATGGGGTACCCGGCTATCTTGGGACATTCGGCGCGTGTTTTGAATATAGGCTGATGAGTTTTCAAGCGCTCCACCGTTGACTCACCTGCAAAACCGTGGCTAGACTAGTTTACTGATTGACCAATAGGGCGGCGGCCAGCGGCCAGCCCGCTCGGAAAAGGAAAAACCCATCGTGAGTGAATTGAGAGTTGCCCGTCCGCAATGTATTGGCAGCGGCCAGCCCGCATTGCCTAGTGACTTGTTACCCCTTCAAGGATACGACAGTGCCCGTTGCAGCGATTGTCACGCCAAGGTCGCGGTTTGGTTTGCAAACGGGCAAGGGACGCGACGCGCTCATGCCGTTGGAATCGATACGGATGAGCCGGAACTGGCAGCGATGGTTCGGGCCGGTGTACGAGGGGGCGCTATCAGCCTCGATTACGATCCGAGGCAGTAGTCTCCTCAGAGACCCCCGTCATGATGTCGCTCTACTGTTCACCGTGCCGGGGCCGAGAGCCCGGACGGTGAGCCTCCAGGACAGGCCGGTGTCGATTGGAGCGGTATGGCGACGAAGAAAGACCCGATGAGCGCGCTAGCGAAGAGACGTTGGCCTAAGAGTAAAGTCTGGGGGCAAGGGCAATTCGCGGTGCTTACATGCGCTTATTTTCACCCGAGCGCACAGCGCATGCAGTATGCAGAAATCCATCTGTTTGTATCCCGAGATGAAGCGGAGGAGTATCAGAAAACGATGTACTGTCACGCGGACACGAAGGGCCTGTGCAGGGGCAAGCACGACATCGTGGACTTGGGGAGTTGAAATGGCATACGCAGTCCGTCGGCGGTACACTGCTACGCATGGACCACTGCTCAGCGCCTCTGACATCCGAAAGCCAAGCCCGCGCAGTGAAGGCGGAGCAAGACGGCACTTTGGACATGCTGAAGGGTGACCTACTCTGCGAATGTGGTGCGCACGTTGGGGCAATTCGGAAGCCCTATCTGGACGGACCAAAGGGTGGCCCCTTGCATCCAACGCTCCATTATCGATATGAGCCGTCCCGACTCCCGGCGGGAAAAAGCTACGACTCAAAGAGATTCCGATAGAGGCTAGGTTCGTGATCGTTCCAGCTTCCCATTCAAGAACGGCACGAAGTGCCCTTTCCCACAGAAAGGTCGGGGTTTCCACAGGCATCTTGGCTTGTGTTTTTGTTGCGGGGTTGTTATTGTCAGGGAGTCGCAATTGCGAGCGGGAGAAGTTTGGCCTGTCGGGTTGCGAACGAGAGTAATGTGTGTTATTCTCGAAAAGTTGCATAAGCAGCAGTGGAGCCTCCCGGTGGCTGTATGGCCTGCCCGTTGAGGGAAGTGGGAAGCTGGTTCGTTTGGGTACAGGTGAAAGCGTTTGACGCAACCCTGAGCCCCCTGTAGGGAATCCCGCAGAGGACAAGCCGAACAAAACCATTGATTGCAAGACCCGAAAGGGAAACCTTTCGCGCGCCCTAGCGGCACGAGCATTTTTGCTGGCGTTCTTTGAGATTACTAAGCATTTTTTCGAAATGCTGCCGCATCTTGAGTGCGGTTCTAGGTCGCCGCTCCCTGGGGGTCGCGTCGACTTGAGTTTAGCGGTTTCTCGCTGCTGTATTTCGAAGAAATGCTGTGCGCTGCGCGTTTCCTGAAGCGGGAATCAACGGAGTTACTCCGGATTCACGTTGACATGAAGGAGGAAGTTAGATACCTTCAAAAGGTTCGCGCAAAAATGCTGGCGAACGCAAACAAGAGCAAAAACCAGCAGCGCATCAAGTTCGAGGACACCTTGGCGTAACAGCCTGGGCCTCGATCCAAAGGGGCACCGCTTAGGCGGACCGTCCTAAAGGATCTTTGACAACTAGGTTGAATATGCCAGTCGTGAGAAACGATCAGGTTTGGCTTGATCATTCTCACAAGGTAAGCGCATCTGCGTGCACCCTCTGTTTGGAGCAATCCGGATAGAGATACGTAGATGCCGTCGATCCTGATCCGACCTCCGTCGGAGAGGGATTGACATCAGGTTTCAAACGAGAGTTTGATCCTGGCTCAGAATCAACGCTGGCGGCGTGCCTAACACATGCAAGTCGAACGAGAAAGGGTAGCAATACCTGAGTAAAGTGGCGCACGGGTGAGTA
>Ga0181535_10005755_pt1 | contig 13131 bp, 9 predicted proteins | sample PEATcosm2014_Bin_44_FD_119774 | JGI IMG/M metagenome (GOLD analysis project Ga0181535, IMG submission 119774) | Peatland microbial communities from MTU Mesocosm Facility, Houghton, MI, USA - PEATcosm2014_Bin17_30_metaG | ecosystem: Environmental > Terrestrial > Soil > Wetlands > Peat | place...
CCGCAGTTCGCTGATCACCTGGATTTACAAAATTACGGTCAACGAGTGCTTCGATTACCTGCGTAAGCGCAAGGTGCGCAAGCTGGTGTATGAGAGCGACCTCAGCGAAGACGAGGTGCGCCGGGTAGAGAACTCCGAGCCCACCGTGAACCGGCAGACACCGGCCGACACCAGTTTGTCGCAGCGGGATTACGTCGTGAAGCTCCTCACCAAGGTGTCTGAGGAGGAGCGCATGTTGTTAATGTTAAAAGAAGTGGAAGGTTACTCCGTGGAAGAACTGGCGGAGAGAACCGGCATGAACGAAAACACCATCAAGGTGAAGCTTTTCCGCGCCCGCCAGAAGCTGGTAAAGGCGGCGCAACGGCTGGACCGTCCGGCGGGCTTGGCGTCAAACTGAGCATAGGCCGCGCGGTGGTTTGGATCAGTATGGGGGCCTCCGGAGGGGGCGGCCAGTCTGGCCAGTAGACCCGTGGTGAGGCAGGTTCCGGGCGGAGTATTGCAGGCTTTTAAGGGAAGAAACGTATGCACGCAGTAGTGATGGAGAGCCTTGAAGACTATCTCTCCGGTCTGCTGGAGCCGGCGGAGCGCCGGCGCATTGATGCCCATTTGCATGACTGTGCGCATTGCAGTGCGGAGATAGACGGTTTTGCGGACGTATCGCGCCTGTTTGGCGCATTGCGGAGCGAAGAATGCGCGCCGGCTCCGGGCTTCTATGCGCGCGTTACGGAACGGATTGACGCTAGCGCCGCCGCGCCTTCTTTCGCGCGTCTCTTCGCCTTCGACCTGGTCCTGGCCAGGCGTCTGGCCTTCAGTTGCATGCTGATGCTGGCGGTGCTGGGCAGCTTCCTGGTGTCCCGGGAAGTCACCTACCGCGGGAGTTTTACTCCGGAAGCGGTGTTGTCGCAGGACAGCGCTGCGTCATCCGACAAGGCTCCGGCGCAGGACAACATGCTGCTCACGCTGACGGCGTATGAACGCTAACCTGGCGGAGAGGGCAGCCGCGAGCAGCGCATGGAACCCCAGGGTTGCCGGGATCACGGTGCTCGTCCTCGTCTTTCTGTGCGGGGTCGCCGCCGGTGCGCTGGCGATGAACCTGGGCCTGCACAACCGCCTGCATCAACCGGCATTTGACACCCCCGCCGGCCGCACGCTCTACTTTGAGCGCCTGCGCAAGGAGCTGGATCTGACGCCGGCGCAGGCCGAGCAGATGCAGTCCATCCTGAACGACTTTTGGATGTACTACCGCACCGTTCTCAGCGATAGCAAGAATCGCATCGAGCAGGTGCTCAACCCGGAGCAGCGGAAGAAGTTCGACCGAATGCTGCAGGGCGCCCAGCGCCAGTGAGCGACCGCTAGCGGCGAAGTTTGACACGCTTGCTGCCGCTGGCGACAATGGTCTGCTGATGCACCGTCGTCCCGGGCTGTTGATCGGCGCTGTGATTCTGGCCGGCGTACTGGTTTCCTGCAGTGAGCGCCCTCCGGAGGTGCGTACCTACGTCTTAGGACAGAAGGCGCAATTGGGACACCTGACCTACGTCGCGGTCGAGACGCAGTGGTACCCGGCGTTCGGCGGGGGCCCCGGCGCCCGCGCGCCGCAAAACCAGTTTCTGCTGGTGCGGCTCAGTGTCACCAATGGGGGTAATTCGGAAGCCTCAGTACCCAGTCTGAGCGTCGAAGACAGTGGCGGGCACCGTTTTCCCGAACTCACCGACGGAGACCAGGTTCCGGACTGGATCGGCGTGCTGCGCCCGCTGGCGCCCGCCGATACGTTGAGCGGCAACGCCGTTTTTGACGTGGCTACCGGGCACTACACGCTACACATCTCCGATGAGGACGAAAAAGCCGAGGCGCTGATTGACCTGCCGCTCAACTTTCGGAAAGAGCCGTTGGAAGCCCCGGGCGTCGACCTGTTGAAGCCCGAATCCGCGCCGCCCAAGAAATAGAAGTGGTTGAATTCAGTTGTTTTGGGCTGATCCAGACCACCCGCACGCCGGGTTTCTGTCTGGCCGCGCGAGCGATCGGATTTAGAATCAAATTATGTGGGCCACGCTGGCTGCGCTTTTTTTCATGCAGGCGTCGGACTTCGCGGCCGAGGGACTGAAGGCACTCGGATCGGGGCAGTATGAAGCCGCGGCCGAAGCGTTCCGCAAGGCCGTGGCGGCGGAGCCATCGGATTACAGCGCCCACTTCAATCTGGCGCTGGCCGACGGATTCCTGGCGCGCGATGCGGAAGGGATCGCGGAATACCGCAAAGCGCTGGAGTTGAAGCCCGGCCTTTACGAAGCCGAACTGAACTGCGGCATGCTGCTACTGCGGAACAAGGACGCAGGGGCGGCGGCGCTGCTCGAGGCAGCCGCGGCCCAGAAGCCCAGCGAGTTCCGGCCGCGTTACTATCTGGCGGAAGCCGAAGCGCAAGCCGGCGCCTTGGATCGCGCCGAGGCCGACTACCGCCGCGCCATAGAACTGGACCCGAAATCTGGCACCGCCGAGTCGGGTCTGGGCCGTGTCCTGCTGCGCGAGGGCAAACTTGCCGACGCAGTGCCGCACTTCCACCAGGCGGCCACCCTCGACCCCAAGTACCGCAATGGGCTGCTGGAGCTGGCGGCGGCCTACGACGCCGCACACCAACCTGGCGACGCGGCTGCCATTTATCGCGGCTTCCCTGACGATCCCGTCGCACAAGCGCGCCTCGGTCAGCTGCTGCTGGACAGTAAGCAATACGCCGAAGCCTTGCCGGTTCTCGAAACCACATACGGCAGGGAGCCGTCCACAGCTAATGCCGTGGCGTTGGCGATGGCATACGTGTTTTCCGATCAACCCGTCAAGGCGGCGCCGCTCCTCCAAAGGGCGGTGGCTGCCGAGCCCGCCCGCTTCGAATTGCGCATGATGTATGGACGCGCCCTACGCGACGCACGGCAGTATCCTCAGGCCGCGGCGCAGTTCGCCGAAGCGGGGAAACTCAAGCCGGTCGCGCTGGAGGCGTGGCGGGAATCGGGTGACGCGTTGTATCTGGCCGGCGATCTGCCGCGCGCGCTGGAGGCGTTCGAAAAGGCCCGCCAGTTGGGGGAGAACACCGCCGGACTGGCTTTCATGCGGGCGATTATCCTGGACAAGATGCGCCAGCTGAAAGCGGCGCTGGAAGCGTACGAGCAGTTTCTCGCCTTGAGCCAGGGCAAGAACCCCGATCAGGAATTTCAGGCGCGGCAGCGGGCGCGCATCATCCGCCACCAGCTGGAGGCGCATTGATGGGGGGCGCATCCATCCGGGGCGCTGCGGTTGCGGCCCTTGTGCTGCTGGCGGGGCTGGAGACGCGCGCGGCCGACCTGGCACAGGCGCGCGCAGAGCCCAACCTCGAAAAGCGCGCGCGGCTGGCGCTGGACGAATCGGCCGCGGCACTGGTGGCCGCTCGCACCGATTATCAGCGCGGGGACAACGATCAGGTGTCGGCCGACGCCGCCAGGATCGCCGATTCCGTCGATCTGGCCTTTCTCTCGCTCAGTCAGACGGGTAAGGACCCGCGCAAGAATTCCCGCTGGTTCAAATACGCCGAAATCCAGACGCGCGACCTGCTCCGCAAACTCGACACGCTGCAGCAGGACATGGGCTTCGCGGACCGGCCGCTGCTGGATAAAGCCAAAACGGAAGTGCAGCAGGTGCACGACAAGCTGCTGTTGGGCCTGATGGAGGGAAAACCAAAATGAGACCACTGGTTAGCTCGGTTGGGATCGTCGCGTTGCTGGCACTGGCGGCCGCCGCGCAGCAAAAGCGTGACTTCCTCTCCACCGACGAAGCGGATCAGATCCGCGAGGCCCAGGAACCGAATCAGCGCCTCACGCTGTATGCCGGTTTTGCCCGGCAGCGGGTCGACATGGTGAAGAATCTGCTGGGCAAGGACAAGCCGGGGCGTTCGATTCTGATTCATGATGCGCTGGACGACTACAACCGGATTGTGGATGCCCTCGACGACGTAGGCGACGATGCGCTGCACCGCAAGATCGATATTTCCGAGGGCTTGAAGGCCGTCAGCGGCGCCGAGAGCGAGCTTCTTCCCGTGCTGCACAAGATACAGGATAGCCGCCCCAAAGACATGGACCGCTACGATTTCGTCCTCAAGGACGCCATCGACACCACGAGCGACAGCCTGGAGCTGGCGCGGGAGGACGTCGGGCAGCGCGGGCGCGCCGTGGAAGCCCGCGAAGACCAGGACAAGAAGACGCTGGAGGACTCGATGTCTCCCGCCGAGCGCAAAACCAAGCAGGAAGCCGACCAGAAGGCGGCCCAGGAGGAGAAGCAGCGCAAGCCTCCCACGTTATACCGCCCTGGAGAAAAGCCCGGCGACAAGCCCGCCGACAAGACAACGGACAAGACGCCGGACAAGGACAAGAAAGACTCCGGCGACGGCAAACAGAACTGACCGCAGGCAGCGCATGGCGGCAAGCGGCGGCTTTCTCCGGCGGCAAGGGGAGCTCACTGAACTCGTATCGACAGTGTAGACGGTAAGCCTCGCGCCTGCGACGTCCGTGCGTTGCGGGAACCGCAGCATGGTTGCTACACTGAAACTTCCCCGGCCAGGTAGCTCAGCTGGTAGAGCGCAGCCCTGAAAAGGCTGGCGTCGGCGGTTCGATTCCGTCCCTGGCCACCATATTTTCAGCAGTTTACAAACTAACCTCCTAAATCTGCTCCATGCCGGTTCCAGAGCCATGCCACGGAGAAGTGAAATAATCAGGGCAGATGGAATCGCTGCAGCAGCATGAGACGGACCGGATTCCGCGGCGGGTGTTCCTGATCATGCCGCTCGCTTTCGCCGGGCTGGTCGCGATTTCGCAGCGGCCCGAACGGCGGCTGCCGGATCCGAGAGCAGGTGGCGGAGGAAACTGGATTCCTCTCGTGGTGTTCTCCGATGGAAAGAAGAGGGAGACTATTCGAGTGCAAAAAATCGTCAAGTCCGACGCCGAATGGCAGCGTGAGCTGACGCCGGAGGAGTATGCGGTGGCTCGCAAGAAAGGAACCGAACGCGCCTTTACGGGCCGCTATTGGAACAATCACGAGGCAGGCATGTATCGGTGCGCCTGCTGCGGAACCGACCTCTTTCTCTCCACTGACAAATTCGACTCGGGCACCGGCTGGCCCAGCTTTTCCGCCCCGGCGGCGGAAGCCAATGTCAGCACGGAAACCGACCGAAGCCTCTTCATGGAGCGCACCGAGGTGTTGTGCAGTAAATGCGACGCCCACCTGGGTCACTTGTTTCCTGATGGGCCTGCGCCAACCGGCCAGCGCTACTGTATCAACTCTGCGGCGCTGCGCTTCGAAGCGAAGAAATAACCGCGCCGCGGACAACGGGGCCCCCACCGGACGCGTGACCGGCGAGCGATGGAAGAAGATCGCAGGCGGGGGCGGTTTCTCCAGCGCGGCGAATGGCCCGCAATAAGTCCAGCGCCTCCGGCAGCGCGAACTGCTCGCCCAGGTAGGCTTCGACGAACCTGCCACCGCGAATCTCGCCCTGTGATTCCATGCGCCGCAGCGCGCCCAGCAAGTCGCGCCACGGCGGGGCAACGGGTTCGCGCGCTGCCAGATCGCGGAACAATACACCCCAGCGCAACAGCAACTGGCGGGCAAAAATCTCCGCGTGTCCGGCTGGTGGCACGCCGGCTCGGCGCAGCAGGGCCCAGCGCCCGGGAGCGTGGCGCGGCCGGCGGCTCCGCTCACGTCCCTGGCCCGCCCGGCGATGGGGATCGAGCAGGGCGCGCAGATTCTCGAATCCATCGGCCGTCACCAGGCCGGCCGCCACCAGCTCCCACAACGCGTCCTCCACTTCGCTCGCCAGACGGCCGGTCGCTTGCGTCAGGTCGCTGAAGAACGATGCGCCGTGCGATTCGATCGCGGCGAGGACCTCGCGCGCCGGGTGGGAAAGAGATGTCTCGGGCGAAGGCTGCGGCGCGGCCAGCAGCCAGGATGAGTCTTCACGTAGAAAAATGGCGAGCGGAGCGACGCGTGTGGGACGCACGCGGCGTCCCTTGTTCTCTTCCGGGTGCCGCTCGAAAGCCGGATGCGGCGAGAGCCGGCCCCAGGTGACTTCGCCGGCCAGGCAAAGATCGTCCAGGTACTCCGGCTGGTAGCGCGCCACGTGCTGCGGCAGAATCTCCGATTCCCATGCTGCGGCGGGAAATTCGGCACCCTGCCACTGCCGGATGATCTGCAATGTGCCGTCCACCCCGTGCAACTGCGTACCGGGGGCGCGATGCTGCCATCGATTCAGGAAGGCGAAGAAAGCTGCCGTGGTCACCGGCTCGATTTCGCGGCGCAAACGGCCGATGGTCAGCCGGTGAATCCGCGCCAGCAGGTTGCGGTGGCACCACTCGATTTCACCCGCGGCCGCGTCCGGTGTAAACCGGCCGCGCAGAATCTGGCCTTCGACCTCCAGTTGGGCCAGCGCATGGTCCACCAATCCGGACGGCATGGCAAGCGTCTGGGCCAGGTGGGAAGCGCGCAGCGGACCCGAGCATTCAAACCACCCGCGCAGGATTTCGGCGGCGCAGGCTTCGGCAGAGTCGGGGATGCCCCGCAACCCGCCGGCGGGCGCAATTGGCGGGTGAAAGGTGGCGTCCGAATAAACGCGAAGAACCAAATCGAGGCGTTCGGCCGGCACCCAGAAATCGCGGCCGGCCGCCGTCAAGGTGGTGGCGCGGCGCGCGGTTGCCAGCGTTTCGAAATCGGTGCTTCCGGCGACCTGTCCAACCGGGATCAAACTCCAGCCGCACAGCGCTTCGTGGAGTTCCTCGGCGTCGCGCGTGGGCGGCCAGGCCTCGGCGGCGACCTGGGCGATGGCGGACGCATCCAGCGCGCCGGCGCCCTGGGAATCGTCGGGCAGCGTGCGGCGCATTTGCACCATGCGGGCGCGGCGCTCTTCCAGCGGAGCGTCATCCAGGTACGCATACGGGTTCGAGTTGAGAATTTCGTGCGAAAAAGGCGAAGGCTCGGGCGTGTCGATTGCCATCGTCTTGATGACGCCCTCATGGATCGCGGCCAGCACGGTGCGGAGCCCGTCCAGGTCCATGGCTTCGTGGAGACAGTTGGAAATCGTTTCCTTCACCAGCGGATGGTCCGGAATGCGCACGTCGCCGGTAAGGGTCTCGGGGCACGCGGCCTGATCGGGGAAGACGGCGGCCATGAGATCGTCGGATCGCATGCGCTGGATGGGCGGCGGCACCTTGCGGCCACCCTGGAAGCGCGGGATGGTGAGGGCCCGCGACGCGTTCCAGCGCCAGCGCGCCGTAAACATAGGGGCTGGCAGCACGGCCTGCGTAAGCAGTTCCTCCACCGTGCCGGGGCGGAGGAATTCAAAAACGATGTCGAGCGGGAACGAATGCTGCTCGCCGAGCGATACGAGGATGCCGTTATCGGTGGCGGCGGCCTGTAGCTCGAAGTTGAACGAGCGGCAAAATCGCTTGCGCAACGCCAGGCCCCACGCGCGATTGATCCGGCTGCCAAAAGGCGCGTGAATCACCAGCTGCATGCCGCCGCCTTCGTCAAAAAAGCGTTCGGCGATGACGCAGGCATCCGTGGGGATGGCGCCGAGCGCTGCGCGGCCCGCCCGCACATAGGCGACGGCCTGTCCGGCGCCGGCAGCGTCGAGGCCGCACTCCGGGGGGCAGGCCCCTGCGCGGTCGATCTCCTCCCGCAGGCGCGAGACTTCGCGCGACAACTCGAGCGTGCGCCCGGGCGCTTCGCCGCGCCAGAACGGAATGCCGGGCGCGGCGCCGTGAGCATCTTCCACCCGCAAGCGGCCGGCTTCCACGCGGCGAATGCGCCAGGACGTGGTGCCCAGGAGAAAAATGTCGCCGGCCATGCTCTCGACAGCGAAGTCCTCATCCACGGTTCCCACGGTGACGCCCTCTGGCTCCGCCACCACCAGGTACTGCGCTGTTTCCGGAATGGCGCCACCTGAGGTGATGGCCGTCATGCGCGCTCCGCGGCGCGCGTGTATCCGGCGGTTGACCGCGTCGCGATGCAGGTAGGCGCGGCTGTGCCCGCGCGATGTGGCGATCCCTTCGGAGAGCATCTCCAGCACGGCATCGAAATCGGCCCTTGGCAGGCCGGCGAAGGGGCCGGCGGCGCGCATCAAGGCGAACAGTTCGTCATCGCCGAAATCCTCGCAGGCGCATGCGGCGACCATCTGTTGCGCCAGGATATCGAGGGCGTTGTGCGGTATTTCGAGACGGTCGAGTTCTCCTGCGTGAATGGCGCGCACCAACGCCGCACACTCCAGCAGCTCATCGCGGGTGGTGGCGAAGAGCCGGCCCTTGGGCAGCGCACCCACCCAGTGGCCGGCGCGCCCGACGCGCTGCAGCGCGACGGCGATCGAGCGCGGCGAGCCGATCTGGCAGACCAGATCGACGGTGCCGATATCGATCCCCAATTCGAGGGATGCCGTGGCCACCACTGCGCGGAGTTCGCCGCGCTTGAGCTTCTGCTCCGCTTCCAGGCGCAGAGTGCGGGAGAGACTGCCGTGATGCGGCATGACGGCGCCGGCGCCCAGGCGTTCGCCCAGGTGATGGGCCACCCGCTCCGCCAGGCGGCGCGTGTTGACGAAGACCAGGGTCGTCCTGTGCGAGCGGATCAATTCGGCGGCGCGGTCGTAGATCTCGTCCCACATTTCATTGGTCGAGACGGGCCCCAGCTCATCGCGCGGCACCTCGACCGCCAGGTCCATCTCGCGCCGGTGCCCGATGTGAACCACGTTGGCGCGGTCGCTCAGGAACCGCGCCACATCCTCGATCGGCCTTACGGTGGCGGAAAGCCCAATGCGCTGTGGCACTTCCCCGCCGTTCTGCCGCACCAGCCGGTCGAGGCGCGCCAGGGTCAACGCCAGGTGCGAGCCGCGCTTGTCGTCCGCCACGGCGTGGATCTCATCTACGATCAGCGTTCGCACCCGCCCCAGCATTTCGCGCGGCTTCGCCGAGGTCAGGAGAATGTAGAGCGATTCGGGTGTGGTGACCAGTATGTGCGGACGGTGCCGCGTCATCTTCACTCGTTCCGCCTGCGGCGTGTCACCGGTGCGCAGGGCGGTGCGGATGGCCGCGAGCGCGATGCCGCGTTGCACCGCCAGCGCGGCGATCTCAGCCAATGGCAGCTCGAGGTTCTTATGGACGTCATTGCTGAGCGCTTTGAGCGGGGAAACGTAGACGATTTCGGTTTCATCCGGCAGCGGTCCAAGCCGGGCGCGCCGCACAAGGCCGTCGATCGCGGTGAGAAAGGCCGCGAGCGTTTTGCCAGAGCCTGTCGGCGCCGAGATGAGGACGTCGTGACCCGCGCGTATTTCCGGCCACCCGCGCAATTGCGGTTCGGTGGGAGAGCCGAAATGCGCGCCGAACCATTCCGCGACGAGTGGGTCAAACCACGCGAGCACTATCCTGATTTTAGAGCAAGCGCTTGCCCCGAGTGTTGGTCGGGGCAGGCGGGCATTTCACTGCCCCTGCTTCCTAAGCGACTCCACTGGGACCGAAAGCCCGAGCCGTGGATATAACTGGCCCCGAAGCTGTCCCAGGGCTGGTTTTGAAAGGAGATTCAGATCTCGTCGCGGCCAGTCGCCCGCGGCGGCCAGCCATTGCCAACGGCGCATCGAATTCTGTGTAGGATAGAACAATAGAACAGGAGAGGCAGGTTGACCACTGCGGATCAGATAGGGACGTGGCTTGTTCCGCAATCGCAGTTCGCCATTGAATATTCCGTCGCCGCGTTGAGCAAGATAGACCGGGCTGCGGGGGATGCGCTGGTGGCGCTTCGTGGCGGCCTGGGAATCGGCGGCGTGCTGCTTGGCACGCGCGACCCGAGGGGAGTGAAAATACTCGCCTTCCGGCCTGCCGAGTGCGAGTACGCCCTCGGCCCCGTGTTCGCGCTCTCAGACCATGACCGGCGCAGGCTAGCCGAGCAGCTTCGAGACATACGCCAGGACCCAGGGCTGAAGGGCATGGAGGTAGTGGGCTGGTACGTCTCGCACACCCGCCGTGGCGTGATGCTGGCCGAATCCGATCTCGAAATCTACTCGACTTTCTTCCCGGAATCGTGGCAGGTGGCGCTTGTAGTGCGGCCCTCCATCATGGCGTCTACCGTCGCCGGGTTCTTTTTCCGCGAGCCGGAGGGCTTGGTGCGAAGCGCTTCGAGCTACCTGGAGTTCACGCTGGAAACCGGGCCGGGCAGCGGCGAGATCCCCGAACCGGTCATACCGAGCGCACCGCCTGACCCGCCAGCCATCCGGCTCGGAGGCGCGTGGACAAGGTCGTTGGGGCTGGAAATGCGGGCGCCTGAGGAATACTTTGCTGCTGAGCCGCCCGTCCAGGGTCCACCGGAACAGCCTCCCACGGACGCTGCCGTTCTCGCTCTCGCCCCGGAGCCCGTGCTTCTGGAGCAGCCCGCCGCTCCGCCATTGTCGGAGTCTGGAGATCCCACACCCTCCGTTCGCCTCACGGAGCCAGCGCGCGCGTCGAACGTTTTTGCGAGGACAATCTGGGTGTGGCTGGCCGGCGTGGTACTATTGGCGGCCGTGGCCGGGTGGACGTTCATGCGTTGGCTGCCGTCACGCGACTCCGGGCCCGTGGCGCTTCATTTGAAAGCTGCCGAGCGGAACGGCTTGCTGGAGATTCGATGGGAAAGCGCCGCATTGCCGGCGCGGAGAGTGCAGGGCGGCGCGATCTCGATTACGGATGGCACCGCTACCGAGTCATTCTCCCTGGATGCCCCGCAGGTGATGTCGGGCAGCGTCTTGTACCCGCGGCATTCCGACTCCGTGGATATCCATATGACGGTGAAATTGACGGGCGGAACCACCACCGAGGGGTACCTTACCTTCGCCGCCGCCGGAACGCAGGACGCGGTGGCGGAGAGTAACGGCGCGCAGGACCAGAAGGAACTGGCCACGGAAGCCGAGCGGGCCCAGCAAGAGCTGAGCCAGGCCGAGGCGCGTAACCAGCAGCTCGAAAAAGCCCTGAAAGCCGTGCAAGAGGCGCAACCCGGCGCCGGCGCCGCGCCCTCAAACCGGGATCGACCCGGTCGCGGCGGCGTGCCGGCGGCCGGCGCTGCGGCGCAGGTGGCCCGCCCGGTTTCCGCTGGTGGCAGTGGTGCTGCGGCGAACCGTCAGCAAGCCGCGCCTGTGGTCACACCGCCGGAGCGGAATTTGAGTCCGCCGGCGGCCGCTGGCCGACCAGCCGGCTCCGAGCCGGAAAAGCCCGCACTTTCATCGGGTTCCTCGACGGTTCCGGTTACGGCAGCGCCGGCCTCGGCCCAGGTCCCGCGACCTCAAGCACCAGCCCAGCCGGCGACCAACGGGGTCGCTCAGCCCCCCACCCGCGACGGGCTGGCTGCCAATGAGGTGTTGAAGGTGCCGCAGCCGCACGAAGCATCTGCACCGCCCCCGGCCCCGGTGCAACGAGCGTCGCCGCCGGCGCCATCAGTGGCGGGGCGCTGGGCCTACTCGGAGGCATTTCCCTCCGGCTCCCCATTTCCGCCCAAATCCGCCACCTTGTCGATTACCCAGGGTAACGACCAGGTGACGGGCACGTTTACCGGCCTCTACCGCGTGCCAAAGGGCCGCAAGTTCAAGGCAGACGTTCAACTTCGCTTCGCCGGGCCGGCCCGCTCCGGTTCCCAGAAATTTACCTTTACCGCCTCAGACGGAAGCACCGGCGAAATCGAGATTCTGACTGTAGCAGGTAAGCCGAACGAAGTGGAGGTGGTGTGGCACTCCGCCCGCGACGGGCTTACCTTCGACGACGTTCTGTTTCGCGCGCAATAGGCCTTTCGAGGTTGGGGAGTTCCATTCTTAGTCGAAGAAGTGACGATCCTCGTCCGACAGGCGCGATTTAGCTGCCTGGACGTTGAATGTGACACCGAGCCCCGGTCGATCCCAGACGTCGATGAAGCCACGTTTGACGATCGGGTCCGGCAACCCGTCAACAATCTCATACCACCACTCAGGCTGGCCCACCGGATACTCGAAGGCGATGTGATTCTGTGGCAAGGTGGCCCCGAGGTGAACATGCGCGGCGAGCCCTATGAGCCCGTCGAAAATCCCGTGCGGAGCAACCAGGATTCCATGAAGGTCGGCGTATTCCGCGATCCACTTCAGCTCCGCCATCCCGCCGACATCTTCCGGATCCGGGCCGATCACATTGATCGCCTGCTTTTCGATGAGATCCTTGAAGTTCTCCCGGAGATAGATCTGTTCTCCGGTGTGAATCGGGATGGAAGTGCTCTGCGTTACTTCTCGAAAAAGGTCAGCGTTGGGATACGGTGTGTAGTCGCCTGTGATCAGGTCTTCGAGCCACGTGATGTGGAGCGGTTCGAGCGCTCGCGCAAACGTGATCGCATCCTTGATTGTCCAGCCAGGTCCGCAGTCAAGGGCGAGCCCGATTTCATCGCCCAGGACTTTCTTCATGGCTTCCACGCAGGCGATCACATGTTTCAAGCCACGTTCCGTCATGAGACCGCGATCCGAGTGCGGTGCACCCGTTCGCGGTTCGTCATACCACGCGTTGGGCACGGCGCGCATCATCGCAGGATTGTGAAAACCGACCGCCTGCTTGATTAGGGTGAAACCCTCTTTGGATTCTTTCATCTTCGCCATATTCTCGGCGTAATCCTGCGGCGTTTGACCCGTCATCGGGAAACGGACGCCTCCGTTGTAGGCGCGAACGCGATCCCTAATTTTCCCACCCAACAATCTATATGCAGGAACTCCGGCCGCCTGTCCTGCGATGTCCCAGAGAGCCATCTCGATCGCACTCACCGCCGAACCCCAGGGCTTGAACCCACCCAGCCGGCGGATCTTCAAGAGCACCCGTTCGACGTCTGTCGGGTCCTCGCCCAGAATATAGTCCTTATAAAAGATCACCATGGGCTTGAGATACGGTTTGGTGGACTCGGCTTCACTGTACCCGGAGATACCCTGGTCGGTGACGATTCGGACGACCGGGTTACGGCCGATGATTGCACACCGGAGGTCTGTGATTTTGATAGATCCATGCCCGGTCCGCTTTTCAGCCGGCGCCGGGCCCCCTTCTCGCTGAGCCGCTAGTGACGATGCAGCCGCAACGCCCGAAAGCGATCCGAGAAATCCTCTTCGCGTCCAGTCAGTCA
>Ga0181535_10005756_pt1 | contig 13130 bp, 7 predicted proteins | sample PEATcosm2014_Bin_44_FD_119774 | JGI IMG/M metagenome (GOLD analysis project Ga0181535, IMG submission 119774) | Peatland microbial communities from MTU Mesocosm Facility, Houghton, MI, USA - PEATcosm2014_Bin17_30_metaG | ecosystem: Environmental > Terrestrial > Soil > Wetlands > Peat | place...
AACACCGGTATCGAGCAACGCACGCAACGCATCATGCACCGGTTGAAGCTCCAGATTGACCAGCGCATCTTCGAGGCTCGGCACACCCCGTCCGCCAAGTTGGTCCGACAGCCGATCCCAGGGCTTCTCTTGCGTCGAGTAAAGCTCGCGCCAATCAAGAAAGACATGGCATTGGTAGGCGTGCAGGCCAAGCGTCAAGCCGCGCTGCGACAAATCGCTCGACCGGCGCAGATATTCCAAGCCCGTGAGCGAATCGCGCCAAGCCAGGACCGCGTCAGAGTTACCGCCCAAGCCCAGTCCCTCACTGATTCTCTGCTGACGCAACTGATTTGCGCCTTTGTCGGCATAGGCAGCCGAATAATCGATGGTCCCGTGAGTGTCTCCATAGCGGTTATTGAAGACGACCAGCGCGCGCTCGTTGCCATTCCGATTCGAATAGGCAAAGACGTTCTCGTCCACCTTGCCCGAATCCGTGAAAAAGTCGTAGAGCAGGAAGCTTCCGCTCTCGGCAAAAAGCCGGCGGCGCTTGAGCAGCGGCGCAATCTCGCGCTCGTGGCGCTCAACCAGCCAAGGATCGGCGTTCTCCTCGTAGCGCGGACGCTGGTACTCCATGCCATACTTTTCGGTAAATCCCTCGATCTGTCCGTGGCCAAACATGGGCAGCCCTGGTAGCGTAGCCATCATTGCAGCCACGCCAAAACACTTATCGCCCTTGCCAAATTGATCGATCGCCGTGCGCTCATCGGGATTGCTCATGAAGTTGACGTAGCGCTTCATGATGTCCGGATCGAACTCCAGCGTGTTCTTGATTACCGAACGGTATTTAGCGTTCTCTTCGTCGCGCAGCATCACCATGAACGCGCTGTTGTAGACGCGGTGCATCCCCAGTGTGCGGACGAAGTATCCCTCCATCAGCCAGAATGCCTCGGCCAGCAACAGCGTGCCAGGAACCTCGGCGGCCACGCGATCCACCACCTCGCGCCAGAACTCATGCGGCATGGCGCGGTCAAACTCAGCCTGGCTCATGCCGTATTCCGCGCGCGAAGGAATGGCTCCACTCGATCCGGGGCCGGGAAACCACAGCCGGTGAAAATGCCGCTTGGCCAGCGTCATGGCGGCGTCGAAGCGAATCACCGGAAACAGGCGTGCCACATGCAGGATCGTCTGAATCACCTGCTCGCGGACCGCTGGATTCAGATAGTCAAGTTGCGCCGTGTCATTCCAGGGAAAGCTGGTGCCGTCGTTGCCGTGGTAGATATAGCGAGTCTCGCCGCTTGACCGGTCGCGCCGCTGAAAGACCACCGCAGCATCGGACTGCTCGAAGTAGTGGTCCTCGATCTTGATCTCGACTCGGCCATCGCTAGAGAGATCGGGGCCGTTGAAACTATAGGCAGGATAGGGCGGCTCATGGCGCGCAATAAACCAATCGGGGTGCTCGATGACCCACGGCGAATCGATGCCCATATGGTTTGGCACCATGTCGCTGGCCAGCCGAATGCCATATTTGTAGGCCCTGTCGCGCAGGTTCACATAGGCCGCTTCGCCGCCCAGGTCTTCGGCAATGGCGTAGTCAAAGAGCGAATAGGCTGAAGCCACGGCGTCGGAGTTCCCGCAAAGCAGCTTGATGGTCTTCGACGCGCGGCTGCGCTCCCAGACGCCAATCAGCCAAAGCGTATTGAGCCCGCGGTGCGCCAGCGTCGCCAGTTCCTCGTTGGGAATCTCATCCAGACGCTTGATCCAGCGGCCATATTGCCGGCTCATCTGCGCCAGCCACACGTAGGTGCTCTTGGCGATCAGGACCGCGGTCGGCATCCAGGCCTGATCGGGCGAAAACTTCTCGTACTCGTGGGCCGCATCGCCAAACTCCGGTACATCGGCCGTGCTCACCACTCCAGGCCATTGCTGCTTTCCGCTTTCGCGGCGGCGCCGGGCCGTCTCATCGGGAGGATTGAACTGCGTCCAAATCGCCAGTTCTTCCTCATGCAAAATCTCGGTGGCAATGGCCAGCAGATGCTCCAGGCTGTCGCCGATCAGCGGTTTCCAGAGCTTGCGAATGAGGGCAAGCTGATCGGCCAGCGAGCGGGGCGCACCCACTGCCGGAGCCCGCAGCAACTCCAGCAGGTTCATCGGCTTGGCGTCAGGCAGCGGAATTAGCGGGCGGGTGGCAAAGTACTCGGGAAACTGTTTGGTCACCTGGCGGTAAACGGTTTTCTCGGCCAGGCTCTTTTCCTCGAACAGTTCTTCAAAGGGCTGAAAGGCCTCATTGCGGTTCGCGGTCCACAGAAGCATCAGCTCTTCAAATGCGACCGCCCAATGCGACGTTCCATCCGTCTGCCCCGCCAGCCATTCGACCGGGGTCTTCTCTCCGCGCATCACCGAAATGCCCGGAAAGTCCTCGACAAATGTCAGCAGCATCTTCCGCAGCGCCTCAGGGCCCACTATGCCGGAGAACCACTCCAGAGCACCGGTCATCACCTGAGGATCGAACTGCTCGCGGTAGCGCGCCATCAGCACATGGCTGGCCTCGTCGATCAGGCCCATGGCGTAAAGCTGCCCGGCATGAACCGCCAATTCAGGATGCTTTTCGGTCTCCCGGACCGTGTTCATACGGTGCGCGAATTCGCGGCAAGCGGGAAGATTGGCAAAAACAACATTCCCTGAGTATGAAAACAGTGACTCCGCGAACTTGTACCGCTCACGCGCATTCCGGGAAATATGGAATTCCATCATAAGAAAGTCGAACTCCCAAGCCGATCAATAATCTGTCATTCTCAGCGTAGATGAGCTATCACAAGCATCCGTGTCATCTTGAGCAAAGCGCACCGAGGTTGAACGCCTGCCCTGTACATATTGCGTTGGATTTCGTCCCAGGGCAACCCAGTCAAGCCCCGTGCCCCATTCATTCGCCTTCTTCCTGGCGAATGAGTGGGAAACCACGGACCCTGGTACAAATGCCGGTAAATTGATTCTATCCCGTGCCTGGCGAGATTGGCTTGACGCATAAAGCAAGCCAGGAAAACCACATCAACCTCTCACCATAGCCGCGTCAGCCTAGTCCAGCGCCTTATGGAACCGCAAAATGGCCGCCGTAAGCAAAGCTATTCCCAGCCCCGCCATCGCCGCCATCTGCGGCCACAGAACGTCCATCCCTACGCCCTTCAAGTAGCTCCCGCGAACGACAATCAGAAAGTAGCGCAGAGGAATCGCATAGCTGCAAAGCTGCATCCAGTGCGGCATCGTGCTGATAGGGAACCCGAAGCCCGAAAAGGTAATGGCAGGCATGATGAAAAAGAAGGAAGTCACCATCGCCTGCTGCTGCGTGGCAGAGACAGTTGAGATGAGCAGTCCCACCCCCAGCATGCAAAGAATGAAAAGAATAGCTCCTGTCGCCAGCACAGCAACGTGGCCGCGGAAAGGCACCTGAAACCACAGCGATCCAACCACGGCGATCAACGTCACATCGAAGAGGCCGATCAGAAAAAACGGCAGCGTCTTGCCAAGAATGAACTCGGCTGGGCGGATCGGTGTCACCATGATCTGCTCCAGCGTTCCAATCTCCCGCTCACGCACCACTGCAAATGCGGTCAACGTGATCACCAGAACGAGCGTCAGGCTGCCGATAATTCCCGGCACAAAGAACCATCGGCTTCTCAAGTCCGGGTTGTACCATGGCCGTGGCGCAAGCTCCACCGATGGCATCACCTCGATCAACTGAGGCGCGATGCGCAGGATGCGGTCTCTTTGGATCCCTTGCGCAAAGCCCAGCGCGATCTGCGAGATGTATCCAGAGGCGATCAGCGCCGTGTTGGAGTTGGTCGCATCCACAATCACCTGCAACGGGGCTGTCTGGCCCTTGCGCAGCTTCTGCGCAAATCCGGCGTCGATCTCGAGGCCGATTGTCGCCTTGCCCTGCTCGATCAGATCGCCAAGCTGGCGCGAATTGGCGAGTTGCCCCTGAACCTCAAAGTACGGGCTCGATGTAAAGCGCGAAACAAGCTCGCGGCTCTCCTGCGAGTGATCCAGATCAAGCACGACCGTTGGTACGTGGCGAATCTCGTAGTTCGCGGCATAGCCAAAGACCATCATCTGAATGATGGGCGGACCAATGAGGATGAACCGCGTCCGCTTGTCGCGAAAGACCTGGATAAACTCCTTGATCAACATCTGCTTCAGTCGCGCCAGCATTTTTCTCCTTCAAGCAATCTCTTATTAAGCCGCTGATTTGAAAGGGTACAAATTCAATCGTGCCGTAAATGCTGCAAATTCAGCATAGGGGTTATGCATTTTCACTGATGCTATGAGGTCTGGGTGCCCCACCCTCGCCACGTCTTTGTCTTTGCGGCTAGGGTGGGATACCTCGATCCCCTCACCACACAAACAGTGAAAATGGTTTAGCCCCTGAGGGAATCTCCTTTACTTGCCGCACCTCACCCACAAGCCAACTCGCTAACTTACTATCACCGCGAAGCGATGGCTAACTTGCTGTCTTTGCCTACAATCATCCCTGAAATCCCGTCCATCGCTTGAGGGCACCAATCGGTGATTTCGGGCCGGCCGCCCTTGCAGAAAATTTCCTCTCCCCATGCCACAATCAAACAATGGAAAAACCATGCACTTCTCCCGCTCAAAAACTCCGGGACTGCGCCCAAAATCTCTTACCCCCAGCGACCGATACCCCCACCCCCCTTATCTTTATTTTCAGAACCCTGCAGATAATTTCTTCATTCTCTGAAATCCTCCATCATTCCAGCCTCTTGTGGAAGCTGCGCGTGGCCAGCAGCGCCAGCACAAATGCAAAGACGGCCAATGGAAACAGCTCCGCCCAAAGCATCGACGCAGGTGTCCCTTTCAGAAAGATCTTCTTCAGCACTGAAACGTAATAGCGTGCCGGTAAAATCCTGGTAATCCATTGAAGCGCAACCGGCATCTGTTCGATTGAAAACAGGAATCCCGATAAAAGAAACGCCGGAAGAAAGGTGATTAACAGTGCAATCTGACTGGCTGCAAATTGATTTTTGGCCAGCACGGAGATGAAGAACCCCAGCGAGAGAACCACGATCATGAACATCGCCGACGCAGCCATAAGTGTGACCCACGAACCGCGAAACGGCACTTGAAACCAGTAAATTGCGATGAGTGCGCTGATGATCGTGTCAAACATTCCCAGTACAAAATACGGTGCCAGCTTGCCGAGCATAATCTCCATCGCACTTACAGGTGTCGAGATCAGTTGCTCCATCGTGCCTCGCTCCCACTCACGCGCGATGGTCAGTGACGTAAGGAACGCGCCTATGACCGACATCACCAGCGCCAGCACGCCGGGAATAATGAATGCGCTGCTTTCAAGATCCTCGTTATACCAGGTGCGAGTCTCGACATTCACAGCGGATGGCTGCAATGCAAGGCCGCGCTGCCTCAACCAGTCGATCTGAATCTGCGCAGAATAACCCTGGACCACGCCCTGAGAATAGCCAATAAGCACATTGGCAGTGTTATCGTCCGATGCGTCGACGAGCGCCTGAATTTCGATTGGCCGGCCGTCGCGCAGCCGCTGCGAGAAGTCCCAGGGAATTACGATGCCCATCTTGGCGTGGCCGTCGTCAAGCGCGCGAGTTAGCTCCGGATAGCCGCTTACAATGCAGGCAACGTCAAAGTACTGGCTGGCCTGAAAGTGCTTGAGCAAGTCTTGGCTCTGCTGGCTCCCTTCCTGATCGTAAACATAGACTGGCAGTCCCTTGAGATCAAGATTGACGCCGTAGCCTAAGAGCAGCACCAGCACCACGGGCATGAGAACGACGATGAAAAGACTGCGCGTGTCACGCAAAATCTGTATGACTTCTTTTCGCGCAACGGCTAGCAACCGAGTCAGGCTCATGGCTTGCGCTCCTCTGCAGTTTCACGGCCCGTTGTGAGCGAGACGAAAACATCCTCCAGGCTGGGACGGATCTTTTCCATGCGGCTAACAGCAATATCGCGTCCGGCCAGATAACTCCGAAGTGTAGGCTCGGCAACAGTCGCATCTGCGACCACAAGATGCAAGGAGTTACCAAAGACAGCCGCATCCATGACGCCCGGCGCCGATTGCAACGCTTCGACCGCATCTCCCAACGGAGCGCATTCGACGACGAGCAGTTCACCTTTCATCGAATCCCGCTTCAATTCCGAGGGTGTTCCCAGCGCGACAATCCGTCCTCGGAAGATCAGTGCAAGACGGTTGCAGTATTCAGCCTCCTCCATGTAATGGGTAGTTACAAAGACAGTAACTCCCGACTCGGCCATCTGATGAATCAGCTCCCAGAACCGACGCCGGGTGATGGGATCCACTCCAGAGGTCGGTTCATCAAGGAAGATCACGGGCGGCTTGTGCAAGACCGCGCAACCCAGCGCCAGGCGCTGCTTCCAGCCACCCGGCAGCGTTCCGGTAATGAGATTTTCTTGCCCCTTCAGGTTGGCCATCGCAAGCGCCCATTCGATGCGGCCTTGCAGTTCCTTCGACGGCACGCTATAGAGCCCGGCAAAGAGGCGCAGGTTCTCAATCACTGTAAGGTCGTTATATAGCGAGAATTTTTGCGACATATAGCCGATATTCTGGCGCACGGCCTCTGGCTCCCGGCTCACGTCAAAGCCCGCGACCTGTGCGCGGCCCGAGGTTGGCTTGAGCAGGCCGCATAACATGCGAATCGTGGTGGACTTTCCCGCCCCGTTGGGTCCGAGAAACCCGAAGACCTCACCCTTGCGGACCTCCAGATCGATCTTGTCCACGGCAACAAAGCCACCGAAGCGCTTGACGAGTTTCTCGACCTCAACCGAGTTAGCGGGATCAGCCATGCAAAGTTACTCCGGCCTCAACTGCGTCGACAAACAAGTCCTCGATAGAGGGCGCGACTTCAACAATCGCATCGAATGAAATGTTGGCACGCTCAAGCCTGGACTCGAACTCCGGAATGCGGCGGGCTGCATCGTCCACCACCACGTGAACTCCGTCGCCGGTGAGCAGGAGGCTCGATATTCCCTCAGCACCTTCAAGTTCATCGCGCAACGGACGCGGTTCGGGTGCAGTAATCGACAGCACGCCTTTTCTCAATCCAGCTTTGAGGTTCGCCGGCGTATCGCAGAAGAGCAATTTGCCTTGATGTAACAGCGCAACACGATGACAGCGCTCGGCTTCGTCGAGATACGCCGTCGAGGTAAGGATTGCAACGCCATCTGCGACCAATTCGTATAAGATTCTCCAGAAATCGCGCCGTGAAACTGGATCGACGCCCGTCGTCGGCTCATCAAGCAGAATCACTTTGGGTCGATGGATGAGCGCGCAGACCAGACCAAGTTTCTGCTTCATACCGCCGGAGAGTTTGCCAGCAAGGCGCTTCCGAAACTCGCTCATGCCGGCGGCAACTAAAAGTTGCTCAGACCGCGTCACGCGCTCGGGCCTCCTCACTCCGAAGAGATCCGCATAGAAGCGGATATTCTCGTCGACCGTCAGGTCTTCGTAGAGTCCAAAGCGTTGCGGCATGTAACTCAGCGCATGCTTGGCGCCCTCAGGATCGCGCGCGACATCGTAACCGGCAACCGCGGCCTTACCCGCGTCGGGCGACATGATGCCCGCCAACATGCGCAACGTAGTTGTCTTCCCTGCCCCGTCAGGGCCGACCAGACCAAAAATCTCTCCGGAGCGCACGTCAAAGCTCAAACCATCGACAGCACGCACCCCCGGAAAGCTCTTCGTTAGCCCCTCGGCCACAATGGCGGGTTGTAGTTGGCTCGTCACTTGGCAGCCGCAAGTTTGATGTGAGCATCCGCAGGCATGCCGGGCTTCAGTTCGTGATTTAGATTGTCAATGTCGATCTTGATGCGGTAGACAAGGGTGACCCGTTCCTTGGTCGTCTGCACGCTCTTGGGCGTGAACTCGGCGGTCGACGAGATGAAGGAAATGCGACCATGGTATTGTTTGCCGGGATATGTATCGGTACTTACTGTCACTTCCTGGCCATAGGTGATGAGGCCAAGGTCGCTCTCCGCAATATACGCGCGCATCCAGATATGATCCAGGTCGGAAAGCGTAACTACCGGCGAGCCGGGCGAAACCACTTCTCCTAACTCCGCTTGGCGCACAGTGACTATCCCTGCGATAGGAGCGCGCAAAACGGTGTAACTCAGATTCACCTGCGAAAGGCCAAGATTTGCGCTGGCTTCATTGATATTGGCTTGCGAGATTGCAATATCTTCCTTTCGGCTGCCCTCGACTGCTTCGTTGTAGTGCTCTTGAGCAGCATTGAAGATCGCTTGTGCACGCTTCAGTGCGGTTGCCGCCTGGTCGCGGTCCTGCGCAGAGACTTCATCCTTTGAGAAAAGGCGCTGGGCCCGATCACTGTCGAGCTTTCTTTCGTTAAGATCGGCCTCGGCGTCGAGCACGGTTTGCTTCGCGGCCTGCACCTCTTGCTGTCGTGTTCCGGCCAGCGTGAGCGCGAGGTTCGACTTGCGCAAGTTCACGGCGGCCTCATCAATGCGAACCCGCTGTTTGAAATCGGCATCGTCGAGCCGAGCAAGCATCTCGCCCGTCTCAACCTGCTGACCTTCCTCGATGGGCAGTTCGACGATGCGTCCAGCCACCTTAAAGCCAATTAAGCTCTCATGCGCTTCTATGTTGCCGGAGAGTGTAAGCTGATTCACCGGCGCTGGTGGCTTCATCAAGCGGGGGTAAAAGTACATACCCGCCGCGGCAGCCCCGACCAGCAGAATCAGTACAGGAATAACTCGTCTCATAATTTTGAACCTCGCATGAACTGTTCTTGTTTGTGGCTCGGCTGTCAAACCTGTTTATGGATTTCCCATCAGCTCAACGATGTTCTTCTCTGTGTCGCCCATGGCGCGCGCAAGGGAAAACTTTGCGTCGACATGACTAGAGATGGCAAGAATACAGTTCTCCTCTGCACGCGCCAACTCATCCTGCGCGGTAACGACTTCGACATTGTTGGCCGTTCCTTGCTGAAAACGATCCTGTGCCAATTCCAGTTCGCGCTTCGCCAACTCCTGGCCTTCATGAGCCACGGCCACCTGCTCGGCCGCCGAATCCAGATTCAAAAGCGCCTCACGAAGTTCCTCTTCAATACCCCGGCGTTGATCAGCAATCTGATCGTCGATAAGCTTCACGCGGCTCGCTAGTTCTTGTGCCTCTCCATTACGATCACGATCGAACAGAGTGAAATCGATCTGACCCTGAATTATTCCCGTAGTCTGAACGCCACCGATGCTTCGTCCAATTTCGCCGAGGTTTCCATTGATACTTAGCTTAGGATAAGAGCGTGCGCGGTTGGCGCGCTGCTGTTCGATCAACTCCTCGCGTTGGCTTGCAAGCGCTAGATAATCCGCGCGGGCGAGCAACGCAGCCGATGCAATCTTCTCTATCTCTCGCCGAATCAGCGGGCGAAAAATAAGCGGCTCGGCAAGTTCAAGCGGTGTACCGGTATTCATGCCTAGGTTGCGCGCCAGCTCAAGTTGCGATTGCCGGGATTGGTTCTGGAAAATCAGGAGCGCTTGACGGTCGTTGGCAAGCTGCACTTCAGCGCGAAGTACGTCCACGCCAGTTGCCGTTCCGACATCGTGCTTGTCTTTCGCCAGCTTTAATAAAGCATTTGAATCGGTCACTCGCGATTGCGCAGCATCGGCGCGTGCAGCAGCGGATTGGGCGCTCAGATAGAGCCCTGCGATGACGCGGACAATAAGGTCGCGTGCATCGCGTTCATTCATCTTGTCTGCATCGAGAGCGCGTTCGCTGGCCTTGAATGCGTGACGGCTCTCGATATCGATCAGGTTTTGCTGCGCGTAGATGCGAAAGTCGTAATTCGAGAACGGTCCAACGACAGCGGGCATCCCTGGCAATGAAATCCCGAAGGCCTGCAAATCGCGGTTCTGAATGTTGGCGTAAGCCTGAGCATTGACGCGGGGAAGCAGCGCGACCGACATGCGTCGCGTGCGCGCGCCTTCTGCTTCCTCTACCTGCGTGCCAGCAACGAGCACTTTCAGATTGACCTGGAGTCCTCTTTGAATCGCGTCTTGCAGCGTGACGCGAACCGGCATTGGCTCTTGCGCCAACGCGTTGGCGTCTAAAATCAACTCTGGAATCAGGATTGCCAGTAACAGACAGACGACTGTGCGCAGTTTGAATTTCATAGCTCCCGCCTTTTTCCGAAAACAGCAATCGATCTCCAGAAGTGTTGAAAGCTACCTTCCATCCACACATTAAGCGACGGCTGCTCGTGTAAAGACCAGAAGAGCACTGTGCCCATGAACGCTTGCAGCACCTGTATCGCCACCTTTTCCTTCTTCAAGTGACAATCGATCTCCCCGCGCTTTTGCCCGGCAGCAACTATTCCCGCGATCATTTTGCGGCCCTTCAACATGTTGTGCGCGATCAGATTGCGTACACCCTCGCTGGCCAGAAAGGAGGAAATTAAGGCGCGAGCCAAGTCAGGACTTCTTCCTGGCTCCTCCGCAGCGCGCAGAAATAGATGGTGCATAACCGATTGAATCGTTTGTTTGCCCTCCGCTGCCAGCGCCTGGGCTTCCGTAACCTTTGCGAGCTGTATTTCGGCCATTACGCCCAGTATGTGATCTTTACTTTCAAAATAATTAAAGAAGGTTCCCTTGCCCACGTCCGCGGCTTCCGTAATCTCCTCAACCGTTACGCCTGAATAGCCTCGCTCGGCGAAGAGCTGCAATGAGCATCGGAAGAGCCGTAACCGCGTCTCTGTAGCACGGCGCTGACGGCGTCCCGTGGCCTGTGTATGATCTAGATCACCAGCCGTCTGCGCCTTAACGGATGCGATTTGGCGATTTATCTGACTCTTACTCATATTAGTCTTTTGGTCATTTATGACCATTGGTCAATTATCGTGTGAAAATTTACCGATGTCAAGATTGGATATTCAAAAGGCAAATGTCGAATTGAGTGGCTAAACAAGCGAGTCCCTGTGAACTTGACGGCAAAGGCATACACGCTAGCTTTCGGCGGGAACATGAACATTGAAGCCGCATCCGCAATGCCAGCAGAAACGGCAAGCCCTCCGCTTTATCGCGGAGGGCTTGACCTACTGCCTGTTTCGCTTGACCCTTACCAACCCACGGCAACAATCAAGTCGTTCGCGTATTTGCAGCCGATATCGCTTGAATCGCTGCCCGAATCATCATACGGGAAACCATACTGCTGCCAGTTGATGGCCATATCGTGCATGGCCTTCGCATAGTAGTCAGCAGGAGGTGTCTGGTAGTTGAGGGCCTGATTGCCGAACATCCCCGGCACTGACAGTGAGCCTGTTGAGCTGAAGTAATTGGCTCCGATGATGTGGCGGGCCAGACCCGCGGAAAGAGCGGGATAGGAACCAAGACCGCTCAGATTCGGTCCCGGCTCCGTGACTGCGCTGAGGGGGTTGTTAGCCCACACCCAAGCGACCCAAGTGTCGTAGTAGTTGTCATACTTGCCCCAATTGCCAAAGCCTCCGGCGCCTGGTTCAGGAATGCTGTACGGAGCCCGGATGACTCCCAGTTGCTGGAACTCCGCCGGAACGTCCGCGATGAACTTGGCGAAGGTACGCGAGCGATCTTCGGCAAAGGTTGCGGCATTTTCGCCCACCGCGATGGGGTAGGTGCCGGTGCAGGTCATTTCAAATGCCAGCTTGACGGCGAAGGCATCGACGCGGGTGGTATCGACGTTGATAAAGTAGCCGCCGCCGCTGCTGTTGGCGCCGATGGTGTACTCGATGAAGTCAACGTACGGACTGGATACTCCCAGGGGTCCAAGATAGAAGGTCATGCGGCCGGATGCGTTGGCCGGCATGGCAACGAAGGGTTGAGAAGCGACCGTGCCGGTCGTGGTCGTGGTTACGGTGTTAGGGGCCGTACCGGTGGTAATGGAATAGGACCAGGTGACTTGATCGTCAGGATACCGGCCGTTGGTACGGTTGAGGATCTTGAACATCATGGCGTCGCCCGCGGGCGTTGCCGGGATGTTGCTGGCGTCGAAGAAGACCGGCTCTGTGCCAAGCGGGAAGGTCGCGGCACCGAGTTCGCCGTTGACCTGCGTGAACTTGGTGGTGCTGAAGCCGGCCGATGCCGGGCCGACCCAGACCTGGTAGTAGTATTGGGTTCCCGGGGATGCCAGAACATCCTCGAAGAAGTTCTGCTGGGTTGTGCCGATCATGTTGGCGGTGGTGGGCGTAAAGCCCGACGTGGCGCTGCGGAAGATGTCGTACTGGGTTGGCGGGGCTTCTGTCGTTGCCACCCACTCCAGGAAGACTTCCGTGGGAGAGGTTGCGGTTGCGGTCAACGTGGTGGGAAGCGCGATCGTGCTGTTGCTAACCACTGTCGAGTACACCGGCGATGCGCCGTCTTCATCCTGGGCTTGGACGACATAGTACACGGTCGTCGAAGGCGGCAGGCTGGTATTGACGAAGGTGGGGTCCGTCAGATTGCTGGCGATCTGGTTGCTCAGCGATGGCACAAATCCGCTCGTCAGGCCAGAGTACAGGTTGTAGGTGACGTTGGTGCAGTTGGCCTGCGGAGCCACAGCCGACCAGTTCAACTGAATGGCGTGCGCCGAAAGCGATGTCGCCGTCAGACCTGTCGGAGCCGCCGGAGGAACCGCAGCGCAGGAGGTCGCGGCGTTGGCCGTCGCGCTCACCTGCGTCGAAGCCGGCGATGCGCCAACTGAATCGACCGCCTCCACCGCATAGTAATAGGTGCCCCCCGGCGTCAAGCCGGAGTTCTCAAAGCCGGTGCCGTTGACATTGCTGGCAACCAGGTTGCTCGCCGACGGAGTGAAGCCGCTGGCGGTGCTGGCATACACGTTGTAGCTGACTGCGCAGTTGGGCACCGTGTTGTTCGGCGTCCAGGTAAGTGCAACCGCGCCTGGACCGTTGCTGACTGCGGCCAACCCGGTCGGCGCGGTGGCGGGTGCGACGGTGCAAGCGCTGACTTGGCCGCGAATCTCGATACCGGAGATCATCGGCGTGCCACCGTCGCCCGATCCTTTGCTGGAGAGAGCAACCAAAATTTGGCCGCTGCTATTGGCTGTCGCGGTGAATGTCTCCTCTACAGCCGTCCAGAGCTTGCATCCGGCTGTGGCATAAACATTG
>Ga0181535_10005758_pt1 | contig 13128 bp, 11 predicted proteins | sample PEATcosm2014_Bin_44_FD_119774 | JGI IMG/M metagenome (GOLD analysis project Ga0181535, IMG submission 119774) | Peatland microbial communities from MTU Mesocosm Facility, Houghton, MI, USA - PEATcosm2014_Bin17_30_metaG | ecosystem: Environmental > Terrestrial > Soil > Wetlands > Peat | place...
CCGATCATGACAGCAGCACAGACTGGGCCGACCTTGCGCAACAACGCCTTGCGGCCCAACAAAAGCAACAGGCCCTTGCCAACCAGATCGCCGCGCCCCGCATCTGGAAAATCGACCGCAAAACCGGCGACGTGTCCTACGCACTCAACGGACAAATTTCCGTCATCGACCGCGGACGCATCGTCACTGTTCTCAACCAGGATAAAGCTGCCGTCCTCTTTGGATTGGAGATGGCCGTCCAGAAATACGGATCGCGCATCGCGTGTGACGGCAGCGTGGAGTGGAAGCGGATGGTCACAAAGGTCGCGGCGCAACAAGGAATCTCCGTCCAATTCACGGACCCGGAGATGCAACACACCCTGCGTCTTCTACAACGTCTGGCGAATCCACGCCAACGCCAGCAGGAAAGAGGCGGCAGGTAGCTCATGATCGCGGATATGCGGTCGTCTCCTGCCAAATGCGCCGTAAAGACTATGCGAGAGTCGTCTGTGTTTGGTTCTTCAGTTTATGGACGAAGGCGAAATAGGCCACCATCACGCGAAATGCCTTGGACCGATTCACACCGCCAAGAACCTCTCCGCCGACTCTTTCCAGTTCATCGGCGATCTCAAACGTCAAAGGAAATACGAAAGCGGTGTCGATACTTTGAAATGGAATGTTCAGCCACTGGTTGTTGTAGAACGCAACAAGCTGCGCTTGAGCGGCCTTGCTCTTGAAACTCATGATGATGTGTTCGGCCAGGGCGTTTTTTCTTCGGACTTTGAGCACGGCAAAAAGCTGGCTGAAATGGCTCTTGGTGAATTTGGAATCGACGGTGAGCCGGAGTTGAGTGCGCGTCTCTGCGGGAGAAACAATTTTGCGCTTCGGTCGGGCAGTAGCTTTCTTTGCGGCAGGCATGTGGTTTCCTTATTGATATGTATCTTACAGCATTAGTATATGAGCGTGGAAGACCACACTGCAAACGATTGTGCCCAAAGAAGTTCGCTTGAAAGAAGCGCCAGGGAAATGGTGGGTTCATTGCATGAACAGGCGAGGGATTCGAACCAGATGCACCAGAACAAATCGAACCGTGAGGGGGATGGAGAAAAGTAAGCTGGCCAGGGACCGCGTAGCACGTCAGAGTTGACATCACGCGAGAGTGGACCCATTTCTGGATTCGATGGTAGAACTGTGTCCCTGAGCGTTAGATCGGCAACTGCCGCTGCTACCGAACGCCATCTCCGCTCAGTTGGAAATCTGTGCCGAACTGCGTCCGAATTCAAAAAATCGCGTCCTTCTTGTGCCCGGATGGAATGTTGGCGATGGACGCAAGAAGGGCGGGTACTCCAAATTCAATTCGCGACCAAATCGGTAGCTTGTAGAGGGTGGTCGTCGATACGTAAGCGATCAGAATAGTTCAATTGCGGGCCGGTTGTGGTCCTGATCGTCTTTGCCTCCGGTTGCATTGACGTGGGTAACGGTCTGCGAGGCCATCCGATATTTGCTTTTCTGGGTCTCCAGCATCTCCGCGAAGGTGCGATCAAACTTCCCTTCCCAAACAAAATCGTTGGCGTTTTTGGACATATGCTGCATATGGCCGCTCATTTCCAGGAGCGCCTCCTGCACGTGCTCCATTCTCTGCCGCATCACATCCTGGAACTGGATGTGGCCGAGGGCCTGCGTTAGGCGGTCGACGCTCTCGGCATAGTTTGCGTCCACCTCGGTGATTACGTCCAAGAGCAGTTGTCCGTTTTTGGAAAACTCCTCCTGCATCCCGCTCAGATCGCTTACCAGATGGCTCATCGCGCTGCTAGTCTCGTGCTCTTCCAGCGAGATGCGGGATTCGGCCAACTCCTGCTCCACTTTCTTGCAGGTTGCATTGATCTTCACAGCAATGTCGGAGGCGGCTTTGGTGGAGTGCACGGCCAGCTTTCTGACCTCGAAGGCAACTACGGAGAAGCCCTTGCCGGCGCTGCCTGCGCGAGCCGCCTCGATCTCGGCATTCAGGGCCAACAGATTGGTTTGCTGGGCAATCGAAGTAATGACTTTGATGAGCGGCGTTAGCGCGGCAACCTCGTCGGCCAGCCCTTGAATACGCTCGAAGTTGTTTCTGAATTCGTCAATCTGAGTTTCAAACTGCATATCGATGGCGGCGATGATCTGCTTGTTGTTCTCGACGCGCAGATGGGTGCTTTCCGTCAGCTCCTTGCCGCTTCTGATGGAAGCTGCGATGTGCTCCCTTTGCTGGCTAGCCTTGGCATTGAGGATGCTTATCTGCTGGATGACCTCGATGACCTCGCGCTCGGATTCGGCCAGCGAATCGCCAATCTGGTCGTGCATCACGTCAATGTAGGGCTTGGAAGCTTGCAATTCGTCTCGCATCGCCGTGCGGCGCATGGAGACGTTCGCTAGTTCGGTTCTGGTGAGCGTCCCGACAACTCCGAGATCGGCAATGCCCTTGCGGGCCTGGAGCCAGTTCAACCATTGACCGATCAGCAGGGGAACAATGACCAAAAGCAGATAAGTTAACGCGATCTCATTCCGGTAGCGAAGGAAGGCTGGGTCCAAAAGATAAGTGAGCACAGAAAAGAAGGCCAGGTTGGAGAGAAGACGGTAGCCTGTCTGAAGCAGCAACCGGTTGCGCGCCTTGCAATAGCGGGGGTTGCTGGCGCAAGAAAGCTTGCGGTCCTCGGCATCCTCGCGGGTGGCCTGGGCGCGCGAGTCCATCTCCAAACCTTGATAAGCCGTAGACGGCATGCACTTACGCTCCTGGCAAAACCTTTTTGATGACGCTGACTAGGTCGTCGCCCGAACATGGCTTGACGATCCATCCGGTGGCGCCGGCGCGCTTGCCCTCATCGCGCTTTGCGGCGTCGCTCTCGGTGGTCAGAGTGAGGATGGGGATGAACTTGAAACCCGGCAGAGCGCGCAGTTTTGGGATCAGCTCCAGGCCTCCCATGACCGGCATATTAATGTCGGTAACGATGAGATTGGGCTTGCATCCGGCATTCAATTTGTCAAGCGCCTGCTGCCCATTATTGGCTGTCTCCACCTCAAAGCCATTTATGGTCAGAGTGGTCTTGAGGCTCATCACCATGGTGATGGAATCGTCTACGACGAGAATTTTCATTGCCATCGAGGCTTCCTTGCGGTGCGAATCATCGCATTTTCTCCAGCCCGGAGCGGAGGTCAGGCTATGCCTGCCACCTGAAGCGGAGCTACAGCCCGTTTATCGGCGGCATTTGCCGGAAGGTGAGTAGGAGCCGGAGTCCGGCGCTCGATCCTCACCTGTTCGATTGCTTGACGCCATGCGCTGCCAGCCACCGCACATACTCGCGATCCTCGGTCTGCATATGTTTGGTTTGGTAATCCCGCATGAAGTACAGAAACGGGACGTACACAGATGCGTCGCCCTCTCTGTGGCCGACAGTAATCTCCGCGATTTTGCCTGCCATCTCCCGATGCTGTGCGCAGTGGGCGGCCAAGCCGGGAAACTTGACCGACACCATCAGCTTTTCTTCGGCGGAGAAGTGCTCGTTGGCGAGCGACGTCAGCTTGTCCAGAAGCGGGTCGGCAACCTCCCGCGCCTTTCCTAGCATCGATGCCGCATGAAGTTCGTTGAGGATTTTCATCATGGTTTGGTGCTGATCATCCAGGGCTTTCACGCCGACTGAGTATTTACTGCTCCAGGTCATCAAGGCCATTTCGTTACCCTTCCAATGGATATTGTCCGCCAATGAATTCATCGGTTGAATTGTAAGAAGGGAGAGTGGAGAGTCGCGTGTGCGCGGGCGCATGAAAAGCAAAGCAGATTCCCGGAGTGGAATGCGGATTATCTTTTTGGGAACAGGGAGAATGCGGCTTCATTATGCCGTTTGATTTCCGGGTTTTATCGAAGGCCTCGCCGATAAGGAAACCAATGGTTCCTCATCGGGAATAAGGCTGATTTTGGTTTGTGGATTCCCATCCATTCGCCCAAAACGCAGCGAATGGATGGGGCACGGAAGATTTTCGGTTTGTCCATTCCTGCGTTATTAGAAATGGCCAACATACATCTGTTCAAATGCGACTCAACAATTGCTTCATGCGGTCGATGAGAGTCGTGTTGCGCGTGAAGGTCGCGTGCAAACGGACAAATAGGGCTTGCGGAAGGAGCCGGCATGGGAGTCACGCTGGACAAGCATGGGAGTCGCGCTGGACAAAGTGAGGTGCTGAATCAGCTTCGCCTGGAGGGCGACGTCGGCATTGGATGCGCGGCGGAGTTCAAAGGGCTTTTGGAGCAGGCGCTCGGTTCCGGTTGCGCGGTGCGGATTTTACTGGAAGGCGCAACCGATCTGGATGTAACGGCCGTGCAGTTGCTTTGGGCTGCCGGGCGCAAAGCGAAGGGGAGCGGCGTGGGGTATTCGATTGTCAGCGTAGCGCCGGAGCCGATTCTTGCCGCGCTGAGTGAGGCGGGACTTCAGCAGTTCATCAGTCCAGTCAACGTCCTATAAACAAACAGGGTGGGTGGGTGTCGATGGCAAGCAAGGCCGACCAGTTCAAACATGCCTTCCGGGAAGAAGGGCGCGAAGTTCTAGTCGATCTGGAATCGGCGCTGCTGGAGTTGAACGACAACCGCGCCGACCAGGCGCTGGTGGGGCGGGTCTTCCGCGCTCTGCACACGCTCAAAGGGTCGGGGGCGATGTTCGGCTTCGAGGATATGGCCACCTTCACGCATAACCTGGAGACGGCCTTCGACGAGGTGCGCAACGGGCGGCTGGAGATCAGCTCGGAGCTGATCGACCTGACGCTATCGGCGCTGGATCAGATCCGGGCGATGTTGGAAGAGGGGATCGAAGGCGCGCCGGAGCCCGATCCGGCTGCCTGCGCGGAGATTCTGAGTAAAGTTAGGCACCTGACCGGCAAGCCGGATAAGAAAGTGGCCGAGAAAAAGGCCGCTCCGGCAGAGGCGGAGGCGGCGGCCAGCACATCTGCGGCGCCTGAGTCGAGTCCCATGGACTCCCCGGGCCCGGCGCGGGAGTGGTCGATTCGCTTTGCCCCCGGCGCGGAGTTCATGCTAAGCGGTGCAAATCCTCTTCTTCTGCTGCACGAACTGAAGGGATTGGGCGGCCTGGCGGTGCGGGCCAGCATGGCGGCGGTTCCTCCGCTGGAGGAACTGGACCCGGAGCGCTGCTACATCAGTTGGGAGATGGTGCTGGCGACGACCGCCGGGCGCGAGGCTATTCGCGATGTTTTTATCTTTGTCGAGGACAGTTGCGAACTGGTGATTGAACCTATTCTGGAGCCTATTTCGGTTTCGGAACCCTCTGCTACTGCGTCGGCGCAGGGAGCTTCAGCAGCTCTGAGCGCGGCCGAAGTGACGGCGCGCGCGCTCGATGACAAACGTGAAAAAACCGGCGGTCGCCGCAACTATGACGCTCCCGACAACGCGAGCAGTTTGCGCGTACCGGCAGCCAAGCTGGACCAGTTTGTGGATCTGGTGGGCGAGCTGGTGACGGTGCAGGCGCGGCTGAGCGAGATTGCCGCCAAGCACGACGACATCGAGATCAGCTCAGTCTCAGAAGAGATTGAGCGGCTGACCAGCTCGTTGCGCGAGAACTCGATGAACATCCGCATGATGCCGATTCGCGCCACCTTTGAGAAGTTTCGCCGACTGGTGCATGATCTGGCGCGCGACCTGGGCAAGAGCGTTGAGCTGACCATCGAGGGCGCGGATACCGAGCTGGACAAGACGGTCATCGATCAGTTGAGCGATCCGCTGATGCATCTGATCCGCAACAGCATGGACCACGGCATTGAGTGGCCGGAGGCGCGCGCCGAGCAAGGCAAATCGGCGACGGCGGTGATTCATCTGGCAGCGCGGCACTCCGGAGCGAGCGTGCTGATTGCGGTCTCCGATGACGGCGGCGGCATCCATGCCGAGGCAGTGCGCAGCCGAGCCATCGAGCGCGGCTTGACGACAGAGAACGCGCAGTTGAGCGATCAGGAGATTTACAGCTTCATCTTCCAGCCGGGCTTTTCGACGGCCAAGCAGGTGACCGATGTAAGCGGCCGCGGCGTGGGGATGGATGTGGTGCGGCAGCGGGTGGACAGTTTGCGCGGCTCGATTGACGTGGCCAGCAGTCCCGGGCTGGGAACCACCGTCACGCTTCGCCTGCCGCTGACGCTGGCGATTATCGACGGCCTGCTGGTGAGCATCGGCGACGCCTTCTTTGTGCTGCCGCTGGCCAATACGCAGGAGTGTGTCGAATTGACGCAGGCCGACGTGGAGGAAGCTAACGGCAAGCATCTGGCTCATGTGCGCGGCGAGCTGATCCCATACATTCGCCTGCGCGAGTACTTCAATATTCGCACTCCCAGGCCGGTGATCGAGCAGATCATGATTGTCGAGACCGAGGCCGGGCGCTATGGCTTTGTGGTGGATGTGGTCCTGGGCGACTGCCAGACGGTCATCAAGAACCTGGGCCGCTTCTACCGGCACGTGCAGGTAGTGAGCGGGGCAACGATTCTGGGCAATGGTACGGTGGCCCTGATTCTTGATCCGGAACGCCTGGCGCAGGACGCGGTGCGCGCCATTGCGCATGGGGCGCGCGGGCGTCCAGCGGCAGCAGTGGCGGCAGCCGTCAAGCAGAGCCTGCGAGAAGGGAATGCGGCGCAGCAACGAGCTATGTAGACCTTCGTCGGTGCTGGAGTGAACGCCAGCAACCATTCATCAACGATTCAAACTGCCGGGTTCCGGGTTCTTCGTTTTCAACTCTGACAGCGGGCAGAGGGAAGATCTGGGGATTCAAGCGAAAGGGAGGGGCGAATTTCATGCCAACTGCATTGGTAAGTGAAGGCCGGAAGCTGCATGGCGGAGCTTCAGGGAATGGCGGGAACGGACACGGAGTCCGTGAACGCGTGAGCGAGAATAAACAACTGGTCGAGGAAGACGATTCATTGCTGGTGCTGAACGAAGTCATGCGCCTGGTGGATGCGTCGAAAGAGGGTCGTCTCTCCGAGCGCGGCAAGGCGACAATCTTCAACGGTACGCATCGGGAGATTATTCAAGGCGTCAATGAGATGCTGGACGCAATTCTTCTGCCTATCGGCGAAGGCAACCGGATTCTGGCGCAGATTTCTGCGGGCAAGATTGACGAGTTGATCGCTGCAACCTACAAAGGCGACCACGAAAAGATGAAGGTCGCCGTTAACAACGTGGCCATCGTCACGCAGGGGCTGCAAAAGGAAATGGCGCGATTGATCGAAGCCTCGAAGGAAGGCCAGCTCAGCGATCGCGGCAAGCCAGAGAACTTCCAGGGTGCCTACGCCGAGATTGTGCGCGGCGTCAACACCATGCTGGATGCGATTCTACTGCCCATCGGCGAAGGCAACCGTATCCTGGCGCAGATTTCAGCGGGCAAGATCGACGAGCTGATCGCTGCAACCTACAAAGGCGACCACGAAAAGATGAAGGTCGCCGTCAACAATGTGGCCATCGTCACGCAGGGGCTGCAAAAGGAAATGGCTCGGCTGATCGAAGCCTCGAAGGAAGGCCAGCTCAGCGATCGCGGCAAGCCGGAGAACTTCCAGGGCGCGTATGCGGAGATCGTGCGCGGCGTGAATGTTATGCTGGACGCGATTCTGCTGCCCATCGGAGAAGGCAACCGTATCCTCATTCAGGTCTCCAACGGCAAGATTGACGAACTGATTGCACAGACCTACAAAGGAGATCACGAAAAGATGAAGCAGGCGATCAACAACGTGGCCCAAGTTCTGCAAGGGCTGCATAAAGAGTTGGCGCGCCTGACCGAAGCCTCAAACGCCGGCAAGCTGAGCGAGCGCGGACGTCACGAACAGTTCAATGGTGCCTATGCGGAGATTGTGCGCGGCGTCAATGCGATTCTGGATGCGGTGATCAACCCGCTGAACGTCTCCGCAAGGTATGTGGAGCTGATCAGCAAGGGTGACAATCCACCGCCGATTACCGACACCTACTATGGCGATTTCAACATGATCAAGAACAACTTGAACGCGCTGGTCGCGGCGATGACCGAGATCACCACGGCGGCCGAGGATATCTCCAACGGCAACCTGACGGTGGATATCCGCGAGCGTTCGCCGCAGGACAAGCTGATGCAGGCGCTCTCGGCGATGGTCAGCGGATTGACGCGGACGGTCTCCGACATTCGCGGAATTGCCGGTGAAGTCGCGGCAGCCTCACAGTCGATCTCGACGGCCTCGATTCAGGTCTCCAAGGGCGCCAGCGCGCAGGCGGCGGCGGCGGAAGAGGCTTCTTCGTCGATGGAGGAGATGGTAAGTAACATCAAGCAGAATGCCGACAATGCTTCGCAAACCGACAAGATTGCCAACAAGAGCGCCAAGGACGCAGCCGAAAGCGGCAAGAGCGTTCTGGAAGCTGTTTCCGCGATGAAGGAGATCGCCAACAAGATCTCAATCATCGAGGAGATTGCGCGGCAGACCAACCTGCTGGCATTGAACGCGGCAATCGAAGCGGCACGCGCCGGCGAGCACGGAAAGGGCTTTGCCGTGGTGGCGGCCGAAGTGAGGAAGCTGGCCGAGCGCAGTCAGAAGGCGGCGGCAGAGATCAATCAACTGTCGGCAACCACGTTGCGCGTCTCGGAAAAATCCGGCGAGATGCTGGACAAACTGGTTCCTGATATTCAACGCACCGCAGAATTGGTGCAGGAGATTTCCGCGGCCAGCAAGGAACAGGACACCGGCGCCGAGCAGATCAACAAGGCTCTGCAACAACTTGAAAAAGTCATTCAGCAGAACGCCTCGGCCTCGGAGGAGATGGCTTCAACGACCGAAGAGTTGACTGGGCAGTCCGATCAATTGGTCAGCGCGCTGGGCTTCTTCCACACCGGCGACGAGGGCAACGGGCGCAAGGGCGGCGGCGCAAAGTCTGCTCGTTCCGCGCACTCCGCTGCGCCGCGGCCGGCGAGTCAGGCCGCTCACCCGGCCTCATTCAGCTCAAAGTCGTCGGGCGGGGTGAATCTCCGGCTCAAAGACAAGCACGACGAATTAGACGGTGAGTTCGAGCGTTTTTAAGGTACAAGCCAAGTGCTGGTCGCGGGTCTCCCAGATCTCAAAATCGAGAGCTGGGGAACCCAAAGTCAGCACCAGTCTTCACAGTGAGAGGAGTTGCAGTATGAGTGTCAGCGAAATCACGGAAGCGCGGCAGTACCTCACCTTCAAGCTCGGTAACGAGATCTTTGCCACCGATGTGGCGAAGGTAAGAGAGGTGCTTGACCTGACTACCATCACCCAAATCCCCCGCACGCCGGAGTTCATGGCGGGGGTAATCAACCTGCGGGGCAGCGTGGTTCCGGTCGTCGATCTCAGGCTTTGTTTTGAGATGTCGAAGACCGAAAGCACGCGCAACACATGCATTGTCGTCGTCGAGGTTCTGTTGGAAGGCGAATCGACGGTGATCGGCGCACTGACCGATTCCGTCGAGGAAGTGATCGACCTGGAGCCGGATCAGATTCAACCGGCGCCCAAGATCGGCACGCAGATCCGCACCGATTTCATCAAAGGAATGGGTAAGCGCGACACGCAGTTCATCATGATTCTGGACATCGATCGCGTCTTCTCGACCGAGGAGCTTTCCGCAGTCCGCGGCCAGGAAGCGAGCAAGCCGGAGGCCTCCCGTCCGCTCGCGGAAAAGCAAACAACCGATAGACAACTGGTAGCAGCATAAAAGGAGGAAATGGGGCGGCTCAAAGCAGAACAAGCCGCCCCATTCAATCGCATGGGCGCACACGAAGAATCAATTTCCAGCAAAGATTATGCGCGCCTCTGCGAGTTGATCTATGCGCAGGCTGGCATTCATTTGGGTTCGGAACGCAGAACCATGCTCGAAGTGCGCATCAAGCGCCGCCTCAAAGTTCTTGATCTTCATTCCTACAGCGAGTATTGCAATTTTCTCTTTAGTCAAATGGGAATGAAGGATGAACTTATCCATCTGATTGATGTAGTAACCACCAATAAAACCGATTTTTTCCGCGAGCCAGCTCACTTTGATTTTCTGCTGGAAAAAGCTCTGCCCGCATTGGCCGAGCGCATTGCCGGACGGAACTTTGTAATCTGGAGTGCGGGCTGCTCCACCGGCGAAGAGCCCTACACCATGGCGATTGTGTTGAGCGAGTACGCGGCAGCGCATCCCGGCTTCCGCTTTCGCATCCTGGCCAGCGACATCTCCAACATCGTTTTGTCGAAGGCCGAAATGGGCGTCTATACCGAAGAGATCATCGCTCCGGTTTCTCCCTTGCTGCGGCGCAAATACTTCATGCGCAGCCGCAAGCCGGGCTCCGAACAGGTGCGGGTGGTTCCCGAGCTGCGGCGCTCGATCGACTTCCGCCGCCTGAACTTCATGGATGCCGACTATGGCATAAGCGAGAAGGTGGACGCAATCTTCTGCCGCAACGTCATCATCTACTTCGACCGGCCAACTCAGGAGCGCATTCTGCAAAAGCTTTCCAGCTATCTGCTGCCCGGCGGGTATATGTTTGTCGGTCACGCCGAGACGCTGCATGATATGAACCTTCCGCTCGTGCCGGTGGCTCCGGCTCTCTACAGGAGAGTCGATGGCGGAAGCTGAAGAAAAACTTCCGGAGATCTACTTGCAGCCGGGCGAATCGCGCCTGGTGAAGGAGCCGACGATTCTGCGTACGTTGCTTGGCTCCTGTGTGGGGATTGCCTTCCGAGAGCCGCATTTGGGTTTGGGCGCGCTCTGCCATCCCATGTTGCCGCGCTTTCCAGTCAAACAGGCCTTAACGATGACTCGCTCCGCCGGACGCCGCTACGTGGACTATGCTGTTCGCGATCTGGCCCGGCAGTTTGATGCGCTGGGCGCGCGCCGCGACGAGGTCGAGGTGAAACTCTTCGGCGGCGGAGATGTGCTGCTGACGGGCAATGATGCAACGCGGCCCACAGTGGGCAGGCTGAATATCGAGGTGGCGATCAAGGTGCTTGAAGAGGAGGGATTTTGCATCATTGCTTCTTCGCTGGGGGGGCAGCGCGGCATCAACATCTACTTCAATACGCAGACCGGTGAAGTCCTGCTGCAGCGGCACTCCTGAAACTTCATGCAGACTGACGGCCAAGCTGTGAATGCCGATAAGAGTCAATGAGAGCAACGAGGTCTGGTCGATGAGCACTCCAAAAATTCGCGTTCTGATTGTGGACGACTCCGCTGTAGTGCGCCAGACGCTGCGCGAAGTACTCGAGTCCGACCCGGAGATCGAGGTGATCGCCACGGCTGGCGATCCCTTTGTGGCTGCCGAACGGATCGCTGAGCAGATCCCGGATGTCATCACGCTGGACATCGAGATGCCGCGCATGGACGGGCTGACCTTCCTCAAGAAGATCATGAGCCAGCATCCGATTCCGGTGGTGATCTGTTCCAGCCTAGCCGACGAGGGCGCGCAAAGCACGCTGCGCGCGTTGGAATACGGCGCGGTGGAGATCATCACCAAACCCAAGATGGGCACCAAGCAATTCATTGAAGACTCGTGCATCGAAATCTGTAATGTGGTGAAGGCTGCGGCCGGTGCGCGGTTGCACAACCTCACACCCAGCCACACCGTCGAACCCAAGCTGAACGCGGACTGCATTCTTTCGCCGGCCACGCACGCCATGGCCGAAACAACGGAAAAAATCGTCGCCATTGGAGCTTCCACCGGGGGTACAGAAGCGCTGAAGACTGTGCTGGAGGCGCTGCCCGCCGATACGCCTGGCATCGTGATTGTGCAGCATATGCCGGAGCTTTTTACGCGCGCCTTTGCTCAGCGCCTCGACGGACTCTGCGCCATCACCGTGAAAGAGGCCGAGACCAATGATTCGGTAATTCGCGGTCGGGCGTTGATTGCGCCGGGAAATCATCATATGCTGCTCAAGCGTAGCGGCGCACGCTACTACGTGGAGATTAAAGACGGGCCGCTCGTCTGCCGCCACCGGCCATCGGTCGATGTTCTCTTCCGCTCCGCTGCCCGTTATGCGGGACGAAACGCCTTGGGTGTCATCCTGACCGGGATGGGCGACGATGGCGCGCGCGGAATGCTGGAGATGAAGCAGGCCGGCGCCGCAACCATTGCCCAGGACGAAGCCACTTGCGTGGTCTTTGGAATGCCCAAAGAGGCGATCAAGCTGGGCGGCGTGGACAAGATTCTGCCGTTGCAATCGGTGGCCAAGGCAATTCTATAGTGAGCCTTTGATGGGGAAAGCAAAGGGAAACACATTCCAAAGACACTCCGGCAATTCAGAAACTCGATGGGAAAGCCTACAGCACTGAAGAAGCGAAAGCGCGCTCTATCTGCGCTCTGTTTATCGGATTACGACTGCTTTTCATGGTCTAAGGTGTCATCCGCTGACCTGCATGTTGTTGAAAATACGTTTGACTGATGATTCGAGTTTTACATGATTGGTGACAGGCTGGGGAATGAGCGAATGCGCGACACATATTGCCGATGTGGAAGGCACATTCGGATGCCTGCCCTTCGGTACGGCCAAGCTCTAGCCACCAACGGCACGGACGCCAACCACTATTACACCACCGCCGCCAGCAGTGCGGGCGCAGCGACGCACTTTTAGCACACGGACTGGCATGGACCCCCATAGACAAGTCTGGACGCAAAGCATAAAAGGGGGTAGATACGGGGGTAGATGTAAACTGAAACTCAGTAACATGTTCATTTGTAAATAGTTATAAACAGGTTCGAATCCTGCAGCTCACGCGCCGAAAAACTCAAGCGAAGCCGGATTAGGTGTCAGGTCACGACTTCAGTCGTGCCGTAACAACCACAGGATGAACGAGGGCCTTACAGGCTGCGGAAAAACTCCTGCTTGGCGCAAAACCTCATAGCTTTGTAACAGTCGTCCACCGGCGAAGCGGACCCCACGAAGGGATGAAACTTCGGGTGCCCCACCCTCGGCGCGTCGTTGTTTTTGCGCCTAGGGTGGGTTCGCATCAACCTGCATGCGCTCACTTGTTTTTCAACAACTTACACACTTGTTTCTTTTTAGTCCCCCACCGGTGTTTCCGACCCGCTGCGCATGAAACTCCGGGTGCCCCATCCTCGGCGCGTCTTTGTTTTTGCGCCTAGGATGGGTTCGCATCGACCTGCATGCGCTTACTTGTTTTTC
>Ga0181535_10005759_pt1 | contig 13128 bp, 9 predicted proteins | sample PEATcosm2014_Bin_44_FD_119774 | JGI IMG/M metagenome (GOLD analysis project Ga0181535, IMG submission 119774) | Peatland microbial communities from MTU Mesocosm Facility, Houghton, MI, USA - PEATcosm2014_Bin17_30_metaG | ecosystem: Environmental > Terrestrial > Soil > Wetlands > Peat | place...
GGGAGCGGCGGCGCTGGGGCTGGCGGCGGGCGGATGCGCGTACGCGTCGCTGTGGCCGACCTCGCAGATCTTCGGGCGGACGCTGATCGCGGGTGAGAATGCGGACGAGGTTGCGCTGACCTTCGACGATGGGCCGAACGATGTGGCGACTCCGCAGTTGCTGGAGGTGCTGGCGCGGCACGGCGTTCGCGCGACATTTTTTGCGATGGGAGATTTTGCGCGCGCGAAGCCAGAGCTGGTGCGGCAGGTCGTTGCGGCGGGGCATGTCGTGGGCAACCACACGATGAGTCATCCGCGGCTGTCGACTGCTAGCGCGGCGCGGATTCGTCAGGAGCTGGCCGAGTGCAATGCGGTGTTGGAGGAGATTACGGGCGCGGCGGTGAAGTTCTTCCGTCCGCCCTATGGAGCGCGACGGCCATACGTTCTGCGCGCGGCGCGGGAGCTGGGGCTGACGCCGGTACTGTGGAATGTGACGGGGTACGACTGGGAGCCGATTGGGGTGGAGGGGATTCTGGCCAATCTGGACGCAGGGATTGCGCGGAACCGGCGGCGCGGGCGCGGGTCGAACCTGCTGCTGCACGACGGCGGACATCGCGCGATGGGCACGGCTCGAATGGACACGGTGCGGGCAGTGGACCGGCTGCTGACGGCGCGGCTGGTCGCGTCGGAGCATGGATCGGCGATGCGGTTCGTTACAGTGGAAGCGTGGGCGCGAGAGTAGACGGGACGCGGCGGGCCAATCAGGATTCAGTTGCGGTGTTGTGTGCGGGGCCGGATGGGGTGGTGAGGGTGAGCAGGGCGGCGCAGAGGGCGAGCGCGGCGATGGCGTAGAGTCCGCCGGCGAAGCTGTGGGTTACATCGCGCATGAGCCCGGTGAAGTAGGGGCCGAGGAAGCCGCCGAAGCCGCCGATGGTGGTGATGGTGGCGACGGCCCCGGCGGCGGCGGCTCCGCCGACCATGCGGGTGGTGAGCGCCCAGAAGGGACCCATAGTGCTCCACAGGCCGATGGCGACCAGCGACATGGCGACCAGCGCGACAGGAATACTGCCGGCGCGAGCGGCCCAGGCGAAGCCCGCAGCGGCCAGCATCATGCATCCGGCGATATGCCAGCGGCGTTCATTGGTGCGGTCGGAGGTGCGTCCGATGACGACGGTGAAGATTGCCGCAAGCAGATAGGGCAGCGTGGCGTAGCGCGCGATGAGGCTTGCACTGGCGGCCGCGGCGCCGGCGCGCGAGAGGCTGCTCAGGATCAACGGCATCCAGAGATTGACGATGTAGACGCCGATCTGAATGACGATGTAGACGGCGGCGAGCAGCCAGACGGCGGGAAGACGGAATGCGTCCAGAAGATTGTGATGCACGGTTGCGCCGTAGCGGGCCTGGTCGCGCGCCAACTCGCGCTGGAGCCACTGCTTCTCCGTGGGAGACATCCACGAAACTTTGTCGGGCGAGTCCTTCAAAACGAAGAGCACGGAGACGCCGAGCAGGACGGTGGGCACTCCTTCCAGCAGGAAGAGCCACTGCCATCCGCTGAGGCCGTGCAGGCCGTCGAGCCGGAGCAGGGCGCTGGCCAGCGGCGAGCCAACCACTCCGGCCAGCGAGGTCGCGGTCATGAACTTGGCGACGGCGCGGGCGCGCTCGTGCGATGGAAACCAGAAGGTAAGGTAGAGCAGCATTCCGGGCACAAAGCCGGCCTCGGCCACGCCCAGCAAAAGGCGCAGCAGGTAGAAGGAGTGCGGCGAGCGAATGAAGACCATGCTGGCCGAGATGAAGCCCCAGGAGATCATGATGCGTGCGATCCACAGGCGGGTGCCGACGCGGCGCAGCAGCAGGGTGCTGGGCAGGTCGCAGAGCGCGTAGCCGAGGAAGAAGATACCGGCGCCCGTGCCGTAGACGGTGTTGCTGAAGTGCAGTTGACGCTCGATGTCCGCGGCCGCGAAGCCAACATTGACGCGGTCGACGTAGGCCGCGATGTAGAGCAGGAACATGTACGGGATGAGGCGGCGGGTGATGCGGCGATAGAGCGCGCGCTCATCGATCGGCGCGGAGTCGACCGGCTCCGTGAGAACTTCCATGGGATTAATGTACAGGGTGCGAGGTTCGAGGCGCGGGGTTCGGCGGTCGGAGATGGGTTGGCCGGTGCGGATTCCGTTGCGTTCGTCATTGTCCCCCCCTCCCCCTGGGGTAGCGTAAAGTATTCAAAAGATGTTGGTTAGGCTCGCGCTAAGCGCGCGAGACGTATTAAAAGCGAAGGCCCGGCGGTTGGCCGGGTCTCAGTTTGGTTTTGCTTACTGATTTAATTATACGCTTTGGAGGGAAACTACTATGCCAAGTATTTTTCGTTGCTATGTGATTGATGGTTTGTGAGTTAGTTCAATTTTTGGGCGTTGAGGGGCTTGACAACAAAAACAGGGAACAGGGAACAGGGGAGCAAGAGCACATACTGGCCGCGAATTTCAGGTGTGGTGCAGTTTCGGTAGATTGTCACTCGGGATCAATGGATCACATCCCATAAGCCTACTTTTGAGGAGTAATCTCCGGTTTGCCGGCGATTGGATCAGAATGCGAAATCTGGTAACATCCCCGGTCCCTCCGCCGCGGCGGACGAGGGATCGAGAGTATCCGACAGGTCTCGAAGTTGAGATATTGTAAACCCTACAGAACTTGCGTGGCCTGATTAGTTGTCCCACATACCGGTGTCGACGATATCATGCATTAAGAAATCGTCATATTGATCCAGAAGAAAACCCCCTGCATCGGCCTGGGAGACGTCGTATTTGTCAGGCTTGCGCGGGTTATAGCGCACTTGAAACTTCTTGTTGACCAGGTCTTTTGGTTGACTATCTCCAGTAGAAAATGAACGGGATATCCTCGCTCTTCCGGAGTAGTACTCATCATTGACAACGTAAGTGAAGTCACCCACATCGAGCGGGTAGGAACCTCGTCCCGGTCCAATGACTTTACCGACCGACTGGATTGTCGCTTCAGTCACTGGCCAGTTGTCACTGTTCTCCTTGGGAGTCTCCCGTCGGTAAAGCCAGACCACGAGCGAAGCCAGTGCGCCAAGAACAATGACGACGGCGAGCATCAATGGAGTGGTCATGCCATGGATGATAGCGTATCTCGGGTAACGGGTCGAACGGGTGTCCGACTCACGATGACAGGTTTTTGAAGAAGCTTGAATCCGTGCAGGATTCGAGATGGTGGCGTATTGTCACCTTCTCTTACCTCGTCGTGAGCCGGATCACGCCGAGTGCAGCATAGCGGCAGCTCTGACTCTCCCGCACATCTGGCTTCGGCTTGCGCTAACCCTATAAGTCTATCAATCCATATAACCTGTGTTGCTAAAAGCGGATGGATAACGAAAAACGCTGTTGTATGCAGAAAATTAGCGACGCGTGAGTTGTCGGCTATGCGGGCGGCGTGGATGACTGGGCGAAGGCGGCAGGGTGAGTTGCGTCGGGCTGGAGCTATAGAGCTATAGGTCGGGCCTTCAGGGGCTGCTGAAAAAGTCCTGTCTGGACTGAAAAGCTGACCTCAGGGGCTAAAGCCCTATTGATTTTGCTGCACTTACGGCACGGCTAAAGCCGTGCCCTTAAGCAAAACAAGAGCGATTCTACCGGCTGAATCGAGTTATTAAACAGGTTCTTACGTGCGGGCTTCGGCGGCGAGGAGCTTCTGTTTGCGTTGGAGGCCCCAGCGGTAGCCGGTGAGGCTGCCGTCCGCCCCGACGGCCCGATGGCAGGGGATGGCGAGGGCGACGGGGTTGGCGGCGCAGGCGGCGGCGACGGCGCGGGCCGCAGTGGGCTGGCCCAGCTCACGGGCGAGCGCGGAGTAGCTGCGCGTCTCTCCGCGCGGGACCTGTTGCAACGCACGCCATACGCGCTGCTGGAAGGCGGTGGCGCGGACGTCGAGTGGGAAGGTTGCGGCCAGCGGGTGTTCCGTGGTCTGGCTGAGGACGAAGGCGAGAGCGTCGGCGAGCCAGCCGGTGTTGCCCTTGGCGGGGACGAGTTGGGCGCGGTTGAATCGCTGGCGGAGATCAGCGGTGAGCTCGGCGTCGTCGCCGCCGAAGGCGATGGCGCAGACTCCTGCGCCGGTTGCGGCGGCGAGCATCCGGCCCAGCGGGCTGCGCGCCGTGGTGTAGCGGATGACGAGGCCGGCGCCGCCTGCGCGCAGCGTGCGCGGAGTCATTCCCAGGGAGTCGTGGCTGGACTCGTAGAGGCGGCTGGAGGAGCCGAAGCCGGATTCATAGATGGCGTCGGTGATGCGCTTGGCGGGAGATTTAATTAAGGATGCGGCGGGGCGCAGGGCGTCCTTGAAGTGGGCGACGCGCTGGGCTCGGGCGAACTCGCCGGGGCTGACGCCGAGGACGCGGCGGAAGGCGCGCAGCAGGGTGAGGCGTCCGACGCCGGTGATGCGGGCGAGGTCGGCGAGGCGAATGCGTTCGGTGGCGTGGCGGGCGAGGTAGTCCGTGGCGCTGGCGATGAGTTCGGCTTGAGGGTCGGGGCGCGGCGTGGCCAGCTCCGGCTGGCAGCGCTTGCAGGCGCGGAAGCCGGCTTGTTCTGCTGCGGAGGCGGTAGGGAAGAAGCGGACGTTCTGGCGCGCTGGGCGGCGGCTGGGACAGCTTGGACGGCAGTAGATTCCGGTGGACTTGACGGCGTAGAAGAATTGGCCGTCGGCGCCGGCGTCGCGCTGGAGGACCTGTTGCCACTGGCGGCCGGGAAAGAGGCTGGGTACGGCGGACGCGCGCGTGGAGGACGGCGCTTGGGGGGACGGCCGCGCGTGGCTGTTGTAGTTCTGCGCTGGGTTGTTTGTTTGGCGTGGCGTGGACATTGCGGCTGCTCCCCTGTCGCGTACTTCCTATCGCACTCGACTCCTGCTATCTTCGCCCATGCCGCGTGCGCGCGACACTCCGCAATGTTCACAGAAGTGGGGGCCTGCGTCCCGCTTGTTTTGCGTTGTCTGTCCATTGATACTATGGATCGAGCAGACAAAGGACACAATGACCGACGCATCCTCAGATCGGCTGCATGGTAAGGACAGCGTACCGGAGTGCGGGTCGACCGTGGCGAAGGATACAGAGACACGCGGCGAGCGGCGGTTCTGGCGCTGGACGGCGGTTGGGTTGGGGGTCCTTGCGTTTTGCAAAGGGATACACAAGCCCGACCGGTGGCCCTACACGCAGGCGCAACTGGACTACAGCGCCGGGTTTATGCGCCGCGGGCTCTTCGGGGCCACACTGGGGCATCTGCTGGAACTGAACCGGTACAGCCACTTCGTGGTGGTCTCGACCGCGCTTCTGCTGTTGCTGTTCGCGCTGATTGCGCTGCTGGCGCGCAGCTCGAAGCTGGCGGAACGAACGCCTCCGGGCGAGCTTCTGGCGGTGTACGCCTCCAGCTACAGCGTGACCTATCTGGCGCACGTGAGCGGCTACCTGGACATTCCGCTGGCGCTGCTGTGCGTGGCGCCGCTGTTGATGCGCTCGACCGGTTGGCGGCTGGTGGCCGCGGCGGTGGCGACGGTGCTGGGCATGCTGGTGCATGAGCAGTTCTTCTTTGCGTTTCTGCCGGTGCTGGTGGTGAGCATCCTGTTTGGGGCGGCCACGGCCAGGACGGCAGACGAGAGGCGGCTGGCATGGACCGGCGGGATACTGCTGGCCGCGCTGGGGCTGGGTTTGATGACGTTCCTGGCGCGGCATGGCTCGATCTCCGCGACGCAGGCTGAGCAGTTGAGTCAGGCGGTTGCACGCACGGCCGACCAGCCTGTGGACACGGAGGTGTGGAAGGTGCTGCAATTTACGCCGCGCGAGAACCTGGAGACCATGCAGGCGGTATGGCAACGGCCGACCTATCTGCCGGCGCAGGTGGAGAGCCTTCTGCTGTTCGGCCCGACGGCGGCGGTGCTGTCGTGGGCGACTCTGCTGCTGCTGCGGCGATGGAGGCCGGGGGCGCACCGCTGGCTCTACGCAGGTGTCTTGCTGGCGACTCTAGCGCCGCTCAGCCTGCATCTGGTGGGCTGGGACAAGAACCGCTGGAACGAGTTGCTGTGCCTGAACGCGTTCCTGATGCTGCTGCTGGTCTCGCGGCTGGTGGGCGGCCAGGCAGTGCAGCTCCCCGTGCGGCTGCGCCGGGCGTGTCTGCTGGTGATGCTGCTGAACATGGCGTCAGGCGGGGGGATGCTGGACGGCCGGCACATACGGACATTTCCGTTTATGCGCAACCCGGACCCGACAATGGTGGATCCCCTTTAAGAACCGGAAATAGACTTCCAGCGCACTGGAGGAGGAGATGGTGATTCGCCATGGCCTTCTACTCGCGCCACACTCATCGTGGATTTCTGGCCTTCCTTCCCACACTTGTCCTGTTCACTCGCGGAGCGGAGCCGGGGAGGCGAAGGAGCGTTCCAACTGGACCGCAGCGAGGATGGCGAAGAGGGCGCTCCACTCCGACCATGCGCGGGTCTCGTTCCAGGTGGCGAAGAAGAAGGTGAAGAGGATCATGGCGGAGGCTGCGTAGAGGGCGCGGCGCTCCGGTGCGGTGAGGTACTTCAATCCAAGCCAGACCGGCAGCCAGAGAAAGCCGACGATGCTGAAGAGCTGAGGCAGGTGTTGCGGCTTGAGCATCGCGTACCAGTGCAGGCCGTTCCACTCGTAGGCACCGTTGGGATAGAGGTGCCGGGCGAGGATGCAGATGAGCAGCCACCAGACGGACGAGGCTGCAATGGCCATGCGCCAGGGCTTCGATCGGTAGTGGACGGCGAGAGCAAGGAGGATGAGGAAGACCGAGGTTTCGCGAGTGAGGGCGTCGAGGGCGAAGGCGGCGACGAAGGGCAGAGGGCGGTCTGAGAGGAGGAAGACGGTCGCAAGGCCGAAGAGGACAAGGTGGGGAATGTCGTAGGGGTACCAGAGCGTCTGTTCGTAGCGCGCGGTGTAACTGGCGTAGAGGATGGCGAGGAGAATCGCCCAGAGGAGCCACTCGTGGCGGATGGCGAGGCTGCGGGAGGAACGGAGGGTATAGAGGCCGAAGCAATTCAGCAGGACCAGGCTGACAAGGATGCAGGCGAGCTTGGCGGCGGACATAGGCTCGGGCTGCGGGACATTGACGCCGTAGCGGTCTGCGAGGCCCTGAAGGCAATGGCTGGATTCGGCCCAGCGAAGGACCGGAACCATCAGGATGCGGCGTTGGAAGGGCTGGCGTTCGGTCCCGTGGGCGTAGCGGTGAAGGTCGAGGTAGGAGGTGTTGACGTAGTAGATGGAGAGGACGCAGTGGGTGGTGGCGCAGAGGAGGAGAAGGACGATTGCAATTCGGCGCATGAGGCTCACTCCTGATCGAGTTAGTGCGGGACGCGCGAGGCAGGCGCGGGCTGGAAGGATGGCCGAGGTGCTGCCGTTCGGCGGTCCCGGCCGAGGACGGCGATGGCGAAGAGCGGGGCAACATAGGTGGCAAAGATGGCGCAAAAGACGATGGCTTCCAAGTCGAAGGTGAGGAAATGGATCAGGTTTGAGAGCATGCCTTCCGGCGCTACATGGGTCAACAATGCCAGAATCAGGAGGCCCCAGGGAGAGTCGCGAAGGTCCCCTAAGAACAAGTCGAAGACGAGGAACAGTAGAAGCCAGAGAAGGGGGGCAACGACCAGGACGCCGAGCCATCTTGCCCAATGATAGGCCTCCGCGGTGGGGCTGAAGGAGATGCCGGTGGTGGTGTCATCCTCCGCCAGACCACCGATCTCATGCGCATAGTAATTGCCGAATGCGATATGCGGCTTGTCTGGCCAGAAGACATGGGGGACCGCGTTCAAAAAACACGCTTTGACGGGCCACAGGCCGAAGACCTTGCCTTGATCGGTGATATTGACCAGGCCGTCGTCGACGGAGATGAATTGCAAACGGTCCCAGAATCCCTGCGGCTTGTTGTAGTATCCGCCGAGGTCGCCTTCCGCGCCCTCCAGGTATTGTTTCCGGGTGCCCTTGGGGTGCTTAAGCAGCCGGACTGAGATGGCTACCTGCTGACTGAGCGTCGGGTCTTCTCCGAGGTAATTGCGTCCGTACTGCGCATACGGCACCAGGTACTGAAAGATGAGGAAGACGCCCACCACGCAGCCGAGCATCTGCATGCGAGTGAGCCGATACTGCATCGCGCATACGGGGAGGGCCCAGCAAACCAGAGGCAGCAGCATTCCCTGCTTGGAGAAGCTGAGCAGTCCGTAAAATGCGAACGCATAGGCGATGGCGAAGATGAGCGGCATATTGATGCTGCGCGTGCCCCGGCTGCTGCGTATCTCGTACATGACGCCGATGATGATGCCCAGCGGGATCAACTGATTGAGCTGGGTGAAGGCGCTGATCAGTCTGGCCCCCGCTTCGCCCAGCAAGGCAAGGATGAACCCCCCGGCGACGCCGAAGACCATGCATCCAACGGACGCGCGATACATCCGCGACTCCTTCAGCATGTTCTGCAGCAGGCCGGTCCTGCGCGCGAAGCGGCGGCTGACGATGACAGCGGCGAGCATGGCGGTGATGCCGCAGACGTACACCTTGATGTCGGTATGCGGGTCGGCGAGGTTGGAGTCGGCCGGCTCTCCGAGATAGGCCTTATAGCAGAGGCCGATGATGACAACCAGAAGAGAATAGAAGAAGACGTATGCGCCTGCGGTGCGGGCGAGCCCTCCGGCGGTGTTGAAGGCAAGGGCGGCGATGAGAATGAAGAGGACGCAGCCTGCGCTGAAGTAGAGGGGCGTACCCTCAAACCTTTGCACCGCGAAGAGCACCGCGGCAAAGATGGCGACGCGGTCGAGGCGGACACGTACTGGGAAGGGGATTCGCACGCGATTGGCCTCAGTGTAGCAGGGGACGAGGGGGCGGCAACCTGGACCGATTCAGCGCAAGCAACCCATGCGCCTGCGGCCGCCGGCCAAGGAATCAGCTCAGCGCTTGCCGATCGTCTGCCGCGCCAACCAACCGCTGCATCGCGCATGCGCAGGTCAGCGGAACCAGCGTTACAGCATACGGCAGAAAGATGCGCACCTCGTCCATGCAGCCCACCACAAGCCACATTGCCACATAGACCGCCGAACCGGCGGCCAGCGCCATCTCCGGGGCCTCCGCGACCGAGCGCCTGCGCGCCAGCACCGTCAACACCCAGGCCCAGGGCAGCATAAAAATTCCAAATGGAATCCAGCGCATCGGGTGCTTGATATTCAACCCCAGTTCAATCACTGGCGTGGTTCCGTATCCCGCATGAGGGTACGCCACATGCATCAGGTAGAACTGGATGCCGCCGGCGATCAGTATGGCAACGATGCTGGTAGTTGCCTGCACTCCGCGAGGAAGCGAAAACCCGTCGCCCGCGCGCGTCAGGCATACGAGCAAGATTCCCAGATGAAGCGCGACGATGACATCGGGGCGAATGAACCCCTGCATCCCCGCCAGCGCCAGCATCGCGGCGGATGGGACGAGGATGGAAGCAGTTTTGGGAAGAGGCAGGCGGACGGTCAACAGCCACATCGTTGCTGCCAGCACGGCCGCGCTGGCCAATGTCTCCGGCCTCTGATACCAGGCGATCCACGCGAAGTAGAACTGGACCAGAAAGACGAAGGCGGCGGCGCCAAACCAGCGCTCCATCCCGCCTGCCGCGCGATACGCTCGCGAGCGTTCCAGTACCGAGAGCAGCAGATACACCGCAACCATTGCGCTCAGGAGGTCGATCAGCGCGAAGGCGTGGCGCAGCCCCATATGCCCGTGCCGACGCAACAGGTCTGCCACCCGCGGCACGCCGATGCGGTACTGTTGCGGCGCGTCCGCCGTCCCGTTGACCACATCCATCCATGTATTTGGATTGGCCTGGAACTGCTTGTTGTACTCCCAGTAGTCGGCCCAGATTGTCGAGCAGAGGATGAACGCGAGCAGGAGTCTCGCTAGCTTGCGTGGGCTTCGCATCGTCTCGCCTGTGTCCTCTCTGTATGGCTGGAACGGTTTATTTCGCGCCGCAATAGCGGTCGCGCAGCCAGTGTCGACGTTCGATACGCCGCAAGGCACGCTGCTTCAGGGACATCTCTGGGAACATGATAGCCCAGGGAGAGACAGGACAGAGCTGGCATTCCGAGGGCAGCGGTCGCGACATCGCGATCGAGACCGCGCCAGGGGAGCGATGCGGATGGATTGGGATTAGGTGTTGTGGCCTTCGTTGAACAAAAAGGCTGTCCAAAGCTTTGCAATGGTGGGGGACGCGAGGAAGAGGAAGGGGACGAAGATGCGGACCTCGGCCACCAGTCCCAGCGTGACCCATACCGGGAGATAGACGAGGCAGGCGAGAAGGACCAGTTTGTCGGAGGTATCGAGGGGAAGGCGAGAACGGCGAAGCAGAACCAGGCTGACGATCAGGGGAAGAAGCGCGGTCAGCAAGACGGGAATATGCAGCGGCGGATGGAGGATGTCCAGATTTGCCAGCAACTGAAATTTGGGAGTTGTCGGCAGGTATCTGGCGGTGGGAAAGAGGACGCGCTGCAGGTAGAGCTGTACGGCCCCCCCGATGGCAATACATAGCAGTCCCAGGACCGCCATGTGGGAACGCGGCCGGGGAAAGGGAATGTCCAGGGCCGCAGCCAGAAGGACAGCGGCGCCCAGGGCGACGGGCACATCGGTCCGCATCAGCGCCTGGCCGAGGCTGAGAAGAATCGTCAGGAGGCAGAGGATCGCAAAGGGCATACGGCTTCGACGCACGAGCAGAAATGCCATCGCCGCGAGATAGAGGGTTGTTGGCAGGGTCTCCCAACGCTCCCAGGGGAAGATCCACAGGACGGGGAATTGGGCAGCGGCGAGGAGGAACCCGAGGAGAACGAGGCGGCGCGAGGGGTCCGCGTCCTCGACCTGGCGTGAGCACCGGAAGAGGAGGTAGAGCAAAATCAGGGCGCAGGCGTAACAAAGGAACTCAATCAGTGGAAATGACTGGTTGGGCCTGAGATGCGCGTGGGACTCCAGAAAATGAATGAGGAGAGGCAGGCCGATGCGGTACTGGTCCGGCGCGGGCACAATGCCAGCGAGCATGTTCTGGACCGCCGACTCCAGCCCCGCACCCAAAGTGCGCATGCGGTCGTACTGAATCAGGAAGAACGAGAAGGAAGTGAACGCGACAAAAACAGCGACAAGCAGAAGCTCTCTGAATGGGTTGGGCGCGACACCATGCGCGGGACTCTTGCCGGAGAGTTCCGAGGCGGATGTGTTTGGGGAAGGGGATGCGCACATACTTGACCCGAGTGTAGCAGGGGGCCGTGCAGGCCCCTGGCCGCGTGCGGCTTACTACCGGCCAGGGGACTGTGCGCGGAAGGCGCGCCCGGACGAGGTGTAAGGCACAAGACGATCTTTCAGGCGCAGGAAGAATTCTTCAAAGTAGCGGCGCGAGAGGAAGCAGACCAGGGTTGTGAAGGCAAGAACCGAGCAGAAACGCAGCAGGACCTGGCCAAGCGTCAGTTCATCCGCGAAGGGATGGAAGCCTGGAAAGAGGTCCTGAAAAATACCGAATCCGATAATGTGAAACAGATAGAGGCCATAGCTGATGTATCCGTAGAAACGCAGGGGCCGGGTAAGGCGGAAGACAAGGGGATTCTGACCAAACTGCAGGGCGAGCAGAAGAAGGGATGCAAAGAGAAGAAGAAAAGGCTCGGACTGAAAGGCCGCTCCGCCGGCGGAGGAACGGCTCATGATATGCAGGCGAAGCCCCGCCGCGAGCAAGATCGCGCCTGCCAGGCCCACGCCGAGCGTCCAGGCGCGGACGCGGGAGAGAGTTGCGGCGGGGGTTCGCAGGAGAATGGCGATCAAGGCGCCGGCGGCGAGGTTGTCGGTCAGGAGCCAGGTTGCCGTATAGGGGTCTCCCAGGGACAGAATCCCGCGGACCGAGAGGTAACGAAGCAACGGCGAGAGGAAGATGCTTCCGAGGCACACGATGGCGAGTGTATGCATGCGCAGGCGGCGCACCAGAAGTGGCCATACGAGGTAGAACTGCTCCTCCACGGCGAGCGACCAGAGTGGCCCATAGCCATTGGGAATATGCAGGGCCGACGCAAAGTTCGCCAGGTAGAACAGGCAGAGCAGCAAATATATCCAACTGTGGCCGTAGAACCGAAGGACGATGAGGATGACGAAATATAGCGGAAGAATGCGCAGCGCACGGCGGGTGTAGAAGCTCTTCCAGTATGCGGGGCGGGTGCGAGTGTCGAGCAGAATGCCTGTAATGAGGAAGCCGGAGATGACAAAGAAGAGGTTGACTCCCAGCCAGCCTGGGGAGGCAAGCGAGGAGAGAAGCTTCGCTCCGCGCGAGATCGAGATTGCCGGAGGCAGCCACCAGTAAAGGCCGTGGTAGAAGACGACGGCGAGAATCGCGATTCCACGCAGCACATCGAGCCCGGGCATCTCGCGTTGCAGCAACGGGGAGTGGAACGGCGTCGCGGGGGGCGGGGAGACTTCCGTGGTGCGATCTGAAGGGCCGAGAACAGCCATTGATACCGTCCATATAGCCGATCTTGGTGTGGCCCTGGGCGCGCGCAGAAGGCCTGCCGATAACAGAAGGCTAGCACAGGTAAGGAGTGGCCCAGAGGGGCCCAGGCAGGTTCCGGTGCAGCGAATCGGGGCAAATTTCTTTGATTTGGCTCCTTCAATCGCATAATGTAAATGCACTGCTGTGTGGTGAAGAGCATGGCGCGAGAGGGTGGAGTGGAGGCATTCGGCGAGCAGTTGCGGAGGGCACGAGAAGAGCGCGGAGTGGCCGTGGAAACAATCTGCGATGCGACCAAGGTGCCGGCCAGGCATATTCGCGCGCTGGAGGCGGGAGCGCTGGGCGAGCTGCCGGGGGGAGTTTTTCGGCGGGGCTTTGTGCGCAGCTACCTGGGCGCGCTGGGGCTGGAGGAAGGCGTCTGGATGGGGCGTTTCGAGGAGAGCTGCCGGCAGAGCGGGGTCAATGAGCCGGCGGAGACGGAGTGGGCAGAATTTGCGGAAAACGTGAAAAATAGCCGGGTTGTACTGCGCCGCGGCATGGGAATCAGGTGGGCGGGCGGGGGGATATTGCTTGCCGTTCTGGCCTTGGGGGGGTGGTGCGGATGGAGGTTGGCCACCCACCGGGGGCTGTTTCCCACGATACC
>Ga0181535_10005761_pt1 | contig 13125 bp, 11 predicted proteins | sample PEATcosm2014_Bin_44_FD_119774 | JGI IMG/M metagenome (GOLD analysis project Ga0181535, IMG submission 119774) | Peatland microbial communities from MTU Mesocosm Facility, Houghton, MI, USA - PEATcosm2014_Bin17_30_metaG | ecosystem: Environmental > Terrestrial > Soil > Wetlands > Peat | place...
AAAAGCTACGTTTGCGAGGCCTCCAGAAACAATCGTATTTGCAGGCAAAGCGGGCGTTTTCAGCGAGACCGTAGTATCGCCTTGTAAGCGATAGGTCAGGGGTTCGAGTCCCCTCTCCGGCTTGGAGATACCTACGACAGGCGGTTAGGGGCGGACTGCGCTTTCTGCGCAGTCCGCCCTTGCTGCGCGTCGTCCCGTTGGGCTCTTCGAGACGAGGCCGAGAGACCCCTTGCGGGTCGTGGTACGACCGGCTTAAAACCCTGCCGAGAAGTACGAAACCTCTCCGTCTTCGTTGTCGGGCACGTAGACGGTGCCGTTGGTCTCGTCAACGACCGGGTTGCCCGGGTAGCCACCCATCGGCACGCTTGCCGGTGTCTGCGCGCACCCCGATGTGATGTTCCCGTTGCACCGCGACCCGGTGAACACGTCCGTGTCGGAGTCGATAGCGGACGTCGCGTAGACGGTGTCGCTGATCGGATCGACGGTGATCTCGGACGGTGCGGTACCGACGCCGAGCGTCGACGGCATCTGTCCGCAGCCGGTCTGACGAATGGCGTTGCAGGTTGCGCCGTTGATCACCGAGATATCGCCGGTGCCAACCCCGGTGCCTTGGTCGGCGACGTAGACGGTGTCGGTGGTCGCGTTGACCGCCAGCCCCCAGGGGTTCGTGCCGACGGTGATTGTGTACGGCGACTGGCCGCAGCCCGAGGTCACCTGTGCGTTGCACGTTGCGCCGTCGATCACCGCGACCCCACCGAGGCCAACGCCGGGGTTGGTGCCTTGGTTGGTGACGTAGACCGTGTCGGTCGTCTGGTCCACGGCGACGTCGGACGGTCCGTTGCCGGCCGCCACCGCGGGAGGCGTCAGCCCGCAGCCCGACCGCACGGTCGCGTTGCAGGTGGCCCCGTCGATCACCGATACCGTGCCCGGCCCGCCTGGGTTGAAATCGGCGTTGGCGACATAGATGGTGTCGGTGGCTTCATCGACGTCCAGGCCGACCGGCTGGGCGCCGACCGTGACGGTCGCGGGCTTTTGGGTACAGCCCGAGATGATGCGGGCATTGCACGTCGCCCCGTTGATCACCGAAACCGTGTTGGCGCCCTCGTTCGCGACGTAGACGGTGTCGGTCTGCTCGTCGACGGCGACGGCCTGCGCACCCGCGCCGCCGGCGACCGTCGGCCAACCGCGTCCGCAACCGATCGCAAGGGCCGCGTTACAGGCCCTGCCGTCGATCACGGACACGTCACCGTCGTTCTGGTTGGCCACATAGATCGTGTCGGTCGCATTGTCGACAGCGCTTCCCTGCGGATGGTTACCGGCCGTCGTCGTCGGCGCGTCGTGTCGGCAGGCGCGCTGGTCTGTCAGCGTGCAAGACGCACCGTTGAGCACAGACACTGTGCTCTCGCTGTAGTTTGCGACGTATACCGTGTCGCTGGCGATGTCGATGTCGAGATACCCAGGGTAGTACCCAGTCGCGACGACTGGCGGACGCTGGGCACAGCCGGCCGTGTCGTGGGCGTTGCAAATCGCACCGTCGATGATCGACACCGTGCTGTCATTCTGGTTGACCACGAACACGCTTTGCGTATCCGGGTCCACGACCAGGTCGTCCGCGTTGACGCCAGCGGGCACGCTCACGGGCGTCTGCCCGCACCCCGATGCCACGGTGGCATCGCAGGTGGCGCCGTTGATCACGGCGACTGACCCGAAACCCACGTCGGCGGGTACCGCGACGTATACGGTGTCGGTGGCCTGATCGACCGCAGCCGCATTCGGGGCGCCGCCGGTCGATAGATGCGCCGGAGTGTTTCCGCAGCCCGTCGTCACGGTCGCACTGCACGTCGAACCATCGACTACCGAGATTGTGCCGTCGCCGGCGTTGGGGACGTACACGGTGTCGGTCGCTTGGTTCACCGCCGGTACCGCCGGGCTGACGCCGACAGTGACCGTCGCTGGCGTCTGACCACAGCCAGAAGTGACCGTGGCGTTGCACGTCGCGCCGTCAATCACGGACACCGTGCCGTCAACGGGCGTCGGGCTGAGGTTTACGTTGGCCACGTAGACGGTGTCGGTGGCCTCGTCGACGGCCACGCCGTCGGGGCTCTCGTCGGGGTTCCCGGAGACGGTCACCGTTTCGGGAGTCTGGTCACAGCCGGTCGTCACCGAGGCGTTGCACGTCGCTCCGTCGATCACCGACACGGTGTTGGTGCCGAGGTTGACTACGTAGATCGTGTCGGTCTTCTCGTCAACTGCCGCATCGACAATACCTGGGCCGACTGCAGGTCCGACGGTGACGACGGGGGGTACCTGTCCACAACTCGTTGCCACGGCTGCATTGCACGTGTCGGTATTGATCACCGACACGGTCTGGTCGGGGTCAATGGTGTTTCCGATGGTGTTTCCGACATACGCCGTGTGCGTAGCCTGATCGACGGCGACCGCGAAGGGGGCCGCCCCGACCGGGACGGTGAGCGCCGTCGCGCCGCCAATCCCGTGGCTCCCCAAAGCCGGAAAGCCGAACTGGCCGAAGATCCCGTCGAAGCGCGCGTAGGGAGCCACCCCGGGCGACGGGAAACCAAAGCCGCGCCAAGCCAAACCTTTTCCTGCCGCTGCGGCGCTCGCGCCACCAGCGAGGATCACTAGAGTCGCTACCGAGGCGATCGCCATGCCCGCCGCCGAGCGGATGCGTCGATGGGTCGAAAGCGAACATAGTCTCATCTGGGTCTCCCGTGGTGATAGTCGTAAGTCGGTGCGACCGGCTGCTGTGCTCGCGGCGATCAGGATCGTTCCGGATCGCCGCGTGCCACTCAGCAGCCCTTGCCCGAGCATTCGTCCGGCGTGTTGGCAGTGATAGAGCTGTTGGTGAGCGTGAGTTTGAAGGTGGTGAATATGCCACCGCCTTGAAGGGTGGCCTTGGCGCTTCCGCTGATCGTGTTGTGAGTGACGTTGCTGTTGATCAGGGTCAGAGGTCCGCCGGGCGGCCCGTTGGGCACGCCCATGTCGAAAATGCCGCCGCCCTGGGCCGTTGCGCTATGCCCGGTGGCCGTAGCGGTATTACCGCTCACCGGCGTGTTGCGCAGCGTGTCGGGCGCGGGCCCCGTTGCGCCGCCGCTGACCTCGATACCACCGCCAACGGCGCTCGCCGATCCGGACGAACTCATGGCGTGAACGTGGTTGTTGCGGATGACGCCGTTCCTGATCGAACCCGGACCGAACAGCGATACTCCGCTCGAGGCAAGCGCTCCGCCCTTTGCCGAGCTGACCGTAACCGTGTTGCCGGTGAGCCTGGTGTTGGTGACCGTGCCGATCAGCTCACCGGCGCCCGAGTCGCCCTCGGCACTCGCCGACCGACCGCCGAGCGCGACGACGTGGACGTGGTTGTCGGCGATGACGCCCCCGACGACGGTGATCGGCACATCTGTTTTCAGGCCGCCCGAGTCCGCGGAGGCGCTGCCGATCCGGTTCGTCATGCTCACCGCATTGCCGGTGATCTTGGTGTTGGTGATGGTCGCGGAGCCGGCTGAGATGTGCATCGCCCCCGCATGCCCGCCTGTATCGACGCTGTTAGGCCAAGCAACCGTGACGGTTGCGCTGTTGTTCGTCAGCGCACTGCCATGGATCGTGACGGCGCCGTTGTCGACGTTGATCGCGCCCGACTCGGCGAATCGGCCGTCCGGCGTCGTGGCCTCGGCCTCGTTGCGGCTGATCGTCGAATTGACGATCGTTAGCGAGCCCATCTCATTTTCGATCCCGCCCCCCGCAACGTCGCTCGCCAACCCGGAGCCGGCGCGATTGTCGCTGACGGTTGTGTGGGTCAGCGTAAGGTTGCCGGCGTTGTAAATGCCCCCGCCATCAGCGGCTGCGAACTTGCAAGGTCCACCAGGACAGGAAGCGCCCGAGGGCGACGGACTGATTGCGGTCGGCGACACACGGTTGTCGGTGATCACGCTGTTGGCGATCGTGACCGTTGCACCAGGAGTCTCGCTGTTGGCGTTTTTGATGTTGTCAGGAGTGATCTCGATGCCGCCACCGGCCGCGAGCACGCCGGCTCTTCCATACAGTGCGACCGAATCAGGACTGGAGTGCGTGACTCCGCCGGTGATCGTCATCCCGCTGATCGAGACGTTCAGCTTGCTCGATCCGCCGGAGCCGATCGTCACCACCGGCCCGCCGCCTTTGATGATCGTCTGAGTGGCACCGGCGCCTGTGAGGGTAAGGCTCGCGCCGATCGTGAACCCGCCCTGATAGGTGCCGGCCGCCACCGTGACGGTGTCACCGCTCTGGGCGGCCGCCACCGCGGGAGCGATCTGGCTGTACTGGCAGCCACTTGGGCAGACCTGCAGCGTCGCCGCCGGCGACGCGCTGGCGAAAGCTAGGGCGGTGCCTGCCGTGGCCATCGCCACCATGACCGTCGCAGCCCGCATGCCGCGGCCCGTCCTCACTCCTCGAGTTCTTCCGATGGTCATGTCGCTGCCTCTCCCGTTCGTTGTGGGTCGCTGGACGACGCAGATCGCGCCAGCGCGGTTTGACGATGCGGCTAACGCTAGGCGCGGGACCCACTTCGCGAAACAGGGCCAGCCCTAGACCGACTCAGGGCATGCCCTGAGAGAGAAGGCGCTTGTGAGCGCTCAGCCGCGCAGGAAGCGCAGGACCGCCAGGACCCGGCGGTGCTGGTCGCCCGTATCGGGCAGATCCAGCTTGGCGAAGATCTGGCGCACGTGGCTCTCGACGGTCTTGCCGCTGAGCACGAGCTGCGCCGAGATCGCGTGGTTGGAGTGCCCCTCGGCCATCAGCGCCAACACCTCGCGCTCTCGGTTGGAGAGGGCGGCGAGCGACTGTGCGGGTCGCGGGCGCGCGACGAGTCGCGCGACGATCGTCGGATCGATGACGCACTCGCCTTCGACGATCCGCTCCAGCGCGTCGATGAGCACGGCGATGTCGGAGACGCGCTCCTTGAGGAGGTAGCCGATCCGGCCGGGGTGCTCGGCGAGCAGGCGCGTGCAGTAGCGCAGGTCGACGTACTGGGACAGCAGGAGCACGCCCACGTTCGGATGCTCGGCGCGGATGCGCTCGGCGGCGACGACGCCCTCGTCGCTGTGGCCGGGAGGCATCCGCACGTCGACGATGGCGACGTCCGGCATGCTCAGCGCGACGCGCTGTCGAAGCTCGTCGGCGTTGCTCGCCTTGCCCGTGACGGTCACGCCCGCGTCGCGCAGGAGCCGTGTCAGGCCCTCGCGAATCAGCATCGCGTCGTCGGCCACGACTACGCGCACGGGAGCACCGCCCTCATCAGCACGCCGCCGTCGGTCCTCGCCTCGACCGTGAGCCGGCCGTCGAGCGCGCGCACGCGGTCGGCGACCGAGACCAGGTCCGCGAGCGCCCGCTGCGGCGAGGGCTCGCCCGGATCCTCGACCTCGACCACGAGCGCCCCGTCCGCGATCCGTGCATCGACGCGCGGCGCCGAGCCCCCGTCGCGGGTGAGGGCGCGACGCACGGCCTCATCGACAAGCACGTATGCCGCAACCTCCACCGAGGGCGGCAGACGCTCGAGCGGCAGCGCGCCGATGGTGAGCGGCGCGCCGTCGGCGAGCGCCTCGACCGCCGCCGCAAGACCCTCGTCGCTCAGCTCGATCGGGTGGATGCCGTGGGCCAGCTCGCGGAGCTCGTCGATGGCGCGTTGCAAGCCCTCGCCCGCTTCGCGCAGCGAGGCGCCCGCGGCGGTGGCGCCCTGCTCGCCGAGCGCGCCCTGTGCCATGCGCAGTGCGATCGACAGGCTCACGAGCCGTTGCTGCGCGCCATCGTGAAGGTCGCGTTCGAGCGCCCGACGCTCGGCATCCCCAGCCTCGACGAGCCGCAGGCGAGAGGCCTTGAGCTCGCGGAGCTGGACCAGCGCCTCGGCGCGCAGGCGCTCGTTGTCGATCGCGAGCTCGGCGGCGGTACCGATCTCGCGTCGCAGGGCTTCGCCGTCGAGGATCGCCGGATGATGAAGCAGCGCGGCAACCGTCTGCCCGTCGCGCAGTATCGGGGTCACCGACACCTCGGCCCCGCGTTGTGGCGGGTCGATCTCCGAGCCCTCGGAGTCTATCCATCGTTCTCCCTCGCGCAGCGGAAACGCTAGTCGCAGGGACACGTCGCCGGTGGCCCGGCCAAGCGCCGCCTCCAGCGACCCCTCCCCTGCGCCGGCCGCCACCTCGCGCGCCAGGCGCCGCAGCATGATCGCGCCGCGTGCCGCGCGCGCGAGGCTCCACGCCAGCCCCACCGACATCAGCGCCAGGCCGACCGCGCGCGCCACGAAGCACGCCGTCAGTATCGGTCTGGCCGGATCCTCGCCGGGCTTGGCGTCGACCACGATCACTCGCACCGTCCAAGCGCCGATGAACAGCGCCGCCGGGAGGAGAACCGGCGACAGGGTCCGCCGCGCGGCTGCAGTGGCCTTCGCGACCATGCGCGCCCCCAGGAGCGCGACGAGCGTGGAAAGGCCCAGCTCGGCCCAGTCCAGGGCGCGCGCGACCGTCTGGCTGCCGGCGACGAGCAGCGGGTTGGGGGTGCACCACGTCACACAGGCGGGGTCGGTGAACGGGTTGTAGAAGAGCACGCGCCCGATCGCGATCGCGATCGTGGCCGACCACGTCGCGACGATCAGGCGCCGCGCCGGCGCGGACGCCGGCCATCCCGTCGGGACGCCCAGCGCGAGCTGGACGACGGCGGCGAACGTGAGTCCCTGCGCCGCGAGCGCAAGCGCCCGCACCCCGCCGGGTCCGGTCTGCCAGCCGATCCAGTCGGGCGAGAACCACGCGAACGCTCCAAGGACCGCGAGCGGCCCGGCCGAAGCCCCCGGTCGCCGCCACCACGCCGCGAGCCCCGCGCCGGCGAGAGCCCAGCCCGCCGTCAGCTCGGCGGCCGCCGCGCCGGTCGAGAGGCCGGCGTAGGTCGTGGAGGCGCCGTGGCGGGAGGCGACTCCGACGGCGACGAGACCGTATGCAACCGCGAGTGGCGCCACGACGATCGTCGCGTAACGTCCGACCGACGCGTAGCCGGCGCGCATTGCGAGGATGATCCCACGATCGAGGCGCGAAATTTCAGGGGAGCCCCTGTAGTCGCGTGAGCTGACAGCCGTCAGGATGCACGTATGTCGACGACCGTTCTCATCGTCGACGATCACGCCGGCTTCCGCGCGCTCGCTCGTCGTATGCTCGAGGACGCCGGCTACGAGATCGTCGGCGAGGCGCACGACGGCGCGTCGGCGCTCGCGGCGGCGGCGAGCCTTCGCCCGAACGTCGTCCTGCTCGACATCCAGCTTCCCGACCTCGACGGGTTCGCCGTCTCCGAGCGCCTGGCGGCTGACGCTGACCCACCGGCCGTCGTGCTGATCTCCAGTCGCGACGCGTCGGCGTACCGGCGGCGCCTGGCGGAGAGCCCGGCACGCGGGTTCATCGGCAAGAGCGAGCTCTCTGGACATACCCTCGCGGCACTGGTGAGCTAGCCGCATGCGCCGGGGGCCGGTCATCGCGATCGTGGCAGCGGCCGGCGGGTCGTTTGCCACCACCGCCGAGGTCGTGGCCGGCGCCGGACTCGGCACCAGCGCGGCCGACCTCGCCACCGGATTGACGATCTTCGCCTGCGGCCTGTGGGGCGCGCTGCGACGGCCTGCCGAGCTGCGCTGGCTGCTTCTCGCCCTGACAGGCATCGCCTGGTTCGTGGGCAACTTCGCGGATGCCGGCTCGACCGTCATCTCTTCAATCGGCGCAGCGCTGCTCTACCTCCACCGCGGCCCGTTCGTGCATGCGACGGTCGCCGGCAGCTGGCCGCGCCACCGGCCCATCGTCGCTCTGGCCGTCGTCGCCGGGTACGCCGCGGCGCTGACCACCGGGACGCCCAACAGCGTCCTCACGCTCATCGCCGCTGGGTTGGTGGGCACACTCGCCGCTTCGACGCTCGCTCATCGGCGCAGCCACGCGCCGCGCCACGACCACCTCCTCACCGGATCGCAGCTGACGCTCGCCGCCGCCCTGGCCCTGGCCGCGGTCACGGCACTCGCCAACGTCGGGTCCGCCACCGCCGAGGGGTCCCTGTACGGATACGAGGCGGGGTTGAGCCTCTCGGCGCTGCTTTTCGCGGGGGCGTTGGCGTCGCAGTCCCGTGCGCGGGCGATGCTGGCCGATCTCGTCGTCGTCGAGCTCAGTCCGGCGCACCGCCCCGACACCATGCGCGGCGCTCTGGCGCGAGCGCTCGGCGACAGCTCACTCGAGTTCGGCTACCGGGTGGCAGAGGCAGGACGCTATGTCGATGCCGACGGCCTGACGGTCACGCTGCCAGGCGCAGGCGACCAGCGGACCGCGACGCTGATCGAGCGCGATGGCGAGCCGATGGCCGCTCTCGTGCACGATCCGGCCGTGCTCGAGGATCCGTCCCTCATGGAAGCGGTACGGGAGGCGACGGCGCTGATACTCGCCAACTCACGTCTCGAGTATGAGGTGGCAACCCAGCTTGGAGAGCTGCGCGCCTCGCGCGGGCGAATCGTGCAGGCACGCGACGAGCAGCGCCGCCGGCTCGCCCGCCTGCTGCAAAGCGGGGCCGAGCGCCGGCTCGGCGAGGTCGGCGCCGCCGTCGCGAGGGCGCGAGCGCAGGCCTCGCCGGACCTCCGCGACCTCGATCTGCTCGACCTCCTAACGAGCGAGCTGGAGGCGGCGCGTGACGAGCTCGGCGCGCTGGGGCGCGGCATCCATCCTCGCGCCCTGACCGAGAGCGGCCTCGGCAAGGCGCTGGCAGCGCTCGTCGAACGTGCCCCCGTCCCGATCGAGCTCAGCACACCGGCCGAGCGACTGCCGGCCCCGATCGAGGCCGCGGCGTACTTCGTTTGCGCCGAGGCGGTCACCAACGTCGCCAAGTACGCCAGCGCATCGCGCGTTCGCTGCGAGGTGTCGCACAGCGGGGGGCGCGTGCGAGTGGCGGTCGCCGATGATGGTGTCGGTGGTGCCGATCCCGGATCGGGGTCCGGCCTGCGCGGGCTGGCAGACCGCATCGACGCACTCGGCGGTACATTCACCGTCACAAGCCCGCCAGGCAGGGGCACAGTCATCAGCGCCGAGCTTCCACTCGAGGGGACGTGGTACCCATGATCGAGCCATCGCGGTGCCGCGCTGTCGCTTCTACCGTGGCAACCCGGACCGGACTTTCGGCGCTGGCAGTCGTGTTGGCGCTGGCGGTGGCGGGCTGTGGCAGCTCGCAGCAAGGGAGCGTCAGCAAGACGCTCACGCTGCGCGCGACGCGAGTGAGCGATACGCTGATCGACTCCAACGGGCCTGGTCTGTCGCCCGGCAATGCGTTCATCTCCTCGAGTGACGTCGCCGGAGGGGGCCACCAGGACGCCTACTGCGTGCTCAGCGAACGCAAGGGCACCGAGCTGTGCACTGTCACGCTACTGCTCCCGCGAGGACAGTTGAGCGGTCAGGGGGTGTTCGTCAACGGGCCAACCTCGTCTGGCACGATCGCGCTGCTCAGCGGGACGGGCGCCTACAACGGCGCCATCGGCACCCTCACGACCAGCGGCCTGACGGCGCACCGCGAGACGCTGATCGTGCGGCTCGGCTAAGCATGGCCCGCGCAGCGAACTATCCCGCAGCCACCCGCCGAAGGGCCGCCCAGCCGATCCTCGTGTTGGCCATGACCTCGCTCGTCCTGGCCGCAACGGGGTGCGGTGCCGCGATCCAGACCACCAAGGCCGGGGTCAAGCTGGCGAAACCACAGACCCTGAACCTGAGCCTCCCGCCAGGCAACCTGCCGCCCGGGGTCGGCGGGGACTTCACGATGACCTACCAGAACGGATCGACGCAGTTCCTGCCGGGGGACGGCTTCATCATCTGGAACATCCTCCAAGGCCACGGGCTGCAAGTGATCTATTGCGTCGTCGCGCGCCAGCAGCCAATTCAGACGTTCTGGTGCGCGAGCACCTATTCGCTCCCGGGCGGCCAGATCGACGCGGTCGGCGACTACGACAACTCCCCGGGCGGCGATGCCGGGACGGTTGCGATCGTCGGGGGCACCGGTGCCTACCTGGGGGCCCGCGGGACCGTCACGACACGCAACGACGACCCAAACATCACGATCCGGCTGAAATGAGGCGGGCGACCGCTGCGGCCGTGATGCTCGCTGTGTTCTCGCTCACGGCCTGCGGTGGAGCTCCGCGGACTGGCACTGTGGTGCTGCGGATGGAGAGCCCCGACCCTGCCGGCATTGAACACGACCCTGCAGTCGAGTTCTTCGTCAGCGCCGTCGCGAGGCTGTCGGGCGGACGGCTGCGCATCGAGGTCGAGAACTACCCTCGCGGCCAGGACGGGTCGGTCGACGAAGCCGGCGTCCTGCGCGCGGTCGCCGGCGGCGAAGCCGATCTCGGCTGGGCGCACACCGGGAGCTTTGACGCGGTCGGCGTTCACACGTTCGATGCGCTCGACGCGCCGATGCTGATCGACAACTACAGCAGCGAGACGGCGGTGATCCGCAGCCACCTGGCAAAGCAGATGCTCGCCGGCGTCAAACCCGCCGGGCTCGCCGGACTTGCCCTACTAGCCGGTCCGCTCAACAGGCTGATCGGTACGAGCACGCCGCTGCGGGGCGCGGGCGACATTCGCGGGCGCGTGTTCGCTCTGCGCCCCTCCTCGGTCACACGGATGGCCGTCCGCGCGCTCGGCGGCGACCCTTCGCAGTTGTCCTATCAGCTGGTCTCGGAATACCCCGGTCTCTACGTCAACGCGGCGCAGCGGCCCGGCCCACCGGCGTTCCTTGACGACGATCTCGACTCGATCTTCTTCGACCGCTACGGCGGGCGATGCGCAACCCAACAGGCGGGCTGTGAAACGAGCAGACCGTGGGTCATGACCAACGTCGTCCTGGGACCAAGCACCGAGGCGGTCGTCGCAAACCTCGCCCGCCTGCGCAGCCTTTCCGCACCTCAACGCTCGTGGCTGACGCAGGCGGCCGCCGACGCAACGTCCTACTCGACGCTAGTCGCCGACCAGGATTCGCGGCTCGTCCCCGAACTGTGCGCCGCGGGTGTGCGCTTCAGCACGGCTTCGCCGGCGACCGTGGCGAGCCTGCGCCGCGCCTGGCGCCCCCTCTACGCAAAGTTGGAAAGTGGACCGGGCGGTTCGGCTATTCAGAAGATCCTCGCGCTGAGCAGCCGGACGCCCGCACTGGCGTCGCTGCGAATTCCGCGGGGATGTAACCGCCAACCGCGCCAGCCATACACGGCGCACGGCGTGCGCTCAACCCTGCCCGACGGCGTCTATCGCATCCAGGTCACGGCAGCCGACATCCGTGCCGCCGGCGCGCAGGGCCTCGGCGGCGTGTGGCACGCTGTGGAAACACTGACCCTTCGTGACGGCCGTTGGCGGCTCGACTTCACCGAGCCGACCTTCGGCGCCGAGTACGGCACCTACGCCGGCACTCCGCTGCGTACGGCCTGGTGGACCGACCGCGCCGGCCAACTCGAGGAGTCGTTCTTCTCGGTCGCCGTCAACCGCGACGGACTGCGCTTCTACATCGTCCAGTCCTGGGATGACTATCGCGTCGAGCACGCGCTCTACGCCTCGCACTTGTGGCAGCGCATCGGCGGCTGAAGCAGCAGCGTCGACGGGGAGCGAGTGCCATTTGGAGTTTGCCCGCCGCGTCGTGCACTGCTTGACTTTCGCATATCACGAATCTATATTCGCCTTATGCGAACCACCCCTCCGCCGCTCGCGCCAATCTTCCGATCCGCGATGCAGCTCCGGCTGCTCGGGCTTCTCCTGCTTCAGCCCGATCGCGCGTGGACTCAGGGGGAACTGACGGCGACGCTGGCGGCCCCGGTCGCTTCGGTCCACCGCGAACTCGCACGGGCCGCGGCGGCCGGTCTGATTGTCCGCGACGCCACGCAGCGGCCTCACCACTACCAGGCGATACAGGACGCGCCGCCGTATGAGCCGATGCGCCAGCTCCTGGAGTTGACCGTGGGGGTACCCGAACGACTACGAGCCGAATTCACGGGCGTCGCCGGCCTGCGGGCCGCGACGATTCACGGGAGCTGGGCTCGCGGCGACCTTCGCCTCGACAGCGACCTCGATTTACTCGTAGTGGGCGACGACGTGTCGAAAGGCGCGAAAGACGCAGCTCGACGCGCTGGCCGAGCGATCGGTCGCGAAGTCGATGTCACGGTCGTCTCGCCTTCGGAGCTTCGCACCCAGGTGGCCCAAGGGCACCCGTTCTTTCGCGGCATCATCGAAGGCCCTCACGTCGACGTGATCGGTAACCTCGGCGACGAGAGTAGACGCAGTGCCTGACGCACGCGTCGAACCGGTCGAGATCGACGTATGGGGCGCGCGAGCATTCATGGAGCGCGCCCGCGAACTGCTCGCGGACGGTGCAAGATCTGAAACACCCCTGCCAGCCGCATGATCCTTCTTCACAGCGCCGCAATGGCGGCTTGCGACGCGATCCTCAGCATCAACGGCAAGCGCATCGTCGGCAGTGACGGCAGCCATCGCCTTCGCCTGGAGCAAGCCGAGACGCTCCTACGTGGCGACAATCGGCGTCTGTTCGCAACGCTCGAGGACAGTCGGGCCTCTCGAAACCTCGCCTCCTACGCAGCGGGGTTCGTTCCTGCCGACGACATCGAAGCTTCATGCGCAGCGGTCGATGAGCTCGTCGCAATCGCGGCCGTCCACGTCGACGCACAGTCGCCCGGCTGGGCCTTGGACGACTGAGCGATCCATCTAGTGGCTAAGACTGAGACGCCTGAGCATGACCGTGAGAGGCAAGCCTCGGCACGCGGACAACCTGGGACGACGCACCGAAGAGCGTTAAGGACAACGGAGGGCCCCGTTGTCCCGAAGCCAGCCGAAATCAGCCGAAATCAGCCGAAACTCGACTCTAGCGCCCTGTCCTGAAGCATGCTCATTTGCAGGCATAGTGGGCGTATTCAGGCGACCGACGTGTCGCCTTGTAAGCGATAGGTCAGGGGTTCGAGTCCCCTCTCCGGCTTCATGTGATGTCTCGGGACATGTGTCTCCGGTGTCTCGGGACATGGGTCTCGTTTTAGGAGCCCGGCCATCGGCGGGCTGGCGCTCGCACGTCGGCCTTTTCGGCCGTGGT
>Ga0181535_10005763_pt1 | contig 13120 bp, 9 predicted proteins | sample PEATcosm2014_Bin_44_FD_119774 | JGI IMG/M metagenome (GOLD analysis project Ga0181535, IMG submission 119774) | Peatland microbial communities from MTU Mesocosm Facility, Houghton, MI, USA - PEATcosm2014_Bin17_30_metaG | ecosystem: Environmental > Terrestrial > Soil > Wetlands > Peat | place...
CGGGTACGGGCAAGTCGGAGTTCTCCAAGGCCATCGTCGCGTCCTGCGGCAAGAAGGCCTACTTCCTCAACCTGCCCCTTGCCGAACGAGGTGCCGTCGACCGCCGGTTCGCCCTTCAGCTCGTGACCCGCACTATCGACCCTGAGTACGAGGTCCTTATCATTGATGAAGCCGACTCAATTCTGAATACGAGAACCCGGTACGACGGTCACGACCTCATAGACAAGGCCTGGCTCAACATTTTCCTCGACGCAGTACCCTGCACGATCATCTGGATCTCGAACACCTTGGGGCTCAGCCACGACTCGGCCCGCCGCCGCTTCGCCTACTCGATCCGCTTTGGTTCCCTCTCGGCCAAGGCCCGCCGCTTGGCGTGGGCCTCGGTACTCTCTACCGTTACTGGACCTGAGCTCGTCTCGCCTCGCTTCATTCAGGATGCCTCCCGCCGATTCGAGGTCAACACCGGTGGTATTGCCCAGGCTATCGCCGTCTATCGCTCCATTGACCCTGAAGATTCCCTGCCCGAGCCTGAACGGGAGAGGGTCCTAACGCGGCTCCTAGAGAACCACCAGGAGCTCCTCTCGGGCTCGAAGCCGCGGCCGCCCCTCTCGGTAGCCGATGCCTATGATCCTTCGGTGCTCAATACGGATGTCCCTCCAGAGACGATCCTCGAGGCCATAGGCGAGTTTTACGCCCGCCGACTACCCGGTGACCGATTCTCGATGAATCTCCTTTTCCACGGCCTTCCGGGCACGGGTAAGACCGAGTTCGCCTGCTATCTCGCTGACTCCCTCGACTGCGAGCTCATACAGAAGCGAGCCTCCGATCTCCTGTCTATGTGGGTCGGCGGCACGGAGAAGGCTATCGCCGGGGCTTTCGCCCAGGCCGAGGAATCCGATGCCATCCTGCTCCTCGACGAGGCCGACTCCCTCTTCCTGGATCGCCAGCATTCCCAGTACTCCTGGGAGCGCTCGCAGACGAACGAGCTCCTCACCCGGATGGAGGCCTATTCGGGCGTCCTTATTTGTTGTACGAACCTCTTGAATAGCCTCGACAGTGCCGTTCTCCGCCGCTTCGCGTTCAAGGTCGCGTTCCAGCCGCTTACTGAGGAAGGGCGCATCATACTTTTCGAGCGGTTCTTCCCCGAGACAGATCTCTCGGTCGAAGCCGCCGAGCATCTCGCTCGATTGGACGGACTTTCGCCCGGAGACTTTAAAGCCGTGCTCTCGCGTATTCGACTTCTCTACGGGCTATCGGCTGAGCAACTCGTACATGAGCTTGAAGTAGAGTGTGGCTACAAAAGCAAGCACTCGCAGATTGGCTTTCATGGATGAACCATAGGCCCGCTTCTATCACGGAGGCGGGCTCTTTCTTTGGCCTCATCCCTATGGACAAACCCATCAGGGACAAACTTTTATGGAAATGGCTATCGGGAGCGCTTCAACGAATCTATTGGACTCCTACAAGCATCTATCGAGATTCCTCAAGTAGCACGGTTTTTCATGATCCCCATCGCTTCCTTCCACTTGCGGCCGATCCGAAAAGCGCCTCTGCCCTGGGCTTGATTTCCCGTAGCTATAACCTGATGATGTCACAGAGCCCTACCGTAGCAACTTTGGCTGGAGCGGTTTGAAGACTACTTTGAACGATTTGGGAGCGATGTTCCATAACCTCTAGTGGGGAGGTATTTTGTCGATGGACCAGCCACACACTTCCCTGTACCGGAACGCTCTGCAGGTTTCTCCTGAGCGTATCGCTAGGTTAACCGATGAAGAGTTATGTGCACTAATGCGGCAACTGCTACAGGTGCAAGCATATCAATGCGGTTCACCGACAAGCGAGATACGCGTCAATGCAGAACTTAAGGCCAAGGATGACGGTTGCGATGGGTGGACATCCCGGCCCACATCTGAGGATGGGTGGCTCGGCTGTGAGGACACGTGCTGGCAGTTTAAAGCTGGCGTCGCTGGGGAACCAGGTCGGATTAAAGGAGAGGTTACCAAGCGGATCCCGTCGGAGACATTGCGCAACGGTGGCCGTTTTGTATTAGTCGCCAGCAATTGCGCGAGTGGGCGGAAGGGAGAGCAAGATAGGCTGGACGTGCTCGTCAAAGAAGCGGCGCTGGAGAATCTGCCTGCCGAGAAGATAGAGGTTATTGGTGGGGACCGTCTTACAACCTGGTGCAATCTGCATCCAAGTGTCACAGCTAGCTTAGGAGCATGCCCTCCGGGTATTTGGACTCTCCAGGCTTGGCTCGATGAAGAAGTTCATAAGGTCCCCTGGCAGGCTTCGGTCCCGGTCGAATCAGAGTTGAGCGCCCATCGCTCCGATCTCGATTTCGGGAGCGGCGTCACAATCCATCTGCACATCAGAGGCGCGCCTGGCGTAGGTAAAACTCGATTTGCGCTTGAGCTATGTCGGGGAGCAGCATGGCGTGACAGTGTAGTGTATGTGCCAGACGTTGCAGACGTGCGCCTTGTCGAGCTGATCGATAGCGCGGTGGACGACCACGAAGTTCGACTCGTCATCATTGCGGATGAAGTACAGGATGCATCTCAACTAGAGCGCTTGCGGGAATCCGTAGGACGTGCTGAAGGCCGAGTACGACTCATTACCATCGGGCATTGTCCTACTCCAGACTCAAGGCAGATCCCGGAACTTTTGGTCAAACCGCTCGAACGAGAGATCATGAAGAAGGTAGTCGAAGGGTGGTACCCAAGCATGCCGCCTGAACACTCAGACTTTGTGGCACGTTTCGCAGATGGCTACGTTCGTCTGGCTCTTCTGACGGCTAATGCGGTCGTGAAGGATCCAACACTCAATGTGGGGGTGTTGCTTAGCCAAGAGGAGATCCGCGGGTTCCTCCAGAAGATGCTCGGTTCCGAAGAGCATACTGCTCTGTGGGTCGTAGCGGCTCTGAGCACCGTCGGATGGACAGATGATAGAGCCGCCGAGGGTGAGGCCATCGCCAAACACTTTGAGATGTCATGGAACTCGGTGAGAAGTTCTGTCGATGCTTTCCATCGGAGATTCGGCATCGCCCCCAGAGGTGGACGTTACCGTTACATCTCTCCAGAGCCGCTAGGCACGCTACTTGCAGTTGAGGTGTGGACGACTTGGCCCGATCTGATGAGAACTCTTCCCGAATGTTTGCCATCGGATGAGTCGCGCGATGCATACTACGAACGCCTTAGTTCAATAGCAAGTCTACCACAAGCCCGAGAGTACTCTCGAGAGGAGTTGTCCGGTTTTTTTCATCTTGAGGACTTGATCGATGTTTGGAGTGTTCGACGATGGTCAGCGTTGGCAGCCGCAGATAACGCGATGGCCGCTCGGAATCTGTACCGTGCGCTTAAGGATGCAACACTTGAGGATCGAAGGCGGATCGTCGATCGTGCGCGACGGGAGATGGTCTGGAACTTGGTACGCCTTTCATGGAGTTCTAGTTCGTTTCGGGATGCCATCAGGTCCCTCGCCCTGCTAGCGGAGGCTGAGAACGAGACCTGGTCGAACAATGCGTCAGGCGAGTTCGTCGCTCGATTCCAGATGTACCTTGGAGGGACATCGGTTCCCTATCTTGAGCGCTTAGAAGTGATTGATGAGCTCCTCGCCGAGGATCGCCCTGCGCTCGTTGGATTGTGCGTGAAGGCGCTGGCTCAGATCGCGAACCAAATGCCTACAAGGGTAAACGCGGGTCCTGCATCAGACGAGCTTCCCGAGAAGGAGTGGTGGCCGACCGGGAAAGAGCCTCTAGAATGCTTCGAGGCGGCGGCACAGAGGCTAGTCAAGATCGCGAACCGTGGAATCGCAGGCCTCGGACCGACCCTGCTTAAGGCAGCGGAGAGGCTTTTGAGCATGCTACGTCAATCTATCGTGCGGGAATCGGTCACTGGTTTTTTTGACGCCATCCGTTCGGCTTACCCGGAGACCCGCGAGCCACTTAGGAGGATGATCGCGGTTGTCATCAGCAGAGAGAAGAAGTATGACAAGGATCTCTCGCTAGACGATCAAGCTGCCCTCGAGACGCTACACGCCCGCTTCGAAGACTCATCCTTAGACGCCCGCTTACAGCAGTACATCGGACCGGCTACATGGGATCGAGACGACACACCCGATCTGGGGCCTCTGGCGGGAGAACTTCTCGCCGATCCTGCCGCCCTTGAGAGGAACTGGCCGTGGTTGACATCGGGAGAAGCCGCGGACGCTTGGCGCCTAGGCGAGGCGCTAGCGGCTCTGGACTCTTCGGCGCGTTTGGCCGAGTCGCTCCCGATGGCTCTAGGTGGAGGCAGCGATTTTCGCCTGCTTGCTGGCTATGCCGATGCTAGACATAAGGCTCTTGGCGATGCCTGGTACGACGAATGGATCACGTCGCTGTACGGTATCGAACCAAAGCCGATCGTTCTGCTCTTTGACCTCGCATGTCGGTGCGGGCTCACACCTGCGACGGGAGGGAGGCTAATCTCACTCCTTCGCGAGGAACCGGTTGGCAGTGCGATTGTGGGCAGACTCGGTTTCGCACCTTGGACAGATAGCATATCCTTCGAGATCCTGGAGCCGCTCGTCAAGGCTCTCGTCGATACAGAGCACCTCGCTGCTTCCCTCAGCATAGTCCAACGTCGTATTGCTTCCCGTCCCGGAGAGACCGATAGGTGGAGGAGTATCGCCCGTTCCCTTGTGACCACCCCAGGTCTCATCAAGAGTGAGGTTACTGTTAGCTACATGTGGATGGAGCTGGCTAGCGCCTTGATAGCCGACTATCCACACGAGATCGCGTCAGCAATCTTCTGCGCTCAAGCGGACAAAGGGTCAGACTCATGGTTTATAGAGCATAGTCAGGCTGTCCAGGTACTCTTCTCATGTACAGAACGAGACCCTGCGGGTGTATGGCTCGCGCTACAATCACATCTGTCTCCGCCCTACGATGCCTATCTGTTCGCTATAGGGTTTCCCCATGGAGTGATCGACCGCCTGCCGCAAGATACCGTACTCGCATGGATTGCAGAAGACCCACCTGAGCGAGCGTCTTTGATGTCAAAGTTCGCACTAAAAGATTTCTCATCCGACGCGTCGTTTGCCTCGCGTCTCCTCGATATCTACGGCGATGACGATCGCGTCGGGGCTGCCTTCCTTTCCGAGTACATGTCGGGAACCTGGTGGGGTGACGCTTCTGCACATTGGAAGGAGCTCGCTGTCTCTCTAGAGAAGATCGCTCAACAGACGAAGCTACCGAACCTCCGCCGGTGGGCTGCGAGTTCTGCGAAGTCGCTTCACAATATGGCCGAACGGGACAAATTGCGAGAGGAAGAGCAAGGTCTTCGAAGATTATAAGTTGATGGAGGTTTGTTGATGTCCGCGGGCACGCCCAGCCAGAGTTGTGCAAGCTTGTCGGCGCCTATACAGAAGTTTATTAAACGGTTCTTCTTACTTCAACTCCCCTCCGACTTGAAGGGCCCTCTGCTATGGTCTCCACGACGATCTGCCCGCCTTCAGGTTCCTCGCCCGCTTACGTCCCTTTCTCGTCCTCACCTCGAAGGTCCCGAACCCTCGGAGTTTGACGGTCTTTCCAGATGGGATTGCCTTTTTAATCTCCTAGAATAGATTCAATGGCCATGGATTTCCTTGGCACCCATTGTTCCCGTATTCCGGAGCGCCTCGATTTGGAGGAATAGCGCGGTCTCGTTGTTTCATTAAGGCTGTAAGCCGATCTATTTCAGTCTTCTTCTACGATCCCAATCGTTTTCCCATCGCCGGCGGAATTCTTCTAGCTCAGCCTCGAAGCTTGGTAACTTTTCTGTTTTCAGGATATCAAAGAAGCGAATGCTCTTCTCTGTTCCCGATACCGCAGACCAGAAGAAATGATGAATCTTGCTTGCACCATCAGGCTTATCTCTGAACTCTTCAAGCCGATAAGCTGTGAGTCTTGCCCCGCCTTTGGCGGATTGTGAAGCAGTGGAAGATCCCAGGATTGGATCGAAGACGCGTTGGTGAAGGTATTCAAGCATTTCCACCTGAACTTCAAGCTCCCCGCGATTCAACTTTACGATTGGCATGGCCCCTCCTTGGCAACCGCATTTCTGTCATTCTCTATTTTTACCGATTCTAGCTCAAGTCTCCATGATAACACTAGTTAACTTGCTTGGTGTGAGTAGTTTCGCCAAAGAAGGGTTGGTCTATGACATTGATTCCTAAAGACTCGGGCAGTTCTTTGATAAGCTCGCTCTGCATCTCAGATTTCAACTCGAATTGCTTCCACTAGCTAGAACTCTATGTTGCAGTTTTGACAGCAGAAGCATTAGATATCTGTTTCCTTTCAGTGCGCATTGGTGCGTGCTGGTGCCGAACGAGACCTGGCTAATTTCTGACCTCTTCTCGACTTGTGCTCACTAGTGCAATTACTTGCATGATAAGTAATTGGATTCGACTCCCCCCACCTCCATTCCGGCGAAAACCACTCGAAAGAGTGGTTTTTGCATCTGAGAAGGTGGGGGGAGTCGAAGGGTTGGCGCGCCGAGCGGAAGCGAGGAAAGCGAGCCAGGATGGCGAGCGCCAGCGCCAACCCCGGCCCGAAGAGGCGAGACAGGAAGTCGAGCCTCGAAGGGCGACTCCCCCCACCTCCATCATATGTAATAAAGATTTACTTGATTTTCGGCCCCTATGTCGCAAATAAGTAAGCAGCACGGGGGCCGAGATGCCTAGGGTCAAAGCATCCTTTACCCTCTACCGAAAAGATGACCGAGAACTAACCGGCTGGGATCCAGCGGCTTTCGCGGATGTGGCGCAAGAGCAAACGCTTCTCGCCTCCGCCCCCCGTTCGAATCGCGGGCGACGCCGTCAGGCCTCGGCTTTCGGAGCGCCGCAGGCATGATGGCCACCCGAACAATAAAATGCCCGCCCCCCTTTGACGAGAAGGAAGACGGGCTCGAAACCCTAGGCAAAACTAGAGTACGATATGACGCGTCCCCCTGTAAAGCCCTCTTTCGGGCGCTCGCCCAATATCCCTCTTTGGTCGCCGATCGCGGTTATCGCCCATCGTGGCGCCAATTTCGCGCGAATCGGCCCTCCCTGCCGGATAAAAAGCCGCCCCAGGAAAGGAGGACTTTACCCGGGGCGGCACCTAGGGCAGAGACCCTTGGTCTCTATACCTAGTAATTTACTAAGGTATAGACAATCAAGTAAATTAATTTTTCCTTACAGACTGAAATGTCGCAAACTTGATGGCACTGTTTTTCCGTTTTCACCTTTTATATACAAATAGCTGCAAAAGCAAAACCCAAAGGCAGGTTATGCCCCTTTTAGACAAAGCTTTTCAATATCTCTCAATTATATATAATACAAATAATTAGTTTTTATTACCCACCTCCATTCCGGCATGAAACATTCAAACGAGACGAAATCTCTCGAGGAGCCATATCGTCTCCATGGCCTGAAAAGGCGAGAAGGGAAGCCGGCGCTCGACGGAAGCGCGGCAAGAAATGGGAGCTCGATTCGGAACCAGACCAGCCTCCTATGTACCTGGTACAATGCATCGAATAGAATAGGTCCCTCGAAGGGGGGATAATGGGCAAGGGCCGGATTCACCGTAGTCTTGAGACGAGCGTAGTGCACGGGTCGAAAGGCTTCGATCCCACTACCGGCGCGGTCAGCTTTCCGATATACCAGACTGCGACCTTCCGTCACCCCGGAATAGGCGCCAGTACCGGCTACGATTATTCTCGCCAGGAAAATCCGACGCGCAACGAACTCGAAGAGACCGTCGCCGCCCTTGAATCGGGAACTTCGGGCTTCGCTTTCAGTACCGGGATGGCGGCTATCGCGGCCGTACTCGACCTGTTCGAGGCAGGCGACAGGATCCTCTACTCCGAGGATCTCTATGGCGGGACGTATCGGCTAGCGGATACGATCGGCTCTCGCCACGGCCTCGACTTCGGCTTGGTGGACACCTGCTCGATCGCCTCGGTCGAGGAGGCATGGACTCCGGAAACCAAGGCCCTATTCATCGAAACTCCTTCGAATCCAATGTCCAAGGTCAGCGATATCGAAGCTCTCGCGTCCTTCGCGCACTCCCGAGGAGCCCTCGCGATCGTCGACAACACCTTTCTTACGCCTCTCCTGCAGCGGCCTCTCGAGCTCGGCGCCGATATCGTCATCCATTCCGGGACAAAATTCCTGTCCGGGCACAATGATACGCTCGCCGGCTTCGCCGTCTGCTCCGACCGGGGCCTCGCCGACAGGCTATTCGCGATCCAGAAGACGACAGGGGCCGTGCTGGCCCCGATCGATTCGTGGCTCGTCCTTCGCGGAATCAAGACCCTCGCGATCAGAATCCGACGGCAGGAGGACAGCGCTCAAGCCATCGCATCCTGGCTCCGAGCTCGGCCAGAAGTCATGGCAGTCTACTATGCCGGTCTGGCTGACCATCCTCGGCGCGAGCTTTCGCGGAGACAGGCTTCGGGCTTCGGCTCCATGATCGCATTCAGGCTCGGAGATCCTGGGATCATCGGTCCCATCCTCGAGAGAGTCCGGATCGTCACATATGCCGAGAGTCTCGGAGGCGTAGAAAGCCTCATAACCTATCCGATTCTCCAGACCCATGCATCGACGCCCAAGGAGCTCCGCGACAGGCTAGGCATCGACGATTCCCTCCTGCGGCTCTCGGTCGGCATCGAGGCCGCGGCGGATATAATAGAGGATCTCAGGCAGGCATTCGAAGATCGCTGAGTTTCCTCGCTTTTCATCCTTCATGCCCCGAACGGCGCGGACGGGCGAGGAGCGCGAAAGGAGCTCATGGAATGAAACTACTGGTGGTGACTTTCGACGCTTCTCCGCTGGACCGCCAGGCTATAGAGCGATCATTGCGGAATCTTGCCGAAGTACGCTTCCTGGCTGATGCTCGATCGGAAGACAGATTGGGTCTTCTCGGGAAAGCCGAGGTGCTCCTCTCGTGGAATCCGGCCCGCGAGCTCGGAGCGGAAGAGATCGCCGCGCTCGAGAAGGCGGAGTTCATGGAGCTGCTGTCCGCGGGAGTGGACCACCTGCCATTCGATTCGTTTCCGAGCCGGATGCGCATAGCGGGGAATTCGGGCGGCTACGCCGAACCAATGGCCGAGCATGTGATGGCCCTTCTGCTCGCTTTGGCTAAGGACTTGCGAGGGGGACACCGCAAGCTCGCGGCGGGGAACTTCGACCAGAGGAGCGCCAACCGCCGCGTGGCCGGGATGACGGCCGGCATCGTAGGCTATGGCGGGATCGGGCGGGCGACGGCGCGACTCATGAAAGCTTTCGGGATGCGCGTGGAAGCGATCAATCGCTCGGTCAAGGGCGATGAAAACGCGGATTGGATCGGCTCGCCGCGGGACCTGGACGCTCTGCTCCCGCGCGCGGATGTCCTGTTGCTCGCCCTGCCCTTGACCGCGGAGACCCGGGGTCTGATCGGATCCCGCGAGCTCGGCCTCATGAAGCCCGAGGCCATCCTGATCAACGTTGCCCGCGGGGAGATAATCGGCGAGCGCGATCTCTACGAGCACCTGCGCGGCCATCCCCATTTCCTGGCCGGGATAGATGCCTGGTGGACGGAGCCTTTGCGCCACGGCGCGTTCCGTTTGAATTATCCCTTCCTCGAGCTCGAGAACCTGCTTGGCACTCCCCATAACTCGGGGATAGTGCCGGGGGCGATGGAGGACGCTCTGCGGATGGCGCTGGCCAATTTGGAGCGCTTCCTTTCGGGGAGGGCCGTGCTCGGGCTGGCAAGCCGCGATGAGTATCCGCCCGATTAGCGAGGCCGATGCCCCCGCCGGCGGCTAAGGTACCCTCGACTCGGGATCCGTATAGTCAGAATTCCTCGAAATCGGAATCCCCGTAGTCTTTTACCGGCACTATTCTCGTAGTAGCCGATCGCCCGGCGGCGCTCGACGGGACGGCGGGCAGCGCCTTCGGTCGGGCTTCTCGAGCCGGCTTGGGCTCGCGGACGTCGAAATTCGCCCTGCCGCGCGCGATGGCGGAATCGGCCAGCTTGAAGAAGCCGATCGTCTCGACCAGCTTGATCGCCTGCCCCGAGAGCTCCTCGGCGGTGGCCGCCAGTTCCTCGGAGCTCGATGCGTTCTGCTGCACGACCGTGTCCATCTGCGTCACGCCCTTCGCTATCTGCTCGGCCCCGCTCGATTGCTCTCCGGACGCCGCCGCTATTTCCTGAATAAGCTCCGCGGTCTTCTTGATGTCCGGAACCAGCTCCTCGAGTCGCGTCCCCGCCTGGCCCGCAACCGTCACGCTTTTCGTAGACAGCTCGTTGATCTCCCCGGCCGCTTTGGCGGAACGTTCCGCCAGCTTCCGGACTTCCGATGCGACGACGGCGAAGCCTTTGCCCGCCTCGCCCGCGCGCGCCGCCTCGATGGCCGCGTTCAGCGCGAGCAGGTTCGTTTGCCTCGCTATTTCCTCGATGATGGAGATTCGCGAAGCGATCTCCTTCATGCTCGACGCGGTCTCGACCACGGATTTCCCGGATTCTTCGGCGTTCTGCGCGACGCGCCGCGACAATGCATCCGCCTGCCTCGTGTTGTCCGCATTCTGCCGCACGGTCGAGGCGAGTTCCTCTACGGAAGCGGACAGCTCCTCGATGCTCGCGGCCTGTTCGTTGGCCCCCTGCGACAGCCCTTGAGCCGAGGCGGACAGTTGCTCGGAGCCCGATGAAACCAGGTCCGAGGCGGCTTTTATGCTTTCGACGACGTTCCGGAGGCTCTTCACGAGTACGTCGATCGACATGCAGAGCTTGCCCAGCTCGTCGCCCCGCGCGAGGAGCCTTTCCCCGGCCTCCGTTCTCATTCCTCGCAGCTCGAGGTCCCCCGAGGCCATTTCGCCGACCTGACCTACGATGAATGCGATCGGCTTGACGATCGACCGCGCGATCAGCATCGACACCGCGATCGCGACCAGGGCGCCGACGGCCATTATCCCCCAGAGCAGGACCATGAGATCGCGAACCGTCGCGCCGTTCTCCGCCCTCGAGACGGATATTCCAAGGACCCAACCCGGGCTGCTCGGGACCCTGGCGTAATAGGTCATCATCGCGGCGCCGTCAGGCTGGAAGAAGAGTCCCTGCCCCGACTCGCCGGAGAGCATGCTCCTGCCCAGCGCGTCGAGACCGCGATATCCGCCCTTATCCGCGTCGGTGACATCGAGCTTGAGGACGGTGTCCTTCGAGGGGTACGCGATGACGATTCCGTGCTGGTCGATAATCCATCCATAACCGGTAGTGCCGACCTTAATCCTGGCGGCGATGGCGGAAAGACCGCTCAGCTGCATCTCAAACCCGGCCAGCATCCGCGTCGATCCGTCCTGGCCCTTGACCGCCCTGGCGATTATTATCGCTGGCTGTCCGGTCCCCTTTGAAATCAGGGCATCGCTGATGAAGCTATCCTTCCCCCCTTTGATAATAGCCTGGAAATACGGCCGCGCGCCCACGTCGACGTAAGCTCCCGAGTTTGTCGTCGCCCTGCCGTCGGGCCAAGCGACCAACACGCTCGAAATATCCGGGCTTACGTGGCCATACAGACTATTCGCATAGGCTTCGGCTATCTTGGGTTCCGCTTTCCGCAGCTGATCCGACAGGACCATGATATTCAACTCGGCCAGGTGCTGGTCGAGCAGCTTCCCGATCTCCGCCGCTCGCGCGGAGGCTATCTGGACGTTCTCGTCGCGGATAAGGGAGCCCACGGAGTCCGAAAGCCGCAGCCCGATGACGGCTATCACGGACCCGAGAACCGCGACGACCAGCAGGCTGGTGACGAGGGTGATCCTAAGGGACAGTTGCGCTTGTCGACGAGCCATTGGAGTCTCCTTCGGAATTAAGTCTAATCCATCCGCTCATCGAAGCAAATTATCATCATCCCTCGACTTACCATGTAAATTAAAAATAATTTCTTCAACCCTCCAGGCGCTGCGGTAGCCGGGGCGCGATCTCTAGGTTGTGTCGGAGCGTCGAGACCCCAGACTTCGGCCGGAAAACATGCTAGGATCCGGCAGGATGCAAATATCTCTGCGCCTCTCCGGCCCCGAAGACATGGAATCGGTACGAAGCCTCTTCGTCGAATATGCGGCAGAAATAGGGATCGATTTGTCGTTTCAAGGATTCGAGGAAGAGCTTCGTAATCTGCCAGGCAAATATCGGGAACCGAGCGGATGCGTCGTTTTGGCGTTCATCGACGGAAATATCGCAGGATGCGCCGCCTTGAGACCTCTGGAGGTGGGCCTATGCGAAATGAAAAGGCTCTTCGTCAGGGACTTCGCCAAGGGAAGAGGCGCGGGGAAGGCTCTGGCGAATAAAGTCTTGGATGAGGCTAGGGAGAGGGGGTACAGCTTCATCCGGCTGGATACATTGCCCTCGATGGCGAAAGCGCAGGGAATCTATAAGTCGCTCGGCTTTTACGAAATCGGTCCCTACGTCTACAATCCGATCGAAGGCAGCGTATTCATGGAAAAGAAGCTGAGGTAGAAACTTGCTTCCCGGATCGATGTGCCGTGACGCGCCTCCGGCAGAATGCATTCGGGATCCCGCGCAAGTTGAAACCCGCCGCCCACCAACTTGGCTGCGAACGAATGCCAACTTAGTCGCGAACCTTTGCCAACTTTCTCTCGATGGCCTGCCAACTTGGTCACAGACGTTTACAAGCTTGAGCCACGACTAAAAACCACTGAACAATGCGCTCAATACCACTGTATCTGGCCTATACTATCATAACTCTTCTTCCGTATATTCAGTTTATACTATTTCAGAGGAGGCATTATGTCGAATGCGACCTTCGCGATTCTACCTTACATCGTAAGTTCGATCGTCTATTTCCTGATCGGTGCCTTGTGGTATACGCCTCTCTTCGGTAAAGCCTGGGCGAAAGAGGTGGGCATGACAATGGATGGAGGCATGGGGGCGGCGCGGGGCAAGTTCATCGCGGGGATGTTCGGACAGCTCGTTTCCTCCTTCCTTTATGTCGCAGGCGTCTACATGCTGCTCATGATCGGGAATTTCTACAGTCTCGGAGGGGCCCTCGTCGTAGGGGCCTCGGTGAGTGTCTTCTTCGTTCTCTCGGTGAACTCGGGCAAAATCCTCTTCCAGGGCAAGCCCAAGCTCTTC
>Ga0181535_10005764_pt1 | contig 13117 bp, 9 predicted proteins | sample PEATcosm2014_Bin_44_FD_119774 | JGI IMG/M metagenome (GOLD analysis project Ga0181535, IMG submission 119774) | Peatland microbial communities from MTU Mesocosm Facility, Houghton, MI, USA - PEATcosm2014_Bin17_30_metaG | ecosystem: Environmental > Terrestrial > Soil > Wetlands > Peat | place...
GGTGTGGGTCACGGATGGGAATAATGCTGTGAGTTTGTTCTCGAATGCGGGTGCGGCGATTTCGCCCTCGGGCGGAATTATGGATCCGACGCTCTTATCTTCGCCCGCCGGGATTGCGGTGGATTTGGCGGGAAGCGTGTGGGTGGCGAACACGGGGAACAGCAGCTTGACGAGGATTCTGGGAGGGGCGGCGCCGGTGGCTCCGCTGGCTACGGCTGCGGCGAACGGGACTAGTGGGGCGAGGCCTTAGTCGGATAGTTCTTTCCGGCTGAATTGCCGGTGTGGTAAAGTTGTCCACCCCGTTGCAGCGGCTACTCGCGGACGTGTGTCGGCCCCAGATCGATCCGGCTGGCAGGCTCCGGCCGGGCGATCCAGGGTGACTGCGGGATGCGGGTGACGGACGCCGATCGAAGCGCCGGACCTGGTCCCATGGGGGCCAGACTTCGATGACGTTGCCGTACTTTTCCCAGATCCTGTTTGCCGTTCCGACGGCGATCGTGTTGTTGGGCAGTTCCGGCCCAGCTCCGCATCCATCCGCGCCCGTGTCCGCCGCCTCGAGTGCGCCGGCGGTGACGGTGCGAGCAGGGTCGAGGCCGCTGTTCAATGCACAGAGTGCGCGCAATCTCGATCTGAACTATAGCGGGGAGGCGAGGGCGGTCGCGGCGCTGCGAGAGGGGGCCAGGCCGGTTTCACTGGCTTCGGCCGATTTCGATGCCGACGGCGCGCCGGATCTTGCGGCCGGGTACAGGACCGCCGAGGGCGGAATCGTGACGCTGACGCGCGGCAACCCCGACGCCTTCGCGCCCGCGGATACCAGTCTCTACCAGAAGGCGATGCAGGGGCAGATGCCGGCCACGTTTATGCCGACGGCCGTTGTGTATGCGATCCCCGAATCTCCGGACTTGATGGTAACGGGGGATTTCAACCGCGACGGCGGCCGGGACGTACTGGTTGCCGCGCGTGGCGGCAATCTTTACCTGCTGGCGGGAGATGGAAGAGGAAACCTGGGCGACGCGCAACGTGTATTTCTGGATGGGCCAGTAAGAGCGATGGCAGCGACGGCCAATGGCCAGGTAGCGGTGAGCGTGGATGGCGAGCAAGGACCGGAGCTGCGTATTCTTGCGGCTGGCGCGAAGGGGTTGACTCCGGCCGCGACGTTTCCATTGCCGGCTCCAGGCGATGCTGTGGTGTGGGCGAATCTGGGCGGCGGTGGGGACCTGGCCATTGGCGCGGGCAGCTACATCGAGATCATTTACAACGCGCTCAGGGCGAGCTCGGAAACGGAGACGGTGAAGGTTCCGTTCGCGGTGGAAGGTCTGGTGGCCGGCAATTTCATCTGGAACCGCGACTCCCGGACGGAGATCGCAGCGCTGGCCGGCGACGGGACCATTTCCATCCTGCAGCATGGGACCCTGGATTCGCGGCCGCTGGCGGCTGCGGACGTCCCCGGGCGGCGTGCGGCCATGATCGCGAAAAGCATGCAGCCCATCGACCCGACTTCGCTGGGCCCCTGGACGATTGCCAGGAAGGTGCCTTACGCCGGAGCTGCCCCATCCGGACCGGTGGCGCCGTTCGCTTTTAGCTCGCCGCACATGGCTGCCACCGCTGGGCTGGATTTGATGGTGTTCGATGGGGAACGGAACCAGCTCGACATTCTCGACACCTCCGGCACCGCGGATGCGCCGAGTGCAGCCGTTTCGTTCTCCAGCGCACCGGTAGCTGCTCTGGCCTTGCCGGTGAAGATTAACGGGAGGCGCGACATGGTGGTTCTGACCTCGGCTCAGGCGTCTCCTGTGATCATCGGCGCGGATGCGGGCGTCGTCGATCCGACCGTGAATACAACCGCCGATACGGATGGGCAGAACGCGTGTGGCAACACGTCGATTACGGCCTCGAGTCTGACCGGGACCATCAGCCTGCGCACCGCGGTCTGCGCCGTCAACAACTCCGGTGCTGGGACCTACACGATCAGCGTGCCGCCAGGCACCTACGATCTCACGTCGCTCGACACCGGCGAGCTTCAAGTCGGGGTGAGCACCCAGAACGTAAATCTGTCCATTATCGGGTCCGGAACTTCTTCGGACACCATCATCCAGCAAACCGACGGCCATGACCGCATCTTCGAGATCGACCCGTATTTTATCGGCGACATCGCGGTGACGATCGAGAACATTACGCTGGACGAAGGTAACTGCAGCACCGGTTTCGATTGCACCTATGGCGGTGCGGCGATTTTGGGCGGAGGCCCGAACGGGTCGCCTGACGACATCACACTGACCAATACCGTCCTGAGCGACAACAACGCCGGCTACTCCGGGCTGGGAGAAAATGGCGGGGCGATGCAGCTTTCCGATGACGGAACGTACAACTTCACTAATTGCACCTTCAGCGATAACACTGCCTGGTATCACGGTGCGCCCCAGGACGGCGGGGGGGCCGGCGGCGCGATCAACGTGACGAACGGCGATAACTCTCAGAGCATGACAATTACGAACTGCACCTTCACCGGCAATACCGCGGAAAATGGTGGGGGTGGTGCTGTTTACAGTGTGATGAGCAAAACCGGCTCTCTCAACGTCAGCGGCAGCACGTTCACGGGCAACGGTGCACTGGATGACGCGAACGATAACGGCGCCTTTGGAGGCGCGATCGTCGCAGACGGGGATGCGACCATCTCTAACTCCCGCATAGCGGGAAACACCGCCGCTGACAGCGGGATGTTTGGTACGGGTCTTTTCACGTCCGACGACTCACCGTTCAGCGTGGTTGCCATCAACAACTGGTGGGGATGCAACGGCGGCCCCGGAGCAAGCGGGTGCGACACGGTGCACACGACCGGCACCGGCCCGTTGACCACTACTCCATGGCTGGAGTTGAGCGTGAGCGCAAATCCGGCGAGCATCGAGACGAACGCGACGTCGACGCTGACGGCGGACCTGACGCACAACTCGAGCGGCACGGGGGGATTCAGCGTTCCGAATGGGACGCCGGTGACGTTCGGGGGCACGCTGGACAGCAGTGTGAATCCGACGAGCACGACGCTGACCAACGGGCAGCAGACTTCGACTTACACGGCGGGCAACTCAGCTGGCACGGGTACTGGCACGGCGAAGGTAGATAACCAGACCGTGAGCGCGAACATCGACATTGGCACGCCGCCGGCCTTCACCAGCGGGACCAGCACGACTTTTATTGTGGGGGCTCCAGGGTCGTTCAGTGTGACGGCGTCGGGCACGCCTGCGCCTACGTTCAGCTTTAGCGGAAGTTTGCCCGGCGGAGTTTCGTTGACAAGTGCGGGACTTCTTTCGGGCACGCCCGCGCCGGGGACGGGCGGCGTTTATGACATCACCATCACGGCTTCGAACGGGTTCGGTACGAATCCGATGCAGGACTTCACGCTGACGGTGGATCAGGCGCCGGCGTTTACCAGCGCCACTGGCACTACCTTTGCGCCCACGACCTCCGGTTCGTTTGCGGTGACGGCCACGGGCTATCCGGCGCCGACGTTCGGCGAGACGGGCGCTGCTCTGCCGGGCACCGTAACCTTATCGAGCGCGGGCATTCTCTCGGGAACGCCGGGAGCCGGGACCGGCGGCACGTATGGGATTACGATCACGGCTTCGAACGGCGTGGGGACCAGCCCGATGCAGAGCTTCACGCTGACGGTGAGCCCGTCGGCGATGACGATCAACTGGACGCCGGTGGGGACGATCATCGCCGGCGACGCGGGCGCGGGGGTGCTGAATGCGTCGGCGAGCTGCGGAGCCTGCGGCAGCTTCAGTTACAAGGAGGGCCAGGGCGGATTTCACACCCCGCCGGTGGGGATAACTTCGACGACTGCGCTTGGGGCGGGGAGTTACACGATTACAGCGAACTTCGTACCGACGAACCCTGCCGCGTGGTCGGCGAACAGCGCGCAGGCGACGCTGGTGGTAAGCGGAGAGAGTGTGTGGATTGTCGACTCCGGCGCGGGGGGCACTGCCGAACTGGCTGGCAACGGGTTTGGGATCACGTCGAGCGCCGATGCGGGAGCGAATGTGGCGGTGGCGATCGACAATGCCGGCAATGTGTGGAGTGTGGGAACAGGGCCGTCCGCGCTGGCCGAGACCAGCCAGGTGGGCAGCCATGCGAGCACGATTGCCGCGGGGACAGGCGGCCTCGATGCGCCCGCAGGGATCGCCATCGACGGCATCGGCCAGGTGTGGGTGTCGAACGCGGCGAACAACAGCGTGAGCCTGTTCACAAATGCGGGGACGGCGGTTTCGCCTACGGGGGGGATTACAGATCCGTCGCTGGCGACACCGGCGGGGATTGCGGTGGACCTGGGGGGCAGCGTGTGGGTGGCGAACACGGGGAACAGCAGCGTGACGCGGTTCCTGGGCGTCGCGGCGCCGGTGGCTCCGCTGGCTACGGCTGCGGCGAACAACACGACCGGAGCCAGGCCCTGAGAATTCATCGACAGGGAAGGCAAAATGCGTTGACAGCCAGGGATGGGAGCGACGAAGATAGCGTCACCCCACGAACAAGTTCCGGCTTCCTCGAAATGAGGGTCCCCTCTGCCGGAATCAGCAAGCGAACCGCAGGTTGTTTGCAGTCTTTTGTCACTCGATGGCGACGACCCAGGTGTGTCTGACGCGCTGATCACCGATGCGCCGCCAAACTTTGACGCTAGCCCCGGTATGCGAGGTATCCAGTTTGTCGGACGTCGGTGAATTTGTTCCGCGGTTGCGGCGTGCCCTGGTGCGGTTCGGCCCTTTTACAGTTGCCCTGATCACGCTTCTGCTGCCGGTGGCGGCGCGGGCGCAGACGGCCACCGGAGGCGGCATTTCGATTACGAACAGCCAGGTAAACTCGACAACGGGATTAAGCCCAATCGAAACCTCGACCGCCACGGTCAGCGGCGCCACCGGCCCGGTAAAGACGGTCAGCGTGGAGCTGGATGGCGTGAAAACGACGGGCGGCGAGCAGGATGGCGTGTTCTACGTAAGCTTGGTGGGCGCATTCTTTATGCTGACGTCGCCCGACGGAACGCAATTCGAATTCCTGGGCAACACAGGCGACCAATTGGACGGCTGCGACAGCAATCAGAACAATCAAAGCTGCGATGGGCTGCAGGGAACAGCTGCGGATGTGATCACGGTTGTAGATGGCGCGCATTACGCGCCGACTGGCGCAGGGGCGTTAGGCGAACAATATTTCGGATGGGAAACGGCTTATATGCCCTATACGGTGGCGCCCAGCTCGTACTGGGGGTACACCGGTCCTACGAACGCCCCCCCGCTGCCCACGACGCCGAATCAGGCGGCCTATCCGCAGGTTGACGGCTGCGCATCGCCCTTAGTGAATGGATACCTGCAATACGGCTGCACGGCCGGCCCCAACGGCACCACCACCCCCACATTCAACAGCGTATTCGGTGAAAAATCGGCAGACGGAACGTGGACGCTTTCCCTGATGCTTGATACTGGCGGTTATGCCGACGCGGTATCCATTACCGGCTGGAAGCTTTACCTGACGTACAGCACTGCGACCGTGATCGAGACCAAGACCGCTGTTGCGAGCTCGGCCAACCCGGCATCCTATGCCAATTCGGCATCGGGCGCTTCCGTCCAGCTCACGGCAACCGTCACGACCAACCCGTCGGGCCAGGGGACTCCAACGGGTACGGTGGCGTTCACGGCGAATGGGACGACGATCTCCGGTTGCGGCTCGGTAGCTGTGAACGGGAGTGGCGAGGCACAGTGCACGGCAAGTCTGGCGCAGGGCAACAACGCTATTATCGCGAGCTATACGCCGACCGGGAGCTTCGTGTCGAGCAGCGGCTCCATGACGGAATTGGTGGAAGTAACTGCGGCGCAGTCCGGCGACGAATGGTGCAGTGGCAGTAACAGCCCGATTACGATGCCCCAGGACAGCGTTCCCGTGGCGTATCCCTCGGTTATCGCTGTGTCCGGCTACGGCGGCGCGACGGTGGGCAATGTCTCCGTGGTGCTGAACGGTGTGACGGGGCAGCCCTCGGGAATCAGCCAGCAGTACATGCTGGTTGCGCCGGGCGGAACGCACAATCTCGAATTCCTGGACTACTCGTGGGGCGGCTATCCGGTGTCGAATGTCAACCTCACCATCTCCGACACCGGCACACAGCTGAACCCGGACGCGACACCGGTGAGCGGCACTTACCTGCCCTATGACGGCAACACCGACAATAATCCGGACACGTTCCCGTCATCGCCGTCGCCGGGGATCGATGGGAACATTCCCCAGGCTCCAGCCACCGGCAACCATCCGCAGACCATCGGCACATATACCCTGCAGCAGGCCTTCAGCGGCGCGCCGGCGGATGGCGACTGGGCGCTGTACCTCACCGGCGAGGCGCCGGTTACGGTGAACAGCTGGTGCATCGACCTGAGCATCAACACCGGCGCGGCGACCACGACAACAGTCAGCTCGAATCATCAGCATGCGACGTTCGGCCAATCGGTCCAGATCACCGCGACGGTGAGCAGCACCAGCACGGTGAACCAGGGCACGGTGACGTTCACAGATACCACCACAGGCACGCCCGTGACGCTGGCCAGCAACGTGGCGGTAAGTAACGGCGCGGCGACTTACACGACTAGTGGATTGGCCGAGGGCGATCACAAGATCACGGCGACTTACAGCGGCACGAGCAGCTACGACGCCAGCTTCGGATCGGTGGAGCAGCGCGTGGACCGTGCCACGGTGGTCACCAACGTGAGCGGCAACACGTGGCGGTACTGCAATCCCGGGGCGGTGACAATTCAGGAGAGCTTGAGCGGCGCGTATACGCCGAACCCGTCGAATATCTTCGTGACCGGACTGCCGGGGGCCTTTGCCAGCGCCGCTCTCACCCTCGACAGTTTCTCCGTTGCTGCGACCGCGACCTACGAAACCGAAGCATTGATCGAAGGACCGACAGGAACCGCTCTGGACTTCTTTGCGAATACGGGCGGCGTCAATTACGAAGTCATCGAGTCCGGCAACTATACCTTCGAGGACGGCGGCACAGAGGTGCCCGACAGTGGCACGAATATCAATCCCGGCACCTACGCACCGACCGCCTATGCTTTCTATGCCGGCGGCGCGGACACATTTACATCCAGTTATTTTTACCCGGCGCCGGGCTCGTTCAGCCTGGCTGGACCCGCCGGCACGGCGACTTTCAGCAGCGTGTTCCCGGACACTCTGAACCCGAACGGCACCTGGAGCCTGTTCTTCAACCAGCACTATGGAGAGGACGCTCAGGTGGACGGCGCGGCCAATGGGTGGTGCATGCAACTGACCGGAACGCCACCGGTGGTTGTGGCCAATGTGCCGGGCACGGGCAGCTTCACCCAGGGGCAGCAGGGTTCGTTCACGGTGGACATCGAGAACAACGGACCGGGATCTACGGGCGACCCCAGCGGCGGCAGCGATCCGATGACGGTGACCGATACGCTGAACTCGGCGTTCACGTTCGCAAGCGGCACGGGCTCGGGGTGGAACTGCGGGAGCTCCTCCGGGCAGAATGTGATCTGCACGAACGACAGCGCGGTGGGCGCCAGCCAGGAGTATCCGGAACTGACGATCAACGTGAACGTGAGCGGGACGGCAAGCGGGACGATCGACAACAGCGTGACGGCGAGCGGGGCGGGAGCGGCCTCGACCAACTCAGGCACGGAACAGATCACCATTGACGTACCGCCGGGGATCACCAGCGGCGCGGCCACGACGTTTACGGTGGGGACATCGGGGACGTTCGGCGTGACGGGCACGGGCACGCCGGCGCCCACGTTCAGCACCAGCGGATTGCCCAGCGGGGTGACGCTGTCGAGCGCGGGATTGCTTTCGGGGACGCCGGCGCCAGGGACGGGCGGCGTTTACAACATCACCATTACCGCTTCGAACGGGGTCGGCAGCAATGCAACGCAGCCCTTCACGCTGACGGTGGATGAGGCGCCTGGGATCACGAGCGCCAGCGGCACGACGTTTGCACCGGGGACGAATGGGAGCTTCGCGGTGACAGCAACGGGCTATCCGGCGCCGACGTTCGGCGAGACGGGCGCTGCTCTGCCTGGCACTGTGACTTTATCGAGCAGCGGCGCTCTCTCGGGAACGCCGGGAGCCGGGACGGGGGGTACGTATGGGATTACGATTACGGCTTCAAACGGGGTCGGCACCAACGCGACGCAGAGCTTCACGCTGACGGTGAGTGCATCGGCGATGACGATTAACTGGGCGCCGGTGGGGACGATCATCGCCGGCGACGCGGGAACGGGGGTGCTGAATGCGTCGGCGAGCTGCGGGGCCTGCGGGAGTTTCAGTTACACGGAGAGCCAGGGCGGGGCGCCGGTGGGGATAACTTCGACGACTGCGCTTGGGGCGGGGAGTTACACGATCACGGCGAGCTTTGCGCCGACGAATTCCGCTGCCTGGTCGGCCAACAGCGCGCAGGCGACGCTGGTGGTGAGCGGAGAGAGTGTGTGGATTGTGGATTCCGGGGCCGGTGGGACGAGTGAGCTGGCGGGGAACGGGTTCGGGATCACGTCGAGCGCGGACAGCGGGGCCAATGCGGCGGTGGCGATCGACAATGCCGGCAATGTGTGGAGTGTGGGAACAGGGCCGCTGCTCGAGGCGACGGGCCAGACAGGGATCCCGCAGCACTCGATCAACTCGGGCGGCGGACTGAACACGCCGGCGGGGGTCGCGATCGATGGCAACGGACAGGTGTGGGTCACGGATGGGAATAATGCTGTGAGTTTGTTCTCGAATGCGGGTGCGGCGATTTCGCCCTCGGGCGGAATTATGGATCCGACGCTGTTATCTTCGCCCGCCGGGATTGCGGTGGATTTGGGCGGGAGCGTGTGGATTGCGAACACGGGCAACAGCAGCCTGACGCGGATTCTGGGAGGGGCAGCGCCGGCGGCTCCGCTGGCGACGGCTGCGGCGGGCGGGACTACGGGAGCGAAGCCTTAGCAGGGACCGGTTATAGGTGCCAGGTTACAGGTTGCAGGTCACGAGTGGCAGGTTAGGGGTGGCAGGTTAGGGAACCGGGCGCGGGGCGGGCAGGATAGGGTGGTGACGCTGGTCAGTTTTCGACGAAGGATTTGAGGCGGGCGAGGGCGTGGTCCCAGTCGGCTGAGACCCGGTCGAGGTAGTCTCGGAGCTGGTGGACGGGTTCGGGATCAAGCTGGAAGAGGCTGTGGCGGCCAGAGCGGATCGAGCGGACGATGCGGGCGCGCTCGAGGACGCGCAGGTGTTTGGTAATGGCCTGGCGGGTGAGATGGGAGCCGTGGGTGAGCTGGGAGATGGAGCGCGGCCCGGCTCCCAGCTTGCCGAGCAGGGACAGACGGGTGCGGTCGCCGAGGGCGGCGAACAGGGGCGCGGCCCCCGCCGATGTTCTGACGGCGGGGGCACGGTTTGGGCGGAGGTTGGCAGCCGATTTTTTGGGTTTCGCAGCGTTAGGGGTTCTTCGCGACATACTCCTCGATGTTTTTCATCTGCTGCGTCCAGCCCTCGCTGTTGCGGAGGAAGGCTTCCTTGCGGCGCTCGTCGGGGATATCGCTGAATCCGGATTCGGTGACTTTGAGCAGAGTGCCGGTGGCGGTTTTCTCGAGGTGGAACTCGACGAGGGTAGGCGTCTCCTCAGAGTAGTCGGTGTTGGGATCGACGGCGTAAGGGTGCCATGTGAAAGCGAAGTACTGTTCCGGGTCGATCTGCTGTATGACAGCGCGCCAGATGATGTGTTCGTAGCCGGGCCAGGTGATCTGACCGTGGGACTCTTCGCCGACTTTAAAGGGAGCGTCGAGCTTGACGCGGAACCAGGCGCCAAATTCGTTGTGGTCGGTGAGCGCGCGCCAGACGCGGGAGACGGGGGCGTTGAGTTCGATGGATTTTTCGATGCGGTCGGCGATGCGTTCCGCAGTGTGAGCCGGGGTCATAGGCAACCTCTGGGTTGCATGATAGCAGGTTACAGGGGACAGGTTACAGGTTTCAGGTTGCAGCGGACAGGGGTGCTAAGCGGCGGTGAGGAGCAGGGGTTCGTTTTTGGTGATGACGAGGGTGTGTTCGTAGTGGGCGGCGAGGCCGCGGTCGGCGGTGCGGACGGTCCATCCATCTTTGGAGAGGACGGATTTGCCGGAGCGGCTGGCGATGATGGGCTCGACGGTGATGACGAGGCCTTCGGTGAGGAAGTCGGAGGCCGAGGGATCGGGCCAGTTGGGGACGCTGGGTTTCTCGTGGATGGTGCGGCCGATGCCGTGGCCGCAGAGGTCGCGGATGACGTGGAAGCCGGAGGCGGTGACTTCTTTTTCGACGACGCGGCCGATGTCGCGGACGCGATGGCCGGCGCGGGCTACCTCCATGGCGGCGGTGAAGGCGCGCTGGGCGCAGGCGGCGAGGCGGCTGCCGATGGCGGACTCGGTGACGGGCGGGCCGACGATGACGGATTCGGCGGCGTCGGCCATGAAGCCGTCCTTCGAGATGGTGACGTCGAGCTTGAGGAGGTCGCCGTTGCGGAGGCGGCGGTCGGAGGGGATGCCGTGGACGATTTCGTCATTGACGCTGATGCAGGAGACGCCGGGGAACTGATAGACGGTGGTGGGTCCGGAGACGGCGCCGTTTTTGCGCATGACTTCGCCGCCGATTTCGTCGAGCTGGCCAGTGGTGACGCCGGAGCGGGTGGCGGCTTTCATGGCTTCGAGCATGAGGCGGACGATGCGGCCGGATTCGCGCATGGCGGCCAGTTCTTCGGGAGTGTGGATGGACAAGGCTTGACTTCCTTTGTGTCTATTTTCGCAGGTTTCGGGGCGCCGGGATCAGCTTGCCCGGCGGCGTTTGGGTGCTGCGTCCCGGAGCATGGCTTCGCGGAGCAGGCCGTTGAGGCGGGTCTGATAACCTCGGCCCTGTTTGCGAAGCCAGGCGATGACGTCGGCATCGAGGCGGACGGTGAGCTGCTTTTTTACTGGGCGGTAGAAGGGGTTGGGGATGGCGTTGCGCCAGGCTTCTTCGGATAGCTCAGGGATGTCGGAGATGTCGATTTCGCTTTCAGGCCGGGCGGCGAGGGCAGCCACCCTTCTGATTTCGCGAGCCGATGGTTTGCAATCATCCATCGTTTTTCTGACGAGTTTCCTCATAGATCCTGCGCTCCTTTCTGGTCGATCTTCGTGCCGAGACGATGCGGATGACCTCGTCGTCTGGTTCGTCTTCAAGGACAACGTAAGCGACGGTGAGCAGCGCCTGCCCTTCGAACAGGCCGGTGATCTGCCACCGTATCTCGCCATCCACAATCCGATCCTGCTGTGAGAGCGCCCAAGGATCATCGAACACACGCACAGCGTCTTCGAAGGTAAAGCCATGCTTGCGCCGGTTGCTTTGCGCTTTGACCGGATCCCATTCGAACAAGGTCATAGCAGCTTCCTAATTGTAACTACAAAAACATAACTACGCAACAGCAACTACTCGCCGAGGAGGAGGCGTTCGGTGGAGAGGGCGCGGCCGGTGGCGGGGTCGGCTTCGATGAGGAGGGCGGCCATGCGGGGGTCGCCTTTGGCGGCTTCGAATTTGGAGGGCATGGAGGTGAGGAAGCGCTCGAGGACGAGTTCTTTTTGCACGCCGATGATGGAGTCGTAAGGGCCGCTCATGCCGACGTCGGTTTGGTAGGCGGTGCCGTTGTTGAGGACGCGGTCGTCGGCGGTGGGGATGTGGGTGTGGGTTCCGATGACGGCAGTGACGCGGCCGTCGAGATACCAGCCGAGGGCGCATTTTTCCGAAGTGGCTTCAGCGTGGAAATCGACGACGACGATTTTTGCCGTGATGGTGGAGAGAAGCTTGTCGGCAGAGCGGAAGGGGTCTTCGTTGTTGGCCATGAAGACGCGGCCCTGGAGGGAGAGGACGGCGTAGGCGAGGCCGGAGGGCAGTTTGCCTTCGTAGAGGCCGTAGCCGGGGGTGCCGGGCGCGTAGTTGGCGGGGCGCAGGACGCGGCGGGGACGGTCGTGACTGTCGGGGGCGGCGGACTTGAGGTAGTCGATGATTTCCTTCTTGTCCCAGACGTGATTGCCGGTGGTGAGGACGTGTGCGCCGAGGTCGAAGAGCTCGTCGGCGATGGGAGGTGTGAGGCCGAATCCGCCGGCGGCGTTTTCAGCATTGATGATGACGAGATCGACGCTGTGGCTGGCGATGATGTGGCCGATGTGTTCACGGACGATGCGGCGGCCGGCGCTGCCGAAGACGTCGCCGACGAAGAGTATGCGCATGGAATGAGGGTACTCGCCCTCGCGAATTCCGACGAGTCACTCGTCGGAATTACTGACGCTCGGGAGGTCCTTCGACTGTGGCTGGCTCGCGATGCGAACCAGCCTTCGCTCAGGATGACAGGCAACGGGGATTGTTACAGATTTTACGTAGTGTGGAAAAAGCTGTGATAGGTTGGGATGCATGGCCGCAAATACCCGATTCGCAACCGGCGTTCATGCGCTGGTTTTGCTCGCTGCTGAACCGGATGGACTGCAGACCTCGGAAGACGTAGCCGGGAAGCTGAGCATCAATCCTGTCGTAGTACGACGCGTGTTTTCGCTGCTGCACCAGGCGGGGCTGCTGCAGAGCCAGAAGGGTCCGCATGGGGGATCGAAGCTGGCGCGCTCGGCGAAGACGATCACGCTGGCGGATATTTATAAGGCGCTCGATGGGGGCGATCTTTTTCATGCAGGGGCGCTCACGGGGCAGACGTCGAAGGTCGGCGCGTCGCTGAAGAAGGTGTTCGACAGCGCGGAAGGCGCGATGCGCGAGGAGCTGGAGAAGACTACGCTGAATGATTTGGCGAAGAAGGCTGGGAAGAAGGGGAAGAAGTAGGAGGGCAGCCGGGAGGCTATAGCGGGTAGCGTGTAGCCGGTAGCGTGGTGAGCCATTGATTATCGTCACGATTCGCGAGGCCGAGGCACATCTCTCCCATTTGATCCGGAAGGTCGGCGAGGGTGAAGAGGTTGTGATTCTGCGAGGATCGAAGCCGGTCGCCAAACTCGTTCCGGTAGTCGAAGTCAAGCGTCGTCGGCAGCCAGGGTCGCTGAAGGGCAAGCTTCATGTTGGGCCGGAGTTTTTCGAGACGCTGCCAGAGAATGAA
>Ga0181535_10005765_pt1 | contig 13116 bp, 10 predicted proteins | sample PEATcosm2014_Bin_44_FD_119774 | JGI IMG/M metagenome (GOLD analysis project Ga0181535, IMG submission 119774) | Peatland microbial communities from MTU Mesocosm Facility, Houghton, MI, USA - PEATcosm2014_Bin17_30_metaG | ecosystem: Environmental > Terrestrial > Soil > Wetlands > Peat | place...
CATTATCGTCTCCTTTCGTAAACTTTGAGCGGTTCACGAATAGGAGACTCCCAATGACTCCCGGAGCCGTCAAACTCTGGGAGTCTCTCCAGCAGAGCTGGAGGATTTATTGGGTATTAAGTGAAGAATCTATTTGTTCGTCAAGTCGGATTGCAGTTGTTCAATCACGCCTTGAGCGTAACAGAAACCGGGCAAATGCGCAGTTTAAACTTTGCAGAGGAGGCCGGGAACTTTACTCTGCCGCAAGCCGCCATGCTGAGCACATTGCGCATTAAAAATCTGGCCCTGGTTTCCGACCTTACGCTGCACTTGCAGCCGGGCTACAACGCCATCACCGGCGAAACCGGCGCGGGCAAATCCATCATAGTCGGCGCCCTGCACCTGCTGCTGGGCGAACGCGCCGACCGCGACCTGATCCGTTCGGGCAGCGAAAATTGTTCCGTGGAGGCGATTTTTGACCACCCCGCCTGGCGCGGCCTGGGGCCGTGGCTCGAACAAAACGGCTTGGAACCTTGCGCCGACGATCAACTCCTGCTCAAACGGGTCCTGACCGTCAGCGGATCGAACCGGCAATTCGTCAACGGTTCCCCCGCCACCCTCCAGGTGCTGGCGGCCATCGGACGGGAATTGGTCGATATGCACGGGCCGCACGAACACCAGTCCCTGCTCCATCCCGCCCGGCAATTGGATATTCTGGACGCGTTTGCCGGTCTGAATGAAACCCGCCGGAAGTTCGCCGGCCTGATCCAGCGCCGGAGCGAGCTGGAAACGGAAAAAGCCGCCTTGATTGTCGATGAGCAGACTTACGCCCGGCAATTGGATATGCTCCGTTTTCAAACCCATGAAATTGCCGCCGCCAAAGTGCGGGCTGACGAAGAAGGCCTGCTGACCGAGGAATTGCAGCGCGCCGGCAATGCGACGCGCCTGCTGGAATTGAGCCAGGCCGCGCTTGATTTGCTCGGGGAACAGGAGAATTCCCTGCTGCTCCAGGCCGGCACACTGGGCCGCACCCTGCAATCGTTGCAACGGCTCGATGCGTCCGCCGGAAGCCTGACCGCCCTCCAGGAACAAGCCATGTCGTCGTGGAACGAATTGTCCTCGGGACTGCGCCGCTACGGCGAAGGCATCGAGGCCGACCCCGCGCGGCTGCGGGAATTGGAGGAACGCTACAATGCGCTTCAGTTGCTCAAACGAAAGTACGGAGGGACGTTGCAGGAAGTCATCGTCTTCGGGGAAGAGACGCAACGGAAATTGCAAAACCTGGAACAGCGGGACACGGAATTGGCGCGGATCAACGGCGGGCTGCAAAAGTTGGAGCGCGAATTGAAGGCGGTGGGCGGAGAATTGTCCGCCCGGCGGCGGGAGGCCATTCCCAAGCTGGTCAAAGCGGCCGCGAAACAACTGCAAGGCCTGGGATTCCGCCAGAGCCATTTCGAGATCAGCATCCAGACCGGCGCGACGCCCGACGCATCGGGTTGGGACACGATTGAATTTCAGTTCGCGCCCAACGCGGGCGAACCGGCGCGGCCTTTGCGCTCCATCGCTTCCTCCGGCGAAATGTCGCGCGTGATGCTCGCGCTCAAAACCGTTTTGGCGGAGGAGGATGAGATTCCCCTGCTCGTCTTCGATGAAATCGACGCAAATGTTGGCGGCGAAACCGCAGTGGTGGTCGGGGAAAAAATGAGGCAGATCGCGCGGCGGCATCAAGTGATATGCATCACCCATCTGCCCACCGTGGCCGCAGCCGCCACGGCGCATTACGTGGTGGAAAAACGGGTCGATGCCGGACGGACCATTTCCGAAATCACCCTGCTGGATGACGGCCAGCGCGTCCGTGAAATCGCGCGCATGCTCGGCGGCCAGACTGAAACCGCACGCCGCCACGCCGGTGAATTACTGGACAACGCCCGGTCGCCGGAATGACGCGGAACGGGCCAGCCCCAGTCCCCAAAAATCATGTCAACAATCGCCTGGCCCGGCGCACCCAGACGCGGTCGCGCTTGCGCTGAAAGGCGGGGGCGTGCGCGTCATCGTGGATCACTTCGCGGAACTGGGCGTTGGCCAATTCCTTCCCGCCCTTGGCCAGGTATAATTCGCCCAACTGCGCCCGCGCCCGCGCGTAACTGTGTTCTTTCAGGACTTGCTGCCAGGTTGTAATGGCGTCGTCCGTTTTCCCCAATGCCCCCAGCGTCTCGGCCAGGGCCATGAGCGAATAGCCGTAATCGTGCCGCGGATTCTCCGCGCAGACCTGCTGTAAAATGGGACACGCTTCCGCCGCCCGTTTCTGGCGCAGAAGACATTGGCCCAAATGAGCGCGGGCATCAATGTCCTTGGCGTCCCGCTCCAGCGACGCCCGGTAATTGGCCTCGGCCTTGGTCAGATTCCCCTTTTGAAAATAGATGTCGCCCAGTTCGAGGTAATGGTGGGGTTTGTCAAGATTATGGATCAGGTCTTCCAGTTCCTTGATCCGGTGCCGGCTGGCCGCACCGGGCAGCTCAAAACCTTGCATGGCCGGCACCGTGCCGCGATAGACCATGAAAAAATAGAAAAGCGGGCTGATCGGAAAGAGGAAGAAAAAAAGCAGCCATAACCATTCCCCGCGCCGGATGGCGTCGATCAACATCCAAAGCCAGAAAATTCCCGCCAGGAAGGACAGGATGGGACTGGCAAAGAGGCGGTTAAAAATCAGGCCAAAAAACATGGAGAACATCCCGGTCATTTTCCGCCTTGGGGAAGGAAGATGAAGCAGGCCGCCCCCAGAATGCAGACGAACGCCGCCAAGTGGTTCCATCTGATGGTTGCGCCCAGGTAAAGGACGGAGAAAACCGCAAACACGGTCAGCGTGATGATTTCCTGCGCCACCTTGAGCTGGGCCGGCGAATAAACGTTGCTGCCCCACCGGTTGGCCGGCACTTGCAGCAGGTATTCAAAAAAAGCGATGGACCAACTCGCCACAATCACCAAAAAAATCGGCTTGTCCTTGAATTTCAAATGCCCGTACCAGGCGAAAGTCATGAAGATGTTGGAGAATGTCAACAATACGAACGGCAGCCAGCGGGATTGAACCAGATTGGTCATAACGAGAGCCGGACCGGAATGTTTTTCGTGGCAAGGTAGCGTTTGACATCGCCGACGGTGTATTCGCCGGAATGGAAAATGCCCGCCGCCAGGACGGCGTCGGCCCGGCCTTCGAGGAGCACGGCGGCCATGTGCTCCAGATTGCCCGCCCCGCCGCTCGCCACCACCGGCACCCCCACCGCCTCGCTGATACGCCGCGTAATCACAAGATCAAACCCGGCCTTGGTGCCATCGGCGTCAATGCTGTTCAAAACGATTTCCCCCGCGCCGAGCGCCACCGCTTTGACCGCCCAGTCCACCGCCTCCCATCCGGTCGTCTTCCGTCCGCCATGCGAGAAAACCTCCCAGCGATCCGGCGCCACTTTTTTGGCGTCAATCGAAACCACAATGCACTGGCTGCCAAACTTCTCCGCGCCCTGCCGGATCAAATCAGGCGTGGCCAGTGCGGACGAATTGATGCTCGTCTTATCCGCACCCGCCCTGAGCATCATTTGCATGTCCGCGACCGAGCGGATGCCGCCGCCCACCGTCAAGGGCATGAAACAACAATCCGCCGCGCGCTCGATGACCGACACCATGCTGGCCCGTCCGAAGGCGCTGGCGGTGATGTCAAAGAAAACCATTTCATCAGCCCCCTGCTCATTATAGCGGATGGCCAACTCAATCGGGTCGCCCACATTACGAAGTCCGCCCGCCTCGGCTTTGCCGAACTGCACACCCCGGGTGACTTTGCCATCGTGAACGTCCAAACATGGAATAACTCGTTTTGCCAGCATACTCGGTAACGGAAAATAACACTGAAATAAGAAAGGAAAAGAGCAAACGTTTGGGCTTTGCTTTCTGGACGCCAACGCGCTAATGGTGGTCGTCTCGTGGTTAAAAATTGGTTCATCAAGCGCGTTTCAGGAAAATTTGCCGACTCGCTCGCGCTCCCTTTGCTGGTGGCCGCAGTCATGATGATTTGTTCCGTGGTCTGCCAGCATGGCGGCGTGTTGTACTGGGAAACCGAGGCGCGGCTGCCTTATTACCTGTCGCAGGGTTCCTTGCCGGACAAAATTTACGACAGCGATTATCTGGACGCAGGCATGTTCCAGGCCCGGGAGTTGAGCTATTTTTTTGATTACCTCGACAGCCGGTTCATCGCCGCATCGGTCAGGTTGGGTCATCCCCATTTTATCTCGCTGACCCAATATGTTTTTTTAATCCTGATCAGCCTGGAGTTTTGGCGGTTCGGCGTCCGCGATCTCAAGGTCCATCGCGGGATCGTGCTGGGCGTTCTTTTGCTGTTCTGGACCGCGCCGTCCGTTTTTTGGGGAGGGGCCATTTTTCGGACATCCAAGATCGGCGTTTCGCTAGCGCTGGTGGTTTTGTACCGGCGCATTTTCCTGGTTCTGCGCGAGGCGGAGAACAATCCGGATTACAAATTGCCGGGACGAACTTGGCTGGCCTGCTCCGGGTGGGCCTGGGCGGCCACCCTGTTTGACCGGCAGGGAGTTTTCATGGTTGGAACCGCCGTCATTTTTCTTGGCTTCCAGCTTTGGGGCCATCGCCAAAAAAGCCTTCTCATTTTTACAGGCGCCTTCGCCTTCGCCCTGGCCTTGAGTGTCGCATACAATCACGTCGCGGCCCCCGCGCTCACCCTGGCTCTCAACGGTTACTGGCCCGACTTCAAGTATCAAGATCTGCCCTGGCCGAATCTGGCCGCTCATCCGCTGTTTTTCGTCACATCGGCATTCTCGCTTTATTTTGACACTCTCCGGTTTTTCATCGGAAACCCGCCCGTCTGGCTGGCGTTGGCGGTGTTGGCCGGAATTTCCGGCCTGCTTTGGAAGAAATGGCCGCGGGCGGCGGCCGGCAAACGGCTCTCCAGCGGCGCGCTCGGATTTTTTCTGAGCCAGACCGTATTGATGTGGCTCCTGATCCTGCTCATGGTTTTGCGGCATGCCGCGCTGCTTTGGCCGGATGTGAAGCGGGTCTATTATTTTCTGCCGCTGACGTCGATGTTTGCCATGACGTTATTGCTCGCGTTTTCCCGCTGGCCCGCGAGCCGGATTTCGTTCCATAAGCCGGCTGCTCTATTTTTAGGCGTGTGCCTCGCGGGCAACCTCATCGCCCTGCCCGGCCACAGGGCCATCCTGAGCAAAGGGGACGCCCGAAAATTTTACGACGCCGCGCCCGCGCTCCTGCAGGCGCTGGGCCGTCCGCAAAATGCGCCGGGCGCGGTTGCCCCGGAAATCGCCACCAACCGCGTCTATCAATTTTTCCACGACGGTCATTTTGTCAAATACCCCCTGCTCCCGTCCGCGCCGCCGCCGCGCCCGCGACCCCTTCCAGCCAAAAAGTCCCCGTAAGACCGGCGGCGCTTTTAATTGCAAAACGTTCCATCGCGTTTCATAATGGGTGCCATAAGGATTGGATACATCCGGATTTTAACCTGGCACTGAACATGACTAAAAACATTGCAACTGCGGTTTTGCTGGCCGGATTGTTGGCTGGCGTCCCGGCCGCCCGCGCGCTCGACACCACCACCAACACCGCCGCACCGTCCGCGGCCAAGGCAGTCAAGGCAAAGCCGTATCCGCTTAAGACATGCATTGTGTCCGGCGAAAAACTGGGCGAGATGGGCGACCCGGTCGTCCTGATTTATAAAGGGCAGGAGATGAAATTTTGCTGCAACGGATGCGTCAAGGATTTCAAGAAAAACCCCGACAAATATCTCAAGAAACTGGCGGAGGCAGAAAAAGTGCTGAAGAAATCCGCGCCTTAGGCGGTGGAAATAAATAAAGGTGGCAATCTGCCTTGTTCTTTTGCCGCCCAGCTTCGTTGTTCACTCGTTGCAGATCACTGCGGATATGCGCCTCGTTCACGTCTCGCCGGGCGACAAAATCCCGGCGGCATCTTGCCACCTTTATTTATTTCCGCCGCCTTAGCTCCTGCCGTAGAACTCTTCCACCACGGCGCGGAAATTATTTTCCCCGACGTTGATGATGCCCATTTCGCGCCGGGCGGATTCGGTGGAATCGCTGGCGTGGGCGGCATTGATCATGATGCTCTGTCCAAACTCGCGCCGGATGGAACCCGGGGGCGCCTTGGAAGGGTCCGTGGGGCCGAGAACGTCCCGGATTTTGCGGATGGCTTCAACCCCTTCGTAAATCAACGCGATGCACTTTTCCGAGCCGGGCTGCTTCATTTCTTCGGAGGTGCATTCGGAGGGGGCGCGGCCGGACATGAATTTGACAATATTCTCGAATTGGTTGTCACCAAAATGGGGGCAGAGAAGCTGGCCCAGTTCCTTTTCGGTCACAGGCGGCACCTTGAAACCGAATTCCTTTTCCAAAATGGCCTTGGCCCTGGAAACGACGACATCGGTGAGCTTGGTGCGCAAAACTTCGCGCACCGGGCCGTAAAATTCCGCCGCTTGGGCAACGCTCATGCGATGGACTTTGATGCCAACGATGTAAAGGCCGGTGCGGGAAAGAAAATCAATGACATTGCCAGGGCGGCCGGTGGCGAAACGAAAGTTATCCGGCTTGATCAGCACCAGGGTGCGTTGGGGGGATTCCTCCGGCCCGTAAGCCAGAGTGCGCTCGACCACGCCGCCGTCCGAATCGGAGTAATGGGACCAAAGCTTCAGTTTGATGGACGCCTCTTCCGGGGTGGGAGCCGCCAGGACGGCTGGCTCGAAATAGCGCACACTGCCGTGCTCATCGAGAATCAAATCGCCGTAAGTGTCGCGAATCGTTTCGCCGCCGCGCCGTTCGGCCGAGATGTTGCCGATGACGGAACGGATTTTGCGCACCGCCTCCTCACCGCGGAAGAGAAGCATCATGACGCGGCGCGGACGTTGCGTTTTGGGATCGGGCGCAAGGTTGCGCAAGATATAATCGCGAATCAATTCCTGCACCCGGCGATCCTGCGAATCGGCGGCGGAAATGATGACCTCGGAATATTGCTGAACCAACTCCGTGCAGGGACCGAACATGCGAGCCGCCACCATCTCAAGGCCGGTGCGGGTGATCAGCCGGGCCAATATTCCACCCGTGCGGGATTTGTGCAGCGTGTAAGGGGTGATTATGACGTAGGCGAGTTGTTGGGCCATAGGAAAAGGGACTCAGCCTGGCTGATTGGAACTTTTTGGGGCCGTCGCCGCTTTTCCGCCCAAAATTTTAAACATGACGACACCGCAAGTAGGACATTTGCCTTTGATCGCTTTGCGCCCATTTTTCATGACTTCTTCCACTGCCTCGGCAATTTCCTTCTTCGCTTTGCACTTAACGCAATATCCTTCAGGCATAAAATTGTTCCGCACAATAGTGCTTCAGGCACGGTCGCGCAGTGAGAATAGTCTATGGGCCAAACACTGTCACAGTCAACTCGTAAAACGCCCATCCAACTTCAACCTGTTGATGGCTAGAATGATAACGAAGCCGCTCAAGAGGCCCCGGCGATCCGGCGCAACTCGTTTTTCAGGATCTTTCCGGTCGCATTGCGCGGGAGGTCCTGCAGGATGATGACGTGCCTTGGCACTTTGTAGTCGGCCAATTGTCCCTTCGCAAAATGCAACAGGGACGCTTCATGCAATTTCACCCCGTCTTGCGCGGCGATGAAAGCCATGGGATATTCCCCCTTGCGCGCGTCGGGCAGGCCGATCACCGCCACCTCTTTGACACCCGGAAATTTATAAAGCACCTCCTCGATCTCGCGCGGATAAACGTTGATCCCGTTGACCAGAAGCATGTCCTTTTTCCGGTCGGTGATGTAGAAATATCCGTCGCTGTCGGCGTGGCCGATGTCCCCGGTCAACAACCAGTCGCCGCGCATGACCTTCGCGGTTTCCTCGGGTTGTTTCCAATAGCCCAGCATGACATTGCGGCCGCGCACACAGATTTCGCCGGTCGCGCCCGTCGGCAGAAATTCCCCGGAATCATCCTGCACCGATATTTCCACGCCGAAGATCGGCACTCCGATCGAACCGGCCTTCCACGGACCCCGCACGGGATTGAAGGACACCACCGGACTGGCCTCGCTCAATCCGTATCCTTCCAGCAAAGGGATGGGGAAACGCTCCGTGAACTCGCGCAGAATCTCAGCGGGCAGCGGCGCGCCGCCGCTGATGCACAATCGCAGGGGCAGATTGGTCGGGACCGATCCGTGGGTCAGGGCGCGGAAGAATTGCGGGACGGCCGGGAGCAAAGTGGCCTGGTGTTGCATGATGTCCGCCACCACGTTTCTGGGCGGATGGAGCGTCTTGATCAGAACGATGGATCCGCCGATGAGCAGCGGCAGCAAAACCCCAACCGTCAGCATGAAGCTGTGGAACATCGGCAGCAACACGGCAAAACGATCCTCCCCGACCGCGCTCAACACCCGCTGGCAACTGAAAACATTGGTCAGGAGGTTGCCGTGCGAAAGCATCGCCCCCTTGGGATGTCCGGTGGTGCCGGATGTGTAAATAATGACCGCCAAGTCAGACTCCAACCGGTGACAATCCGCGCCGGCCCCGACCGGCAAGGGAGGCTTGGCAAAACTCTCCACCGCCAGCGTTTTCAGTCCGGGCCGCGCCCGCTTGAGATGCTCTGTTTCCTTCCGCGTTGATTCGCTCACGATCAGGACGTCAATCTCCGCGTCCGCCAGGATGAAATCAATTTCCGGCCCCTTGAGAAAATTGTTGATCGGCACGACCACGCCGCCGCATTGCAAGATACCGAAAAGGGCGGGCACGAATTCCGGGCAATTTTCCAGCCAGATGCCGACGCGATCACCGGCCCGTAAACCGTAATGGGCAGTCAACTGGCGCGCCACCCAAAGCGATTGCGACCAAAGCTCGCCGTAGGAGAACTGCAGTTCCCCCCAAAACAACGCAACCTTCCGCCGGTCGCGCCGGGCGCAGTTTTTGAAGGCATGAGCTAAATTCACAGTCCTGAAACTCCGATGATTGATATGAAAGTTCAAGGTTTAAAGTCGCTTGAGTTTGTAGTAACATGCGAAAATTGTGATTGACTCGGACGGAAAATTATCGGAATTCCTGCCCACACTCCGCGCGGCGGACTGGCTGGCGATGGATACGGAAGCGGACAGCTTGCACGCCTATCCGGAAAAACTGTGCCTCATGCAATTGACCAGCCGGGCGGGCGATTTTTTAATCGACCCGCTGGCTCACGTGGATCTGCAACCGGTTTGGCCGGAGTTCAAAAAACATCAACTGATTCTGCACGGGGCCGACTATGACCTGCGGCTGTTGCGCAAGAACCATAACTTCGTGCCGAGCCGGATATTCGACACGATGCTGGCGAGCCGGCTGTTGGGCGAGCGCGAGTTTGGGCTGGGCAGCCTGGTCAAGAGGCATCTGGGCATCGTTTTGGAAAAGGGATCGCAAAAAGCCGATTGGGCCAAACGCCCGCTGACCACGCGCATGGAAGAATACGCGCGCGCCGACACGCGGCACCTGAAGACGTTGCGTGATATTTTGAGCGATCAACTCCAGGCAAAAAACCGTCTTTCCTGGCTGGAACAATCCTGCGACCGGCTCATCGCCGAATGCGCCATTCCCCCCACGCCCGAACCAGACCTGGTCTGGCGCGTCAAGGGCAGCCACAAACTGACCCGCGCCGGATTGGCGGTGTTGCGCGCAATCTGGCAGTGGCGCGAAAAGGAAGCCATTGCCGCGAACAAGCCCCCCTACTTCGTCTTGAGCCACGAAGCGCTGACGGGAATTGCGGTGGCCGCCCCCGAACATCAGCCTTACGATAATTTATTGCCCCGTCATTTTTCCTCGCGCCGCAAGGACGGTTTGGGCGAGGCCGTTCAAAAGGGATTGGGTGTTGCGCCCGATGAACAGCCCGAAATTCTGCATTCCCAGTCGCATCGCCACACCGAGGCGCAGCATCAGCGGTTCGTCCAGTTGGAGCTAAAAAGGAATACGCGCGCAGCGCAATTGGGCCTGGACCCCACCTTGATTGCCAGCCGGGCCACCCTTCTGGCCCTGGCCGAGAACTGGGAGCGGAATCAAGCCGACCTGATGGATTGGCAGCGCGAACTGCTGCAATAATCCGCCTCCGGCAGATGCCCTGAAAACTATTTTGGCCCCAAATCAGGGTCTTTTCCGGGAAAAATCCCCGTGGAAGACGTGACGGAATTTTGGGCGGCGATGGCTTCTGACAACACGCCCAAGGCCTCAGCCCGAACCACCGATCCAATCAATATCCGGTCCTCAAACGTATTAACCACCGGCACGTTCCGCTGTTCGCTGGCCAGCAACGCGGGCAAGGCATCCATCAGCTTTTGACCGGGCCGCAAACACGGCGGGATCGGACGCATGATGTCGCCCGCGATGATGGCGTTCATTTCCTCGCCCGCGCCCAGGTATTCCTTTAAATCCTGCAACGCCACCACCCCCACCAACCGCCCTTGCGCGTCAATCACCGGGATAAAGTTGTTCTGACTGCCTAAAAATCTCTCCGCGATCAGCGGCAGGACGGTGTTTTCCCGCACCGGCGGCACCGGCGCTCTCATCAAGTCCCCGATCTTTTGTTCGGTGGCCGCCCCCAGGCGCGAACCCTCCACTTCCAGATTGCGCAGTTTCATCGGCTCGGTGTAAACAGAATTCGGGTGCAGGCGTTGCGACACCAGGGTGGACACCGCGCAACCCAGCATCAACGCCGGCATGAGCGAATAATTCCACGAAATTTCCAGTATCATGACAATGGCCAGCAACGGCGAACGCGTCGTGGCCGAGAAAACACAGCCCATCCCCACCAGCGCAAAAATTCCCACCGGCAAATGCTCCGGCGCCAATCCCATTCCTTCCAAGGTCAGCCCAAACAAACTCCCCAGGCTGGCCCCCAGAAACAAGGTCGGCGTAATCACACCGCCCACCGCGCCCGATCCCACCGTCACCACCGTCGCCAGCAATTTGGCCAGCAGAATGGCCAGCAGCACATTGGCGGGACCGGGATTCTGGATGATCCTGCTGGCAGCCACATAACCGTTGCCCCAGACCTGGGGATAGCTCAACGCGATGAATCCCACCAATGCCCCCCCCACCGCCATGCGGAGGGGCAGCATCATCGGCACACGTTTGAAAGATTCCCGGCTTAATCGCAGCAGCTTGAGAAAAACGGCCCCCAGCACTCCGGCCAATGCCCCCAGCACCAAAAACCACGGCAGTTGCGCCATGTGCGTAAAATCGAAATTCGGCACTTCATACCATTGCTTCAGCCCGAAAAAACTCCGCGAAACCATCGTCGCCACCACCGAGGAGCAAAGCAGCGGGGCGAACAGGTTCATGGAAAAATTCCCCAGCACGACTTGCGCCGCGAAAATGGCCCCGGTAATGGGCGCGTTATAGGCCGCCGCCATGCCCGCCGCCGCCCCGCACGCCACCAACAGCCTCAACCTATACGGTTGCCAGTGCATCATCTGCCCCCATCTTGACGCCGCCGTGGCCGACAATTGCGTAACGCCGCCTTCGCGCCCAATCGAGGCTCCGCTGCCAATGCTCATCAGCGATGACACGCCGCGCACCAGGCCGCTCCGCAACGGCAACCGCCCATCCCCCGCCACCACCACCTCCAACAAATTCGTCGTTCCCTGCTTCCCCGCCAAACGCAATCCCCAAAACAAAACCGCTCCCGCCGCCAACCCTCCGATGGCCGGCGTGATCAACCGCCATACCGGCGGCAACGATTCCGCCACTTCCACAATATTCTGTCCCGGATATCCGATCAGGAGCGCCTGAACTTTGTCCACGGCCAAGTAGAAAAGCACATTGACCACCCCGCCCATCAGGCCGACAACCCCGGCTATCATCATGTGCAACGCTTCCTCACTCAACGAGAGCTTCTCCCTAATCTTCAACGCGTTACGCCAATGTCGGTGCAAGTAATGGCGCACGGACGCAAAGACCCCGGCCTCGAATATCGATTGTCGTCCCATGTAGCAACTTACAATAGGAGGTTTTCCGTTTTTGACTAGCTTCGATTTTCAGCCCCCGACTAAATTCGAAACCGATAAATCTGCTTTGATTTTTTTTCCAACCCCATATCATCCCGCCAGTGTTTTCGACAACCAAATGAAAAACATCGCCATTATTGGCGGGGGATTCAGCGGCGCCATCACCGCAGTCAACCTGGGCCGCTTAAGCGCCGGCCCGCTTAAAATTTCCATCATCGACAAAAATCCCGTCCCCTGCCGCGGTATCGCTTACAGCACGCGCAACCCCAGCCATCTCCTCAACGTCGCGGCTCGAAACATGTCGGCCATGGCCGATCAGCCGAACCATTTCGTTGAATGGCTCGGCACCCGCGTCGATTGCCTCGACATACCCGACGCCGTTCTCCGGGAAAATTACCTGCCCCGCCGCGTCTATGGCGAATACATCCACAGCTTGTTTCAGTGGTACACCCAAATCCTCTCCGAGGAAAAACAGATGCAGTTTGAAGTGATCCACGACGACGCCATCAACGTCCTCATGGAAGACAAAACCGCAACCGTCGTCCTCGCCGGCGGACGGACCGTGCCCGCCGACACCGTCGTCCTCGCCGTCGGGAACCAAACCCCGGTCCCGTTTCGGTTGCGGGGACTGGATCCCAAAAGCGCCAGATATATTGGCAATCCCTGGCTCGGCTGGGAAAAGAAACTGCCGTCCAGGGAAGAGAACCTGTTAATCATCGGCACCGGCCTGACCATGGTGGATACCTTTCTTTCCTTGAAAGACTTTGGCTGGCGCGGAAAGGTTTTTGCCGTCTCCCGCAACGGTCTGCTGCCCATTTCCCATTTTAAAGGCTTCGAATACCCCGACTTCATCAACGACGCAATCGCCCGCCGTCCATTTCGCGAGCTGTTTTCCATTTTCAAAAAACACTGGCGCGAGGCCCAGGCCAAAAACATCAACCCCGCCATCCTCGTCGATAAATTCCGCCCTTACACCCAGCGCATCTGGCAGAATTTTTCCCTGGCCGAGAAGAAACAATTCAACCGCCATTTCCGCACCCGCTGGAACGTGATGCGCCATCGCATCGCCCCGGAAATCCACCGGCA
>Ga0181535_10005769_pt1 | contig 13110 bp, 11 predicted proteins | sample PEATcosm2014_Bin_44_FD_119774 | JGI IMG/M metagenome (GOLD analysis project Ga0181535, IMG submission 119774) | Peatland microbial communities from MTU Mesocosm Facility, Houghton, MI, USA - PEATcosm2014_Bin17_30_metaG | ecosystem: Environmental > Terrestrial > Soil > Wetlands > Peat | place...
CGTGGGCGGTCAACCAGTAGGTTCCCAAGCGGTCCCGAACTATGGATTCAGGAATGCCAACTTCGCAGCCGGACGGCGGCGGAACGGAGTGTTGAGCCGTTCTCTCCTGGTCCGTGCCGAATCCCCTCTCGAAAGCTGTCGGACTCCACTTCGCGGATTTGGTGTACTCCCAAGTCTTACCCGCAATGTTCACGGCGAAGTTACCCGCGCGATCGAAAAAGGCGGGCCCATCAAATCCCCTTCGCTGGCTGGCGTCAATATCCTGCGGCTTCCATGCCTGCCATGCTTGGCCATCGAAGTAATGGGCCTGTCCGCATTCGTCACGGTAGGCGATGTGGCCGTCCTTTGAAAAGCTTGCAACCGTAAAGCGATTTCCCTCCACATGAAAACTCGCGCGATTGGGCAATTGCGACTGAAGGGCGGCAGAGAATTCAGGATAATTCTCGAAATTCCCCCGCCGGGGGTCGAGGATCGCGACCGGCCCGCGACAGCGATTGTAGAGGAGCCAGATGCGGTCCTGGGAATCCACGCCATAATTCCAAAGATTCCGGTTGGAGAAATCCTCCGGCAGGGCATGGTCCGTCCAGATCTTTCCATCCCACTCGCCGATCGCATTCTTATCACCCGAAAGGAAGCCCCACAGGTGATTCCGGCTGTCGGGAACTAATGCGCGGAGCGGGTTTAATGTTCGAGTGCCGGCTGGCGACTGCAACGCGGCCAGCAAATCCGCCGGCTTCACCGCGATGCTTCCACAGTTCAAGCTGCCACTGGTGGCGGCCACCAGAAGCAACCGGCCGCCGGGAAGCGCCACTACACCTTCCGATCCGTTGAGCGGGTAACCGTATCTCCAATCGATGTGCACTGGCTCGACTTGCCCCGCCGGGATAAACCAGGGTCCGGTTCCAAAGGCGCCGAGCCATAACCCTGCCGGTGTCGCCAAGAACGAGCGAGCCGAGTCATTGAGGAGTTGGGGGCGCATATCAATTCCATTCACCAGGCGCTTCCATTCGCCATCTTGCAACTGCCAGAAGTCGCCTATCCGGCCCTCTCCTCTGCGCTCGGCGACTGGCATGGAGCCGTCGACCGAGACGATGTAAGTGGCCTGCCCCGCACGGTAGATGGATTGAATGAAACGGAAGGGGTTGGATGCCGGTTCGGCAACCACCTCGGCGGCGAGCGTCCGGGTGTCAACCCTGTAGAACTGGCCGCGTGGCCCCCCGAGCAACATGTGGTTCGCGTCTTCAGGCACGACCGCGGAAAACGTCTTCGCCGACGGGTCGGGAAGATCGGAGTGGAGGGTGAAATCTTTGCCATCGAAAATCAGAATGCCCGGAAGCGAGGGCACTCCGCCGCCTCCCCCGCGACGTCCGGACCAAAACCAAACCTGCCCCTGCCCATCGGCGGCCGCGTAGACGGAGTCGAAATTCAGGCGCGCATTCTTGGGCAGATTGGCATCGTAGCGATGATCGTACTCGATCGTGTAAGCGCACTCGGCTTTGCCATCCGGAGTAATTCGGTAGATGTGGACACCCGCTTCGGTGATCCAGATGTTTTTGTTGGGATCGACAAAGATGTTGGGAAAGAATTTGTTGATGTTGCCGGTGAAGTGAACCAGGAGCTTTGAGACCGATCCCTGGTGCCGGGTTACGGCATGCTCGTCTTCTCCCGCGCTCCAAAGACAGTAAACTTCTCCCTCGGGCCCGCTTGCCAGTGCGGCTGGCCAGAAACTGGAGGGGATGCCGTCAACCGTGACGGCATTCCATCGGTCATCCTCCCAGCGGTAGAGGTTCTCGCTCATGAGGACGCCGATCCCCCACACCCTGCCCGTGGAGTCTTGCGCCAGAGCGTTAAGCCGTGTCGGGTCCACGCGCCAGGGTTGCGCGGCGAGGTTCGGTGCGAGACAAAGGATGCAAAGCAGCAGGCGACGTGAGATGCGCATGGAGATGCCTCAGTAATTGTGATTTCACCTCACCAGGTGTAATGCGCTGTGTAGGTGACAACCTTCTCGGAATCGGGCGGCACCTGGACGCGAAACTCCATGGTCTGGCTGTCGGTTTTGAGGTAGGTGCTGGACTTCTCGGTAATTTCCCAGTTTGCGCCGCGATAGAGGTGTTCGACCACGCGGACCTCGACCGGTTCCCTTTTATGGTTACGCAGCTTGATCTCAAAGGACTCGTCGAGCATCCGGCGGGCCATGTCGCTGCGATAGTCCGTGCGCCGGCGTTCACCTTTGATGTCAAAGGCGTCGCCCGTGTAAACACGAACCGTCTCATCGCGCGGCGTATGCTTGATGTCATTCTCGCCAGCGAATTCCAGTTGGCTGTCGGTGTCTCGCCGGTAGAATCGTAAGCGGCCCGCGGGCAGGGGCATGCCCAGATGGTTCGCCTCCGAGTTCGCGAACTCCCGCATCACGGCAACATCGGGATTCGATTCGGTTCCGTATTCGCCGTTCTGCCGGATGCTTTCCATATTCCATCCATGGTATTGGTTCGGGTTGATCTTCACCCCATCGTATACATAAAACCGCTCAGACTTGATTCCCGCAGCGCGCACGAACTCCACCTGCTTGCTTTCCTGGTCGTTGAGCGTGGTGGGGCGGTGCAGTTCGTAGAGATGGTATTCCTCAAACGACTTCTCGGAAACCTGGGGAGGGACGCCCCCAAACATCCCATCGACGGCAACCGCTTGCGCCATGCCCATTATGAAACGCCCATTCATGGGGGGCTGTATCTTATTGACGTTTCCAGCCATCAGCTTGATTCGGGCGTTGTCGAAGGTCTTGCCCGTCTGATTGTTCACGGTCACCCAGCCCACCAGGTCGAGCTGGTCGCCCTTCTCCGGAGCGACGAGGTTGTAGTCCGCGTTCCATGTGATCTGGCCGGTGACGTAGCTGAACTCGGCATTCACCTCCCCGGGCCTATCGGATTGCAAAACCCAATTGAGCGTCGGCTTCAGGATAGTGTCACCGATGAGAGCGGGGAAGACAGGGGAACCGGGTAGTCCAAAGCGCAACTGGCCGTCCACCTCGATGATTGGCTCCTGCATCGCGCCCGAATAGCCCACTCGGGGGGAGATGTAACCGCTGCGAATGACCTTGCCTCGCACCACGGACTTAGGATCGTTGGGTTGCAAAAGGAAGTCGAGCGTCTTCCCTTCATACAGCGAGAGAAGAAGTTGCTGCGAGACCGGGTCCGCGCGGTAATTCTGCTCGAGAATCTGCAAGGTCCGCGCTCCCGTGGGGTCGCGGAGAATCACCGATTCGGGCTCGAGGTAAGCGGTCGTGTCGGTGAATTGAATGCGATTCTCGCCGGGCTTTAGATCGAGGGGAATCAGCACTCGAACCACCGCGAAGTTCTGATTGTAAATCGTGAGTTGAGGATCGGCCGCGCCGGCGTTCACTGCCAGTAGCCCTACTGCGGCCGCGATCTGGAAGAAACGGTTCGCTTTCATGATTCTGCTCCTCGGAAAAGCCGCCAAGATTTACTACGGGATGAGAAACAGACTGCTGATGCCAAGTTGTATCATGCCGGAGAAATATGTCCAGCGTCGTTGGGGGCTGCGCGCTCCGCGGAGCGACATATTGTCCCCCCAACTCGAGTCCGGGTATTAGCGCTTATCATTGGGCATTTGCGGTTTATCCACAATGCGTCACGCGCCACGGTCGTTGCGAACCCGCCAGCGAATTGTTAGGATAACCCTCCCGCTGTCGGCCAAGCGTAGTTCCGGATTGAGGGCGTTAAACTCGGCCATAAGGATTTCACCATGAGACTGCTGAAGGTCTGCGCTGCCGCTTTGCTTTTCCTCTCTCTCTCGCTGGGCTTCGCCACTCCCGCGAACGATGATACCGTCCACGGCGTCAACCCGGCGTATATGGATACGAAGATTTCCGCGTGCGTGAACCTCAATCAGTACGCGAACGGCGGGTGGATGGCCTCACACCCGATTCCGCCGGAATACCCGAGCTACGGAACGTTCAGGGAACTGAGGGATCGAAGCCAGGAAGCCCTTCACCAGATCCTTGAGACCGCTGCCAGCCGAAGGAACTCGCCCGGGGGAAGCGACCAGCAAAAGATTGGCGACTTCTACGCGAGCTGCATGGATACAACCCAGGTCGAGAGCGAAGCCGCCAAGCCGCTGCAGCCGGAGTTTGACCGCATCGGTCAGATTCACGATTTGCCCAGCCTCCGGGTGGAGGTTTCCCGACTGCAAGGGTCTGGAGTCAATGCTCTATTCCACTTTTCCGCGCAGCAGGACCGCAAAGACAGTACACAAATGATTGCGAGCGCCTCCCAAGGCGGAATGGGTTTGCCGGAACGCGACTACTACTTTGAGGACGACGCGAAATCGAAGCAGATTCGCGATGCATACGTGAAGCATATTGCCAGCATGTTGACGCTATTAGGCGACGATTCCGCCAAAGCCGCAGCCGAATCGCAGACGGTCATGGCGCTTGAAACCAAGCTTGCGCAGTCCTCGATGAGCCGGATCGAAATGCGCGATCCCGACGCGACCTATCACAAAATGCCGCTGGCGGAGCTTGAGACCATGACGCCCAACCTCTCATGGGAAGGGTACCTGAGCGATCTGGGTTACGCGCAAGTCGATCAGGTCAACATCGGCCAACCGAAGTTCTTCGCAGCGCTCAATGATTTGCTGGCCTCTGCACCGCTCGACGAATGGAAGACCTACCTGCGCTGGCAATTGATTTCGGCGGCCGCTCCGGCGCTCTCCGACAACTTTGTTCAGGAGGACTTCAACTTTCACGGACGCATCTTGCAGGGAACCAAGGAAATCCTGCCGCGTTGGAAGCGCTGCGTGGACTCGACCGACCGGCATCTGGGCTTTGCCCTCGGCAAGGAGTATGTGCAGAAGCAATTTCCGCCGGAGGCCAAAGCCCGTGCTGACAAGATGGTTCACTATCTCATCGAGGCCTTACGCGAGGATATCCAGACCCTCCCCTGGATGGGCTCGGAAACCAAGAAGGCCGCGCTCGCCAAGTTGGACGCTTTCACTCCCAAGATTGGCTACCCCGACAACTGGCGCGAGTATTCGGCTTTCAGCGTGGACCGTGGTCCCTACGTGGAAAATGTTCTTCGCGGCGACCTGTTTGAGTTCCATCGTACTCTGAACAGAATCGGAAAGCCTGTGGATCGCACGGAGTGGGGAATGACGCCGCCTACCGTCAATGCCTATTACAGTTCCTCGATGAACGAAATTGTGTTTCCTGCCGGAATCCTTCAGCCGCCGTTCTTTGATCCGAAGGCCGACGACGCCGCGAATTATGGAGGCATCGGCGCCGTAATCGGTCATGAAATGACTCACGGATTCGACGACCAGGGCCGCAAGTTCGACGCGCACGGTAACCGCAGCGACTGGTGGACCCCCGATGATCTCAAAAACTTTCAGGAACGAGCCGCATGCGTGGAAAAGCAGTTTGACGCCTATGTGGCTATCGACGACATCCATGAAAAGGGTAAGCTCGTGCTCGGCGAGAGCATCGCCGACCTGGGCGGGCTGACGATTGCCTACAAGGCCTACCAGAAAAGCTTGGAAGGGAAGCCGCGGCCTTCGGAGATCGGCGGGCTCACACCCGAACAGCGCTTTTTCCTTTCCTTCGCGCAAATTTGGGCGGGCAACGACCGACCGGAATACATCCGCCTCATGGTGAACACCGACCCCCATCCGATGCACAGTTTCCGTGCCATCGCTGCGCCTTCCAATATACCGGCGTTCCAGCAAGCCTTTGGATGCAAGGCAGGAGACCCCATGGTGCGCGAAGAGCGCTGCACGATTTGGTAAAGAAATAAGAGTCTATATGATCCGATCAGATCTTCCCATTGTGCTCGGCATCGACGTCGGAACCAGCGGCGTTCGCTCCGTGGCCACAACGACGCAAGGGGAGGTTCTCGCGGAAGCGCACACATCGCTTTCCGATTTGCCCACTATAGGGGCGGCCCACGAGCAGGACCCGAGGGCGTGGTGGTCCGCAGTCTGCCATACCACCCAAGAGCTTCGGAAGAAATTGGAAAGCGCTCAGCAATGGGCGCGGATCGCCGGGCTTGCGGTGACCTCGACGTCGGGCTCGCTGGTTCTGGCGGATTCCGAGGGCGAGCTGGTCCGGCCGGCGATGCTTTACGATGATGGCCGCGGCGCTGCCGTCGCCGATGAACTGAACCGGCAGTTTCCCTCCGGGCAGGCGCAAGTCAATGCTTCGTTCTCCCTCGCCAAGGCTCTTTGGGTGCGGCAGCAGGAACCGTCAGTCTGGGAGCGCGCGGCCCACATCTTGCACCCTGCCGACTGGCTGACCTCAAGGGTCACGGGTGAGTGGGGTTTAAGCGATTACTCCAACGCGCTGAAGCTCGGTTATGACCCGGAAACAAACGAGTGGAACGCGGCCGTGGGTCGTGCCGGAATTCCTGCTTCGATGTTTCCCCGGGTCGTTGCGCCTGGAGACCAGGTGGGAGCGGTTTCCCCGCGAGCCAGCGAGGAATCCGGCTTGAGTGCCGGCGTGCCCGTACTGGCCGGGGCCTCGGACGGCCTGGCGAGTCTGATTGGCTCTGGGGCGAGCGGAGCGGGCCATGCAAATACAACGCTGGGGACAACGCTGGTCTGGAAGGCTCTAGCGCCCACTAAGCCGCGGTTGGGGCCGGGAATGTACTGCCACTACCTGCCCAGCCATCTGTGGGCCCCGGGCGCGGCCAGCAACACCGGACCCGGCTGCCTCAAGTTCGATGGCCTGACACCCGCGGAAATGGACCAGCGCGCTGCCGCGCACCTGCCGACCTCGATTCATTGCTATCTCCTCCGGTCGCGCGGAGAACGATTCCCATTCCTCAATTCTCGAGCCACGACGTTTTTTGAGGGGCGCCCGGCCTCAGAGGGAGAAGGCTACGCCGCGCAGTTGCAATCGCTGGCGTGCGTGGAGCGATGGGGTTATGAGCGCCTGGAGTCCTCGGGCGTGATGGTCGGGAGCGAAGTATTCTCTGCCGGAAGCGCTGCCTCGAGTCCGGTGTTGTCGCAGCTTCGCGCCAACTTGCTGCGCCGCACCGTGGTGCGATCCGCCCATCCCACGGCATCGTTCGGGGCAGCCATCCTGGCGGCGGGGACCGTCCTCTATGGCGGAGATTTGACCGCGGCGATCCGTGGAATGACGCGCATCTCGGAGTCTTTCACTCCCCAACCTGAAATGCTCGAAGCGTACGAAAAGACATATCAACTATTCCGCGCCACCTGCGCTCACCACGGATTTGAATAATCTCTTAAACGCTACGGCAGGTTCTTCATTTTGATATTCCGGAACTCGATCCGATAGCCCTCGGCTTCCAGGCCGAAATAGCCCTTGGGAACCTCGGGCACCCCGAACTGGCCGGAGAGGGTTTCATTGACCCACAAAGTGATTTTCGGGCCGTCGCAACGAATCTCGTACGAGTTCCACTCGCCGATCGGATGGAGAGGATTGACCTCGGGTGGAGGGTTCTTCCACATCTCATCGATGGCCGGCGACACTTCTCCATGCCAAAGAGTTTGGCCGAAAATGAACGCGAGAGTGCCTACTTGCGCCTGGTGCCAGACCCGTCCGTCCAGATCGTTTCGCACGAACACTCCGCTGTTATACCCTTTCAACCCTTCCCGCTTTTCGAAGCGCCATTCCACGTGGAGAAGAAAATTGGTGAGCTCGCGATCGTAGCGCAGCCACTCGTGTCCATGATCGCCCTCGCAGAGGATGGTCCCGCGATCCTTCGGGAGCTTCCATTGGTTGACGGGATCCAAAGGTTTATCGGGCGGAATAGCCACGCGTGTCCAGCCGTGCAAAGAGTCGTGCGGCATGATGTCAACCCACCCGGAGGGGTCGGCGGAGAGGAAGTCGCTCGCCTCGGCCGGCGGCCTTCCCCAAACGGGCGCGATCCTGCGCGGCCCCCCTTGGGCGCGAGTTGATGAGCGGGAATTGTTGGGGACTTCCGCCTTGGCTTGCGAGCTATTCCGAATGGCCAGCCAAACGACAGCAAGGAGAAACAAGAGGATTGCCCCCGTGCGAACGCGAATCAGGGTTGTCATCACTGCACCCTCCATACATTGATCGTCCCGTCGGCGTACCCGGCGGCCAGGTACCTGCCGTCTCAGCTGAGAGTCAACTGCCACACACTCGAATGTGCGCCCAGGGTTTCGAGGTTCTGGCCGGTTGCGGCATCCCAAAAGCGCACAGTGCCGTCGTCGTCGCCCGAAAATACAAATCGCCCGTCGGGGCTATAAAGTGCGGAGTTGACCGGACCCACGTGGCCCGAAAGGGTCCCGAGAAGCCGCCCCGTAACAACGCTCCAAAGCCGCGCGGAGCCATCGGCGCTAGCGGAAACGAGTTCATGACCATCGGGGCTGAAGGTGATGGCAGAGATAGCGCGGTTGTGCCCGAACAGACGCCGAATTACCTTGCCGGTCGCGCAATCCCAAAGGGTCACCATCGCGTCCGAGCCTCCCGAGGCAACGAGCTTCGAGTCGGGACTGACGGCCGCGTAAGCGGGCTTGGACGCGCTTGCGAACTCACGGATCTGCTTACCCGATGGGAATTCTACCACGCGCACCCTTCCGTCCCAATTGCTGGAAACCAACCACCGGCCATCGCGGCTGAACGCGAGGCTCTCCACTTCCCAATGATGCGCCGCTAGCGCGCGAACCGCTTGGCCCGCTCCGGCGTCGAGCACTTCAATCTTTCCGGTAAAGACCCCAGGCTTGGAAAATCCTTCGCCAACAGCAATCCATTTGCCGTCGGAATTGAAAGCCAGACAAGTCACCGATTTGGGATGGTCGGAGAGTGCGATGGCATGGAGGAGTTCGCCCGTAGCCGCGTTCAACACCCGTACCTTATCGTCGTCAGCCAAAGCCGCTAACTTGGGATGATCGCCACCAAACGCCAACCCGCGGATGGGTTCGACGGGGACTTTCAGAGTACGCTCCAAAATGAAACGCGCGGCCACACTCGTCTCGGCCCTCGAAAGAGCGATCGGCGACGCGGGGCTCTGCGGGTCCCGGGCTGCGGGAACTGGAAGAGAAGCCCCGAAGATCACGAAAGATAGAATCGAGACTCGAAGCGAACCGCGCATTCTCCCACCTGATTGGGCGGGCGGTAGCAGAGGCTCCGAACCGGGCAGAACTCTGGCTGGCGCCTATGGCCAAGGATTAAACGCCACGCTTCAATCCATCAGCATCCCACCGTTCACTTCCACTGTCTCTCCCAGGATGTAACGCGCGGCCGGCGACGCGAGGAACAAGATGACATCGGCGACTTCTTCCGAGGTCCCCGCGCGACCCTGTGGAATGTTCGCCACGAATTTCGCCATGAGCTCGGGCGGACTGTAACGTTCGTGGTAGGGCGTCGCGATCACTCCCGGGGCAATCCCGTTGACGCGAATTCCATGCGGGGCTAGTTCCTTGGCCAGTCCTTTAGTGTAAGTCAGCAAGCCGCCCTTGGCTGCCGCGTAGGCTGCTGCGCCCAGGCCTCCGCCGTTGCGGCCGGCGATCGACGTCACGTTGACGATGATCCCACTCTTGCGGGCGGCCATCTCTTCCCACACGGCTTGCGTGCAGAGGAAGGCGCTCTTCAGATTCAGATCCATAATCTGGTCCCAATATTCCTCAGTCATGTCCACAAGAGTATGTCGTGCCAGCAGGTCGCCGGCGTTGTTCACTAGAATATCAATGCGTCCCCATTGTTTGCGCACGGCGGCGACGAGGGGGTGAACCTCTTGTTGGTTTGTTACGTCGGCGCGAATTGCCAGTGCTTCACCGCCCGCTCTGCGGATGGCTTCCACCGCCTCATCTGCGCCCTTTCGGTTTTTCAGGTAGTTCACCCCTACACGGGCGCCCTCGCGCGCGAAGGCTTCGGCCGTTGCCCGGCCGATGCCGCTTGAGGCCCCGGTAATCAACGCGACTTGTCCTTCCAGTATCATGCCAACCTCCGTTGGATCCACAGACTACGCAGATTGCGTCGATTGCCCGAGATCCTATTGGTACGATCTGACTCATTTGCGCAATCCACGGATCACCGTTTTTGCCGCCTGCATTCTTTGGAATGCCAACATTGTATCGTAGCGCATCCTGGATTGCCCGCCAACTCCTCTGACACCCTGTTGTCGCAACTTGCTCAGCTTTCCCTCGAGTCCGGCGCCTATCTCGCGAACCCTCGGTTCGACGGACTGCTCGTTCCATCTTGGAACAACCTCATGAGGCATTCCCAATTTGGAACGCCTGCGGTTCGCCGGGACGCGAGCATGACTTTAGAGTCTCCTCCGTCAATACCGCACAATGCCCGACGTAATAAGGGGTTTGCTCAGCTCACTGAGTATTAGCGCGTGTCCTACGTTTTGCCTTTCTTGTGGGCAGTGACTTGCTTTTTTGGAGATGCGCGTATGACCAACGATTGCCAAGTGGTATTGAAAAACAGCAGGGCACGGCCGAGAGTTGCGCTGTGCCTGGTGGTGGGGCTGACGATGGTGGCTGCCTCCAGCAGCTTCGGATGCAAAAAGTCGTCCGCCGCCCCCGACGACTCAGGCAGAGGTTCGCATACTCCGCCAATCAAGGCTGTCCTGCATCTCGACTCTTTTGTTGTGAATCTGGCTGATACCGAGGAGAACAGATTTCTCCGCGTGGGAATTGATCTGGGATTGGGAGTTCCGGTCTCGGGCAAAGAGGGAGAGGGTGGTGTGCCTACCGCCCGCGTCCGCGACTGCATTCTGACCGTCCTGTCAACTTGGCGCTCTGACGCCCTTTTGGCCCCGGAAGGTAAGCAGAAACTCAAAGATGAACTCTTACACGCGCTGCAGGACCGGGTGCCCGAGTTGGGAGTGAAGGAGATCTATCTCACCGAGTTCCTGGTTCAACGATGACTTATGGGAAATGAACCTCAACCCCGTGTGGTGGAACCGGTCCCAACGTCCAGGGAAATTTGGCCGGAGGTTCTGGAATTACCTTGCCAACTGTCCGCCGCCATCGAGGTTCCTAATTTCACTGTCCGTGATCTTCTGACACTCAGTGTGAACTCGTTGGTGGACACACAACGTCGTGAAGGGGCCCATGTGCCGGTCTTGGTGAACACCGTCATGGTGGCCTGGGCGGAGTTTGATGTGATCGATGGCCGACTGGCGGTGCGGATGACGGAAATGCTCTGACAGGCGCCGCTCGGCCCGCCCTTCGGGAGGGGACAATGTCTATGGAAGTCAATGCCGCAAGCCAAGTGCAATCCCCGCCAGCGGCTTCCTTGTCGGCCGCCATTCAGAACCTATGGCAGTGGGCGTGCCGAGCCGTGAAAGCCCGTAAGGTCCGCCGCCTGCGCGTATGCGAATCACTCTCGCTGGGTGAGCGGCGATTCTTCGCGGTGATCGAGTTCGACCGCCAGGAATTCCTGGTGGCTGGTACCGGAAATTCTCTCGTGCTCTTGGCGCGTCTGGAGGGAGGAAAGGTGGTCCCCGAATCTCCCGTACGAGGAGACGCGCATGTTTTTTGAGGACCCGTGAGTCGACTTATGAAGCATCTCTGGCCGCTCCGTCCAGCCGGATGGTTGGCAGCGGGAATCGCCGCCGTAATGTTTCCAGTGGCGGGTTATTCCGCGCCGCCCACCACTCCGAAGGGTCTGGTTGTTCCGGGCTTTCCGCAGGCCGGCTCGGTGCCCTGGAATATCGTCATCCTTCTCACGGTCCTGACACTGCTGCCTGCTCTGCTCCTCGCCATGACGCCGTTCGTGAGATTGCTGGTCGTCTTCCACTTCTTGCGGCAAGCACTCGGCACGCAGAGCACTCCGACCAACCAGACGCTGATCGGGTTGGCGCTTTTCTTGACCTACTTCATTATGCAACCGGTTGGGGCAGACGTTTATCAAGCTGCGGTGGTTCCGCTCGAAGCCAATCAGATTACCGCCACGGAAGCATTGGACCGCGGAGCCGCTCCCTTGCGGCGTTTCATGCTCAAGTACGCGCGCCAGAAAGATTTGGCCTTGTTTGTCGAGTTGGCGAAGGAGCCTCGCCCCCGGCGTCCGGAAGAGCTCTCCATGCGCGTGGTCATTCCCGCCTACATCCTTTCGGAGCTGAAGGCTGGGTTTCAAATCGGGACCATCCTGTTCTTCCCATTTTTGGTGATCGATCTGGTAGTGGCCTCCATTACCACTTCGGTGGGAATGATGCAATTGCCCCCCGTAGTGATTTCCACACCGCTGAAGATCTTGCTGTTTGTAATGGTGGACGGCTGGAACTTGGTAGTCGGTTCTCTCATGAAGAGTTTCTATTGAGGTTTTCTATGACTCCCGACGTGGTCGTGCAGTTGGCTCGTGAAACGCTCGAGGTCGTGCTGCTCCTCGCCGCCCCCATTCTCTTGGTTGCCACCGTGGTGAGTCTGCTCATCAACATCGCCCAGGTCATGACGTCCATCCAGGAGCATACGGTGGCTACCGTTCCTCGCATTGTCGTCGTGGCAGCTACCACGATTGTCATGTTGCCTTGGATGTTGCGGAAACTGATGAGTTTCACCGTGCAGTTGTTTGCGGACTTCCATCGCTGCCTGGGTTAATGCCCGCGGAGTGAAATGTGGGTTTGGGACTCGAATTGGTGATCGGCCGAGCTGTGCTGGTGGCTGCGCGCGTAGGCGCGCTGATGATATTTGCGCCCTTCTTCGCGAGTGCCACGATTTCGCCCCGAATCAAGGCGGGCCTCACCGTGGCGCTAACGGCTCTCCTCTACCCGGTCGTGGCGCGGAGTTTGCCCGCTTTATCCGGTCGCCGAGGGTGGCAGGTGGCCGGCGGCGAATTCGTTGTCGGTCTGATGATGGGAATCACACTCCAGTTCGTCTTCGAGGGCGTCGAGTTGGCGGGGCAAGTCGTCGGCTTCCAGGTCGGGCATTCGCTCGCGAACCTGATCAACCCTTTGTCGGATGCCGAGACTCCCATTCTTTCAAACTTCTACCAGGCAGTGGCGCTGCTGATTTTCCTGCAATTGGACGTTCATCACTGGGTGCTTCGAGGCCTAGCGAAAAGCTTCGAGTATTGTCCGCCGGGAATGGTGGTGGCAACTCCCAAACTAGCGGAGCAGGTATGGCGAGCCGCCGGCGGCATGCTCGTCATGGCGGTGCAAG
>Ga0181535_10005772_pt1 | contig 13105 bp, 11 predicted proteins | sample PEATcosm2014_Bin_44_FD_119774 | JGI IMG/M metagenome (GOLD analysis project Ga0181535, IMG submission 119774) | Peatland microbial communities from MTU Mesocosm Facility, Houghton, MI, USA - PEATcosm2014_Bin17_30_metaG | ecosystem: Environmental > Terrestrial > Soil > Wetlands > Peat | place...
CAACGACCGAAGCAAGCTGACGGCAACCACCGACCTCCAGGCATTTGCGTTGATCGTTACTGCGGAGCCGTACTACGCTGTTCGACAGCCCAGCAATGTTGTCGTTCTCGAAAACGTCGTTCGCGAAGACACGAAGGGAACCACCGAAGCCGTGCAAGCAAAGTACGAACTGATGGAGCGTGGTGGTTACATCCCGACTGGCTATAAATTCGATCCAGTCGTTCTGGGAGCCAGTCTGCCATTGGAGTTCTATGAGGCGCGAAATGCTCTTCGTATCGCTGAATCCGAGGGAGCTGAGAGCTATGCAAGCCCAAGCTACCAGCATGCTGTGGAATTGATGAACCGTGCCGATGCGTACGCAATCGACAAACATATCGACAGGAAGCCACTCATTGCTGTAGCCCGAGAGGCTGTTCAGACTGCCGAAGACGCGCGCGAAATCGCGGTCAAGAAGATCGATGAAGAGCGCGAGGCGAATGATCGCCAGAATTCAAGCGATGCGCAGGCAAGATCGGATGCCCAGGCAACTGAAGCTACACGCTTGAAAGAGCAAGCGCAGTTGGACGCGGCAAAAGCGCAAGCCGATTTGACGGCAAACCAGAGCGCATCGACGGCGGCTATCTCGGCCGCGCAGTCCGATGCAGCAAGGGCGCAGGCCGACTTGGCTGCCAATCAAACGACATCGGCTGCCGCAGTCTCCGCAGCTCAGGCAGATGCAGATCAGGCTCGCATTGCCGCAGAAAAGGCTCAACAGGGTGAGCATCAAGCGGTCAGCGACAAGGCTGCCATGCGCGCTCAGTTGTCTGAGCAATTGAACAAGATTCTTGCCACTCGCGATAGCGCGCGCGGACTGATTGTTAGCATGTCCGACGTGTTGTTTGACACTGGACACTATTCGCTGAAGCCGGGCGCGCGCGAAAAACTCGCCAAGGTCGCCGGCATTCTGATTGCGTACCCAGGGCTCAACATCGAAGTTGGGGGCTATACCGATAACGTCGGTGGTGATGCAATGAACCAGACACTCTCAGAACATCGCGCTGGAGCGGTAAGAGACTATCTGGTGCAAGAGGGTGTGGGTACCAACTCGGTAAGCGCGAAAGGGTTTGGCAACACATTGCCTGTGGCTTCTAACGATAACTCAAGTGGCAGGCAAGAAAACCGGAGAGTTGAATTGGTCGTTTCCGGAGACATAATAGGCGGTACAACAAATCCAACGCTAGGGATGAATTAATAAGGCAGCTCGACATCTTGATCGATTTCAGATGACTGGCCGGTGCGGTCTCAAAAGAGACTGCACCGTGTCACGACCGAGAACAAACTTACAACGGTGCCAAGGAGTAAGATACGCTCGGAACGATTCTCATTGCTTTTCTGGTCTTGGCACTTCTCGGTGCATTGCCTCGGTGGCCATACAGACGGAATTCGGGATATTACCCGACTGGTGGGTTAGGCTTGTCCTTGTAATTGTACTGGGTCTCCTGCTTGTCGGCCGGATTTGAGAAGTGTATAACAGCTAACTTCGGAAGTAAGGCCTCATCGCTTTCTCGCCTAAGAACGATTTGTGGATAGCCACGTTGAAGCGTGTGGGAATTCATTGAGGGTAAGTTGTCCGTATGTCGTGTATACTTGAGATGCTAGGTAAGGATTCCTCTTCTCGCCTTCAGCCATTCAGGCTTCGCTCCAGACGAGTACCGTTCAAGTACGCAACGGAACGTTTGGAGTTGAGATGACTCTCATCAAGAAAAGCGATGTTAAGATGCACTTCTCCGCACGACGGATTGAGGGGTTGCATCTTGTTCAGCAGGCTGACAAACCTACCGTGTTGTTATCGCCAGTAGCGGATAGAGCGATCAAATCGAAAGTGTCTGTTTTCGTCGAAGATTTTTCATCTGAACATTCTTCTCCAGGTGGGACTGTATCAGCGGTTGTGACGGTCGCCAATCCAGACGACACGCAAATACCAGCGATGCACAACACTCCTCGTTCGTAAAGCAGAGACCAGATCTGCTGCGTCGATAGTCGACCTCGCCGCCTCGTTTCGAATCACTTAGCGTGGTGTCAGCAAAAGCTCAATCTTCGAGAAGGATGATCGAACGAAGCAGGCTTAAAGCGAGCATCTCATTTGTGCTTGCGACTTGCCAAAGAGGGCCTTTTTTTGGTGTCTATACAAGGGAAAGCAGGGCAATATGACTTTTGTTCAATCCGTTCATCCCGAAGAGATGGTTAGCGATATTTTTCAATCAGGTTCGAGTACAGCCGCGCCGAAAGCGTGCAGCCTTCCGTTGCCCACTCGGGTTGCATTTGTAGGAAATTTCTTGCCGCGACAATGTGGAATCGCTACTTTCACCACGGACTTGTGCGCTTCTCTCGCAGCAGAATACGGAGCCGAACGTTTGTTTGCTATACCAGTCAACGATCCCGAGTCGCATTACGAATACCCGGAACAGGTGCGTCTTGAGCTTGACCAAGAAGATTTGGGGTCCTACGAGCGGGCTGCCGAATTCCTTAACTTTAATGGTAACGATCTTGTTTGCCTGCAACATGAATACGGGATCTATGGTGGACCGGCAGGCCGCCACATTCTGGCTTTGCTGCGAAAGCTAAAGATGCCACTAGTCACAACATTACACACGGTTCTGCGAGAGCCGGACGCAAATCAGCGCGCTGTGCTCGAGGAGATTGGGCGACTCTCCGATCGACTCGTAGTCATGAGCGAGTTGGCGGCGACTTTTCTACGCGAAGTGTACACAGTTCCGAATGAAAAGATAGATATCATACCGCACGGTGTGCCAGATTTCACCTTCATAGATCCCAACTACTACAAAGATAAATTTGGCACTGAGGGCAAGTCGGTTCTGCTCACTTTTGGTTTGCTGTCTCCAAACAAGGGGATCGAAAACGTCATTCAGGCGCTGCCTTCGATTCTGAAAAAGCACCCGAACGTTGTCTATATCGTCTCCGGTGTAACTCACCCGCATATACGCCGGCGTGAGGGCGAATACTACCGCGAAACATTGCAAGCGTTAGCAGAACGACTGGGAGTTTCCGCGCACCTGATTCTCAACAACCGCTTTGTGAGCACCGAGGAGTTGATAGAACACGTAGGAGCGGCGGACATTTACATTACACCGTATCTCCAAGAGGCACAGGTTGTTTCCGGTACGCTGGCTATAGCGCTCGGGGCGGGTAAGGCCATTATCTCGACGCCGTACTGGTACGCCAAAGAACTGCTTTCGGAGAAGAGGGGCGTGATTGTTCCCTTTGCCAACCCCGATGCCATTGCTGAGGCAGTGATCGGATTGCTTGAGAATGAAGCTGCGCGACACGCCATGCGGAAACGTGCCTATCTTTATTCCCGTGGCACGACCTGGCCAAAGACAGCGCGAGCCTATATGGCGAGCTTTCAGCGCGCAAGGTTTGAACGCTCACTACATCCGAGGGCTACTCAACAAGGCGATCCTGTCATGAAGCCGGTGGACTTCATGCCCACGCTGAATCCCAGCCATCTATTGAACATGACAGATGACACCGGCATGTTGCAGCACGCTATTTTCTCTGTGCCGAACACGCGCGAAGGATATACGACCGATGATAATGCACGCGCGCTCATGGTTTCGACTCTTCTTGATGAGAGTTCATTGCAGCCAGACCAACTGGAGCGCGCAAACTTATCCCACCGCTATCTGGCTTTTTTATGGCTTGCTTTCGACGCTGATTCCGGGAGATTCCGAAACTTTCTCGGCTATGATCGAAAATGGCTGGAAAGCGCTGGATCGGATGACAGCCACGGCCGCGCCTTATGGTCACTGGGGACGGTGCTCGGGTCTTCGCGAAATGCCGGATTGAGAGGGGCGGCAGGTCGACTGTTCGAAGCCGCAGTCCCAGCAACACTCAACCTCACAAGTCCGCGAGCTTGGGCATTCTCCATTCTCGGGCTGCAAGCTTATCTGGACTGGTTTCCCGGAGACAGAGTCGTCCAGGGAGTCCGCAACGTCTTGGCGAATCGACTTCTTGATATCTACGAGAGAACTTACTCGGAAACATGGAAGTGGTTCGAGAAGAGCCTCTCCTATTCGAACGCAAGGCTATCGCAGGCCCTCATTCTGGCAGGCTGGCGGAGCGATAACCAAAGAATGATCGAAGTTGGGATGGATTCGCTGAAGTGGCTTGTTGCCGAGCAACACCGCGATGATCGTGAGATTTTTGTGCCGATCGGTTCTAGTGGATTCTTCATTGAAGGAAATGAAAAGGCGCGATTCGATCAGCAGCCTGTTGAGGCATGCGCGACAATCTCGGCCTGTCTTGAGGTCTACAGGCTTACTGAAGAGAAGCAGTGGCGCGATGAAGCTCAACTGGTATTTCGTTGGTTTCTTGGCAAGAACGATTTGCAGGCGCCTCTTTACGACTCAATCACAGGCGGTTGCAGAGATGGGCTTCATCCCGACCGCGTGAATGAAAATCAGGGAGCTGAATCTACACTCTCTTTTCTTATGGCTTTGCTTGAAATGCAGGCGGCTAAAGTAGCAAGCACAAACGAACTGAATCAGGGAATGAGCGTCACTTATTGAATCCAGTTATCACACGGAATGAATCGGCTGAATCTGATGCCCAGGAACAAGCAAAGATAAAGGCTTGCGCCGATCTACCTCTGTTTGCACGACATACCAGTAATCCGATTTTGAGCCGCAAAGACTGGCCATACCCGATCAATAGTGTCCTGAATGCAGGGGCCGTAATGCTGGCGGATGGTGATACCTTGCTTCTGTGCCGCATTGAAGATAGAAGCGGCTTGTCGCATCTTTGCGCGGCACGTTCTGCGAATGGTGTTGATAACTGGCGGATCGATCCTCAACCAACGTTAGTGGCGAATCCCCAGGAATTCCCGGAAGAGATCTGGGGCATCGAAGATCCGCGGATCACCTACGTTCCGGAACTCGAACAATACGCCGTGGCGTATACATCTTTCGCACGAGGGGGGCCCGGTGTCTCGCTGGCATTGACCAAGGATTTCCAGAGCTTCGAGCGATTCGGCGTTATCATGCCCCCAGAGGACAAGGACGCCGCACTGTTACCGCGGAGGATCGGCGGCCGCTGGGCGCTGATTCACCGGCCCATGACGGCCCTGGGCGCACATATGTGGATATCCTATTCGCCAGATTTGAGGCATTGGGGAAGCCATAAGATCATTCTCGAAGCGCGGCGCGGCGGATGGTGGGATGCGAACAAAATTGGGCTGTGTTCTCCGCTGATTGAGACCGATAAGGGCTGGTTGGCAATTTATCACGGAGTACGGCAAACTGCATCGGGAAGCATCTATCGCCTCGGTTTGGCGCTCTTCGATCTGGAGAAGCCGGATGTTTGCCTACGACGGGGAAATTCCTGGGTGTTCGGACCTGAGGCGAGCTATGAACGTAATGGAGACGTAAATGACGTTGTGTTTCCTTGCGGACAGACAATCGGAGCGGACGGAGACACTATCAACCTGTATTATGGTGCCGCTGATTCCTGCATTGCTCTGGCTACAGGAAGCATCCGCTGTCTTCTCTCCTGGCTGGATACGAATAGTAGTCAAGCGGAAAGACGCACGCTTTAACTCGCGAGGCGGCATGGATGGGAAAGATGGGCAACATGAGTAACACAGGACGGAATTGGCCCGATTGGCTGCCGCATCCACTTTGGCTGCGGCGAAAATGCCCATGCTGCAATTCTCTAAAATTCAAACAAGCGGAGTTGCGCTCATTCGATGGCCTGCTGGCCATGTTTGCGTTGCGCCCCGTTCGCTGCATGTTTTGTTGGCGACGCTACTACTGGGTTACGTTCGAGACTCCACAGACAGGATAGATTTGCGCTGTCCCGCAGTTGTCTTGATGTTGCAGCATTCGAAAGCAAAGATTGGGCCCGCTCTTTATGAATGCTATTGTCCGGCAATTGGCTCATGTTCCTTCGCCAAGCTCTCATCCGTCGCTGGTGCCGCGCTGGCTGACGCATATGGGAGCGTTCGGTCTCTTCTCCGTTGCGGTTGTGGATTCCTCAGTCATTCCTCTGCCTATTCCCGGCAGTACTGACCTGTTGTTGTTGTGGTTGGTGGCGCATCGAGGCGATCCATGGCTGCTGGCGCCTTGTGCCATTGCAGGCAGCATCCTGGGCGGATATACCACCTGGGCGATTGGCCGCAAAGGAGGCGAAAAAGCCCTCCAACACTACGTGCCAGCGCGTCTGCTTCGGCGAGTCGTTGCTTGGGTTAAGCATCATTCGGTTTTAGCAGTCTTTATTCCTGCCTTGCTTCCGCCGCCTATTCCTTTACTGCCGTTCGCACTTGCATCCGGCGCACTTGGTGTATCGCGCAGGCGCTTCCTCGCCATCTTTGGCGTGGCCCGCGGCTTGCGATACTCCTTCGTCGCATGGCTAGGCGTAACGTTCGGACGCGGAATCGTCCGGGTCTGGTCTGGAACTCTCCAGAAGTGGTCGACTTTATTGCTTTGTACGTTCGTAATTTTGATGATTGCCGGTTTGTGTTTTGGGATATGGAAGATCAGCAGGCTACGAAAGATTGATGCAGCAGAGAAAGTCGTATTGCATGACCAGGCAGCGCACGCCAGTTAGTCCAACAAAGGGAATTTCTTCTGGTTTCGTGCTTTATAGATTTACGGTGTCTTCGGAAGGAGCAATGCAAGCCACACTAGCAAGGAATGGCCGGGTGGGGTGCCCGGCCGGGAGGGGTTTATCGTCTATCGATGGTGCCGCATGGAAGATGCTTCTACTTCTTAGGCTTCGCCTGCGGCTGACGGGCCTGCAACGATTGCTGTTGGGTGTCGTGTTTCTGGGATAATTGCTGTGTCTGTTGGGAATGCTGCTGCTCTAACTGCCGTGTCTCAGTTGGATTTGCATTCGTACGGTGTTCCGATTCCTGCTTCTGCTGGAGACTCTGCCGTTCCTGCGTTTGTTTTGCGATTAAAATATCCTGTTGTTGCTCGTACTTCTTGTCCGCCTTCGCATTCCCCGAATTGATCGGCGCTGGACGGATAATCGGCGGCAGGTCATTGGGATGAACTGCGGCGTGTGGCGAGGCGTTGTCTACATGCATTGGCGAGGTTTCGGCGCGAGACTCCGATGCGGCACCGCTCACTTGGGGCTTAGAGGGCTCAGTCGCTTTTTGCGGCGCTGCCATCTGGTGATCGTTGTAGCCTACCTGTAGGGATGTTACCCCGGCGGTGGGCTTGCCGTGGTTGACCGTTGCCCGCAACTCCGGGTTGCTTTGCGCGGTCTGCGTATGTTCGACTTGAGCAGCTACTGGCGGAAGATGCCTATGCGTTGCCACCGCTTCCTGCTGAGAGGTTGCACGGACTGTAATACCACCGGAACCGCCGTTGAAGCTGACGCGATTCTCATTGCGATTCTCAATTGTGGTGTTGTAGACGTTGCGATTTCTTGTAACATCCACGTTGTTCACGGAACGGTTATAGAAGAAGTGTCCACTATCCCAACGGCCTCCTGCATATCCGTCGCCGAAGTAACCGAAGCCATAATTGATTCCGCCGTAGAACCCGACTTCAGTGCCCCAGTAACCGTCATTGAAGAAGAATCCGCCTTCTCTCCAGCCCCAGTAGCCAGGCGTCCAGAGGAGGCCTTCCTCCGGCGCCATGACCCATGTGCCATCCACCCAGTAGTAATCAGAAACGCTGTCGTCATAGGCCCAATAGCCCGGTGTCCAGAGATACCCATCTCCAGGGCAAATCGGCTGTTCGTAGACTGGCAGCGGGGGCGGGCCGATCATGATGCTTACGCCAATTTGCCCGAACAGGGCGGCCGGTATGGCCAATGCAAGAAACGCAAGCAAAATTCGGATCGTACGCATATTATCCCTCATTCGGATACTTCTTCGATTACCTGCCACCCTGTTTCGAGGCGCTTCGTTCAGCACTCGTTGTTGCATTCTTCGATTCCAGATTTAGGCGAGCATTGCGCCTCGCCTTGGTGTCCTCAATGGAATCATGAGCCGCTCCTTTTGCTTTGCCCCAGGTATTTTGGACCTTTCCCATTGTCTGCTGAACCATGCCTTCAACCTGGAGTTTGGGATTGTCGGTTAACTCGCCCACGTTGCGTTTGACGGTTCCGGTCACTTCATCAATGATTCCCTTTATTTGATCTTTGTTCACCGACCTACCTCCATGTAACTGACTCTTGTGAATTCGATTGAGGCGCCGTAGAGACTTTCAGGTGCCTCAATCAAATGAGAAGCCGCATGAATCTGGTCAGCTACGTTCGACTTCAAAGAGCAAATCGACAAGATAGAGACCATTTTGGCCAATTCGAAGATGCGGCAGCCGAATTGGCTAGGTTACAGTTAGTGTCTGTCACCGCCATCGTGCTTGTCCCCATCTCCATGGCCGCGTCCATCGCGCTGTTCGTTTCCCTGGAAGTTCTTAGGGACTCTACCTCGGCCTGTGGCGCGCTCGCCGTATTCTGGCACGTGGCCATTGTAGCCATGTTGCGGATCGAAGCTATTATTAACATGGCCGCGGAATTCATTGGAACCGTGAAACCATGGGCCGACACCAATAAAGGTGCGGCCATGAAACCACTCCGGACCGTAGTAGCCATAGGGGGCACAGCGATAAGGCGTGTAGTCATAGTAACCATAGGGGCACGACGGGGCGACTCCAATGTTGATGCTCAACTGGGCCTCTGTCCTGGTAGCGCCTGCCGTAACGAAGATCGCAGCAACAGCGACCAGTACAAGAAACGTGGACTTATTCATGAGTTCTCCTCTTAATCGTTGAGGCCTTTGTCTTGCTCCCCAATGTTGTTGAGAGTAACGAGTCAGATATTCTTTGTCTGAGCTATTGCGACCATCAACTACATAGGACAAGGTCAATTACAGAATGTCCGGGACGCAGTTGCGCCGGCGGCCAGTTCCAACTGAACTCGCGACATTCTCGAGGAGGAAGTGAGATAACCAGTATTTGTGCATTGTCATTGCGGCCCTGCCACGGCTCTTTCGGGGGAGATGAGCATTTGCTTCAGTTGCGGCATTGCGCTGTTGAAATGCGGATAGAGAACCCCCGGATCGATTGGCATGCGCCTTTGGCGGCGAGTGACCGGAATCGCGCTGGTTTGCTCGGGCAAAGATAACTCCCCGGCTGGCTGAATACAGTATGGAAGAACTTTGACCCTGGCCAGAAAAAACCATGGATATTGTGTCAATTCGATATGCTCTACTTCCGCCGCATTGGAGTGTGCGCTAATGTGGCGAAGCGCTAACTTGAGCGCGCTGGCAATCGCTTTTTGCGATGTATCTCCCACGCCGCTGCGCAGGGATCCATTGACAACATTGGCGAAACTCCATCCGCGCATCTCGAGATGTTTCCCCAACCGGAGCGCATCTGCTGGCCGTACAAAGCTCCAGTCCTCGTGAAACTCATCTGTCGCCAGTGTGAGGCCGTCGGGCAGTGCAACTCGGTTGCGCAGAAGCATCTGCGATTGGGCGATGGTATGCATCGTTCACACTCTCTCTGGTGCTGGTTTTAGTAGCTGGGGCTGGCTAATTGATTTCGCTCGTGGGGCGCCATTTGAGGAGCCCGTGTGGACGCCAAGTCGACTGGCTCGATGATCGCGTAGTAAACAGAAGTCCGGCAATGCACACAATTCGCTTCTCTTACTAGGCTGAGAGAACCACCTACTGACTGGTCAAAGGTCCGCAGGCATTCAGGACAGGAGATGATAACGTAAGGCTCTCCGGTGGCATTGTTGCCATTTCGCTGAAACCAGAGGGGTGCCGAGACACCTGCATTATCGACAGGCCTTCGCGTCGGTAAGGCCAGCCCGCCTATGATCTTCAACAGAGAGCGGATGCTGCTGCCTTTCCCATAAAAGGCATCAGCGGTAACGCCGGAAGGCACCTCGTGGCCGGAGAATGAACCGCTCATGGCGATCGTCTGGATTGCAGGGAAACGGCGCTGCACCACCGAGAGTAACTCGAAGCCGGACATGCCAGGCATGTTGAGATCGGTAAGAAGCAGATCGGGAACCTCATGCCGCATCTCGCGCAATGCGGAGAAACCGTCTTCCGCTATACGAACTCGATAGCCTATCTCAGTCAGCACGTGCGACAGCGACTCTCGAATGGAAGGCTCATCGTCGACAATGAGGAGTGTTGCAAGCGTATTTGGCATCTCTAACCCCCTCAAGAGCTTCACTCTGAAAACTGGAGCGAGTATGGCCTTCACCAAAATGCAAGTCTGGTCAAATTCGTACAGATCTTGCCGGTGAGTGATTGGCTTGTCTTGGATGGCCTCCCGGTAATGCCTTAGCTGAGAAGCCTGTGATCACGGATTCATTGGGTTGATCGTAGACTGCTACATACAAAGCAAAGTCATCAATGAATCGGGATGCTTGATGACCCGGGGAGTCATCATGGAAAAAGCGGTCCAAAATCATGCCGCAGTGTTCATCGACCTATACGTACTCTCATTGTCCTCTGGGCAGGAAAGCAAGTCTGGTTCATTATGCTCACAATTCGATGGAATTTCTGATGCCGGCTACTTGGGTACCGCGCTGAATTGCGTCTGAGCGCTCTTGCTCAGACTAACCTTCTTAATCCCTCTAGTGTGGGAGCTACCTTGTGCGCCTCAGTGCGCGGAAAGAAAGTGACGCTGCGCATGGGTAGAAAAGGTGAATCACGTGAAAAAACTTATGACGATTGCGGCAGTACTCAGTTTGACAAGTGTCTGCTGGGCGGGAACGGATCGCGAAGCAACGGTAAACCGGTTGGATCATGCCGGCATGGTGCTGCATGAGATTATGTCGGCGCCGGACAGGGGCATTCCGGAAGAAGTGCTGGAACACGCAAAGTGCGTGGCCGTGGTGCCTCACCTGCTCAAGGGTGGCTTTGTCTTTGGCGCAGAGAATGGCCGGGGAGTGGCTACGTGCAGGACCGAAAACGGATGGAGTGCACCTGCGTTCTTTGCGATTACCGGTGGTAGTTGGGGATTGCAGATCGGCGTCGAAGGCATCGACCTGGTGCTGATAATCCAAAACGAAAAAGGAATGCAGCAGTTGATTGGGAGCAAGTTCGAGCTCGGCGCCGATGCTTCCGCAGCAGCCGGACCGGTTGGACGCCACGCTTCCGCCGATACCGACTGGAAACTCAATACCGAGATCCTGACCTACTCGCGGGCCAGGGGGGCCTTTGCCGGGCTCACACTGAACGGCGCATCGATTCGCCGTGACGACGACTCCACAGAGGCTATCTACGGCCACGACATTTCCACGCGTCGCATTCTGAGCGGCGAAGTGGCCGTGCCAGCTTCGGCGCAATCGTTCCTTGACGCAGTCAGGAATGCAAAGGCGCAGTCAATTGCCTCGAACTAACAACCGGTTTGAATGCATAGCGTGCGCTCTGGGCAGTTCTCAGAGTCTGGGGCGCGCGCCGTGCGGAAAAGAGGATCTATGCTCTGGACAATCTTTGTAATCCTTCTCGTTCTATGGCTGTTGGGTTTCAGCTTTCATATCGCCGGCGGCCTGATTCATCTTCTGTTGGTCGTGGCGTTGATCGTTCTGGTCTTCAATCTGCTGGCGGGACGACGGAGTAGTCTCTGAAGAGCGCCTATCATACGGTTGCTGTGACCGCGATCTGCAGCAGCGAGTAGCGCAAAGCACATCTGGAATCTCAAGGGCCGGTGAACCTGGCGAATCGTGACTATCTCGGCCAAAGGCACGCCTTCAGCGAGCCACAACACGCCAAAGCAACGTCTACCATAAGCGGCAAAAAGATTGATTTTGATGGTGGGCCTGCAGGGATTCGAACCCCGAACCAAGGGATTATGAGTCCCCTGCTCTAACCGTTGAGCTACAGGCCCAAAAATGTAATTAACTTGTTGCGTATGAATAATATATGGAATTCGAACCGCCGTCGTGTTTTCTGCCATTTTTACGGTATGCCGCCATTTTTTAACCTCCGTGAACCTCTGGGTGGATTCAGAAATTCTGGCCCTGAAGTTCATCACAGCAGGGTAGGGAATTACTCGGCAGTGCCGAACGCCACTCCATGCCAAAACTAGTCATCCACAGGCCTGCGCACCCTTTATCTATAGAGTGTGCAGACGCGCAACTTGCCCTAACTGCAGGCTGGCGGCCTGTCCATTTATGATCTCACATTCCGAAGATTATAACCTTATGCGTTGCTTCTATATAGCAATGTGGAAGAAACGCTGTGCGGATCACTGGGAGGCCCTGCAAGCCATAACATCGTGACGGACAGCGACACTCCCATGCTCAGTCTTCGGAGCACCGTGGTTATTCACCGAAGCAGGGCCTGCGTTCAGTACGATCTTTTCCACCGCCGTCAGCAGATGCCCTGCAGCCAGATGCGCATATCGAAACGTCAGTCAGCGCTATGAGCGTTCTTCGACGCTGATCACAAGCAATCTGCCCTTTGACGAATGGACCGAGATCTTCAGCTCCGAGCGCCTCACCGGCGCACTGCTCGATCGCATCACCCACCACGTCCACATCCTGGAGATGAACGCCGACTCCTACCGTCTCAAGCAAAGCCGCCGAAACGAGCCTGACCCGCGCCACGTCAGGATCCCGCAGCCGCCACCCCCGGCCAAACGAACCTCGGACAGAAGGGACGCCTCCACTACTCTCCGGCGCGCCGCCTCCCCTGAAATACCTGACTCAACACTCTCCTGGATCCCTTTTTCTCCGCCCCAGTGGTCTACTTTTGCTCCGCCCTTGGCAGCGAACGCCGGGCAAGCTCTCAAAGCGCAGGGTGGCCTTGGTTGCGTTGCATGGAAGCCACTTCGTCGGCCGATATCGGCTTGCTGAAATAGTAACCCTGAATTTCATTACAATGGCGTTCACTCAAGAAAGACATCTGAGCTTCAGTTTCTACGCCCTCCGCAATGACCTTAAGATGCAAACTTTTCGCCATGCTTATAATAGCGATGGTAATGGCTGCGTCATCCATATCTGAATCAATATTACGGATGAATGAGCGATCAATCTTGAGCTTGCCAACCGGAAACTGTTTCAAGTAGCTGAGACTGGAATAGCCCGTACCGAAGTCATCAATGGCAAGTTGCAGGCCTACTTTCTTCAGATC
>Ga0181535_10005773_pt1 | contig 13104 bp, 9 predicted proteins | sample PEATcosm2014_Bin_44_FD_119774 | JGI IMG/M metagenome (GOLD analysis project Ga0181535, IMG submission 119774) | Peatland microbial communities from MTU Mesocosm Facility, Houghton, MI, USA - PEATcosm2014_Bin17_30_metaG | ecosystem: Environmental > Terrestrial > Soil > Wetlands > Peat | place...
ACAGTGGCAATCCCGGAATCATCCAAAGTAATTCTTCCGGCAACTACAGCTACAGCGTTACCGGAGGCCGGGACAACTTTCCGGTGACCGACGTGACCTTCTGGGACGCCTGCCGTTTTGCCAATTGGCTGAACAATGGCCAGCCGAATCAACCGGAGGGGACCGGCACGACCGAAACCGGGGCCTACACGCTCAACGGGGCGACCAGCAACAGCGCCCTGATGGCTGTCGCACGCAACACGGGGGCCATGTACTTTATTCCCTCGGAAGACGAATGGTACAAGGCGGCGTATTACAAGGGCGGTGGCACAAACGCCGGTTATTGGGCCTATCCCACCCGCAGCAACACCGCGCCGAGCAACGTGCTCTCGGCGACCGGCACGAACAACGCCAACTATTACATCGGCGGCTACACCGACCCGGCGAATTACCTGACGCCGGTCGGGGCGTTTGCCGGCTCGCCCGGCCCCTATGGCACGTATGACATGGGAGGCGATCTCTGGCAGTGGAACGAGGGGCTCATTAGCACGAGTGCACGTGGTTTGCGTGGCGGCGACTGTAACCTCGGCTCCGACGACTTGACCTCTTCATACCGTGACTACAATGCCGCGCCGGCGAGTGACTGGACTACCATCACCTTCCGCGTGGGAAGCATGGCCGATGTTCCCGAACCCGGTAGCTTGGTTCTGTTGTTCGCCGGCGCGCTTTGCCTGCTGGCCTACGCTGGGCGGCGGTTCTTGACTCGCTAGAGGTTGGGAACAACCGCTCCAAGGCGTGTCAGGCTCGCGCATTGTACAATAGGGGGCGAGATGGACTCACTTTGACAATGCGCTGAACGACGAGTGGCAGGAAGACACGTTCCATGACGGCAAGCACCGTGCAGGTTCGCTGGACACGGCCAACGTTTGCGACCTTCGGGCAGATCTCCGTGCTCTGCGGCTTCTGCGCCGGCATTCCGGTGGGGATCGAAGGCTTCGTGGAAAGTCTATTTGGCGTAGAGACTGAAGCCGTTTTTGTGATTTGGCAGTTTCAAGGCATTCGGGCGGGCGTGCTGGGCATCGTGCTTGCTCCCGCGATCTTTTCGATGCTTGGCGGCTTCGCGGCCCTCCTCTTTCCGCTCTTTCGGTTGGGCGTGATGGCATGGAAAGGTCCCAAACTCTATTTTCGAGCGGAAAGCGACCAGGCCTTGTATCTTTCGCGCCTGCGGCTCCGTTCCTACGTGAAGCTATCCGCGATGGTTGGGTTCCTGGCGGCACTGTTCTGTGGCATTCTGCTTATCGTCGTTATGGCGACGAGCAAAGTTGACGACTATAGCGTTGTCGCGGTTCCCCTGCTGTTTCACGGCGCGGCAAGACTAGCCTGGGTCGTGCTGGCCACTCCGCTGCTGTACGGCCTCTACTCGGCCCTGCTGGGAATCTTTGCATTTGTTCCGTTTCGCCTGTTCACACGAATGATGGGCGGCGCTGCGATTCCGTCGAGGGAGGCCCTCAGTTGCCAATAGGAATACGTCGTCCGCCGGTAAGAGCACACCCGTCGCAGCGCCGACGGCGGACCGGGGCCGTTTGTTTGCCGTTGGCCTCGTCGGAGAATTGTGACAGTGTTTACTAAACTGTTAAGCCTCCTTCGCAAACCGCTTGATAACAACGAATATCGAGTCCTGCTGGTGATCGGAGTGAGCGGTGTGTTTCTAATGGCCACCGCGGGGTTCATAGCCATTCCCGCGCGCCGATGGGAAGCCGCGTTGATCTTCGGAGTCCTTGCCGTACCAGGCAGCCTCGTGGGCGCGGTGATGTGTATCCTGCTGGACCGGTGGCGCGGCAGAGCGATGGGGGCGCAGCCAGTAGCGACACTATGCTCAGAAAACTCTTGGCTCTAACGGCAATGTTCGTGCTGGTGGGGCTGTTGATGGGATTGCGGTACGCGATGCGATACCTTGTGCATTAGAGAGAATCGCTATTATCGCCGCGACCGGCGGTGTTATGGAATGCATCCTCATATATCTGCGAACGGTCAGGACCAGAGCAAGATAGGGGCCGACGTCTTGGCGGCCCAAGTATGTGAAACGTCTAGCTCAGTAACGGCTGGTCAGGCTGCCATCCTCGTTGTTACACACAAGTGCCGTGCGGTTCTGCGTCCCGGAGGGACGTTTGAAAGTAGCCCAGCACTCTTTAGTGCTGGGAAGACCGCAAAAACAGGAAAAGTTTAGTCCCGGAGGGACGATTGAAACCCGATTGCGCCGTCGTTCAGTTGTCCCTCCGGGACAGATTGGTCTTTCTCGGCCTCCGGACCCAGCGATAAATCGCTGGGCTATTGTCAAAGGCCCCTCCGGGGCCCATACGCGACTAGTTTAACAACGAGTCCCTCGCCCCTTGTGGCAGCCGCAACACGTTGTACCACGCACACACCATCCTACAAAGGAGAGAGGACGATGAGAGCTAATTGGTTTTTGGCCGTGCTGTTCGCACTCGTTCCCGCCGGCTTGGCGCACGGTCAGGAATGCCCGGCAAAGACGCTCGATGCCGGACCTTTGAAGTTGGAGGTTCACGTTTCGGGCCGGACGGCCACGCTCTTCCACGTGGTCGATCAAGTGTCTGGGTGGAGCGAGTTCTGTCACCGCCAATACGCTGAGGATTTTGAGAGCCGCGACGGTGGTTTTTCGCCCCGGGACCGCGAGCTGCTGGCCCGGCACGCGACTGTTCGCCAGGCACATGGTTGGGGAGCCGGGCTGGAGCAGACGTTCTACACGCCTTCGGATCTGGAGACGGCGCTGAAGAGCGGCGTCGCGGCCGGCTCTCTGACCGCGGAAGAGGCGGCCGTTGAGCGGGAAGTGCTCCTGCACTTTGCCCCGCGGGTCGACGCCTTGCGGGAGCGCCAGGCCGCCGTCGTCAGGGCGTTTGCCGAGCGGCTGGTTGCCGAGCGGGCGAATCTGCGGGAGTTTGCCCAAAAGGTTTCCCGATTTTGCGGCGGCAGCACGGTCACGGTGCCCGTCTACCTGCTGGCGGACCCCTCGCAGCACGGTTGCGGCGGCGGCTTCAACGGCGGCCGCCTGACCTGGGAGGTCCCCGGCCAGAGCGACGTCTATTACACCTTCCTGCACGAAGTGTTTCACGCCTTTCTCGAACCGCACCGTGCCCAGTTCGACGAGGCCGCCGGGCGCGTGCCGGGTCTGGACTTCATGACCCTGAACGAAGGCATGGCCTACGCCCTGTCGCCTGGTCTGCTGCACGCGAGCGCGGGCAGCGATCCGCTCTTGAACGAGGTCCTCCGTGATCTCTCGCGGAACAAGCCACTGACCGATAACTACACGCGTTTCCACCGCCTCGGCCTGGCCCTGCGGCCTCTCCTTCGCGACGCGCTGGATGACAAGCAGCAGACGCTCACCACCTTTCTTCCCCGCGCGGCGGATGCCTGGCGCGTGGCGGTGGAACTCGATCGTACGAACGCCCGGGCAGCGGAGAGCAGGAAGGCGGAGCCGGGAAGTTGGTTCAGCGCCGGTCCGGCGTGGAGAAAACTGACTCAGGTCGCCGCGTCGCGCGGGCATGGCCTTAGTTCGTTCAATCACAGCGCGGACCACTATCGGATAATCCTGGCGAGGTCGCAGCCGGGCTCGATGGTGGTGTTGCTCTTCGCTCTCGATCATCCGGACAAGAACGTCCCCGAGGAGTATCAGGACCTGCTGCCCATGCCTTGGTCGCAAATCGAGGCGGCGCTGCAGAGAGGCGAGACGCTCGAAATCGTCGGAGAGGCTCGTCAACGGCGCATCGTGCTCCTGGCGGCACCGACGGAATCGCAGCTCAACGAATTGATTCCCAAGACCAAGCTTCTGTCGCCAAAGGACGTCGAGGCGAAGCCGAAGGCCGGCAAGAGGCCCCCGGCCGGAGCAAAGCAGATGATCGCCGACTCCAAGTATCCCGCCGTGTTCATCTTTTATTCGAGAGACGTGCGTCACTCCAGCGGCATACTGGCCAAGACGCTCTATCCGCAACTGACGCACCATCTCACGGGCCGGCATCATTCGCTCAAGGATTATGAAGAGCAATTCACGCAACGGGCAAAACCTGGGGATACGATCGTCCTGCTGCTGTTGGTGAACGAGAAGGATCTGATCCCCGCGGAGTTCCAGGACCTCTTGCCGAAGTCCTGGCCGGAGTTGGTAGCGGAGGCCGGTCGCCAGGGAGCGGTGCGACACGACGGCGAAAGCCGCCAGATGCACGTGGTTCTGTTGCTGGGGAAAACCCGGGGGACTTGACAAGTCTCGTCCAAAAGACGCCATGGTAGTTGGAATTCCCCGTCCCAACACGTGATGCGTTTGCCGCGCCGGGACCGCTAGATTCCGGCCAGAAACTCACGGGTGGCCCCGCTCACGGCCACCGGGTTCTCCATCGGCGCCATGTGACCGGCGGCGGGAATCTCGGCCAGTTTCGCCCCCGAAATTGCCGCGGCAAGCCTGCGCATCTCCGCCGGCGGCGAAATGGCGTCGTGCTGGCCCACGACCACGAGCGTGGGGCAGCGAATCTGTCCCAGTGCGGCCGTCATGTCGGGCCGCTCGGCCATTCCGCGAGCGGCCGCGGCGATGCCCTGCGGATTGCCGGCCGCGATCGTGCGCCGCAGCCGTTCGACCAGTTCGGGCCGCTGCCGCACCGTGCTCTCGGCCAACAGTTTCGGCAGCATGCCTTCTATCAGCGGCGCCGTTCCCTCGCGGAGCACGCGTTCGGCCGTGTCGCGGCGGGCCGCGGCGCCTTCGGGCGTGTCGGCCGTCGCCTTGGTGTCGCAGAGGATCAGTCCCCGTAGACGGGCCGCATATTTGCGGCAGAACTGGAAGGCGATGTAGCCTCCCATTGAAAGCCCGCAAAACACTACCGGTTCACGAATCGCCAGCGCATCGAGCCAGGCGGCCAGATCGTCGGCAAACTGGTCCATGGTGAACTTGGCGTCGCCGATTGTCCCCAGCGGGCTGCGGCCAAAGCCGCGCAGATCGGGGGCCAGAATCCGCGTCGCCGGGCCTGCCAGGGCGTCGATCAACTCGGCCCACATCGTGTGGTCGAGCGGAAACCCGTGGACCAGCACGACCGGCTGCTCCGTCCCACGATCGGCGTACCAAATCTCGGTTCCGTGGACGGTCAGCGAGTTCATGATTTCTTTTGCTCCGCCTGCTTGTTGCGGAAGAACTCGAGCTGGCGGCGGATCAAGCCGGAGTGCGGATCCAGCTCCGCGGCCTTGGTCTGCTGCTTGATGGCCGTGGCGAGATCGCCTTTGGCGAAGTAGACGCGGGCCAGCGTGTCGTAGAAACCGCCCAAGGTGGGCATTAACTCCACCGATTTCTTGGAGTATTTTAGCGCCTCGTCGAGGTCTCCCTCGGTGTTGCCCACGAGCCAGGCGAATTCGTTGTAGAGCGACGCCAGCTCCGACTCCTCGGTGGGCTGTTCGTGATTGGCCGTCTCGGCGATCTGCTCGCGGCTGGAGGCCGCCTCTTTCTTGATGAGCGATACGATCCGGGCGTGGTACTCGGGCGGCTGCTCTGGGAGGCGATAACAGGCGATCAGCACGTCGACGTCGCTCGGGTCGGCCGCCAACGCCTTGTCCAGACACTCGCGTTGTTTGGCCTTGTCGCCCTTGGATTGCCAGTGGCAGGCGAAGAAGTAGTTCATACGGGCGCGGATTTCGCTCCCTTTGCGGCGGCCCAATTTGGCCTCGGGCATCTTGCCGGCGTCGAGAACCTCGACCAGTTTCTGCAACGCGCTGCCGGCGTCGAGGTCTTGCCCCTGGTCGTGAAGCATCTCGGCCAACCGTTCCTGGGCGTCGGCGCGAAGATCGTCGCTCTCGGCGCTGCTGCCTTGCTTGATGACGTATTCGAATTCTCGCCGCGCCCAGAGGAATTGCCCGCGCTGGCGGAGCCGCTGGGCCACCATCCAGTGGTGCAGCAAGTCGTCTTTTTGCTTGCCGGGGTAGAGCAGGTAGGCGCGGTTGGCAGTCTCCTCGGACCGCGCTTTCTGCCCTTGCACGGCTTGGGCCTGGGCGAGCATGTAGAGCAGGCCGGGCTCGATGGCAAAGCGGCTCCAAACCTTCACTGCCAGGTCGTCCACCGCCTGCCAGGCCTTCTGCTCGATCAGCCAATCGAGCAATTCGGCCAGCGATTCGGGATTGCCGCGCTCGAGCTCCACCAGCCGGCGGATGGCGGCCAGCGCCTCTTTGTCCTTGCCGAGCTTCTTCAACTGGGCAATCTGGAAGCGGGTCAAGCCGGCGACGATCTCCTGGCTGGTTTCCAGGGACGACCGGCCCAACAGCTCGCGTTCGTTGTCGGCCAATTTGCTCCACTCCGACATGACCGCGTCGGGTTCGGCCGCCAGGCGGGCCCAGGCCAGCAGCCAGACGGCGCCCGGCCGCCGGCAGCCGTTGAGCGTCTTGCGCACGATGGCCGCCAGTGGGGCCTTAGGTGGCTCGGCGAGCGGTTGGATGCCCAGCATCGCGATGGCCGCGGCCTTCGAAAGCCGCGCCGAGTTTTCGAACCGCACCAGGCGGCACAGGGCATTGGCCCCCTGCCCATCGGGCAAGGCGGCCAGCGCCGTCATCTTACCCTCCCGCGAGCGCTCGTCCTCGAACTCGTAGCCGTGCAGCAGCGTTTTGACTTCGGGCGGGTCGTTCTCGGCCGTCCATTCCACCCGCATCAGGCGGAGCAAGTATTTCGCCCGCGAGGCAATCTCCAGGTCGTCGTGGGTGGCCGCCGCGGTGAGCGCGTCGAAGGCCCCGAAACCCAGGCGTGCCAGCTCCTCCTGCGCCCGCTGACGGACATAATAGTCCTTGTCGCCGAGTTGTTTCACCAGCCGGTCGATCTGCTCGGGAGGAACCGGTATCTTGGCGGCCGGCGGAGGGCCGGGCTTGGGGGCCTCGGCGGCCGTGGCCCCGCCCCCAACAATTGCGATTAGTGTGAACGCGGCAATCAGCCGCACGACGTTGTGGCAAACCATGTGGCTCATACAAGAAGGATAGCAAGAAACGGCGAGCGAATGAAGTGCAGCGTCGCCCCCTTCGGATTTACAGTCACCCCGCCCAATGGTTACAATCGGGCGATGATCGACTCCGCGTCCCAGGAAACGCCGCCCCTTTTTCCGCGATTCTTGGCCGGCGGCCCCGCACAACTCCGGCTCGGCCCGGCCTCCGTCGCGGTGTTGCTGGGCGGCGGGGCAGCGGCCCAGGCCGCCACCGGCATTCTGGGCCGGCAACCCCAAGGCGGCTGGCTGATCTGGGGTGAGTCGGCGGAGGGAACCATTCTGGGCGCACTGTTGACAGCGATGCTGGCAGCCCGATGGCTGGGAAGGCCCGTGGGACTGGCCGCCGGACTGCTGCAATTGACTTGTCTATATTGCCTCGGGCTGGTAGCTCCCCTGGGGCCGCTTGACTCGCTGGTCACCGTGCTCGTAGCGGCAGCACTGGGCATCTTCGCCCTGGCCAACGTGCCCGGCCGGCTGGCCGTCGACGAGCGGCTGCGGATGCCGGTGATTTTCTACGCCGCCGCCGCGGGGTTATTGTGCCTTGGCCATGGCGTCGGCCTGTTTGCTGAGGTGCTTCTGCCTTGCCTGGTTTATGTGCTGCTCAATCAGGACGGCCGCGCATTTCGCTTCTTGATCCATCCGCTCGGGCTGGGCGTGGCCGCGATCCTGGCGGCATGTGCCATCCAGCTAGGGTGCGCCACGACGACCGGGCCAGCGGCCGCGGTGGGATGGGGATGGCCGGTCGCCCTGGCCGTGGGAATGCTTCCCTGGTGGCCGCTCTCGCTCATGGCCGTCGCGGCCGGATGTCGCCGGGGCGATTACGCCACGTCCTTTTGGCGGCTGGCGGCATGCGGGGCGCTGTCGCCCATGGTGCTGGCGGCGGCGGGGCTCCTCGACGGTCGGTCGGCATTGGCGGCAAGTTGCGGGCCGGTTTCCATTTTTTCGGCCGCCGGGCTGCACGAGGCGATTCGCTGGTGGCGGGCGAAGATGCGGGCCAGCGCGCATGACGCATGAGAATGGCCGTTCAGCCATTTTCGTTGACGAGCACGCCCGTGCCGCTGATGCGGTCGCCCTTAAGATCCATGAGCGCCCGGTTCGCCTCGGCCAGCGGATAGACGGTCGTGTGCGGCCGAATGGGAATGGCGGCGGCCTCGGCCAGCAGCTCGCGGCCGTCCTCCCGCGTGTTGCAGGTGACCGAGTGAAGATCGCGCTCGTGGAAGAGATACCGCATATAGTCCATCTGCGGCAGCGGCGTCATGTAAATGCCGGCCAACGAGAGCGTGCCGCCCTTGTTGAGGGCTTCGAGCGCGGGCGGGACCAACTCGCCCGCCGGCGCAAACATGATCGCGCTATCGACTTTGACCGGCAGCTCGCGGGCGTCCTCGCCCACCCAAACCGCGCCCATCTGGCGGGCCAACTGGCGGTGCTTTTCGCCGCGCGTGACCACGTAGACCCGGCAACCGCGGTGCAGGGCGATCTGGATCACCACGTGGGCCGACGAGCCGAATCCATAGAGGGCCAACGTTCCGCCCGGCCGCGGATTGCAGCGGCGCAACGCCCGATAGCCGATAATGCCCGAACACAACAGCGGAGCCGCGTCGACGTCGCTGAACGCCTCGGGCAGCGGGTAGACGAAATCGGCCGGCGCCACGGCATATTCGGCGTAGCCGCCGTCGGCGTGATAGCCGGTGAAGCGGGCCGAGTCGCAGAGGTTCTCCTGTCCCCGGGTGCAGTAGCCGCATTGGCCGCAGGTGTGCCGCAGCCAGGCCACGCCCACGCGTTGGCCCAAACGAATGGCGTCCCCCCGCCCGGCTCGACTGACTTCGGCGAGCTCAGTCGAGTCGAGCTCGCCGAAGTCGCCTTCCGCCTGCGGTTCAATCTTGTCCACCACCCCGACGATTTGATGGCCGGGGATGACGGGCATTTTCTGCTGCGGCAGGTCGCCTTCGATGACGTGCAGGTCGGTGCGGCAGACGGCGCAGCAACGGACCCGAAGCCGCACTTCGCCCGGCCCCGGCTCGGGGATCGGCATGTCCGTCCACCGCAGCGGGGCGGAATCGATCGGGGCGATCCGGCTGAGGAGCATCGCTTTCATAATGTTTAGCCGCCGCGTCCACGCGGCGTGAATCGCCAAATGGCGCCTTTTTCTGTGGGGCGACAGTACAACTGCCGCCCCAACCCGTGCGTGGCGGCCGTGAACCATTGTTACGACGACGCGAACAATGGGCAACCATGGGCCCCGGCCGCCTGGCGGTCTCGCCATACGCCGTAACTTGACGTATGCTTGTCCATTGGGGGTTTCCCGCGTCTCAGATCGGCACTGGCAGCCATGGCTCACCGTTCCTCCGTTCTGCGGTTCGCCCACCCGCTTCCTTACGGGGCCATCGTTCACGATGGGGGGGTGCAGTTCGTCGTTTTCAGCCGCAGCGCCAGGGCGATGCGGGTCCTGCTGTACCGCGACGTCGCCGCCCGCGAACCGAGCGATAGCATCGAGTTCGACCCCGATTTGAACCGCTGGGGGGACATTTGGAGCGTTTTTGTGCCCGGCGCCGGGCCTGGGCAGCTCTATCACTTCCAGGCTGAGGGACCGTTCGACCCGGCCCACGGAATGCGTTTCGACGGCCGCGCCCGGCTGATCGATCCCTATGCCAAGGCCCTGGCCGGCGATTTCCAGCCGATCGAAGACAACATCATCCGGCCGCCCAAGTGCGTGGTGGTCGACGACGAGTTCGATTGGCAGGGCGATCGCCACCTGCGCCGCAGCCTGGACGAGACGGTCATCTACGAATTGCACGTTCGCGGCTTCACCTGCGCGAAGTCGAGCGGGGTGGCCCATCCGGGCAGCTACCTGGGGCTGATCGAGAAGATTCCCTACTTGCAGTCGCTGGGCATTACGGCGGTCGAACTGATGCCGGTGTTCGAGTTTTCCGGCTACGATGCTTTCGGCGAGACGCCGGCGCACCCGAACTATTGGGGCTACGACCCGCTGGCTTTTTTCGCCCCGCACCGCGGCTATGCCGTGGGCGACGAGCCGGGCGTGCAGGTCCGCGAGTTCAAGGAAATGGTGCGGGCGCTGCACCGGGCGGGCATCGAGGTCATCCTTGACGTCGTGTTCAACCACACGGCCGAAGGGAACGAGCAGGGCCCCACGCTCAGTTTCAAGGGCCTGGAGAACCGCGTCTACTACATGCTCGAAAACGGCGGCCGCACCTATCGCAACTACTCCGGCTGCGGCAACACCTTCAACGGCAACCACCCGATCGTCCGCGAGATGATCTTCCATTGTCTCCGCTATTGGGTACACAACTATCACGTGGACGGCTTCCGCTTCGACTTGGCCTCGATCCTGAGCCGCAACCGCGACGGCGAGCTGGTGCCCAATCCGCCGCTGATCGAGTCGATCGGCGAAGACCCACTGCTGGCCGACACCAAAATCATCGCCGAGGCCTGGGACGCCGCGGGCGGATACCAGGTGGGCGGTTTCGGCGGCAACTGGCGGTGGGCCGAATGGAACGGCCGCTATCGCGACGACTTGCGGCGTTTCTGGCGGGGCGACCCCAACATGGTCGGCCTGCTGGCCACGCGGCTGGCCGGATCGAGCGACCTCTATCAGGCCAGCGGCCGGAAGCCCTATCACAGCATCAACTTCATCACCTCGCACGACGGCTTCACGCTGAACGACCTGGTTTCCTACAGCGAAAAGCACAACGAGGCCAACGGCGAGAACAATCGCGACGGCGAGTCGAGCAACTTCAGCTACAACTACGGCGTCGAGGGTCCCACCCGCCGTACGGCCGTCGAGACGGTCCGCCTGCGGCAAATCAAGAACCTGATGGCCTCGCTGCTGCTGAGCCAGGGCGTGCCGATGGTGTCGGCGGGCGACGAGTGCCGCCGCACGCAGTCGGGCAACAACAACCCCTACTGCCAGGACAACGAGATCACCTGGTTCAATTGGAAACTGGTCGAGAAGCACCAGTGCCTGGAGCGGTTTTGCGCGGCCCTGGTGGCCTTTCGCCGGGCCGAGCCCACCGTGCGGCAGGCCGACTTCCTGCTCGGGCAGCCGGTCGAGCCCGGCGGACTGCCCGACGTAAGCTGGTACACGGCCAGCGGCGGACAAGTGGACTGGTCGGGCGATTCGCGGAGCCTGGTGTGCCTGTTGGCGGCGGCGCCGGCCGCGGATCCCCAGTCCCCCCATCATCACTTGCTCATGCTTTTCCACGCCGGCGCCGATGCCCGGCACTTCACCTTGCCGCCATTGGCCCGCGGCCTTGGCTGGCGACTGTTCGTGGACACGGCGGCGGAAAGTCCGGCCGACATCTATCCGGCGTTGGACGGCCCGTCGCCGCCGTTTAACGACATCATCACGGTTCCGGCCCGGTCGTTGATGGTGTTCGTGGCGCGCGGCACGGGAGCTTCGCGGACAAGCGATGCCGTCGTAGCCGGGAGTTAGCGGCTCTTGCAGTGTATGCGGAAGGTCTGTCCGACGTCCGGGGGGCGTTTTGCAACGCCGAGTTTCGCACCGCATGTTTCACTGATGATTTAAGTTGTACCGATGCGCGGTGGCGGAAGTGCCTTTTTTTCATGGATATCCGACAACGTCAATTCTCCTAACTGATCTACTCCGTTGGTTGGGTCTGTTGCAAAAGCCCTACCTGCCGAGGGGTTCGTCCGGCGCGACGGACGTCTCCTCTCCCTCCGGGAGAGGGTTAGGGTGAGGGCCGCGTTCCCAATCGCCTTATGTTGCTTTTCCGCCGTCCCCCTCTTCATACTCATCGTACGGCCCGATTTCAAGTCCGCGTTTCGGCCGGGCATTGTGTGGCGGGGGCGCGGACGAACGGACTGAGATCGTGTTATTCGTCTCGCCGTATGTCGGCCATGATTTGCTGACACCATGGGGCGGCCGATGTTACCGACGCAGGTAGCGGCGGGGGTGCTCGGGCACGGACTCTGTCAAGTGTAGAGTACATGAGGGTCATGCGAGGAAGCTCTTCTTCGATAATCATAGTTCTTGTTCCCCCTATGTCCAAGCGACTTGGTTGCCTACGCCCGGCGATACTATCCTTCGCCAAACCTCATCCGCGGGCTCATCCTGAATTGCCCATGTCGATGTGCGTCCCCTTGCTGCAAGAGCGGAATCTCGACGGTGACATTCGTCCCTTTCCCGGGTTCATTGTCGATCGTCGCTGTGCCTCCGAGCAGCTTGAATCGTCGACAAGTTCTGTCCAGTCCGCAGCGTCCGGACGCGGTCCTGTCGGGTTTGAAGCCGGCTCCCCAATCCCGGGTGTGAATGCGGAGTACGTTTCCATCCAGGGCCAACTCCAGGAATAACCGTTTGTTCTTGCTGTGGCGGCAGGCGTTGGCGAGCGATTCTTGAGTAATGCGGATGGCCGCTCGTTTCCACTTCGGAGGGACATCTCTCTCGATGGCGTGTTGGCAGAACTCCATGTCGTCTCCGTCCGCGGCTTGGATTTCCTCAATCAAGCACGCCATCGCCGCCGGAAAACCGCCCGCCGCAAGCAGGGTGGGCTCAAGGCCGCGGACCGGCCGCCGCAGTTCCTCGATCGTCTGGTCGAAAAGTCCCACTGCCGTGTCGAAGCTGCTCCAATCCAAGCCCGCTTCCGGTTGCTGGTGCCGAAAGGCCTCCAGAGCTGTTCGAGCCGCAATCGCGTGCTGACATGCGACGTTTTGAGTTGGGTGAGTCATATACATCTCCTTTTCCCGCTCTTGGCCGACTTCGCAATTGGTTTATCGTGGCTTGAGGCCGGCGATTGCCCGAACAACCGTGTTTTGCTTCCCAGATCGGATTGGTTTCTCACTCGCGCGCCGATTCCACACCTCCTCGCGATCCACGCGGATCTCCCTAGGAGCCTCGACTTTCAGTCGCACCACTCGTCCCCGGATGCGATCGACAGTGACGCGGATGTTCCCGTCGATCACCACCGACTGGCCGGCTTTCCTCGCTAGAAGCAACATGGTTTCCTCCTTTCATTCGCGATTGCGCATCTCACAGCGTCTGTGAGCCTTTCAAACGCCCTTCACGATTTAGTCGCCTTGGTATGTCTTCAAACGCCATTGTTCGTCTTATCGGAACGGTCTAATGCGCCGAGACGTGCTC
>Ga0181535_10005774_pt1 | contig 13099 bp, 2 predicted proteins | sample PEATcosm2014_Bin_44_FD_119774 | JGI IMG/M metagenome (GOLD analysis project Ga0181535, IMG submission 119774) | Peatland microbial communities from MTU Mesocosm Facility, Houghton, MI, USA - PEATcosm2014_Bin17_30_metaG | ecosystem: Environmental > Terrestrial > Soil > Wetlands > Peat | place...
CGTGGCGTCTTCAAAGAATCCGTCCACCTACGGTGGCTCGGTGACCTTCACGGCTACGATCTCCAGCGGGCCGACCGGCACAGTGACCTTCTATGACGGCAGCACGTCGCTCGGCACAGGCACTCTCAGCGGGACAACGGCAACATTCACAACAACTTCGCTGGCAGTCGGATCTCACAGCATCACCGCCAGTTGGGGAGGAAACACCAACTACAGCTCTGTTACGTCGAGCCCCATCACCCAGTCGGTGATCGTTGCGACAACTCCCACGCCCACTTTCTCTCCTGCGGCGGGCGCATACCCTAGCGCACAATTGGTGAGCATCAGCGATACATCATCAAACGCGACCATTTACTACACCGTCAAAAGCGGTATTACTGGCACAACACCGACCACCACATCGACCGTGTACCCTGGGGGCGCGATTACGGTCAGTACAACCGAAACTCTGGAAGCCATAGCGGTGTACGCGGGGTCACAGTCCTCTGCTGCGATTGCTACCTACACGATCGCTCCAATCGCAGCTTCAACTACGACTTTGGCGGTGACCTCCGGTGGAAGCCCCGTGTCAACGGTCGTCTCCCCCAGTTTGGTTACGCTGACAGCGACGGTCGCTTCGGGCACGACAAAGATCACAACCGGCACCGTGAACTTCTGCGACGCAACTGCGACCTACTGCACGGACGAACACCTGATTGGCAAGGCGCAGTTGACCAGTGCAGGTGCCGCGGCGATCAACATTCGGCCGACTGTCGGCAGCCGTAGTTACAAGGCCATCTTCGTTGGGACGTCGAGTTACTCAACCAGTTCGTCAAGCACCGACCAATTGACGGTGACAATGAATGGCAAATATCCAACTGCGACGGGGATTGCGGCGATTAACACGGCAAATGGTTATACAGTGTCTGCCGACGTCGTGGGCTTAGGAAACTTTACCGTTGCCCCAACGGGAACGGTGTCAATCCTGGATACAAGTAACGCAAATGCAGTTTTGGGCACGGCGTCGGTATCGAGCGCGGGAACAACACTCGCATTTACAAATGCGTCAACCTCTGGGACGGGCAACGATCCCGGCCCTGTAATTACAGGTGACTTCAACGGGGATGGCAAGCCAGATTTGGCTGTCGGCAACTACGGCGGTACCGTGACTATATTACTTGGCAATGGTGACGGTACCTTTACGCAAGCGAGCGGTAGCCCTATAACCGTGGGTACAGAACCAATATCTATCGCGGTGGCCGACTTTAACGGGGACGGAAAGCTTGACTTGGCTGTGGTTAACTTTGACGACGGGACCGTCACGATTCTGCTGGGCAACGGCGACGGAACCTTTACACAAGCAAACGGCAGCCCGATCACCGGGTTCAATCTTCCTGAAGGCATCGCGGTAGGTGATTTCAATGAAGATGGCAAGCTAGATCTGGCTGTAACCAACACCGGGGGAGGCACGGTAACGATCTTACTAGGCAACGGCGACGGAACCTTTACAACATCGGTCAACAGTCCGGCGGCGGGCGCCTCTCCCATATCGGTTGTAGCTGGTGATTTCAATCAGGACGGAAAGTTGGACCTGGCCGTTACCAACTCGGGTGGCCTCGGTGCTGGCACCGTTACGATTTTGCTGGGTAACGGCGATGGAACCTTTGCACAAGCAAGCGGTAGTCCAATAACTGTAGGCGAAATGCCTGTCTCTATCGCGGTAGCCGACTTTAACGGGGACGGGAAGCCTGACCTGGCTGTCGTTAACGAAAACGGCGGTACCGTGACGATTCTGCTGGGGAACGGGGATGGAACATTCAATACAGCGAGCCGCAGTCCGTTCGCCGCAGGAATCGATCCTTTTTCAATAGTGGTTGGCGATTTCAATGGGGATGGCAAGCCGGACCTGGTCTGGAGCAGAGTTGACAACACGATTGCGATCCTGCTGGGAAACGGCGATGGAACCTTCACCCCAGCGATTAGCAGTCCAATCACCATGAGCCAAGGCACAGGGTCTATCGCGGTGGCCGACTTTAACGGAGACGGCACACCAGATCTGGCCGTTGCCAACGCCGGCAATACGATATCCATCCTGCAAACAGACGAGGGAGAATCCGCGACGGCCACGGTCACTGGCATTGAAGCCTTGGGCTTTGGCACGCATAACGTAGTAGCAAGCTATGGTGGAGACACCAACTTTGCTGCTAGTACATCCTCTCCAACACCGTTGACAGCGGGATTGGGCGTTTCACCAGTTAGCGGGCCAGTCGGAACTCTGATCACAATCACAGGTAGCGGTTTCGGAATCGGCCAAGGAGCCAGCAGCGTTGTGATCGGTGGAGTAACCGCGGTTCCGACAGCATGGAGCAACACGCAGATTCAGGTGCCAATCCCAAATGGTCTCGGGATTGGCCCTCAGAGCGTGGTGGTGACTGTCGCGAGCCAAACGGCAAGCGGCACATTTTCTGTTACACCCGGGATTACCGGCATCACGCCTTCCTCTGGGCTTCCTGGAGCCTTCGTAAATATCACAGGAACCAACTTTGGTTCTCAGGTCTCGTATGGGTCGTCTGTAACCTTCAATAGCATATCTGCACAAGTGATCAATTGGACATCGACTTCAATTCAGGTAATTGCGCCACCCGAATCGAGCGCAGCGCCTGCTGGAGTTACGACCGGTCCTGTCATTGTGACCGTTTATGATTCGTCGAACGCATTGACCTATGCGAGCAATGGGGTCATCTTTACGGCGCCAAGCAGTCCAACGATCACTGGACTTAGCCCTGTATACGGTCCTGTGGGGACCAGTGTGACCATCAGCGGTTTCAACTTCGGAACTTCACCGACGGCAGGCGCTGTTACGTTCAATGGTGTTCCTGCCTCGCCTACAACTTGGGTCTCAGAAGCAATTATTGTCCCTGTCCCGGCGGTTGCAACAACGGGACCGGTGATGGTAACCGTAGGTGGTGTGCAGAGCAATAACTACAACTACACTGTTATCGCCAGTATCACAAGTGTTAATCCGTTGGAAGGCAAAGCGGGCGCGGTTGTCACAATTAGTGGAACAGGATTTGGGACCTCGCAGGGCAGCAGTACAGTAACCTTCAATGGATTTCCTGCGACGCCGTCGAATTGGAGCAATACAAGCATTCTAGTACCGGTGCCCCCGAACGCGACCACCGGCATCATTGCTGTAACGGTAAACGGTCTAGCGGCCACCGGGCCTGAATTTGAAGTGGATTCCGCCTCGTCCGGCAGGCCCTCCATCAGCGGCTTGTCTCCGGCCCAGGGACCAGTAGGGATGCTCGTGACGATTTCAGGGTCAAACTTCGGCTCATCTGCAGGTTCTTCAAACGTTGGATTTGGGTCAGTTCCAGCCGTACCGGTGAAGTGGTCGCCGAGCAGCATTGTGGTTCCCGTACCCGCTGGAGCCGTTTCAGGACCAGTCATCGTAGTATTCAATGGTCAAGCCAGCAATTCAGTGCAGTTTACGGTTGGCCCCTCTGTTGCATCAATTGTCGGGTCGGTGACGAACGCTACAGGAGGTGCGGCAATCAGCGGCGCATCGGTACAAGTTCTACAGTCGAATGCGCCGGTCAGTTCTGCAATTTCAGCAGTGAATGGAAGCTATTCCGTCTCCGGCCTTCCTGCCGGGACTTATGATCTGCTTGTCAGCGCGGTTGGATTCGGAATATCAGTGATCCCTGGAGATATTGTGACTCCGAGTGGGACGACCACTGTCAATGTACCTCTCGGTCTGCCGGGTACCATCGCAGGCACAGTGACGCAGTCTAACGGTACGACTCCGATTATTGGCGCAACCGTCACTGTTCTCGAAGCAAATGATACGGTGGCTACGGCCACCACGAATGCGACAGGAGCTTACTCGGTTTCCGGACTGGGAGCGGCAACCTATGCTCTTCAAGCCTCCGCAAGCGGATACGTCGCAGGAAACCAGACAGGAGTATCTGTTAGCTCAAGCCAGACGACGACAGCCAATTTCAGCCTGTCCGGACAGTCTACAATCGCCTACACCTACGATGAGCTTGGGCGACTGGTCGGCGTGGTCGATCCAGTGAATGGCACCGCGGTCTATTCCTATGACGCTGTCGGAAACGTCAAGAGTATCACTCGGGCAAACGCCGGTCAGGTCTCCGTTCTTGACTTCACGCCGAAAAGCGGTCCAGTCGGTACTGCAGTCTCAATCTCGGGAACGGCATTCAACGCAAATGCAACCCAAGACTCAGTCACTTTTGCTGGCACGAGCGCCAATGTGACCTCAGCCTCAACCAGCCAATTGGCTATTGTAGTTCCGACTGGTGCCACCACAAGTCCGATCACTGTAAGAACACCGGGCGGCACAGCCACGAGCAGCGCCTCGTTCACAGTAACAGCGCCCGTTGCGGGCCTTTCAATTAGCTCATTTACTCCCGCCATGGCCAATGTTGGAGGAGCGATCACCATCGCCGGGACAGGATTTGACGTGTTGGCGAATGACCGGTTGACATTCAATGGAATGGTCGCTTCCGTCACCTCGGCTACTTCCACCAGCATCTCAACGACGGTTCCGGCAACTGCAACATCCGGCCCTATTGCCATTTCAACACCAGCAGGCAGTGCGGCAAGCAGTACAGATTTCTTCGTGGTTCCGGCTGCCTATACGCCAAGCCAGGTTGACTTCACGGCTCAGATCGCAGTCGGCGGATCGTATTCAGGAACAATCGTCAACGGAGGCGATATTGGACTCGTCCTGTTCAATGGAATCCTGGGACAAGAGTTTAACCTTCAGATAAATGGCTCAACAGTTACGAGTGGAAACATCTCGATTCTGAATCCTAACGGCTCGCTTCTAGCTCAATCCGCAATGGCCGCGGGCAGTTCACTGCTCAGCGGCTTAGTCGCCCCGGCAACCGGAACCTATACGATTCTTGTCGCAAGCGGCTCCGGGACCACGGGGGCTCTCACTGTGAGTTTGCTCAGCCCCACTGTATCAACTATTACCTCAGGGGCAACTCAGACGGCTGTAGTCAACACGCCAGGGCAGAGCGTGCTATATGCGTTCACAGGCATAGCAGGGCAGGTTGCGACGGTACAGTTAACGAATAACGAAATTACTGCCTGCAATGTAAACATCAGTATCCTTAACCCGAATGGATCGACATTAGCCTCAACCGGTGTGTGCGGTATTTCCGGATTTTTGAATCCCATAGCTCTGCCTACCAAAGGAACCTATACCTTAGTGGTCTCTCCGCAAAACGGTGGTACGGGCAGTGCTAATGTCACTCTGACACTGTTCGTCGAACAGACTGGCACAATTATTGTTGGAACTCCGACCTCTATAGCGATCAATACGCCAGGTCAGGATTTGCAACTGAAATTCTTCGGCACACAGGGACAGCTGGCTAGTGCGCAAGTTACAAATGGACAGTGGAGCGCATATGTAAATGTGAGCATTCTAGGCCCGGATGGTTCGCCCCTGACTCAGGCGGTCTATACAAGCGGCGGGGCACTTAGTATTGGTCCAGTTTCTCTGCCCTCGACTGGAACCTATTCACTACTGATCGCTCCCTACCCTGGGTTCTTGCCCACCGGAAGCGCCACCGCCACAGTTACGCTGACCAACAACGTGGTTGGGCCAGCAATCACACCAGGAACTCCGGCTACGGCCACCATCACCGTCGCAGGACAGAGTGAGTCGCTGCCATTCAGCGGTCAGTCAGGACAGTTGGCCAGCGTAGCGATTTCGGCCGGAGCGTGGACTGGCTACGTGAACGTCAGCATATTGGGCCCCGATGGTTCAACTCTGACTCCGGCGGTCTATACAAGCGGTGGGACGCTAAACATTGGTCCAGTTGCTCTGCCCTCGACTGGAACCTACTCACTGTTAATTGCTCCCTACCCCGAGTACTTGCCCACCGGCAGCGCCACTGTCACCGTTACGTTGATGACACCGAGCGTCATCTTGCCTGGAAATGCGACGTCGGTCGCCATCACTGCCACCGGACAAATCGCGCAGCAGACCTTTAATGCTGTGGCTGGCCAATCGGCCGGTGTGCAGGTTTCCAACTTCAATTTAAATGTTGCCTGCGGGAGCGTGACCATTAGTATTATCAACCCGAATGGCGCGACTCTGGCCTCTGGAAATGCGTGTGGAACTGTCTTCCAGACGCCTGTTGCTCTGCCCGCTACCGGAATCTACATACTTCAACTTGCTCCGCAAAGCAACGGCACGGGCAATGCCACCTTAACACTATCTATTTCTCCCTCCACAGAACCGACCGGTTCAATCACTCCCGGAACCCCGACGATGGTCACCATCACCACAGGGCAAAGTGAATTGCTAACCTTTGCCGGAACGTTGGGCCAGCTGGCAAGCGCACAAGTTGCCAACATCTCGTTGGGTTGCTGCGAGGAAGTCACTGTTCTTAACCCCGATGGAACTACTTTGATGTCGAGCTATTTGAATGGTGGGTTGCTCAATCTAGGACCAGTCGCTCTCCAGGCGACCGGAACCTACACCCTGGTCTTCTCTTCCTATCAAGGAAACCTGACCTCCGGCAGCGCCACTCTCACAGTTGGACTCAGCAATAACATTGTGGGAGCAGTTATCATGCCAGGAATCCCGACGCCAGTAACGATAGGCACCTTAGGTCAAAGTGAATCGCTGACGTTTACTGGAACGGCGGGACAATCCGCCAGTGTACAAGTAAATGCGTACTGGAGCTGCTGTGAGGCAGTTACAATCCTTAACCCGGACGGCACAATTCTGACGTCGAATAACACGGGTGGTGGGTCGCTCAATCTGGGCCCAGTCGCTCTCCCAGCAACCGGAACCTACAGTCTGGTCTTTTCTCCCTATCAGGGAAACCTGACCACCGGCAGCGGCAGCGCGACCCTGGCCCTTCAGTGATGTTCCATCAACGCAAAAACGTTCAACAAACGATTACCACGCGATAAAGAACTGCTCGAACTACCGGAGACTTACTCATGATCAGCATAAGCGGATTGCGGCCATACGTGAAAACGCTCGCTATAGCACTAAGCGGGTTACTCGTGACACAGTCATATGCGTTTTGCGAGACGCTGACGTCTCAGAGCGTGGTAGTCAGCAGAGTGGTTTCGCCCGTGCCGCAGAGTGTCTACCAGCAGAGCCGGACTCTCTTGCCAGATGCACGCACGCCGCTTGCAGGGGAGCACGGGGCCGGTAGTCCAATTAATGCTGACTCCTTGCAAAAGGTATTGTCGGACGCGCAAACAGTCAGCGCGAGGTTGAATCATTTAGACGCGGCGACCCGCAATGCAGTTCTTTCCGCTCTGCGCAGTATCTCAGGGCAAAATCCAACTACGTTGCCAGACGTCCGTGGGCTGCTCGCAGACAGGCTGGGAGCGGGTGCTTCACTCGACGCTGCCTCCCTAGAGAATGTGCTGTCGGAAGCGAGAACAATCAGCGCCAGGTTGAGCAATTTAGATGCGACGACTCGTAACGCGCTTATGACCACGCTCGAGAGTTTCTCTGGACAGAGCGGGACTCCCTCGCCAGAGAACAAAATGCTGCTCGCGGGCAGAATACGTACAGGCGCTCCAGTCAATGTTGCCTCCCTAGGGAATGCGCTGTCGGGTGTGCGAACGGAAATCGCTGGGATGAAGTCTCAAGGCCTGTCGTCCAGCGATGCAGCGTCGTTCTCGGCACAAAGTCTTGACGGGCAGAGCCAAACTCTTCTGCCAGACGGCAGTTTGTTGTTAGTAGGCGGGCAGGCGTCCAACGTTACAGTTAATACCGTTTTCTTTCAGAATGTTCAGTCAGGTTCGCGAACGGAAGCTTCTGGTGCGATTCTCCATGCGAGGTCCTTTCATTCGGCCACGCTACTGCCTAGCGGCAGTGTGCTGATTTTTGGAGGAGTCGCAGAAGGAAGCCTCCCGTTAGCCCAGACGGAGTTATTCGACCCAGTCAAGCAAAGCTCTGCAGACATCTCGACCACCGGCTTGACGCCCCGCGCTCATCACACAGCGACTCTGCTGACGGATGGGCGCGTGTTGATCGCCGGTGGCCTCGACGGCCAGGGCAATGCCCTCAGGCGGATTGAGCTTTGGGACTATCGCACCGGCCAATCGACAATCTTGGCGGTGGGTTTGAAGACGCCGCGGAGCAACCAAGCGGCCACTCTCTTGCCCGATGGAAACGTGCTGCTGTGGGGTGGCCAAGACCAAAATGGCAGTCCACTGAATCTTGGGGAGATTATCGATCCAAACGTCCCGAGTGCTCGACTGGTTAGCAGGCTTACCGAATCCTTGCAGGATTCAGTGCCGCCACGCCTTGCGGCATCGATTCCCCAAAGCGGTGAAACTGGTTTGCCAATCGACCAGTTTATCTCATTGCGATTTTCCAAACCGTTGGCTGTGACCAGCCTCAATGCCAATACGATCACTCTGAGGACGTCAACGGAAAGCATAGCAATCCAGGTCGTTCCTGCTGAGGGTGGCAGGTTAGCCTTCGTCACACCACAGGATTCCTTACAAAACGGAACTGCCTATACGTTATCCATATCGGGCGCCGCCGACAATTCAGGCCAGATCCTGCCGGATACAACCGTATTGTTTACGACCGTTCAAGGAACAGCCAACGTTGCAGCCGGAGCCCAGGCTAGTTCCACTGGGACCGGCTCCACGGGATTGGCCGCCGTTGGGACGGTCGCTACGCCCAGTGGATTGACCTCCGAGTGGAGAAATCTGCCCATGCTCCAAGCCGAAAAGGGCGTGACCGCCCTCGCTGGTCAGGTACTCACACTGGATGGCTCTCCGCTGCCGAATGTACTCATCGAGATTGACTCTCAGCAGGCCACGACCGACAAGACCGGCCGCTTCCTCGTTGAGAACACCGGGGCAGGTCACCATATGATGATCGTCGACGGTGCTCCGGCCAGCACAAAAACCAATACCTATGGCCTCTATCGAATCGGCGTTGACCTCAAGGCTGGCGTGACAAACTCCTTGAACTTCACCGTCTGGGAAACGGCTCTCGACACCGAGCACGCCGTCACCATTCCTTCGCCGACTACCAGCGAAGTGATCGTCACCAATCCCAATGTGCCGGGGCTCGAACTGCATATTCCCGCCGGTACTATCATCCACGACGCGCGCGGAAAAGTAGTTACGCAGGTGGGAATCACCGCCGTTTCTACTATTCAACCGCCGTATCCCATCAAGAGGGGATTGGTATTTCCGATCTATTTCACCATCCAGCCCGGCGGCGCAACCTTTGCCAACGCTGGCGGAGCATGGTCCGCGGACGGAAGCCGCAGAGGAAAAGGCGCGACGATTCACTACCCCAACTACATGAAAGGCAGCCCCGGCGCTCGCTATCAATTCTGGAATTACGACCCAACGCAGCGCGGTTGGTATACCTATGGAAATGGCCGAGTCAGCTCAGACGCAAAGAAGATCGTGCCGGAGGAGGGAACGCAGATATTCTCCTTCGATGGAGCCTCGGCGAGCACCGGACTTGCCGCCCTTATGGCCGCAATGTTTACGTTGGTCGGTCAAATCCTGACCCTGATAAACGAACCCGTGGATCTGCAAACCGGTCTCTTTGATTACACCCAGACGGACCTCACGTTGCAGGATGTGATTCCCCTGGTCCTGAAACGGAGTTACCGCCAGGGAGATTACATCTCCAGGGATTTCGGCGTGGGTATGAACATGGACTACGATATCTTCCTCGTTGGCGACGACAACTCCAATCCGGAGGGCTTTACCTACCAGGACTTGATCCTCGCGAATGGAGCAAGAGTCCACTTCACGCGAACCTCACCCTGCACCGGAGCCAATGGTTTCTGCCAGGAACAAGGAGCAGCTTACACCGCGACTTCGACACCGACCGACTACTATGGAGCCACAATCAATCTGGTTCCTTCTCTTGGTTCATGGGTATTGACCAAAAAGGATGGAACGGTCTACCAGTTTCCAGCGCCATACGGAGGCACCACCGCGCGGCAATTCGCACTCTCAGGGATGCAAGACCGCAATGGAAACTCCCTGACCTTTACCCGCGATGTCAATAGCAACCTGACGCTAATCACCTCACCGAATGGCCGTTGGATACAATTCACTTACGACTCCAGCAATCGAATCACCGGCGCTCAGGACAATATCGGTCGGACAACAAGCTACACATATGACCCTGTAACCGGATGCATGGCATCGGCCACGGATGCCAACGGCGGAACCACATATTACACCTACGACCCCGATGGCGATATGCTCTCCATTAAGAATCCGAATGGCTATGTTTACCTGCAAAATCAATACGACGTCAATGGCCGGGTAAATCTTCAAACCATGTATGACGGCACAACTTACAGCACATATAAATATGCCTATACCCTGGATGTAAACGGCAATGTGACCCAGGCAAGCGCCACAGACGAGCGCGGATACATTCATACGCAGACCTACAACTCCGATGGATACCTGGCCACCGACACCCTCGCGGTCGGCAAACCGGAACAACAGACTGTCACCTACAACCGGCAGCAGGGAACCGGAATACTACTGAGTATGACAGACTCGCTCGTTCCACCTCGCACCACAACGTACAGCTACGATGCCATGGGAAACACGACCAGCACGACTCAACTAGCTGGTACCTCGAATGCGGCGACAACGACCAAGGCCTACGGCGCACCTTTCAATCAGGTCTCATCAACTACCGATCCTCTCGGAAACACAACAACCTTCGCCTACGACGGCAACGGAAACATGATCGGTGTCACCGATCCGTTGGGCGACACCACGGCGCTGGCCTACAACTCGGCCGGTCAGCCGACCAGCATCACGGACGCGCTGGGCAGTCAAACCCAGCTTACCTATAGTTTAGGAAATCTAGTTGGAACCACCGATCCCCTAGGCCGGGCATCGACTATGTTTGTGGATGGAGCGGGACGAATTGCGGCGACCACCGACCCGCTCGGCCACACCAGTCGAATCGCATACAATGCGCTCGGCAAGATCGCATCGACTACAGATCCGCTTGGCAACCAAACGGCATTCGCCTATGACGCCGACGGAAACCTCCTCTCCGTCACTGATGCCAACCAGCATCAGACCAGCTTCACCTACGACGGTTTGGATCGACAGCTGACCCGCACCGATCCGTTGAAGAATCAGGAAAGCAAGCAGTACGACCTCAGCGGAGATCTCATTCAGGCCACCGACCGCAAAGGCCAGGTCACGACCTATCAATATGACGGCCTGAACCGCAAGACCTTTGCCGGATATGGAACAACGGCTGGCCCAACCTACCAGAGCACAACCAGCTACACCTATGACGCCGGAAACCGTCTCACCGGAATCACGGATTCAATTACCGGAACGATCACGCGAGGTTACGACGGACTGGACAATCTGACCTCGGAGACCACGCCGCAAGGCACGGTCAACTACACCTACGATGCGGACAAGCGCAAACAGACGATGACCCCTTCCGGCCAGGCGCAGATCACCTACTCTTACGACAACGCCAGCCGCCTCACGTCCATCGTTCAGGGCGCCTCTACGGTCTCCTTTGGCTACGACAGCAATGGCCGGCGGACCTCGATGACGCTGCCCAATGGCGTGGTTGCAACTCTCAGCTACGACGCTGCCTCGCAACTCACACAGATGGTTTACCAGGGTGGCTCCCAGGGTACGCAAAATCTGATTTACACCTACGATCTTGCTGGACGGCGCGTCGGCGTAAGCGGCAGCCTGGCCAGTACGCAGTTGCCCGCGGCCGTCTCCTCGGCGGCGTATAATGCCAACAATCAGCTTACGCAGTGGGGATCGACCCCGATGACCTACGATGCCAACGGCAGCACGCTCACAGACGGCATGAATAGCTACGTTTGGGATGCGCGAAACCGGCTGGCCTCGGCGGATAACAACGCGGCTGCCTTTGCTTACGATCCGCTGGGACGCCGTGTGAGCAAGACGTTCCTGAGCACGACTACCAACTTCCTCTACGATGGCGCAAATGCCGTACAGGAGTTTGGCACCAATCCCACCGCCAATCTGCTGACTGGCGGCGTGGATGAGCGCTTCCAGCGCACGTCCTCAACCGAGACGGACAATTACCTCACCGACGCGCTGGGCAGCACGCTGGAGCTGACGGATGCCAGCGGGGCAACGGAGGAGCAATACAGCTACTCTCCGTATGGCAGCCAAAGCGCATCGGGCATGACGACGACCAACAGCTACACCTATACGGGCCGTGAGAGTGACGGCCTGGGCGTCGACTATTACCGGGCCAGATACTACAACCCAACCGCAGGACGCTTCCTTTCTGAAGATCCGATTGGGTTCGCGGGGAGCGGGACCAATTTATACGCTTACGCCAGTGAGAACCCTTTGAGCTTTAACGATCCTCTCGGATTGTGCGGAAATCCAAATGCGCCCTGGCCCATTGGACCAACGAATACAAATATGCCGCCAGATCTATGCCATCAATTGAACGTTTATGCGATAGATCTTGCATTGGCGGTAGCCCTTGTTGGCGTTTTGATTGCATTGGTCGCGATCTTTATGGGTGCCTTGCTCCCACTAATAATGGCGTTTGTATTTGCGTACTTAGCTGTTTTGCCAGCATTGGCCAAAGCGTTGCAGGCAAATAATTGTAAGTAAGGAGAAGAGATGACAATCATACCAGGCAGTGCAATCAGCGAACAGACCAATAGGACTGCGACGTGGGCTGTTGCACTTATGACGGCGTTCCTGTGCGTGTTATCAATGAGTATTCTGTATGTAGTCTACAGAAAACATTGGGGATGCGCAGATACACACGAGCGATATCTGGCCATACTTATTCTACTGATATATCCCGCTCCTTGCTCACTGCTCTTTGTAAAAAAGCATATCTTCTCAGCGCTTTTACCTTTTGTAGTTATCTTTGCATATACTCTCGCGCTATTTCTAGTCATTTCTTTGACCTCCCTATGCCAATAATTATGATGGCGGGCGTGTGGCCCAGGTTTCGATTTTGAGACCTGGGATTCATGTACGATACGAGGTCTACGATTATGACGGTCTCCGCAACAACTACAATCGGCGGAGTGCCGCGAATCCCATCGTACTACCGGGCCAGATACTA
>Ga0181535_10005779_pt1 | contig 13092 bp, 9 predicted proteins | sample PEATcosm2014_Bin_44_FD_119774 | JGI IMG/M metagenome (GOLD analysis project Ga0181535, IMG submission 119774) | Peatland microbial communities from MTU Mesocosm Facility, Houghton, MI, USA - PEATcosm2014_Bin17_30_metaG | ecosystem: Environmental > Terrestrial > Soil > Wetlands > Peat | place...
GAGTTTTTCCGCGCACCGCCACCATCTCCGTTACCAGCAGCCCCGCCAGCACTCCATCCTTCTCCGGCACATGGCCTCGGATCGTCAGCCCGGCCGACTCCTCGCCCCCGATCGCGATCTTGTCTGCAATGATCAGTTCGCCGATGTACTTGAAACCCACCGGCGTCTCGTAAAGCGGAACCTTGTGATAATCGGCCAGCGCGTTGATCAAATTGGTCGTGGCCACGCTCTTGGCCACGCCGTTCTTCCAGCCACGCGTCTCTACCAGGTAGTCGAACAGCAGGGCAATGATGTAGTTGGGCTGAATGAACGTGCCGTCAGCATCCACAATGCCGAAGCGGTCCGCATCCCCATCCGTGGCAATGGCCAGCGCGGCGCCGATACCCCGCATTTTGGCCTTCGCATCCCCCAGCAGGTGGTCGTCAGGCTCCGGCGCATGACCGCCGAACAGCACGTCGCGATAGTCATGCACCGTTGCAACCGTGACGCCGGCCCCGCGCAACAGGTGGCATGGATAGCCACGGCCCGCGCCCCAAAAGGGATCGTAGACCACTTTGATTCCTGATTTGGCAATGGCTTGAAGATCGACCAGCTCCGCCAGCCGCTTGAGGAACGCCGGCTTGACGTCTGCAGTGTCGAAAGTAACTCCCTCCGCCTTGGGCATGCTGAAGCCGTCGCTCAGGCCCGCGATGGCTGCTTCAATCTGCCTGGTTACCGCGGGCAGCGCAGGGGCGCCGTCATGCGTAGAAAACTTGATGCCGTTATACTCCGGCGGATTGTGCGAGGCGGTAAAGTTGATGGCCCCTGAAGTCTTGAGCTCGCGCACAGCATAAGCGATCGCGGGCGTCGGCGCGGCGTCAGAAATGACGATGGGGGTAATGCCGGCCGCGGTCAGCACCTTGGCCGCCTCGGTTACAAATGCTTCACCCAGAAACCGCGGATCGCGCCCCACCAGGACCCGGTGCGGCTCGGGTTGAGTCTTCACGTAAGCGGCAATTCCCGCCACCGCCAGCCGAATATTGGCAAACGTAAACTCCTCGGCCACAATCGCCCGCCAGCCGGACGTTCCAAACTTGATCGCTGTGCTCATTGCTGTTCTCCACATGCGCCGGCTTTGCCAGGCGCAAAGTCCATACTGCCTTACTCGGCCGCCCTCGGCAAGTTTTCCTGCACCATGAACCCACCATTCAAGAATGAGTCGCCGCTTGCGAGATTTGGGAATAGATTGTTTAAAGCGTGTGACTCCTCCGGAGGCTCCCCATGCCGTATCCTCGCAAGACAACGGGCCTAGACGTCCGCGTCGTGCTCACCACCGAATCAACCCTCGAGGATGCTGAGCGCCTGGGCCGCACCCTGGTGGAAGAAAAGTTGGTGGCCTGCGCCACGTTCGTCCCATCCGCTCACTCCATTTACCAATGGGAAGGCGAAGTGGAGACCTCGACCGAGACCATGATGCTGCTCAAGACCGTTCTCGATCAATTGCCGGCTCTGCAAGCCCGTTTGATGGAGTTGCACAGCTACCAGACGCCGGAATTCCTGGTTTTGCCGGTTGAAGCAGGCAGCCAACCCTACCTCGACTGGATTGCTTCGTCGCTGCGTCAGGTCTGAACGATGCGCTGGAACCGGTACCCCCTCTGGTATCCTGACTAACAGCGGTTCTACCTGCGCTCAAGACCAGGCAAGATATCTGCAGGGCCCCTCCGTTTTGGAAGACCGCTCATTTTACGATGCGCTGGTTAATGATCGGTCTTCTCGTCTCGCTTTTTGCACTGCTGGTTGCAGCCGCCGGCGGAGCGCGTCACATCTTGATACAACGATCGAAACTCAATCGGAAGCCGGCTCGGGGCGCTGGGGAACTCAAAAGCACGCCTGTTGATTCGAAAACGAACACAAATCAGACCCCGAACAACGACCTGACCGACGAATCAGACCTCTAGCCCCGAAGGAATTCCAGTGAGCAAAGTATTCCCCATTCCGTTTGGTCCTGATGCCGCAACCTCCTCGCCAGTGGACGCAACATTCACTTTGCTGCGCAAGGCGGGCATTGTATTGGCGGGAAGCGCATTGCTTGCCGTCTGCGCCCACATTGCATTGCCGCTTTACTTCACCCCTGTGCCGCTCACGCTGCAAACCTTTGCGGTGTTGTTCCTGGGGTTGGTGCTTTCTCCGCAAATGGCCGCTGCAACGCTTTGCGCTTACCTCGCCGAGGGCGCGCTGGGTATGCCAGTATTTGCGCTGGGGCCGCTGGGTTCCGGAGGTTTTGCTCACCTGATTGGACCCACCGGTGGTTACCTGCTGGCCTACCCGGTGGCCGCAACCCTGACGTCGTACCTTTGGCGGCGAATGAGCTCGAACACCGGACGCGGGTTCACCGGCGCGACAATCAGCGCCGCGGTCGGAAGTCTCCCGATCCTGGCCCTTGGGGCTGCCTGGCTGGCCGTTTTGACGCATGCCTCCGCCCAATCCATTCTGACAGTTGCCGTGCTTCCCTTCCTCCCCGGCGATGCGCTTAAGGTGGTTTCCGCCGCCGCATTGGCTGTTGGACTCGTTCGCCTGCGCCGCCGCATCGGATAGCCGATACGTTCCTTCGCCTTCAACATTTCCCTACGCAGTTTTCCCTGAAAGGATCCTTACCAATCGTGAGTACTCAGAAATCCGGAGTTGCCAAACCCGACGCTCCGCTCGAGATCTCCATCGCTCATAGTCCCGACTCCGATGACGCCTTCATGTTTTATGGGCTCGCAACGAGCAAGGTCCGCGTGCCCGGCTACCGCTTTACACACACTCTTTGCGATATCGAGACATTGAACCAGCGGGCACGCGACGAAGCCTTTTATGACGTCACCGCGGTCAGCTTCCATGCATATCCCTATATTCAGGACAACTACACGCTGATGGGTTGCGGCGGCAGCGTGGGCGAGGGCTATGGCCCGATGGTTGTGTCAGCGCGCCCGCTTGCGCCCGAGGGAATTGGACGAATCAAAATCGCTGTCCCCGGTAAGCTGACCACCGCGTACCTGGCACTCAAAATCTTCAATCCGGAGATCGAGACGATCACCGTTCCCTTCGACCGCATCATCCCTGAGATTCTTGCAGGCAACTTCGACGCCGGGCTCATCATTCACGAGGGGCAACTCACCTTTTCAACCAACGGCTTGTACAAGGTGCTGGATCTTGGGCTGTGGTGGCGCGAAACCACTGGGCTCGTACTTCCGCTTGGCGGCAATGCAATCCGTCGCTCCCTTGGGCCAGCGTCCATGCGGATTGTCACCAAAGCAGTCCACGACAGCATCCAGCACGCGCTCGACCATCGCGAACAGGCTCTTGAATACGCCATGCAGTTCGCGCGCGATCTGGACGCGCGGCTGGCAAATCGCTTCGTCAGCATGTATGTGAACGACCGCACGCTCGACTATGGCGAAGATGGACGACAGGCAATCAGAAAACTCCTCGACCTGGGCTACGAGCGCGGCATCATCCCGATTGCACCCAACCTGGACTTCGTCGACTAGCTGACTTTTTGCTCTTACCGCGATGAGAAGACGGTGATGCGGTCCACTGCAGGTGTCTCGGCGCTTTTGAGCCATGGCTCGCGGGCCAGGATCGCCGCGCAGGGGCCAAACGTGCAGACGCGGGTTTCGCGGTTCGCGGCCGCCTTGCACAATGAGTCGAGCACGGAGCGCAGAATGGACCCCGTAAACGGCGTGTACAGGTAGAACACCGTACCGGCGGACAGGTCCGCCACGCGCGCGTCCTGCTGGATAAAACTCACCTTGCCAAGACCCAGCGCCTTCGCGCTAAGTCGGGCACAATGGACGTACGCGGCCTCAAGCTCAACGCCGATGCACTGGGCATATGAGCAGACACCGGCAAGGATGGGAACGTGACCCATGCCGGAGCCGAGATCGATGAGCACGTCCTTTTCTGTGAGGGCGGCCTGGAAGATCAGGTCCATCATGTGACGCGCAGGAGTGGGCTGATAACGCACCATCTCCTTTTCCAAGAGCGAAACTTCAGCCTCGGGCTTCTCAAGGCGCAAAACACCGCCAACCAATTCATCGAGATAGTCGTAGGAGTCTCCGCGGACACAACGACCCGCCTCATTGACCGGGTCTTGCTGGCCAATCGCCTCAAGGAGTAGACCACAGCCGTCGCCCCGCTGAATCTGGTCGCGAACGGCCTGGTAGAGTTTGCCGTTTGCGGCCTCCAACATGGCAGACAGCGCTCTTGCCCGCTCAAAAACTTCCGAATCGCCGGAGTGGAGTCCATGGGAGGGGTACTCCTCCATCAGCAGATAGGCGTCGAGCCGGTCAAGCGCCTCAATCCGCAGTCGAACGCGATGCGGCAGCTGGAGCGTAGGATCATTCTCCAATTCGACGATCAGGCCCAGCAGCCCATCCGTGATTCGCCGTTCTGCCATTCGCCGTTCAGTCATTCGCCGAAAACTCCGTCCGTCCAGTGTGCCACACAGCATCAGCAGGCTGGCGCACGAGACGCAGGGCAGATTTGACCGGGTTGCGGCGCGGTACCAATGGCACCTGGATTCCCGCCATCGGTCATTGAAATCGCCCCATAGTTCTGTCGCGATTTTCTAAATGTTTTCTATCCATCGCCGATGCACGGGGTAAGGAGCTTTTAATCCATGCTCGCCAATCTTGCTCCCTTGTTTCTGCTTGCCTCTCCCGAACCGGAAGTGTTGAATGCCCTCGAACCGGCCCTGCTGGCATCGGGCGCGCGCGTTGATATTGTTCTTTCCGCGGACGCCGCATTCACCGCCATGATCGCGCCCCGCGCACCGACCGTAGCGCTGCTCGATGTGAATCTTCCCGGCATCCCTATGGCCGAACTGCTTCAATCGATCCGCACGCACGTCAGCAGCAGGAGACCTCCGATTGTCTTGATTTCCGACGTCGTGACCGAGCAATCGACCGGCTGGCTTGCTGAGGGTATGATCCATGACCTGATTCCACGCACCTCCGCGCCGGCCTACTGGCTCATGCGGCTTGAACAGGTGCGACGCCGTCAACGCTGCGATCGAGAGATCGACCCGCTGCGCGAAGGTGCAATGCTGAACGCACAGATGGATCACCGGACCGGCGTCTACAATCGCGCGACCATCCTTTCCATGCTCTTTCAAGAAACCGACCGCGTGCAGCGAATGAAGAGTTCGTTATGCACCCTCTTGTTCGATGTCGATGATTTTGGCCACTGGAACTCGCGCCTTGGCCCAGACGCCTGCGACGAACTGCTCTGCCAGATCGTGGGCCGCACTTCGCCGCTTTTGCGTACGTACGATTTCCTGGGCCGGCCAGGGATGGACGAGTTTCTGATCGGGCTGCCAGGATGCATCTCAGAAAATGCGGTCTTACTGGCCGAGCGGCTCCGCACAAAGGTCTTCGGCAAGCCCTTCCTTGTCGCCGGGGAGTCCATACGATTATCGGCGTGCTTCGGCATCGCAACCAGCCAGGGACGTTCGCCGATGGTCCTGCGCGAAGCGGAGCAAGCACTCCAAATTGCCAAATCAGATGGACCGGAATCTATACGGTGCTTCAGCCAAGGGGGGCAATCCATCGCAGGGCCGGTGGCTTTCCTGTCGTCGACTTCGGGGGATGAACTGCTTGCCTGGTAGGCCGGATGAGCTGGGCGCTATGGGGTGGTGGCGCTTGTGAGATTACCCTCTTCTTTTTCGATCTCGAGGAATTCCTGGAATACATCGTTGGAGAGGAGCTGCCCCTGGGCTGTAAGACGGACTGTCTTACCGTCAGACACCATCAGCCCATCTCCCACCATCCGCCGCACCACAGCCATGGCCCGCGAAACTGCTTCAAGCCCAAACTCAATCTCCAGCGCCGCCACGTCTACACCTGCATTCAGGCGGAGGCCCAGAAACCATGCCTCCTCGTGTTGCCGCGCAGGTGAGTGCCAGGCAGTTTCTGCTGCGCTGGGCCCAGCAAGAAATGCACCCAGATCATCCCTCGTCGTCGAGCGCAATACAAAGCCGGTTCCCTCGCCCCTCGCTTCCCGCAGCATGGAGGAAGCATCCAACCCCAACCCCAGGTACGGCCGGCGTTGCCAGTATCGCAGGTTGTGCTGCGAGTCAAATCCCGGCCGGCGGAAATTGGAAATCTCATACTGACTCAGCCCCGCCGCCTGAAGTTGCTCGATGGCTGTGGTGTACATCCGCGCAATCGCGTCATCGGCGGGAACCTGTTCGGCATAATAGCGCGCCCCACCGCCGAGCATCTCCCGCCCCAGCCGCGAATCTTCATCGACCTCGAGCATGTAGACACTCGCATGAGGAACGCCGCACTCCACCAGCGTTGAAAGCGACTCGTCCCATGAAGCAAAGGTCTGTCCCGCCAGGCCCGCAATCAGGTCCACATTGAGGTTTGAAATACCGGCCGCGCGAAGCCGGCTCAGATCTTCCAATACGATCGTCCGGTTGTGCAGGCGCCCGCTCACCTGCGCTTCCCTGTCGACGAACGACTGAACGCCCAGGCTTACGCGATTGACGCCGGCCGCAACCAGCGCCCGCAGAGTCTCATCCGCAATTTGGCCGGGCGCGCACTCGACGGTGATCTCCGCGTCAGCCTCAAAATGGAATTGCGCGCGCATCGCCGCGAAAAGTCGTTCGATCAACTCCGGTGCCAGCAGGCTCGGCGTCCCTCCGCCCAGGTAAACAGTATCCACCCGGCGCGGAAGCTCCACGCCCATTTCTTCTGCCCAATCGGCTGGCGCTCTTGCATCCTCAATGAGCCGCTCAACATACCGCGCATGTTCGCTGGCCGGATAGACTCCTGACGCGAAGTTGCAATATGTGCACTTTGAGCGGCAAAAGGGGATCGAGATGTACAGACCAAGCAAATCGGCGTTCCCAGCATCCATGAAACAATTGTTTCACGCAGACCGCGATCCTCGCGGCGGGAGCGCATTTCACCGAGCCTTGTTGTGCAAGAATTGAAGCAAGGAGACTCCGTTTGAAAGCCTGGCCTGTCCTGGCAATTGCCTTTATCGAAGCCAGTTTGTTCCTGGGTCATTGGCTCATTTATCGCACCATGGTTATTTTTCTGGCGGGCAGTCTCAGCCCGACGGCAACCCAGGTACTTCGAGGCTCTTTCTTCCTGCTGGCCTTCAGTTTTGTCATTGCCGCGCTGCTCGGCTTCCGTTTTTCAAACTGGGCAGTCTCGCTTTTTTATCGACTTGCCTCCATCTGGCTTGGAGTCTTCGACTTCTTTCTGCTGGCAGCCATCCTTTGCCGGCTGGTGGATTTCTCGCTCCACATGGCGGGTTTGCATCCGAACCGCCCCTTGATTGCCAGTGCCCTCTTCGCTCTTGCCGTTCTGGTCAGCGCATATGGTCTGTTGAACGCCCGCAGGGTTCGGGTCCGGCGTGTCGCCGTGCAACTCGCTAACTTGCCTGCCGCGTGGCGTGGCCGCGCGGCTCTTCTGTTCAGCGACCTTCACCTGGGCCACATCAACCGGCTCGCGTTCAGCCGACGCATTGCGGCCACGGCTGCCCGGCTCAATCCTGACATCATCCTCATTCCCGGTGATGTTTTCGATGGCACGCCCGTCGATCCCGACCGCCTGGCCGCTCCGTTCAAGCAGCTTTCCCCGCCCTTCGGCATCTACTTCACCACCGGCAACCACGATGAATTTGGCAACAAAGCGCATTACCTTGCTGCTCTTTCTGGCGCCGGTATACGCGTTCTCGCCAATGAGAAGGTAGTGGTCGACGGGCTCCAGGTTCTTGGCATTCCCTATCACGACACCACGTATCCCCTGCGCATGAAAGCGACTCTGAACGATCTGCGCCCGGACCCGGCCACCGCGAGCATTCTGCTCAGCCACGTTCCCAACCGCCTGCCCATCGTTGAGCAGGCAGGTGTCAGTCTTCAGCTCTCCGGCCACACCCACGGAGGCCAGATCTTCCCATTTACATGGATGACCCGCCGCGTCTTTGGCAAGTTCACCCATGGTTTGCACAGCTTCGGCGAGCTCCAGGTCTACACTTCTTATGGTGCTGGAACCTGGGGCCCTCCCATGCGCGTAGGAACGAGTTCCGAGGTTGTCTTGCTCCAATTCGAGTAGCGATGCTTTCATCATCCTTCAGCACCGAATCAGGGATTTGATCCGTTAGGGGAAATGCCATGCGACTGTGCGGCAAACGTTTTCTAGCCCACCTGGCCATCGCGCCGCTGTTTCTCACCGCTGCAGCGCAAACACAAGGCACACAATCAGCGTCAAGCGCTCCGAACCTGGATTTCCCCACCGTGCTCTACGGCGCCGCGTACTACAACGAGTACATGCCGCAGGATATGCCCGGCGGCCAGGCTGCGCGCCTCGACAAGGATGTTGAGTTGATGAAGGCCGCGGGCTTGAACGTGGTCCGCATGGGCGAATCCACCTGGAGCCTCTGGGAACCTGAAGATGGCCAATTTGATTACGCCTGGATGGATCGCGTTGTCGACGCCATGGGCAAGGCAGGCATCAAGGTCATCCTCGGCACGCCCACCTACTCCATCCCCGCATGGATGGCCCATCAACATCCTGAGATCTTTGCCCAGCGCATTCCGCCCGGCATGTTCGGCGGCCAGCCCGTCGCCAGCACCTACGGTATCCGACAGAACATGGACACCGATTCTCCCGCTTACCGCTTTTACGCAGAGCGCCTGATTCGGCACATTGTTGCCCATTACAAAGACAACCCTACCGTGATCGGCTGGCAGCTCGACAACGAAACCGGCAGCTACGACGCGGCCAATCCCGACGTGTTTATTGGATTCCAGCACTATCTTGAAAAGAAATTCGTCACCCCTGAAGCACTGAGCAAAGCCTGGTTCCTGAACTACTGGGGCGAGAATCTGCATACCTGGGAGGACCTGCCCACACGCGACGGAACCATCTCCACCGGCTACAGGCTTGAGTGGACTCGCTGGAGCCAGATGCGCGTCACTGACTTTCTCCACTGGCAGGCAGACCTGGTTCGCGCATGCGCTTCGCCCAGCCAGTTTGTCACCACCGACTACGGCGGCATGATGAAGCGGGACGTGAATGAAGAAGCGGTGGCGCAGTCGCTCGACATTGTGGCCAACAATATTTATCACGCCACGCAGGATCATTACGACGGTTCCTTCCAAGCTTTGCAGAGCGACTTTGCCCGATCGTTGAAGCACACCAACTTCCTGGTGACGGAGACCAACGCACAGACCATCGGCTGGACTTCCGGAAGCCAGTTTCCGCCCTACGATGGGCAACTTCGCGAAGATGTTTATACCTACCTGGCCAATGGCGCCAACATGGTGGAGTATTGGCACTGGGCCTCGATTGCCGGCAACCAGGAAACGTACTGGAAGGGCATTCTATCCCACGATCTGGAGCCGAATCGCGCCTATGCCGAAGTGAGCCGCACGGCTCACGAGTTGCAAAAAATTGGCCCCCATCTGGTTGGCCTCAAAGTGCACAGAAATATCGCAATATTGTGGAGCCGTGACTCAGCCAACGCCATCAGTTTCATGCCCTACGGAGGAGGCGTGCCGGCGCGCAGCTGGACCGGCGAGCGCGATGGCTACGTCTCGGTCGTGCAGCAGATTCACAAATCCCTGTATGACTTGAACCTGGGCGCTGACTTTGTCTTCCCCGAGACTGAAGATTTTTCAAAATACAAGCTTCTCATCGTTCCCGTCCTCTACATCTCCGACGACGCGTTGCTGCATCGGATCTCAGATTATGTGGAGAATGGCGGCCACGTGATCATGACCTTCAAGAGCGGATTCGCCAACGAAAACTCGGCCGTGCGCTGGGAGCGCGCTCCCGGCCCGTTGCGCGAGGCTGCTGGAGTCAGTTACCAGGAATTCTCCAATCTCGAAGAACCGTTGGCTCTGAAGGGCGACCCATACCACGTGGGCGACGAGAATAAAGTGAGCTACTGGGCGGAGTTCCTGATGCCCGAACACGCCAAGGCGCTTGCCTGGTATGATCACCCGTTTTTTGGAAAGTGGCCGGCCATCACTGAAAATGAATTCGGAACGGGCACGCTGGTTTATGAAGGAACTTATCTCTCTGACAAGATGCAAACCGCAGTTTTGCGAAGCGCCATTGAGAAAATCGGCTTGTCAGGCCCTGACCAGCAACTCCCCCCAGGAATTCATGTGCAGCATGGCGTCAGCAGGCTCGGCAAGCACCTTCATTACTACTTCAATTATTCGGGCGCTGTGGTGAGCGCAACCTACACCTACGGAGCGGGGACCAATCTGCTCGACGGAAAGCCGGTGGCTAACTCTGCTGTGCTGACCGTGCGGCCTTGGGACCTGGAAATTGTTGAGGAGAATTAGGGCAGCACTATTTGCAAGTGGATTCGTTTGAATTTGACTTGAAGGGGCACGGCTTCAGCCGTGCCACAAAAGCCGCATAGCCAGTCCGGGCTTTAGCCGCTGACGGGCGTCCTCTCAAGCTCCGGAACCGGCGATGTATTGAATTTCTTGACAATGCTGCGACTGCCCGCATCAAATCAAGCGACAGCGGTTCCCCGCCGCGACTCAAATTCCCCGGAGGAAAGCTTGCATGATGAGAATGAGAGGTCTTCTTATGGCCGCCCTGGTTCTGGGTTGCGCCGGCTGCGCCCCGCCACCGCCGCCGGATACGACCGCGCAGGATCAAGCCGCCATCCAGGCATTGGAAGGTAAGTTCACAGCCGCCTTCAACGCCAAGGACGTGAACTCGATCATGGCCTTGTACACGCCGGGCGACAACCTCATCGTTTTCGATGCGGCTCCGCCGAGGCAATACAACGGCTGGGCGGCTTACCAAAAGGACTGGCAGGATTTCTTTGCATCCTTCCCCGGTCCAACCGACTTCACCTTGACCGACCTCAGCGTGACTGTCGGCGGCAATGTTGCTTACAGCCACAGCATTCAGCATGGCATTTTGACACAGAGAGATGGGAAGAAGTTCGAAATCACCGTTCGCGTGACCGATGGCTACCAGAAGGTCAACGGCGTGTGGCTCATCGCCCATGAGCATGTGTCTGTACCGGTGGACTTGAACAACATGAGGCCGGTTCTCAACTCCCAGTAGGTCGCATCGCGCCTTCCCGGATGAACAATATAATCATCCGGGGGATGCCATGGATCGCCGATCGTTCCTGAGCAACGCAAGCGTTCTGGGAGCAGCGACAGCGCTCGACAAGAAATTGCTTTGGGCGTCTTTACCGGCGCATGCCCAGCCCATTCTGAATGGCGATGCCCGGCATGTGCGCTTCAGCGACTGCGAAATCTCGGTTCCTGACGCAGACTGGCGGATGTGGCCTGACCAAAAGGCAGCCTGGAAAGACGACACCATCTACCTGCCCGACGACGTGCACCTTGAAAAACTTCCTGTGAATCCACCAACGGGAGGTTGGAGTGCTCTATCCGGTGCGCTGGGAGTCCCTGTCACCCTTCCCGCCACCGTAGAGCAATTCTTCTGGGGCATCGACGGCTTCAGGCCTTACAAGGATGAGTACAAGTTCGAGACCAGCGATCCGGAAGTCAAGAACGGCGCATATTACGGCGTCTCCTGGTGGTGGCAGGAGATTCAGATTCCCGCATCGTTTGCTGGGAAGCGCATCTTCCTGCACATCCGCGGCGCGAGGCAGCGCGCTGAAGTCTATCTGAATCGACAGCTCGTGGGTTACTCCATCATGGAGGAACTCCCATTTGAATGCGATCTGACCAAAACTGCCCATCCGGGGCAGGCGACTCAGCTAGCAATTCGCATCACCAATCCCGGTGGCCGGCTCGACTGGGTCGACGGCAATCGCATGAACTGGGGCGGGATGGAATTCCAAAAGAGCCATGGCTTTGGCGGTCTCGATCGCGGCATGGTTCTCAGCGCGCACTCCGACGTGCGATTTGCCGACGTATGGGCGCTGAACACCCCGGTTCCGAAGCAGATTACCGCGCATGCGTCCGTTGAAAACAATTCCCGGCAAGATGTTCGCGGAACGGTGCGGTTCTCGGTTGTCGCTGCCGGCGGGCATGTGCTTGCCAATGTCGACGTGCCTGCGACCATTTCGGCAGGAACAACGGGCGAGTTTCAAAGCCCGCTCAGAGCGGAGGCCGCTGCGATCTGGGATCTGGAAACGCCGCGCGTCTATCGCTTGCGCGCTGAGTTTATCGGACACGACAAGATTGCCACCGAAGCGCGCGAAGTTGACTTCGGGTTCCGGTGGATTGCCGTGGATGGTCTGGGCAAGGATGCGTTGATCCGCCTCAATGGCCGGCGCATCCGCATCTACACGGCGATTTCATGGGGCTTCTGGGCGCTGAACGGACTATTTCCCACGCCAGAGTTCGCGGAAAAAGAGGTGCGCGTCGCCAGGCAGCTGAATCTGAATTGCCTCAACTTCCATCGCAACCTCGCCAAAGAGGATGTTCTCTACGTGCAGGACCGGCTTGGCCTGCTGCGCTGCATGGAGCCCGGGGGAGGCAGCCAGGCGTTGATGCCCGTGATAAATGGTAACGACAGTTCAAGGCGCTACATGGAAGCGAAGATCCGCGGCATGATTCGCGTCCACCGCAGTCATCCATCGGTGGTGCACTACATCATCCAAAATGAGACGACCCTCGATCCACAGAGCCCCGACGTTGCGCGCCTATTTGCCATGATGAAGGCTGAAGACCCCAGCAGAACGATTGTTGGGAACGATGGTTTTACCATGCGTTCACCACAGGCATGGGCGGAGCCGTATAGCGCCGAGACTCACAAGTCGGGACCTAAAGCCACCGTCGACGGCGGTGCGGGCGGCTGGTGGGTCGATCACACGGGGCACTTCTCAGACGTGTGGCAGGACACCTATTACAACTCGCCGGCCGACTTCTACTACCGAAGTTCAATCGAAGGCGAGATCGTGGAATGGGGCGAGATGAAGGGCGCCGCATCACTGGATAATCACACCAGCGTCCTAGCCCAGATTGCCAGGCATGGCGGCCGCAGCTACGACAAGCTCGATCATCAGGAAATTCTCGCTGCGTATGAAAAGTTCCTCGACCGTTGGGGATTTCGAATCGCCTTCCCAACCGCCGAGAAGCTATTTCTCTCCATCGGCCGCCGC
>Ga0181535_10005780_pt1 | contig 13089 bp, 10 predicted proteins | sample PEATcosm2014_Bin_44_FD_119774 | JGI IMG/M metagenome (GOLD analysis project Ga0181535, IMG submission 119774) | Peatland microbial communities from MTU Mesocosm Facility, Houghton, MI, USA - PEATcosm2014_Bin17_30_metaG | ecosystem: Environmental > Terrestrial > Soil > Wetlands > Peat | place...
CGTTCTTCAATGTCCGCCGCCATATATCAAACCTCCCTGTCCGTTCGGCTATCTACCACCCACCGCCGCGGGTCGTAGTGTTTCAGGTAGAACTCACGTTTCATAGTCCCGAAGATCATCGATTTGGTGATGTCCAATTTCTCAGGTCGAATCGCGAAGTACACGTGCACCATCACCAGCGCGATCAGTCCGATACCGGCCAGCCCGTGAAGCACATACATCAGGCCCCATGTCATATCGGTGAACAGATACGGATTCCGAGGGAAGAAGATGGTGTGGATCCGGGACATCATAAACACGCCGGTGCCGATTGCCGATAAGCCAGTCGCGATAATCGCACCGTGATACAGCTTGTTCTCTAACGGATACTTGGCGAACCGCCGCGGTGGCGGCGCCGGCCGGCCCATAAATCGCTGCACTCTTCTCCACGCGTCCACCAGGTCGGCTCTGTCCGGCCAGATCGCCCAGAAGTCCATCCAGAATGAGGCATGAATCACGTGAAAGACAATCGACACAGTCAACACGCTGCCGGCGATCCAGTGATAAGTCACCCAGTTGAACTGCACGCCGACTTTCGGCAGGAATGCCGTGAAGAGTAGGGTAAACATCGAGGCAGCCATAATCCAGTGAAACAACCGCGCCGCCAGTGAATGTCTGCGAACACGCGGGGGCAGTTCGACCGCGAGCGCCGATGACTCCGTGCCCGCAAATTCCTCCGCGCGGGCGAAGTACCGCACATAAATTGCGTGCACGATGAGGAATAACAAGGCTGAAATCGCAGCCACCCAAATCAGAAACCAGGCCGCGTGGATGGGAACGTTCTGCCCCCAGGGACTCGTGGCCCATTCTGTAATCCGCTTCAGGATGCCCATTTTGCTTCCTCCACTCCCCCAATCGCCCGCTTCACAAGGTTTCTCATCAAGGGGATCTTATAGGCGTTGAACTGCAGCGGGACCGCTCCTTGTACGGCTAGCTTCCCGGCCATTTCTCCCGTTGCCGCCGTCGCAGCCTTTCCGCGGACGGCGTCTTCCACCGCCTTCAATCGCAGAGGACGCGCGGCGGCTCCGTTCACGGCAAGCCGGACCGCCTCGATGGTGTCCCCAGAAACCCGCATCGCCGAAGCCACGTTCATCAAAGGAAAGTCCCATACGTTGCGGTCGCGCACTTTCTCGAAATAGAATCGCGCGCCCGCCCAGGTGGAAGGGATGCGAATGGTGGTCAGGAGGTCGCCGGGCTTGAGTATGTGCAGGCGCGTGATGTCGATGTCGGGCCCAATGAAGTAGTCCTCGGCGTCGACGGCCCGTTCTCCCTTGGGCGTGCGAAGGACAAATTTCGCATCCAGGGCAATCAGCGCGGGAGCCGAATCGGAGGGGTTCACGGCTACGCATCGCTCCGCGTGCAGAATGGCATGCTCGCGGTTCCGGCCGGTAGGCGTGTCGGCGTAGCAAATATTGCCGCCGGCACGGTAGCACGGCCAGCCGGCGCGGTAATACCAGCAGCGCGTGTCCTGCGACACGTTGCCGCCGATGGTGCCCTGATTCCGGATCTGCGGCGAGGCGATTAATTCGGCGGCCTCCGCCAGCACAGAATACTGTTCTCTGATGACGGGGTGGTTTACGATCTCGGTAAGCGTGGTCAGCGCCCCGATCTCGATGCCGCCGTCTGTCGCGCGAATGCCTCTCATTTCCTCGATCCCGCTGAGGTCGACCAGCACCTTCGGGCGCTTGATGCGGTCCTTGAGCCAGTCGAAGCTGTCGAGCCCGCCAGCCATGATCCAGGCATCGGCGCCGTGCTGTTGGAGAAGATGCTGTGCGTCAGCGGCGGTAGTAGGCTGAAGCAAGTCGAACGCGGGCATGACGTCTCGTATTACCGACATAAGTCCTCTCGCATTAGATATGTGCCATCAGCGGATGTTGCACCGGGCGCCCAGCTTCCAACGAAGTCAGGATGGTGTCGGCGTTCACCGGCGCGCGTCGAAAGATCTCGTCGCCCAGGGCGTCCGAGAGCGCGTTTAGGACAGAAGCGCACCCGCCTCCCACAGGCGGTTCGCCGATGCCTCGGGCGCCCACCGGCGTCTCGGGGTCGGGGATATCCAAGGCTTCCCATTGCAGGTTCACCGGTACATCGAGAATCGTGGGCGGCTTATTATGGTGGAACCGTTTGGCGACCATCACTCCGTAATGCGGGTCGAAGACCCACTTCTGCCCGATGGCGTGGGCGATGCCGAGGATCGAGCGCCCCAGCACCTGCCCGCCGAGCGCGCGTGGATGAATCACCGTGCCCACGTCGGCGTACGCCAGGAAGTCCACGAGGTAATACTTGCCGGTTTCGACATCCACTTCGATTTCGGCGAAGCTTGCGACGTAGGAATGCGTCATGCCGTCGCGCGGGTATTTGTCCTTCGCGGCAGCGACCAATCCTTGCCCGGCCAGCGACGCTACCGACACCTTGGTCACCTTGTTGACGTCGTCTGGCGCCTCATGGCCATCGTATTTCCCGCCCAATTCGATAGCGCGCTGGGCGGCCTGCGCCAGTGTCATGCCGGCCGAACCCGCGCGGAAGACTCGCTCGTTCGCCACCGTGTAATCCCCTGGGCTGCCTCCCAGGCTCTTGGCAGCGATCTCCTGCAGTTTCTGCCTGGCATCCATCGCCGTAGCGTGAGCGGCTCGCGTCATAGCGTGGGTGGTCTGGCTGCCGCCGGACACGCAGGTGAATGGAAGATGTTTCGACGTGTCGCCCCACACCACGTCGCATTTCTCCCACGGGACGCCGAGTACTTCCGCGGCTGCACGGTGGACGTCGATCACCGATTCCGTTCCCAGGTTTCCAATTCCGGACTGGAATCGCACTCGTCCTTCGGGTGTGATCACAAGGAGTCCGTCAAAGCCGACCGTACCGCCGACGTAGCAGCTCAGCGACACACCGACGCCGCGTACCTTGGAACCAATTCGTTTGGGATTCCGTGCTACCCTTTCCGTCCAATTGAATTTCTCGGCGCCGCGTTGCAGCGCGTCCTTGAGAAATGCGCTGGTAGCATGCTGAAGCTGCCCCTGTACGGGCGGCCCGTATTGCGCTTTCCCTTCGGGACAGTTGATGGAACGGATCGCTACCTGGTCCAAGCCCAGCTTACGCGCGGCCTTCGCGATGATTGGCTCGATAATCGCAATTCCCTGCAGTCCGCCAGGCGAACTCTGCGCGCTGCGTGGGGGCGTGTTGGTTAGCACGGTCACGCCGCGCCAGCGCATGGCCTGCGGCTGATACAGAAGCGAGACCATATGTCCCGACGTCGGAGAGTCGCCCTGCGCGTCGTAAGGACCGTTGTCCGAGATCACGAACATGTCAAGCGCGAGGATCCGTCCTTCCTTGGAAAATCCGACCTTCATGCGCCCCTGAAAGCCTGGCCGCGCGCGTCCGATGAAAGTCTCCTCCTCGCGGCTGATCCGCATCATCACGGGGGCATTGGCCTTCTTGGACAGCAGCGCGGGAATGATCATGGTGACGCCGCCGGTGATCTTGCTGCCGAATCCGCCGCCGGTGTATTCGCTAATGAAGACGACCTTCTCCGCATCGATATTCAGCCAGCGGGCGATCGCGGGCCGGGTTTGCGCGGTGCTCTGGGTCCCGCTGTGAATGTAGACTTTGCCATTTTGCCAATAAGCCATGGCACTGCGTGTTTCAAGGGTCTGATGGCTTACGTCTGGCGTGACAAACGTTTCGTCCAGCACCAGGGCGGCGCTCTTGAAGCCTGCGTCGAGGTCGCCATACGACCAGTCGTCAGGCGTCTTGCCCATCGGCAGACGGCCGGATTCCATTTCGGCGAAATCGGCCTCGGTCCACTTCAGTTCCTTCACTGCGGGCCCAGTAGCTCCTAGGGGTGTCGTCCAGAAGTTGCCGTCCGTTCTAGGGTTCGGGCCGCCGGGGCGCAGCGTATCGAGGGGATCGACCACGAACGGGAGCGGCTCAAAGTCGATTCGGATGTTTTCGATGGCTTCGGCTGCGGTCAATTCATCGACCGCTGCCACGGCGAGAACCGGTTCGCCTTGATACACCGGCTCCATGGTGAGCCCGCGCTCGCCCCACTTGCTCGCCTTGATTATCGTGCCGTTGTCGGTGAGTGTGTCGGCTGGCGCTGGAAGATCGTCCGCCGTAAGGATCGCCCGCACCCCAGGCATCGCCATCGCTTCACGGGCATCGATGTGCCTGACCCGGCCATGCGGCAAAGGACTGAGCAATAGCTTGCAGAACAGCATGCCTTCGGCGCGAAAATCTTCCGCGTATTTTGATTTGCCTGTGACCTTGGCTAAGAGATCGGCCGTCACGTAGTTCTTGCCGATCAGCTTGTATTGAGGCCTGTATACACGCTCGTTAGCAGGTTTAGGCATGGTTCCCGCTCCTCATATTTTCCGCGCCGCGCATCATCGCGGTGAGGATCTTGTCGTAGTCCTGACATCGGCACAGGTTCCCGGAAATACCGTGCGCCAACTCCAACCTGCTGGGGTTCGGATTGGTTTTGAGGAACCCCACTGTGGCCATGATGAATCCGGACATACAAAACGCGCACTGGAATCCCTGTTCATCGATTACGCCCTGCTGAACGGGATGCAGGGTCCCGTCCTGATTCGCGAGCCCTTCGATCGTGACGACGTTCCGGCCTCGCACCGTGTGCGTGAGCACCGAGCAGGAGTAATGCGGCACGTCATCGATCAGCACCGTACAGGCGCCGCATTCGGCGCGGTCGCAGCCCAGCTTGGTCCCGGTAAGACCTAGCTTGTAGCGAAGCGTCCACGCCAACGTCTCTTGCTTCATAACATCGGCGCGGCGAACTTGCCCGTTGACGTTCAGGCTGATGAGCCGCTCGCCGGCACCGCCGATGCCGTGGACGGTGGAGCCACGGAACAGGTAACTGGATGCGCAGACAGCGGCTCCGCCACCGATCACTCCCTGGATGAATCTGCGCCTGGAAACCGCTTTTGAAGTGCTCCCGAGAATCTTCAGACTTGAATCGTCAGACATGTGAAGAATGCTCCAGTTAAGCAGTTGGACCCTAATGATTTAATGATTTTTGTTCGCCGGACTGATCTGCCAGTATTCATCCGGCAGATTGACCACGATAGGTTGGGGAGTGCTCCTGACTACCACCCAGGTAAATTCGGCTTCCTCCGAGAGATTGATTTCCTGGTGCGGGAGATACGCCGGGACATATACGAAATCTCCCGGTTCAGCGGTCGCCGAGAACTCCCCGCGACGCCCCCAGCGAATCAGAGCTGTGCCCGCCAACACGTAGACGACCGTGTCCTGCTTCCCGTGATGATGAATTGCGGTCTCGCCGCCGCCTGCGACGGTGAACAAGCCGCCCCACATCGACGACGGGGTCCCATGCTCGCGGGTGATGGCGGCAACCCTGTGGGAGCCGGGCGTTTGCGCGGTGTCCTGGCTGAATGTTTCGGGTCGGACCACGCCGATCCCATGTCCGTCTTGAAAGATACTTTGCATAGCTCACCAAAGGTTTTGCAACTGGAGCGCCAGGAATAAGGTGCTTTGCCTTCTGCCGGTTCGGACAGCGTCTGTCCATAGGAAGTCCGTTCCTGTCGCCGGGCCGACTCCGGGCCTGAAATCACGCTCGCTATAGGGGCGTGACTACCGTCTCCTGCTTCGGAATGTTCTCGAGCATCGATGTGGTCACGCCGAGATGCTGATTCATCAACAGGTGCGGGGTATGCGCCATCCACTCAGCGAGCGAGATGTCCTGATACTCGCTGCTCTTGAACATCTCGATAAACACCAGGTCGGAGTCGCCGGTGTTCTCGATGTAATGCGGATTGGAGATCGGCACGTAGCCGACGTCGCCCTCCTCGAAATCCATGGTACGAGCCGTCGAACCCCCGACAAACACGGTCATTCGTCCCTTGCCCGTCATGTAGTATTGCCATTCATCGGCGTTCGGATGCCAGTGCAATTCACGCAGGCCGCCCGGTTTCAGGGTGACGATGGCCGCGGTAATCGGGGTCACTGGAAAAGTCTTGGAATCGATGATCTTCACTTCTCCGCCGCGCGTCACCTTTGTCGGCGTCATGGCGCTCGCCTTGAAGTCGAAACGCTTGGGTACCATCCCGGTCCCCTTCGCCGCCTCGGCCTGCTCCGCCCGCAACTCGCCCGGAAGAGCTGCCTGAAAGATAAACAGCTCTTTCTTGGGAACCGCGTCGAAGGTCGATTCGGATACGCTGAAGTTCTTCGCAAGGACTTCCGCGGGAGTGTGCGTGAGCCAATCGGTAATCAGGAATGTGTGGAACTCGTCGAAGGCTCCGTCGTCAAATACCAACAGAAAGCGGCAGCCATCCGGACCCAGGCCCTGAATGGAATGCGGTACTCCGGGCGGGAAGAGCCACAAGTCTCCTTCGCCCACGTCGCTGACAAAGCTTTTGCCATTCTGATCCACGGCAGTGATGCGCGCGTTGCCATTGAGCATGATGGCCCACTCGGCTTCCACGTGCCAATGAAGTTCGCGGACTCCGCCGGCCGTGAGCCGCATTTCCACGCCCGCCATCGCGGTGGAAACTGGCAATTCGCGCACCGAAACCTGGCGTGTCCACCCGCCGCTCATCACGCGCTTGCGGGCCAGGGAGAAGGAATACTTGAAGGGTTTTACAGTGCCGCTATCGGTGGACGGAGACCATTCGGAATCCGGATTCTCCGCGGCCAGCGGGCGGTTCTGCGGTCCGGGATTGCTCTCGTTGGGCGCATTGTGTGTAACGGGCTTCTGCGGTTGCGGGGCAGCGTCGGCCTCCTTTGATGCGGCTGCCCAAGTGGCCGCCGCCAGAGCCGCGGAGCCCAATCCAAATACGCTTCGCCTGCTTACTTTCGAATCTGCGCTGTCGATGTCAGCCATAATCGCTCCTCTTGTGGTCTGGTGAATTCAGAAAATGTAAGTCACGTAAGAAAATGGGTAGTTGTAGTCCTTGCCGGGGGTAGCTTGATTCAGGTACTGGCCGGTAAATAGATGGCAAAACCCGAAACCATAGCTGATGTGCTGGTTTTGCTTATATTCCGCGATCAGATCGAGCTCCGCGCCGAGATGGCTGCTGGTAGCTCCGGGGTGCGCGGCTACGGAGAGAGCGCCGCTCGAGGCATACACCGCATCGTTTTTCGTCGCCAACCAGAAGTCGTCGAACATCTCCGTAAACGTCCACTTTTTGCCGACCTTTTCGTCAACGCCGGCGCGGATGTCCTGGATGTTCCTCCAGCCGAATTGATCGGCGAAATCCATCTTGTCGTGAGCGGAGGGATATATCTGGTCGTGAGTGCCCCAGGTATTTCCATTCGGATTGTTCGTGCCCGAGGCGTAATTGTATTCCGCGAAAAGCCTGGGCTGAGTAGGTGCGTTGACTAGGGTATATCCCGCGTTCCAATGTCCGGCCCAGGCGTCAATCGAATAATGCCCCAACGACCCCGTCTGTTTGTTCATTTCGACGTCGTAATCGAAGTGGCCGGGGAGCGTGCCGGCAAGGCGAGCACCTGCGGTGACTTCGTTCATGTGGCCCTTGCCCACGGTATCGGGCAGGGAAACGTTGCCCGGAGCAACCCGCCACAGCAGATAGGGTTCCAGTGTGGCGTGTGGAACCAGGCGGGAGAAGCCGCTGTAGATTCCGTAAAGATTGTTGCCTTCAATATGGTGATCGAGTTGGCCGTCAACGGCGTTAATCACCGACGCCGCGAAAATGCTGACTTTGACGGTTGGGTGGTGAAGATCCAGCCTCACCGTGTCGAACGTACGTCCCATGTTGAGCCAATCGGAAGGTCCGATGACTCGCTCGTCGCCGAAACTGAACATCTGGCGTCCTGCGATTAAATCGACCCAGCCCTCTGTCGAGCTGCCCAACTTCAGATACGCCTCTCGAGCGTCCCAGATGTTCTGATAAGGAGATCCAGTGGCGACGTGGTGATTGAAAAAGACTCGCGAATCTTGCGTGACTCCTACGATCTCCAGCCACTTGGTGGGTTGAATATAAATCCCGATGCGAAGTTGCGTCAAATCATATGCGTCGTTGACGGGGGCATAGCCGAGTCCATCCTGGCTCTCCACCCGATCGCGAAACTGTCCGCCGAACTGGATCCAGTGGGGTAGATACTCATCTAGCTTGGTTATGGGGTATATCCACCCACCGCTGCCAGGTCCCGAGACGCGCAGGTCGGTAGCTGCGTGAGAGGCGCCGGGAGTATCCGGTACGAATGGGCCGGCCGTCGGGTCGGCGGCCTGTTGAGCGATGGCGTTGCCGACGAGTACGGCGGTTAGGAGGACAATCCCTTGGACAGCCTTTAGTGCTTGTCGCGAATGTTCGCCGAGGTTAGACGCTTTAGAGGTGCTCATGTCGACCTTAAGCAATGCAATGGAGATGCCACGGCGCATCTCACAGTTGCGCTTTAGGTTTGCAGACACGTGCCGGGCCAGCCGAGTCCGTATTGCGACCCTTGTGACTTTCCGTCGCCAGAGCACTGTGTAAGTGAAATTCATGATGGGATCGAGTTGGCTGGCGCTGCCCCCCGGGGGAATGGGCAGCGCCAGCGCGTGGTTTTCTCAGCCCTTGGTAATGACTACGTCCGCCCAACAATCTCCGCGAGAAACCATGTTCTTCGTTCGGTCTGATCGATCCATACCTCGATCATGCTGGTGGTGGCGACATCTTTGTGACGCCCGCAAGTCTCGTGCGTTACGCGCAGGAATCCGGTCAGACGGCGGCTGTCTGCCAGCAACTCGCCGAGCATATCGTCCGGGCTGACTACCTCCTGATTGTTGTCCGAGAGTCGCTGATGTGCAGCAATCTCGCTGATGGAGTGTAAAGTAGTTCCGCCGATCTTCCGCGCCCGCTCGGCGATTTCGTCAGTCATGGCGAAGAGTTGGTCGCCCTGCTCATCCAGGAGCAGATGATAATCGCGGAAGTGGCGTCCGCTCATGTGCCAGTGGAAGTTCTTGGTTTTCAGGTACAGCGCGAAGACATCCGCCAGCAATTCCCGGAGTGCGCTCGATATCTCTGCAACTCCCTCGCGGCTGAGTTCGATTCCGTGCTCGGCCCGATCTTCAAATGCGACAGCGTTGTGGTTGTTCATGATTGATTGATCCTTTCTGTTCAATCCAAGAGTCAATAGCAAGCCGACAGCCAGCTCAGAAGCGAAACGTAAAACCAATGTCCGCTTCAATCGGAGAGGCGTTGTAGGCCACGGTTTTGAAAAACGTTCCTGGCCTGAAGCCGGCAAAGTTGAACGCGATAGTCGTGTGGGTCCGGGGAGCCCAGCGAATCTCGAGATCTCCCTGATTGCCAAGATAGCGGGCCTGACTGGCGCTGCCGGGATCGATCGGGGCCCCACTCCCAAATGAATATACTCCGTCAAGCGTCGATTCCCGCCAATACCAGTTCCAGGCAAGAGCGGCTGTAACGTTCGTCTTTATTTGAAATTGCACCGCCGGGTGCAAATCGATCAGATTCTGGGGCCCCAGGAAAGGCGCCGCTTTGGGGGAGAAGTATGCGCCACGGGGGAAAAGAGAGTTAAAGGTTCCGAGAGTCTGATTCGCTGGATTCCGGTCGCCGCTGTATACGTCCGCCCGTAACAGCGGCCGGGGATGAAAGCGCAGGCGGTCCAATGTAAATCCAGCTTCGGTTGACACGCTCCAGGCGAGGATCGAGGCGCTCCCGAAGGCTCCCCATTGATAGTTGGCTTCCCAGTTGTAATCCAACCCCTTCCCGATTGGACGAAAGACCCTGGTTCCGACGGTGTGGCGAAGCTCCTGAGCCGTGCCACGGCCGTAGGTCACTGACTTCGTGTCGAGCCCGATGTAATAGAAATCGGCCTGCCCGCGGCTCACGATGGGAGCCGGAACAGTCAGATAGCTTCCCCAGACGCTTTGCGCATGATTCGGTACATCGCCGAACCAACCGAGATCATTCTCGACCGGTTTCATGGCGAACAGATCCAACCTCACGTGCGCAGTTTCGGCGATCGCGCGCACTCCGTCGAAACTCAGCTTCACGTTGGGACCTTCGTTGTTATCGAATAAGCGGCCCGAACCGAGGACTATCTCCTGGCGTCCCGCCCGTAGACTGATACCGTGCGGACGGCTGACGTGAGGGCCGATTTCGATAAACGCCTGGTGAACATCGCCGCGGTCTTCGTCGATTTGGGGCCGCGGGCCACCGTTCCTCCCGTTTTCGAAGTCGAACTCGAATTCCGAAAACAGGCGGAAGTGACTGCCCACATGGAAGTCGAAGTGGGGCATCACCCGGTTCAGGACATATCCGTGGTGGTCTTGCGGGCCGGCGCCAAACATCCAGTTGTTGAAATACTCATATTCGATGCGGTATTCGAATCCCAGCGAGAGGTACAAATTCGGGTTTTCGCTAAACGGAATATACTTCGCCGGGTCGAAGAAATCCGTGCGTTCCGCAGAGTTCGCGAGAAGACTCCAATTCTGCTCTGCGGGAAGTGGATTCAGCGCCGGACGCGCGGAGTCCGGCGCCGGGCCAGGTGCCTGAGGATCTGGTGTCTGCGCACTTGCAGGCACCTGCGAAAGCGCGATGAGCAGAACGAATACGACGAGATACAAACGGCTAGTACCCCTACCGCGAAGTGCGCGAAAGCAGTGCTGGTTCGAACGCATAGAACATGTCGTTGCTGACCGACTGATGCACAGTCGGGGAGTTCAGATGTTCGTAGCCTGATCCCCAGAAGACCATGCCATTTGCAATCGCCGGACCGCTAGCCACCGAACCGCCCGACGCGAAGGACCACAAGATCTTACCCGTGGCGGCGTCGAGCGCGCGCATGTAGCCCTTTGGATCCATGGCGCCGGCATAGACCAAGCCATTGGCCACGGAGACCGGACCGAACGCCCAGCTTCCCGTCGGCTCGGCAGTCTGCCATAGGATCTTCCCCGTCGCCGGATCAAGCGCGCTCCACATGCCGCCGGTGGCGATAATTCCGGAAGGTCGCATCGTCCAATCCTGGAAGGCGCTGTTGGTAATGGCGACATAGAGACGCTTCCCGTCGGTAGCCGAGCCCCATTCTGTTCCACCGGACTGCCCGCCCGGACCAACCTGCGTGCCCCACACCACTTTGCCGGAGTCGCGATCTATCCCCCAGAACATTCCGCTCTTCTGCCCGGCGGCAAGGAGATCGCGGGCCTTGCCGTTAACCGTTGCGGTATACAGCATGGCACCTTGCCCGAAGTCGAGATCGCCGCCGCGCGGTTCCGGGCAGGCGCCAAGCCCGGGTTCGTTGACGAAGCAGTTGCCGTTCCAGGTATCGAACGGCGTGACGCGGGTCGCCCACTTGATGGCTCCCGTTTTCAGATCTAGCGCCACGAATGAATCAATGTGATCATCGATAGGCAGGCAGTCGCGTTTACCGCTCTCCTGGCACTCAGCGACGTCCTTGGGTGTGGTGTAGTTGTTGCCCGTGGTGATATAGACCGCGCCGCGTTTGGGATCGATGGCCGGCGTGCTGCTCCAGATGGCGCCGCCCGTGTATCCATTCGGCACCATCGGTGTCTGCCAGATCACCTTGCCGGTCTTTAGATCGACGGCGACCATGCTTGCCACGAACGAGCAACACTCGTACTTTGTGTCCATCGCCCAATGTTCTTCATTCGACGAGGTGCCGATGTAGATAGCGCCGTCATAAATGACCGGCGACTGCGTCAGAATCGTCGCCGGATGCTTGTCCAACATCACCTTCCAAAGGAGATCGCCAGTTTCGGAATTCAGGCCCACCAGATAGGAGCTGTCGTGCCTGGCGCCGAAGCTCTGCGGCTGCTGCGCGACGGCCAGGACGCCATCCGCCAAAACTGGTGTGGTACGCGATACTGAATCGCTCCAACCGGTGTATTCCGACACCTTACGCGACCAGGCGACTTGGCCGGTACGCGCGTTAAGCTTATGTAGGCCGCCGCCCCAGTCGGGGAAATAGACATAGCCGCTGCTGACCAGCGGGGTCGCCGAGACACTGCCCAGCGTCTTGAAGGTCCAGGCCGGTTTGAGGGTGGCCACATTGCCCACGTCGATCGAAGTCTCGTGGGGATGATTGCGATCGTTGGTCAAATCATTGCCGCTCATCTGCCAATCGACCTCGCCGCCGGCATGCGGCGCCAGCGCTGAGGCGAGCACACAAGCGATAATCCACAATCGGGCGCCCGAAGCGCGCATACTGGTCAAGTTCATGAGTAAACCTCCCTAACGAAGCCGTCGTGATAACCGGAATTTGCTAAGAGTGGCGCTCTTCGCCAGAGCGATCGAATGAGTGCGTAGGACTGTCATTTTCCCTGTTGCCGAGGGCTGGAACAGGCCGCTCCTATGGTCGATTGAGAGCAAGGCCGAATCGGCAGGATCGATTGTCGGTTTTGGCCGTTGAAATTAGCTGGTGTACTCATGGTTAGACTCTTTTCCTTTAGCTGGGCGTCTAATGGGCGATGTGCCCGAACTGACCACTGTTGAAGTCCCCTATGGCTTTGGCGATTTCTTCCTGCGTGTTCATCACGAACGGCCCGCGGCCCACGATGGGTTCATGGATGGGTTGACCGCTGAGCAGCAGCATGACGGCGTCATCGATGGCTTCGATGGAAAGGCCGCTACCGCTTGAATCCAACACGATGAGTTGGCCTTCCCGCGCGGGTGCGCCGCCACTGACCTGGACGGCTCCGTGCAGGACAACGAGCGCGGTGTTCCAGCCCTCGGGAGCAGGTAGTTCGGCACTGGCTCCGGCGTGGAGCCGGACATCCCAGACAAGCAGGGGGGAAAAGGTGCTGGCAGGTCCCGCATGTCCCGAATAGCTCCCGGCAATGACGCGCACGGTTCCGGCCGCCTTCGGAAGGGTTACGGCGGGGATGTCTCTGTTGAGGATCGCCTGATACTTTGGCGGGGTCAACTTGTCCTTGGCGGGGAGGTTGACCCACAACTGCACCATCTCCAGGACGCCGCCTGACCGCGAGAACGCTTCGGAGTGGAACTCCTCGTGAAGGATGCCGGCCGCAGCGGTCATCCATTGAACGTCGCCCGGACCAATCACGCCGCCTTTGCCGGTGGAATCGCGATGGGCGACCTCGCC
>Ga0181535_10005781_pt1 | contig 13088 bp, 7 predicted proteins | sample PEATcosm2014_Bin_44_FD_119774 | JGI IMG/M metagenome (GOLD analysis project Ga0181535, IMG submission 119774) | Peatland microbial communities from MTU Mesocosm Facility, Houghton, MI, USA - PEATcosm2014_Bin17_30_metaG | ecosystem: Environmental > Terrestrial > Soil > Wetlands > Peat | place...
CATTAAAACCGTGGTTGCATCCCCAGGCGGTCATCCAACCGATCCCCTTCAACCATTCCAAGCACCGGGCTATGGCCTGCGTTATGTGTCATAACGGCGTGGATAAGCGGGCGCATGCGGGCTTGCCGGACATGGATATCTGTCTCAATTGTCACGCCACGCCGCCGCCAAACGTCGTGTGGAATACGGCTGTCTGGGAGCAAGCGGTTAAGGTCCGGCACATTCAATGGAAAAAACTGACGCGGGAACCTCGGAGCATCTATTTTTCCCATCGTGAGCACGCCACGCTGGGAGGAATTGATTGCGTCATGTGCCATGACGGCATGCCCACCTCAGTCAAACCACCTGAAAAGGTAAGGGTCATCCATATGAAAGATTGTTTGGATTGTCACACTGAAAACAACGTTTCAACCGATTGCGCCAGGTGTCATAAATGACGACTCCCTCAAATAATAATCCATGGCAAATAAACCGCCGCGATTTTCTGAAGCTTGTCGGGGGGTCCGCTGCAGGCATTACTCTTGGCGCCTATCTGGGCGATACCCTTATACGGAAGATAACCCCCGATTATCCGGTAGAAGGACCCGGTATCGAAACATGGATGTCGTCCATCTGCCGTCAGTGTCCCGCGGCCTGCGGCCTGCGGGTGCGATTGGTGGATGGGAATGTGAAGAAGCTGGATGGTAATCCCCTCTGCCCGATAGCGCGTGGGACGTTGTGCCCGAAAGGCCAGGCGGCCATTCAGGCACTTTACGATCCGGATCGTCTGCTCTGCCCTGTGCGACGAGTTGGGCCGCGCGGTGCCAATAAGTGGGCTCGCATCTCGTGGGAGGACGCGCTCGCTGATATCCGGTCACATCTCGGCGGTATGCGAACGCAAAACAAACCACAGGCTCTGGCATGGATCGCCGAGCGTGACGATGCCACGACAGGCCAACTGATCCGCCGTTTCATGCGCTCTTATGGCAGCCCCAATCTATTCGAGTTTACCGATATCCGGGATGAGGCTGCGCGCGCCGCAGCTTACTTCTGCCAGGGTGTAAAGGAACTGCCGGCTTACGATTTCGAAAAAACCACGTATGTCCTGTCGTTCGGCACGCCCGTGCTCGAAGCCTGGTTGTCGCCCACGTGGATGGCCAGACAGTTCGGTCATCTGCGGAGGGGGCAGCCGGAACGGCGCGGACGTTTCATCCAGGTGGAATCGCGGCTATCGCCCACGGCGGTTAAGGCCGATGAATGGATCCCCATTAACCCAGGGACGGAGTCGGCCCTTGCCCTGTCGATCGCCCATGTGCTGATCCGCGAAGACCTGTATGATCGGGCCTTCGTATCGGACCATACCGCCGGGTTTGAGGACTGGACAGATGCCTCTGGCCGGGAGCATGTCGGCTTTCGGACGGTCTTGCTGCGCGATTATGCGCCGCTCGATACGGCCGCAGTGACCGGAGTCCCCGCGACTACCATCCTGCGGTTGGCCCGCGAGATCTCGGCCAACAGGCCGGCACTGGTCGTTGGCGAGCAGATCCCTTTGTCGGGCGGGATACCGTTAGCCTGGTCTGTCCTCGCACTCAACGCACTCAACGGCATGATAGACAGACCTGGCGGCGTATTGACCCAGCGTCCGCTGCCGCTGAAAGCATTTGACGAACCTATACTAGACGCAGTAGCTCAGCGCGGACTGTCGCAACCGCTGAAACCTGTTCCTTTTGGATTCCCGGCAGATGGGGCGGTGCTACCTGCGTTGGCGGAGGTCATTGCTTCGCTTAAACCATACCCGGTCGAGGCTCTGTTCATTTCGAGCAGTCGTTTCTTTTCAATCGCGCCGCAGGAGAAGAAATTCTTCGAAGCGGCAGAAAACATTCCATTCATCGTGAGTTTCTCCAGCACGCTCGACGACAGCGCCGCGCTGGCCGATCTGATTTTGCCAGATCATTCTCCATTGGAGAAATGGCAGGACGCCGCACCGCTGCCCGTCAACGGCACGCCGGTGTGGGCACTAAGCCCGCCGGCGCTTGCACCGTTGCTGGACACGCGGCTCATGAGCGAAGTGATAATCTCGTTAGGGCGCGATCAAGGCGGGACTGTTGCGGCCGCATTTCCATGGCAAACCGCGCATGATGTGTTGCGGTTTGTGGCGGAAGGCTTGTTCGAGTCGCGCAGAGGCTCACCTTACACCACACCTTATGAGGACGCATGGACACAGCAACTCGAAACCGGGGGCTGGTGGATTCCATCCGCCAAGACCTTCGATGAATTCTGGGATCAGCTGGTGAAAACAGGCGGCTGGTGGGATCCGATTTATTCATATGAACAATGGCGGCGGGTTTTGCGAACCGCCTCCGGAAAATTCGAGTTTGTGTCGCAGGCGCTGGCGGTAGCTCACCCCACGCAGCCGTCCGAGAACGCGTGGATGCCCCGTTTCGTGCCGGTTCCCCTCGCCGGCGACCCCCGTGAATTCCCGTTGCTGCTGAAAGTGTTTACCGTCCTCACCACGGGAGGTCTGGAAAACCCGAACCAGTCGTTTTTGCAGGAAGCGCTTTCGCCCCTCGTCTATGCCCGATGGGATAGCTGGGTGGAAATGGATTCCGAAACAGCACGCCGCTTTGGGATCGCGAAGGAGGACTGGGTGTGGCTCGAATCGCCGCTCGGTAAGATCATGATTCGAGCGCGTGTGTCTCCGAGAGGCATGAAGAATGTTCTCAGCGTGTTGCTGGGGCAGGAGCATCAGGGCGGAGGCGAATACGTAAAGAAAGCGTCGACCGGGGTGAGCGATCTGATCGCGTATCGCACGGATGCGACAGGGTTTGGATCTATGGCCTTGGCGGCGACTACACGCGTGCGGATTTCAAAAGCGACAGGAGGTGGCTGATGCCCCGTTGGGGAATGGTAATTGATTTGGACCGTTGCACCGGCTGTCAGGCGTGTGTGATCGCCTGCAAGCAGGAAAATAATGTTCCTTTCTCTACGCCGGCGACGGCCGAGAAAGGTCGACAGATTTCCTGGATGTACATCCAGACAGAGGTCGAAGGCGAATCTCCTGATGTGAAGGTGCGTTTTCGTCCCATGCTCTGCCAACATTGCGACCGGCCCCCTTGTATCTTCGTGTGCCCCACACGCGCAACCTACATAACGCCGGAAGGGATTGTGGCCCAGACTTATCCCCGCTGCATAGGCTGCCGCTACTGCGCCAATGCCTGCCCATATACGGTCAAGTATTTCAATTGGACCGCACCAGAATGGCCCAAGCAACTGCAGGCCTCGTTGAATAGTGACGTTTCAGTGCGCCCAAAGGGCGTAATCGAGAAATGCACCTTCTGCAGTCATCGCCGGACCAAGGCGAAGGAGACCGCTGAAGCCGAGGGCCGCGCCATGCGCGACGAAGATTACCAGCCGGCCTGCGTGCAGGCCTGTCCCGCCGGCGCGATGGTCTTCGGCGATCTTGACAATCCGGACAGTCAGGTCGCCGAATGGGCGCGCAGCCCGCGGGCTGAGCGCCTGATGGAAGACCTCGGCACCAAACCAAAAGTCATCTACCTGAAAGAGGGAATCTAAACCATGCCGCATCTCCTCGACAGCAAGACCGCCTACGATCAGGATCGACAGATATTCAAGCCCATTTTCACGTCAGGCCGGGGCTTCTATACGGCCGTCGCCATACTGGCAAGCGTGGTCGGCTGGGCCATTTGGGCCTACTGCTGGCAATTGCGTAACGGCTTGGGCATGACGGGATTAAATCGCCCCGTGTATTGGGGCATTTATATCACCAACTTCGTTTTCTTCATCGGCGTAAGCCATGCCGGGACGCTGATCTCGGCGATCCTGCGGCTCTGCCGGGCGGAATGGCGTCGCTCCATCACGCGCATGGCGGAAATGATTACCGTGCTCGTCTTGTTCTTCGGCGTGGGTAACGTGCTCCTCGATCTGGGCCGTCCGGATCGCGCCCTGTATGTGATCACCCATGCCCATTTCACGTCCCCACTGCTATGGGACATCAGCAGCATCTGCGTCTATTTGACAGGCAGCTCGATTTACCTGTATATGCCCTTGATTCCCGACCTGGCCATCCTGCGGGATGTGGCCACCGGATGGCGCAAACCGGTTTATCGTGTGCTGGCGATGGGATTCACTGGTACCGACAAGCAATGGCATAGGATCGAAAAGGTGATCAGCGTTCTGGCGGTGATCATTATTCCCATTGCGATCAGTGTGCATACGATCGTATCGTGGGTCTTTGCCATGACGATCATGCCCATGTGGCATTCGACAATTTTTGGACCGTTCTTCGTTGTCGGCGCCATTTTCTCGGGGATTGCTGCACTCATTACGGCAATGGTCATTATCCGCAAGGTGTATCACCTCGAGGCCTACCTGCGACCGGTGCATTTCAATAATCTGGGCATTCTGCTGTTCGTGATGACGTTGTTGTGGTTCTACTTTACTCTGGCCGAATACCTGACGGCCTGGTACGGCCATGAGCCCGTTGAGATGAGCGTCTTCTGGGCCAAGTTCACCGGATCTTATGCGCCGCTCTTCTGGACGATGTTCCTGACCTGTTTTATCATCCCGTTCGCCATCCTGTGCAACTCTCGCACGCGCACGATCAATGGGACCTTGATCGCCTCCATCTCCATCAATATCGGCATGTGGCTTGAGCGTTTCACCATTGTCGTACCGTCTTTGTCCAACCCGCGATTGCCCGTGGAGTTTCATTTCTATCATCCGTCATGGGTCGAGTGGTCGCTGATGGCTGGATGTTTTGCCGGGTTCATTCTGGTCTACATGTTGTTCACCAAACTGTTTCCAATTATTTCCATCTGGGAAATACGGGAAGGCCGCGAGGTGGCTGTGCCTGAAACCGTCGCGCGTATCCAGACCTATTTGCCCCCCGCAACAACGGTGGAGGAAGCATGAACGTCATTCATTCCACTTGGTTAAGCCTACTAATCCTGGGTACATCCGTGGCCATGGCGCAAGACCCCATTCCGTTGCCTGAGGATCCTTCGTATGGTGCGCGGCTTTTTCAGGAAAAAGGCTGTGTCAGGTGCCACGCCATTGGCGAAGCGGGAGGCCGGATCGGTCCAAATCTAGGCCGGATCCACCTGAAAGGCAGCCTGCTGGACGTGGCCGGTACCATGTGGAATCACGCACCAGCGATGTACGAGAACATGGTGGCCTTGCATATAGACGTGCCAAAGACGACTCCCCAGGAAATGGCCAACCTGGTCGCCTTCCTCACAGCTTACCAGTTCTATTTGGCGCAACTCGGCAAGCCCGGCGACCCCGAAAAGGGCCGGGAGATTTTCGATCAGAAGAATTGCTCGAAATGTCATTCGCTGCAGCGGGAAGCTGATTTTGAGAAAGTGGGCCCGAGCCTGCGCGGGTACGCCAAGCTTTCGCCGATCGTGATCGCCCAGGCCATGTGGAACCACGGCGTGCCCATGAGCGAAGAGTTCCTCAAGCAGGGCGTTTCCCGTCCTAAGTTCGAGGAGGATCAGATGGCTGATCTGATAGCCTACCTTCAGCACACGGCGGCGCCGGCCAATGCCGATCCAGTGTATATGCAGCCAGGTAACCCGCGCCGCGGTCGCGACCTGTTCGCCAGCAAGGGATGCGCCGAGTGCCACCCGGTGCGCGGTGCGGGAGGCCTGCCAGAGGTGCCAGATCTCGGTAAACGACGGGAAGAGCTCGTGCGCAGCGTGACCCAGGTCGCCGGCCTCATGTGGAACCATGGAACTGCCATGTGGGAAAAGATGCGGGAGCGCAAGATAGCCATAGTGAAGTTCCAGGACAATGAAATGGCCGACATCATTGCCTATCTGTATTTCATCAATTATTTCGACAAACCCGGCAATGCGTCCAGTGGCAAAGAATTGTTTGTTAAGCGTCGCTGCAGCGAGTGTCACACACCTGCCGAATTCGGGAGTTCTGCGGGCCCGCACCCTGACAAGTCGAAGGCCATCATGTCTCCTTTAGATATGATCAATGCCATGTGGAACAATGCCGAAGAAATGGTGCCACTGATGGCGGCAAAAGGGATTCCATGGCCGAAATTCGAGCCCGGTGAGATGGCCGATCTCGTTGAGTTTCTATACTCCCATCACTCGCCTCTCCCGTCCGGTGCCCCGGCACAGCAGGAGGGAACGAAATGAGCACGCTGAATGCGATATTAGAAGGAAATCCGTCCACATGGATACACAAGCGCAATGGAACGAACGATACCTGAAAAACGGAACTCCGTGGGAAACTGAACGCCACGACAGGAATCTCGAACGGTTGATTGAGGCGCATTCCATCAAGCCGTGTGCCGCCCTGGAAATCGGGTGCGGAACTGGAAACAATGCCATCTGGCTCGCGGCCCGTGGATTCCAGGTAAAGGCGGTGGATGTTTCTGCGGCGGCGGTGGACAAGGCACGTCGAAAAGCCCAGGAGCGGAAAGCCCGCGTGGATTTCAGCGTAGTCAACGTGTTGTCGGACAAACTCCCCGGCGGCCAATTTGGACTCGTGTTCGACCGTGGTTGTCTCCATTGCTTCGAAGCTACGAATGACAGAAGAATCTGGGTCGAAGCCGTATACGGCTCTCTGGCGGATCGTGGTCTATGGGTAAGCCTTATCGGAAGCAGCGATGGACCGAAGAGCGAAGTGGGCCCACCGCGCTGGTCGGCGTCTGAAATCACAGCCGCAGTCGAGAGCCGTTTTGAGATTATCGAGCTGGCGGCAACTCATTTTGACTCCGACCAGGCCGATCCGCCACAGGCATGGTCCTGTCTGATGCGGAGACGATTGTAAAGCCGGCGGCAAAGCAATATGTTTTTTCCTTGAGTCGTATCGTCAGTTAAACGTACCATACTACATTGTGGTAGTGGTTTGCACCTGACAGGAGTTTTGTGAAAACGAAAGCCGTTGAAAAGCATGATGTTGATCTGGCGCCGGTGGCCACAATCGTAGCTTCTTATGCGCCGTTTACGGAAGGCAGCATCATCAGTTCTCTTCAGGATATCCAGGACCGCTACGGCTACCTGCCGAGACCGGCCATGGACGAATTGGCCCGGTTAAGCGGCATGCCAGTTGCCAAATTTTACGGGGTGGCCACTTTCTATGCACAATTTCATCTTGAGCCGCACGGAAAACATACAGTCCGAGTCTGCCGCGGCACTGCCTGCCACGTCAGGAATGCGCCGCAGGTTCTTGCCAAGGTTTCGCAGCATCTGGGAATTGAGGATGGCGAAACCACACCAGACATGCGTTTCTCGCTTGAGACCGTGGCCTGCCTTGGCACTTGCTTTCTGTCGCCTGTCATGCTCGTGGACAGTCAATACTTCGGCAGGTTGACACCCGACAGGGCTGTAAAGATTCTGGACGCAATAGATGGGAAGGATGCAGCCGGAAACACGGCTGATTGAAAGGTTTGTTCATGTCTGAGATAACAGCACAGATCAAAGAACTGCGTCTGCGCCGTAGTGAAGCACAGACACACAAACCTAAAAGGGCGGTGCGAATCTGCGCGACGGGATGCAGGGCATTGGGCGCTCTCAATGTCCACTCGGCATTCGAGAAAGAATTGGCATCGTCAGGCCTGACAAATGCCGTCGCCCTGATCAAGACCGGTTGCCAGGGCGTTTGCGCCGGCGCACCGGTGATCAGCATTGATCCTGACGGAATCGTCTACGTGGGCGCCAAACCCGAAGATGTGGCCGAAATCGTCCGCACCACCCTGATCGGCGGAGGTGTGGTGGATCGCCTTTGCTTCAGTGGTCAAAACGCCCCCATCCCACGACGCGCCGATATACCTTTCTTCTCTGCCCAAAAACAAATCGTTCTTGATCGATGCGGACGAATAGATCCCACAGACATCGAATCGGCTCTCGCGGAGGGCGCTTACGATGTATTCGACCGGGTCTTGACCGAAATGGCTCCTCAATCTGTGATAGAAAAGATTACCACATCCGGCCTTCGTGGACGAGGCGGGGCCGGGTTTCCAACCGGTTTAAAATGGAGTCTCGCCCGCGCCGCAGCCGGCGACATCAAGTACCTTGTCTGTAATGCCGACGAAGGAGATCCCGGAGCGTTCATGGATCGGGCCGTCATTGAGGGCGATCCTCACGCATTGCTGGAGGGGATGTTGATCGCAGCTTACGCCATCGGCGCAAGACGTGGATACGTCTACGTTCGGGCCGAGTATCCAATCGCCATCGAACATCTCGGGATAGCCATCAAGCAAGCCATGAAATCGGGTCTTCTGGGAGAACATATACTCGGCACCACTTTCGATTTCGATCTGGAGATCAAGATTGGCGCCGGAGCGTTCGTGTGCGGCGAAGAGACAGCGCTTATGGCTTCCATTGAAGGAAAACGCGGCCAGCCCAGACCACGCCCGCCGTTCCCCGCCCAAGCCGGTTTGTGGGGCAAACCCACGAACATCAACAACGTGGAAACGTACGCCAATATCCCGGCAATTCTTGGAATGGGCGCTGAGGAATATGCAAAGCTTGGCACGGAAAAAAGCAGAGGGACAAAAATTTTCGCGCTTGCGGGTAAAGTGAATCACACCGGCCTCGTGGAAGTCCCAATGGGCATTACGCTCCGCCAGCTCGTTTATGAAATCGGCGGCGGCATTCCGAAAGGACGTGCCTTCAAGGCCGCGCAAATGGGCGGCCCATCCGGTGGGTGTGTGCCGGCCCGCTATCTGGATCTGCCAATAGACTACGAGTCGGTAAAAGAAGTCGGCGCCATCATGGGCTCAGGCGGTCTGATCATACTCGACGAGAACACCTGCATGGTGGACATCGCCCGCTACTTCATGGATTTCTGCGCCAAGGAATCGTGCGGCAAATGTCCGCCTTGCCGGATTGGAACTACGCGGATGCTGGAAATTCTCCAGCGCATTTGCGCCGGCAAGGGAGAGCTGTCCGATTTGGATAAACTCGAGGCTCTTGCCTATCAGGTCAAGAAGAACTCACTTTGCGGGCTTGGCCAGACTGCGGCCAATCCGGTGCTGAGTACGCTACGCCACTTCCGCGAAGAATACATGGAGCACATCGCGCTGAAGCAGTGCAGAGCTTCGGCTTGTCCGGGACTCGTCGAGTCGCCATGCAGCCATGCCTGCCCGGCAGGGGTTGACGTACCGGATTACCTGACCCTTGCCGCCGAGGACCGCTATACCGAAGCGCTGGCCGTCATTCAGATGCGCAATCCGCTGGTCTCTGTCTGTGGTCGCGTATGCGACCATCCCTGCGAACACCGCTGTCGCCGCACTGATATAGACGAGCCTCTTTCCATTCGTGACATCAAGCGCCATATTACGGACACAGTTGCCGCTCCGTGGCGGGCCCCCGAACAGTGGACGGTGAGCGAGACCAAGCAGAAGGTGGCCGTCGTAGGAGCCGGGCCGGCAGGATTGACTTGCGCGTATTTCCTGCGTTCTTTCGGCCATAGCGTGACAATTTTTGAGTCCCTGCCCAAAGCCGGAGGCATGCTTCTTGTCGGAATTCCCAGATACCGCCTGCCAGACGATCGCCTCAAATTGGACATAGATTTCATTCTTTCCACGGGCGTAAAACTGCAACTCGACTCGCCCGTCAATCGGTTGGAGGATTTGTTCGACGCCGGATACGGGGCTGTGTTCCTGGGCGTCGGCGCACATGAAAGCACGCCTCTGAAGGGATTCGACACAACCACACCGGGCGTTCTTGACGGCGTCCGATTCCTGAGGGACGCCGCATTCGGACAGGCTCCGCAGAAACTGGGGCGCACCGTGGTCATTGGTGGCGGCAACGTGGCCATTGACGCGGCGCGCAGCGCACGACGAAACGGCGGAGAGGTGACCGTCGTGTACCGCCGCACCCGCGCCGAGATGCCGGCCTATACCGAGGAAATTGAGGAAGCAAGTGCGGAAGGCATAAAGCTCGAATTTCTGACGCAGCCTGTCGCGGCTGTGATCGACAAGGGCCATGTGACAGCTCTCAAGTGCGTCCGGATGGAACTTGGAACAGCCGATGAGAGTGGGCGCCGGCAATCGAAGCCGATCGCAGGCTCAGAGTTCCAGATTCCATGCGATACAATCATCAGTGCGGTAGGCCAGAAGGTGGCCGCAAATGATGCGTGGGGACTACGCCTGAACACAGACGGTACATACGAGGTGGACACTGTCACGCTGGCCACCAGCCGCGAACGCGTTTTCGCCGGTGGCGATTGTGCGCGTGGGCCGGCGTCCGTGGTACAGGCCATTGGAGACGGCCAGCGTGCCGCCTGCTCCATTGACCGTATTTTCGGCGGCAAGGGAGAACTGCCAGACAATCTCAAGCTTACGCAAAAACGCTACGCCGCTGAAGGCGAGTCGGCCCCTCCACGTCCGCATGCGCGCCTGGCAGGGCTCGTGTCGCGGACAGCATCGTTCGACGAGGTGGTGGCCACGCTCGGTGACGTTGAAGCCAGAAGTGAAGCCCGGCGGTGTCTGCGCTGCGATCTGGAGCATGCATGCAAGTAAATTCTGAGAAGAAATCGGAAAATGGAATTGTTCGACTGACAATTGACGGTCGGCAAATCGAAGCGCTGGCAGGCCAGACAATTCTAGAAGCCGCACTGGTCAGGGGCATGGATATTCCCAGACTTTGTCACGAACCGCGATTGGAACCAAGCGGCGCATGCCGCCTATGTCAGGTGCATGTCGGCAAGATGGAGAGTGAACCGGTTCTCGCCTGTTGCACGCCTGTTAAAGATGGACTGATCGTCACCACGGAATCCCCTCAACTTGCTGCGCGACGCAAGGCCATTCTCGAACTTTTGCTGAGCGAACACAGGGTCGCCTGCACGAGCTGCGACGCTGACGGCGACTGCACGCTGCAAGACCTTTCATATCGTTATGGTGCAGGCGAATCTGTTTACGGAACCTTCCAGCACGTCGAACCGCAGGTACTGAACTACACTTCGGACAATCGCGGTATCGAATACGATGTGGAAAAATGCATCCGCTGTGGCCGATGTGTTCGCTTCTGCGACGAAGTGGAGGGGGCCTGCGCGCTGACTTTTGACGGCCGCGGCATAACGATGAAGATCAACACTGCGCATGGACGGCCCCTGCATGAATCGGATTGCGAACTGTGCGGTGGCTGCATACGGGTATGTCCCACCGGAGCCATGCGGGAGAAAGGCGCCCGAGGACAGGGCCGTTCCAAGGATCTGGTGAAGGTGCAGACAACGTGCACATATTGCGGAGTCGGATGCACGCTTAATCTCAACATTAATCCCCGCACGAACCGTGTCATTCGAGTCACCACACAGCCTGGCGAGGGAAGCAACGACGGCAACCTCTGCGTCAAGGGGCACTTCGCTTTCGACTTTATCCATTCTCCGGAGCGGCTGACAAAGCCCTTGATCAGGGAGAACGGCGTGTTTCGCGAAGCGTCATGGGCTGAGGCCATCGAGCGGGTCGGACGCGGGCTGACTGCAATCCGCGACAAGCACGGGCCGCAGAGTGTCGCGTTCACGAGTTCATCCCGCTGCACCAATGAAGAGAATTATCTCATGCAGAAGCTTGCCCGCGTCGCGGGCCGCACAAACAATATTGACCAGTGTGCTACAACGTGCCATGCGGCGACAGTCGCCGGCCTGGCGTCGTCGTTCGGCTCCGGAGCAATGACCAACGCCATTCGTGAGATCAAGAATGTGCAGACACTTTTCCTGATCGGCGCCAACCCCACTGAAGCTCACCCGATCGTCGGCCTCGAAATGAAGAAGGCCCTGCGCCGCGGTGCCCGCCTGATCGTGTGCGATCCAAGGGACACGTGGATGGCAAAACATGCGCATATTCACATCAAGCACAAGCCGGGAACCGACAATTTCCTCGTCAATGCGATGATGAAGCATATTGTGGAGAAGCATCTTCACAATACGGAATTCGTAAAGACACGCTGCGAGAATTTCGAAGCTTTCGTCGGCAATCTGGGCAGTTATTCGCTGGAAGAGGCCGCCAAAGTCTGCGGGGTGGAAGCAGATCTGATACGGAAAGCCGCAGAGTGGTATGCTCTCGGAACGCCGTCCTCCATTTTCTATACTCTTGGCATCACTGAGCACACCTGCGGAACCGAGAACGTGCAGAATCTGGCCAACCTGGCGATGCTTTGCGGGCAGATCGGCAAGGAATCGTCCGGTATCAATCCATTGCGCGGCCAGAACAATGTCCAGGGCGCATGCGATATGGGTGCCATGAACACGAACATGCCCGGTTACCAGAAGGTTGCCGACCCGGCAGTACGCGAGAAGTTCGCGACCGCATGGGGTGTGCCGCTTCCCACCGACGCGGGGGGAAAGCTCACCGATTTCTTCGAGCTCGCCGGCGAAGGCAAGATAAAAGCCATCTACGCAATGGGCGAGGATTTCGTCAGAAGCGAACCTAACAGCACAAAGATCATAGAAGAACTCTCCAAGCTGGAATTCCTTGTTTGTCAGGATATCTTCATGTCGGAAACCGCCAAACTGGCACACGTGGTCTTTCCTGCCGCGTGTTTCGCGGAAAAGGACGGTACATTCACGAACACCGAGCGTCGCGTCCAACGTGTGCGCAAGGCAGTCGAGCCGCCGGGCGAGGCCTGGGCCGACTGGCAGATCGTCTGCGATGTCTCAACTGCCATGGGATACCCCATGACGTACTCGCATCCTTCTGAAATATGGGACGAATTGGCATCATTGACCCCTAATTTTGCTGGCATCTCATACCCACGCATCGAGAAGCGCGGCCTCCAATGGCCGTGCCCCGACAAGGATCATCCTGGAACGCCGTACCTGCATGCGAAACGATTCACACGCGGACTCGGGCTTTTCCATGTCATCAAATATCGGCCGCCTGCCGAAGTGCCGGACGAGAAATACCCGATGATTCTTTCGACAGGTCGTACACTCTTCAACTACAACATCGGCAACATGACGAGGAAGAGCGGGATAATAGACCAGAAGGAACCGGAGAACTTTGTTGAAATACACAGAGACGATGCCGCAAGGATCGGAGTAAGCGATGGTGAATACGTCCGTGTCTCGACCCGCCGCGGTTCGCTTGTGGTACTTGCCAGGGTTTCGTCCAAAGTGCGCCCGGGTGC
>Ga0181535_10005784_pt1 | contig 13085 bp, 9 predicted proteins | sample PEATcosm2014_Bin_44_FD_119774 | JGI IMG/M metagenome (GOLD analysis project Ga0181535, IMG submission 119774) | Peatland microbial communities from MTU Mesocosm Facility, Houghton, MI, USA - PEATcosm2014_Bin17_30_metaG | ecosystem: Environmental > Terrestrial > Soil > Wetlands > Peat | place...
CGAGTCGGGTCGACTTCCACTTGCATGCCTTCGATATCCGGACCAGTCGCAGGCGTGTTGCCGGTAATGCGCGAACGGGTAAAGACACCGCTGTTTCCCTTCTCCGGATTGAACTTTACGTGCAATTCAAAATTGCTGAAGGTCTTCTTGGTGGTGAGATAACCATAATGCCCAACGGTGCTCTCACCCACGATGTTTCCATCTTCGGCGACCCACTTTTCTTGTCCGTTATTCACCCAACCTTTCAGGTCCTTGCCATCGAAAAGGGCAATCCATCCTTTTCCCGCGGGTTTCTGAGCCCACGCTTGCGAAGCGAGCAATAATCCAAACACCGTCACGAGCACACGTTTCATGTCGGAACTCCTTGGTCGTTTTCTTTGAGGTTGCCACCCAAAAAGGGCGCGATCCTCGTCCGGTCCGCGCGAACCGGAAAGGGACGATGATATTCGCAATAGCAAACGAAATCTATAGGAAAGCGAAGTGGAGCATGGTGGACGCTTCCCGAAGCGGTTCGCAAAGCCGCTGCTGGGACCGCGGACAGAGACCGGGACGGTGATTCGTTCGCGACAACCCTGTGTGTAGAGATTCAGGTTATCATATCGTGTTTCGTGGGACTTGGGAGCCCAAGAGAGCAACAGCAGTAAAGGAGGAGACTCATGCGCATACGCTTTGATACGGTGGCAAAAGACTGCGGATTTGCCCGGCCGCGAGTATATCGATTGAGCAAGGGGGTTCGATGGCGGGAGCGCTTGGTGGTAATGGCGTCCCTCGGCGCAATGCTGTGGGCGTTGACCTTGCCATCCAGTGGAAGAGCCCAAGAATCCGCTTCGCCTGGCGCCGCGGAGGGCGGATTGCAGCTCGCACAGCCCATCGACCCGGGCCAGGCTTCTCCACACCTCACCGTCACGCTGGAAGACGCTCTTGCCCGCGCGGAGAAAAATGACGCACAGTTCTCCGCCGCGGTCACCGATGCCAAAATCGCCCGGGAGGGCCACGTGCAGATGCGCGCCGCGGGGCTCCCTTCGCTGGGTCTGCAAACTTCGGCCCTCCTCACCCAGGGCAACGGCGAGATTTCCACGGGAAGATACGTCACCAATGACGGCGTCCATGTGTACCGGCAGTGGGGCGTGGTGCATCAAGATTTTTCTCCAGGCACACTGACCATGCTGGGAGATCGAAGGGGTGCGGCCCTGGAGGCGTTGGCCCGTGCCAAGGCCGAAATCGCGCGGCGGGGGTTGAAGGTCACCGTCACGAAAGACTATTATGCGCTGGTCGTATCACAGAGAAAATATGCGACGGCGGAGGAAAGCCTGAAACAATCAGACCGTTTCCTGGCGATGGCGAAGGACGAGGAGAGCCAGGGTGAGACCGCGCACAGCGACGTCATCAAGGCGCAGATTCAGTTCAATCAACAGCAGGCAATATTACAGGATGCGCAGTTGCAGATGGAAAATGACCGCTTGACGCTAGCCGTCCTGCTGTTTCCGACCCTCACTGAAAATTTTTCTGTCGTCGACGACCTGGACCAGGGACAGAGTGTGCCGCCTTTCGGCGATGCACGAGCGATGGCGGAAAAAGAGAATCCGAACCTGCGTGTGGCGATGGAAGCGTTGCGGGATTCGAATCTTGGGGTTACCGCCGCGCGCTTTGCGATGCTTCCTTCCATCACCGCCGATCTTGATTATGGTATCGAGGCCAACCGCTACGCTTTCCGCAGCGTGGCAACCGCATTTCCGGAAAAGGGCCCGCTTCCCAACCTTGGATATTTTGCTACTATAACCCTGAATCTGCCCGTTTGGGACTGGGGCACGTTACGCAGCAAGCTCCGGCAGGCGGAGGATGCCCGTCAGCAGGCGCGACTGGAATTGACCCTCGCCCAACGCGAGTTGATAAGCGAGTTGTATTCTTCCTACAATGAGGCGCGGACTGCCAAGACCTCGGTGGACACCCTGCGCGAGACCGCCGACCTGGCCAGCGAGGAGTTGCGATTGACAACCCTGAGGTACCGGGCGGGGCAGGCCTCGGCTCTGGAAGTTGTCGACGCGCAGACCACGCTTTCGCAAGCCCGGAACGCCTATGATGACGGCCAGGCGCGCTTTCGGCTGGCCCTGGCGCAACTGCAAACGCTAACGGGAGCCTTCTAACTGAGATTGGGGACTTGGGTATGGCCGACCACTCGATAACCGCGCGGCAAGGTACGTTGGCTCCGCCGAAAATTCTCTCGCTAGGGACTTCGGGTTCGCTTACCTCTGGCGTCATTCTCGGCACCCTGCTGGCGGTTGCCGTGTGGCCGGCATGTTCATCAAGAGAGGCCTCTGAGGTCGCCCCAAGTGTGGCTGTCCAGGTGGCGACGGCGGAAACCGAAAAGATGGAGCACAAGATATCGGCCGACGCGGTCATCTTCCCGCTGCGCCAAGCGGCAATCGTGCCAAAGATAAGCGCGCCGGTGAGCAAGTTTTTTGTGGAACGCGGAAGCCATGTCCACGCTGGTGAGCTGCTTGCCCAGCTTGAGAATCAGGACCTGGTTGCTGCTGTGACCGACAACAAGGGTGCCTACGAACAGGCCCAGGCAGCGTATGAAACTGCTACCAAGCAATCATTACCGGAGGAGACCCAAAAGGCCGAACTTGACACCGAGGCTGCTCAGGAGGCGATGGAGTCGGCGCAGAAGGTTTACGAGAGCCAGCAGAATCTCTTCAAGCAAGGCGCCACGGCGCGTAAAAACGTGGACGATTCCAACCTTGCCTTCATCCAGGCTCGCAATCAATACGATCTGGCGCGCCGGCACCTGGAGTCTTTGCAGAAGTTTGGCCGAGAGCAGGAATTGAAGGGCGCAGAAGGCCAGTTGACGTCCGCACGGGGAAAGTACCTTGGAGCGGAGGCGCAAATGGGCTTTGCGGAAATTCGGAGCCCCATCGACGGCGTGGTGACCGATCGGCCAGTCTATCCAGGAGAGATGGCCGCGGCGGGATCGCCGCTGATTACCGTCATGGATATCTCGCAGGTCGTGGCGCGCGCCCACATCGACCAGCAGCAGGCTGCCGTGCTCAAGGTGGGCGATCCTGCCGCCGTCTCGATGCCAGGAGTTACTGGCGACGTTTCCGGCAAAGTGACGATGGTCAGTCCGGCCGTGGATCCGGGCAGCACCACGGTGGAGGTTTGGGTGCAGGCTAACAATCCACACGAACGCATGCGGCCAGGCGCGAGTACGCACATTTCAATCATTGCGGATACCGTGCCGAAGGCCGTGGTGATTCCCGCCATTTCGGTGTTGACCGCCCCGGACGGCGGCACCGCCGTCATGGTCATTGACACACAGGATAAGCCGCACCAAAAAAGTGTAAAGATCGGAATCCGCGACGGCGACGATGTTCAGGTTATCGGGGGGATCGAGGCGGGGGAACGGGTTGTGACCATGGGAGCATACGATCTCTCGAAGGAAGACCCCGAGGTCCTGGAAAAGACCACGGTGCGGATTGAAGCGCCTCCGGCACCCGAGCAGGAAAAGCGCGGCGATGAGGACAAAGACGACACCAAAGGTGCGGGGAGCGGTGGGGATAAGGACTAACAGCAAAACTGTCGGAGCTGCCTCTTGAAATCGGAATCGCCATACTGGTTTGTTCGCCACTCGAAATCGATCATTTTCCTTATTCTGACGCTGGCGGTAGTCGGCGGTTACTTGGCGCTCACCATCCCCGTTGCGGTATTCCCCTCGACCAATTTCCCACGGCTCATCATCGGCATTGATAACGGCGTCATGCCCATTGACCAGATGATGGTGACCATCACCCGGCCGCTGGAAGAAGCGGTCAACAGCGTGCAGGGGTTGGAGACGGTACAATCCATCACCAGTCGCGGTTCCGCCGAGATCGATCTCTATTGCAATTGGAACGTGGACATGTTCGAGACGCTCCAGCGGGTCAACTCCGCCGTGGCCGCGGTGCAGAGTTCGTTGCCGCCTACGGTGCAGATCGAAACTCATCGCCTGACGTTTGCGAGTTTCCCCATCATCGGGTACAGCCTTACCTCGGACACGTCGCCGCAGACCGACCTCTGGGAAATAGCAACCTATGAGATCAAGCCACGCCTGAACCGGCTGGATGGCGTCTCGACGGTCCTCGTGCAAGGCGGTGAAGAGCCGGAATTCCAGATCAGCCCGAACCCCGCGAAGCTGCTCGAGACTCACGTGACCGTAACCGATATTCTCGATGCCGTACGACGTACCAACTTGATCGATTCTCCCGGCCTGCTCGAACGAAATCACCAGCTCTACTTGGGATTGGTGAGCGCGCAGGTCCACACGCCAGACGAGATCTCAAATATCGTCGTCAAGCTAACAAAAGATGGTGTACCCATTCGCATCCAGGAAGTAGCCTCCGTCAACCCATCGGTGAAGCCCGTTTACACTATTGTCACGGCCGATACCAAGCCTGCCGTACTGCTCAGTATCAACCGTCAACCGGATAGCAATACCGTGGAAGTTGCGCAGGAGGTCCACGACGAAGTCGCGCAGATCCAGAAGACCCTGCCCCACGGGGCTCATCTCCGCCCCTATTACGATCAGTCGACGATCGTCACTCAATCCATCCACAGTGTGCGAGACGCCATTCTGATCGGACTGGTTCTGGCTTCGGTCATCATGGTCCTTTTCCTTCGGGACTGGGGAACGTCCTTGGTTGCCGGGCTGGTGATTCCGATCACCCTGCTTGTGACCTTCATCGCCCTGAAAGCACTCGGTGAAAGTTTCAATCTGATGACCTTAGGGGGATTAGCAGCGGCTGTCGGACTGGTCATCGACGATGCGATTGTAGTGGTGGAAAACATCGTTCTGCATCGAGACGCCGGCGAAGCACGCGTCGCGGCCATCCATAGCGCGCTTAAGGAAATCACCGTTCCCCTTTTGGGATCCACCATTACGCCGGTTGTGGTTTTCCTTCCCCTCATTTCGATTACGGGTGTCACCGGCACGTTCTTTCGCGCTCTGGCCGTGACCATGTCGGTCTCACTTTTCACCTCGCTCGGATTGGCGCTCGTCTGGACACCCAATCTGGCACTGCACTTTGTGCGCCGAGAGCATCGCGACGAATCCACGCCGGTGCCGGAGAATGAACCGTCGAGAGGCAGCGGAGCCGCCGTTGAAAACAATTCGGAGGAAATGCGCCGCCTGATGGCTGCCGAAGAGGCCTCCATGACAGGATTCTTCGGCAAGGTCATCCGATTCTACGAAAGCTGGTTGCGGCGTGCCCTGGCACATCCCGTGTGGCTGGCAGCGACGTCAGTGGCCCTCATCATCGCTTCCTGCATTTGTTACCGCAGCCTGGGAACGGATCTTCTGCCGGAAATGGACGAGGGGGGATTCATTCTCGATTACGTGATGCCACCAGGCAGCTCTCTCCAGGAAACTGACCGTGCCGTTGCCCATATGGAGCGGATTTGCCGGGCAGTCCCCGAGGTGGCAAGCACCTCGCGGCGCACGGGCCTACAGCTTGGGCTGGCGGCAGTCACGGAGGCGAATACCGGCGACATTTCGGTCAAGCTCAAGGACGACCGCCATCGCGATATCGACGAGATCATCAGCGAAGTTCGAGCCAAGGTGACGAAAGAGGAGCCGGAGGCCGATGTCGAGTTCACCCAGGTTTTGCAGGATATGATCAGCGATCTGACCGGCGCCCCTCAGCCGATTCAGATCAAGATGTTTTCCCCTGATGGCAGCCTGCTGAACCAGTGGGCACCCCGTGTAGCCGATGCCATCAGCAAAGTTCAAGTGCGGGGGAAGAAACCGGTGGTGGACATCCTAAATGGTGTCGATGACGCCACCAGCGGTCCGGCATTGGTCTTCCAAGTGAATCCGCAGACCGCCGCGCGGGCTGGATTTACGACCGAAGAGGTGGAACTAGACACCTCCGCGATTATGGACGGTGAACCCGCTTCCACTCCCGTCGTTGTTGGGGGCCAAGCGCGTACGCTGCGGGTGCGCTTTCCCGCCGCGAATCGGGCTTCTCTCGACGCCATGAATAGTACTCTGCTGGTCAGCTCCACCGGCCAGGCCGCCACACTCGGCGCGCTTGCAGAAGTCACCGAAATACCCGGCCAGACAGAAATCTTGCGGGAGAACTTGCAGCGCGACGTCGCGGTCACCGGGCGGCTGGAGGGCGTGGACTTGGGTACGGGCGTCGCGGCGGTCATGAAGGCCGTGGACGCCCTAAAACTTCCCGCCTCCATTCGCGTCGTCTACGGCGGAACTTACCGCGAACAGCAGAAATCGTTTCACGATTTGCTGATAGTTCTCCTGCTGGCGCTGGTGCTGGTGTTCCTGGTGCTCCTGTTTGAGTTCGGCACTTTCAGCGCTCCCGTGGCTATTCTATCCTCCGCAATTCTATCCACCTCCGGCGTTTTCTTGGCGCTCCTGATTACCGGCACGACCTTTAACATTTCATCCTTCATGGGCCTCATCATGGTCGTCGGCATCGTGGCGAAAAACGGCATTCTTCTCCTCGACGCAGATCAGAAGTTTCGCTCCGTAGGGTATTCCGCGGAAGAAGCGATGGTCCAGGCCGGGCGGCGGAGGTTGCGGCCGATCGTTATGACCGCGCTCGCGGCGGTCGCGGGCATGCTGCCCCTGGCACTCGCGCTTGGGGCGGGCGCGCAGATGCTACAACCGCTTGCCATTGGTGTGATCGGGGGCATCTTGATTTCTATGATTTTGTCGCTGGTTATCACGCCTGCCGTGCAATTCTACCTAACGCGTGTGCGGGCGTGACCGTGTGATGGCAAGCTCTCAATCTATGAGGAGGCAACAATGAAGGAATTGGGCGTGGGCATCATTGGAACGGGTTGGGTCTCCAGCGAGTACATCCGTGCATTTGAAGCGAACCCGCACACCGAGGTATTGGGATTGGTCAGCCGCAACCGGGACCGTGCCAAGGCCAAGGCGGAAGCATTCCATGCGTCGCACTGCCGCGCTTATGAACGGTTGGATGCGATGCTCGTGGACCCTTCCATTCAGATCGTGGTCGTCTGCACGCCTCACCACCTGCACGTCGCGCAAGGCGTCGCCGCGGCACAGGCGGGGAAGCATTTGGTCCTCGAAAAGCCGGTGGCCCTGGATCTCGCGGGTCTGCGCGAGCTGCAAGCCGCCGTGCGCGCCGCCAAGGTGAAAACCGTGGTCAGCTTCGTGCTCCGCTGGAATCCGCTCTTCGAGATGATCAAGGTGTTCCTGGGGGACGGCCTGCTGGGAAATTTGTTTCTCGCCGAGGTCGATTATTTCCACGGACTCGGCCCCTGGTACGCGCAGTACGAATGGAATATCAGAAAGGACATGGGCGGCAGCAGCCTTTTGACCGCGGGCTGCCACGCCGTGGACGGCCTGCGCTGGTTCGTCGGCTCCCGCCCCGTGGAAGTGGTTGCCTACGGTAATGTGAGCCGGGAAAATCCCCTGCACTACGAATACGAGCCGAACACGTTGACGATGGTGAAATTTGAGGACGGAGCAATGGGGAAGGTAGCGTCGTCGATCGAGTGCGTTCAGCCTTACATTTTCAACGTCGCCCTCTTCGGAGATCAGGGGACCATTCGCAACAATCAGGTTTTCTCAAAACACTGGAAAGGCCAAAAAGGATGGGCCACCTTCCCCACCATTTTGCCGGACAACGGCGATGTTTCGCACCATCCGTTCAACGAAGAGGTCGCGCACTTCGTGGATTGCATCTTGAACAACCATGAGTCGCACGCCAACCTGGAGGATGCCTCGGTGACTCACGAAATATGTTTTGCTTCGCAGATTTCCACGCGCGAGAACCGGCCCGTCAAGCTGCCGCTTTAATCGAGGAGCTGGAAAGCAGGACCCGGCAGCGGTGCTTTGTATAGTTCCATTCTATCTTCCGGCACCCCGCTTTTGCATCCGACCTTCGACGGCTGAGCGCGTCGCGCCGAGCGTCATCACCAGTGATTCTCGGGGTATGCTGGTCACAAACGGTTTGATCAACCAGCCCAACCCCATCGGAATGTCGCGCGTGAGCGATATGGACTCTACCTCAACGTAGACGCCCTGATCCTTTTCTTCAAATCGCCATGAGGAATCCATCCGCCACAGGAATCCGCCATCGTGCCCCACGGGCTTTTCGTGCTCGGCGGGTTGGTCGGCATTGTCGACTTCGGCGATGCGAGTTGCGATGGACTGACTTCGACAATGGGTGGCGTCAATCGGGAAGTATTGGACGTCATGATTGGTGTTAAGGGTGATGGTGATGACTTTCTTTTCCCGAAGCCGGTAATAGATTTGGTAATCGTTGCCTTCATGGTGGACTAAGCGCGAGCGAACCACCTCAGGTTTGTAAATATCCTGGTGGTGATCATAGTCCTGGGCGAGCGCCAAGACTTGAGGCAAAGTCGCGCCCGGAATGAAGACCGCGCCGATCCAATGGTGGATCAATCCGCCGGGCACTTCGATTTCCGAGCCCGAAGCGTCCGGCGTTTCGAGGGTCGCAATATACATGTTGCCCTGATGGAGGCTGTCCAGAGTTTCCGAGCGCTGGGGTTCCGGCAGGCCTTCAAGATACAGGAAGGCGCCGGGACGGGTCACTTCCATGGCGATGCGAGCCTCTGTCGCCTGGACATAGCGATTGAAGGCCTCTTGCGTCTTCGGCTCCAAATCCACGGTCATGACATCATAAGGCCGGGGAGAAGGCATCCCTAAGAGGAGCGCGAAGGCTAGCGTAATGGCGGGACGGAGTGTGGACATAAGGTGCCGCGGGGCGCCGCCTGACGCCCATTAAACATCATACTCCTGCCCGCGGGTGAGGGGAAAGGGTCACGGGAAAAGGGTAAAGGGTACAATTTAAAGCAACATCGACTTTCAGGCGGACTCAGGCCTTATCCTTTACACTTTACCCTTTATTCCGTGTCCTCAACTCAGCAAGAATCGGGTTGCTCAACCTTTGCGTTCCCTTCAAGATGAAACAGGATCAAATGAAGGAGACGAACGCTGTGCAAACAAACACTGAAGATTACGCACGAATCGAGAAAGCCATTCTTTTCCTGGAAGAAAACTATCATCGCCAGCCGGAATTGCGCGAGGTGGCCCAAAGTGTGCACCTGAGTGAATTCCACTTCCAGCGTTTATTCCGCCGCTGGGCGGGGATCAGTCCCAAACGGTTCATTCAATTTCTCACCTTGGAGCATGCCAAGAAACTGCTCGGCAGTGCGCATAGCGTACTCGACGCCACTTACGATGCCGGCCTTTCCAGCCCCGGGCGCCTGCATGACCTGTTTGTCAAAATTGAGGCCATGACGCCGGGCGAGTTCAAAGCCCGGGGAGCAGGCCTCCGCATCAGCTATGGTTTTCATCCAAGTCCCTTCGGTGAGTGCCTGCTGGCGACGACCGAGAGGGGCATTTGCGGTCTGGGGTTCATCGACGCCGGTGGCCGCGCCCAGATCCTCCGCGATTACCAAGAGCGCTGGCCGGAGGCAAGCTGGGAAGAGAACGAGGGCCTGACCCAGCCTTACATCGATCGCATTTTTGGCGGTGATAAGCGCAACGGAAACCGGCCGATCACCCTGGTGCTGCAAGGAACGAACTTCCAGATCAAGGTGTGGGAAGCGTTGCTCAAGATTCCCGTGGGTACCGTGGTCCCCTATGAAGATCTTGCCATCCGGGTGTGCAGTCCGCGTGCATCGCGCGCGGTGGGCGGAGCCGTGGGAAAGAATCCCATCGCCTTTCTGATTCCCTGCCATCGCGTCATTCGCAAGGCGGGTGGAATCGGCGGCTACCACTGGGGCCCCGCCCGCAAAAGAGCCATGCTGGCGTGGGAGGCGGCCCAAGCCGAGGCGCTTCAGGACGTTGGGAAAACCGCCTCTTCACACGACCAGCGGGGTGCAGTGGGCATGGACGCGAAGCTTTAGAGTGCGGCAGCTTGCTGCCGCTTTCCGCACCGCGAGCTTGCTCGCGGGATTTCGTGCGCATCCAGAATGCCCGCCACCGAGGCGACTGGGGAGAAAGCGGCAGCAAGCTGCCGCACTCGAAAGCTTCGCCGACTCTCAGAGAAGTTACTGACGCAGTTTTCCGCACACATTTTTCCTCACGTTGCGCCGACCCCGTCGTTGCTGATATTCTGCCGCCTCGAATGCAAGTTCGATGGACGGGTTGATTTCGCGGGAAGTTCGCGGCAGCCCGTGAAGCCCAGGCCTTGTGGCAGTCTTCTACACGGCGTCCAAACGCATGAAATCCCAACGATGGCTACACATCCTCCCGGTCGCGTTCATCATGTACACGATCGCGTTCATCGACCGGACCAACGTCTCGTTGGCTCTCCCCTCGATGAGCAAAGCGCTCAACATGAATCCCACGCAAGCGGGCGCGGCCGCCGGAGTTTTCTTCTGGGGATATGTGGTGTTGCAAATTCCGGGTGGGTACCTGGCGCAGCACTGGAGCGCCAAACGCTTCGTCTCCGTGTTGCTGGTGGTGTGGGGCGTTTGTTCGGTGGGTTGCGGCCTGGTGCACACCTGGCAGCAATTCTGGGTGATGCGCCTCTTGTTGGGAGGGGCGGAGGGCGGCGTGTGGCCCGCGGTGTTGGTGTTGCTCTCGCACTGGTTCCCGCGCGGTGAGAGGGCTCGCGCCAATGCCTACTGGATGCTCTGCCTTCCCGTCGCGGTGATCGTTTCTTCCCCCCTTTCGGGATGGATACTGGGCCGCTGGAACTGGCGCGTGCTGCTGATTGCCGAGGGCGCCTTGCCGTTCCTTTGGCTGGTGATCTGGTGGGCCTTCATCGATGACTATCCCCACGAGGCGAAGTGGATTTCCCCCGAAGAGCGCACGCATCTGGAGTCGACCCTCCACGAAGAATCCCGCGAACTCGATTCGGCCCAGCCCGCCCCGTTTTTGCAAGCTCTGCTGAAGCCCACCGTGCTGCTCATGGTCGCAATCTATTTGATGGAAAACTTCGGAAACTATGGTTATCTGTTTTGGCTTCCCTCGGCGCTCGGAAATGCTCGGAAAATGAGCAACCTGGTAGTGGGCATTCTGTATACGGTCCCTTACATGATCACCGCGGTCGGCATGGTTTTAATATCGCGCCATTCCGACAAGCATCACGAGCGTCGCGGCCACGTTGGTGTAGCCCTCGTATGGGGCAGCGCTTGCATGATGACTTGCGCGCTCCTGACCGGCCACGCCCCCACGTTGAGTTTTGTGGCCATCTCCCTGGTGGGCGCCGGGTCCTATGGAACGCTGGGGCCATTCTGGGCGATTCCAACGGAAACCCTGCCGCGCTCGGTTTCCGGACCGGCGATGGGGCTGATCAATGCTCTCGGCAACCTGGGGGGATATTTCGGTCCGCTGGCGGTGGGATTTGTTTACCATCGCACGGGCGACTTCCGTTATGCCTTCGGGTTGCTCAGCCTGGCGTATCTGGCCGGGGCTGGGTTGACACGCCTTCTGCCCTCGCGGTCCGCGGCCCGCGCCTAGCGGAAATCCAAAGTCCCACCGAGGTTGAGGCGCGGAATTGCAATGAAACTTTCCCGGGTTATTTCCGTGAGCATCCTAGTTCTCGCGGTCAGCGCGATCCTGATGGCATTGCAATCCCCGAGCGCCACCCAGGTGCCGGTCAGCGCGCAGGACGCAAAATCCTTCGATGAAAAAATCATGCCCCTTGAGCATGCTCACCAGCAAGGCGCCAACCAGGTCGCCCACATCACGGAATCAGAATTGAGTTCAAAGTTGCAGCAAAGCCTGGACGAAATCCCGCCCGACAGGGGAGCCGTGGTGCTCAAGGCAGCTTCGGTACATCTGGAAGGCAACGAGTTTGTGGGAGTCTTCACATTGGATGCGAGCGGTAAAGAACTCTACCTGAGCATGACGGGTACGTTGGGGGTCGTCGAAGGCCGGCTAGAGATTCAACCAACTTCCGGCCAGTTGGGAAGGTTGCCGATTCCCGGCATAGCTTTCCGCCGCCTGCTGCGAAGGCAGTTTGACACTCCCGAGACTCGCGAACGCCTCCGGCTGCCGGATTTCATCAAGGACGTGCGTGTCGAAAACGGCGAACTGGTGGTTGAATCGCAGTAACCGGCATTCGGCCTAAACCAAAGCCACGGCGCGAATGGGAGAGCCCGACCCCTCGCGAATCTTCAGCGGGAAGGCGAGGAAGAGGAAGAAATCCGGAAGTTCCCCCAAATTGCATAGATTCTCAACGATCAGCATTTGTTTTTCCAGCACCACGGGGTGGATGGGCCGCGTGCGCAGCGCCTCCGGGGGATCGGGGGATAGAGTGTCCACGCCGAGGGCGGCAGCCGACTTTGACAGCAAATACTCCGCCGCATCCATGCCGACTCCTGGCCAGTTTTCAAGGTAAGGTTGATCGTTGGGCCGCAGCCCCCATTTTTCGGCCCAGCCAAAATCGAAGAGGACAATGTCCCCGGCTTGGATGGAGCCGTAGCGGCGTTCCCATTCCTCAATTTGTCTTTTCGAAACGAACTCACCCGCCTGAGTCCCGCGGCAATCCACGCGCACTCCGCGGCCCATGAGCTGCGTCAGGGGAACTCGATCGATGGTCACGTGGGCATCGGGCTTGGCATTCTTAAGAAAGTGAATGGGAGCATCCACGTGCGTCCCGTTATGTTCGTGCATGACGAGCAGGTAATGGAGTGAACGCCCGCCGCGATCGTACGAGCTCCACAGGTTGTGGAAGAACTTCGAGTGGGTGGGAAAATGCGGCATGTGTTCTTCCAGTGTTTGGCTGAGGTCAATCACTCGCCGGCCGCGGAGTTTCTCCAGAAGGGCAAAAACGTCGCTCACAGCTTCCTCCATTTCGATGTGGAAGCGGCGCCCAACATTGGGCAAACCGCTGATGATTTGCTGATGAGAATGGTGGCAAGGCCCTGTCACTCGACGGCGGCAAAGTATCCCGGCTTCCAATGCAGGATCACTCCGCGGCGGGGGGTAACAACTTTAATGGAACGGTAAGTTCCATCCAGGACATCCTTGATCGGCCGGTAGCCGAGAGTGTATTGCTCGTCTAAATCGCGGCCGATGGCTTGCAGCGAATCGGCCAGGTGCACCATGCGCTCGGCTGAGAATTTACCTGTGTCCGCAC
>Ga0181535_10005785_pt1 | contig 13085 bp, 8 predicted proteins | sample PEATcosm2014_Bin_44_FD_119774 | JGI IMG/M metagenome (GOLD analysis project Ga0181535, IMG submission 119774) | Peatland microbial communities from MTU Mesocosm Facility, Houghton, MI, USA - PEATcosm2014_Bin17_30_metaG | ecosystem: Environmental > Terrestrial > Soil > Wetlands > Peat | place...
ATATACGTCGCAAAGAACCCAGACATTCGAGAGATCTGCAATAGTGAATGCGGTGGCCGATCCGGAGAGGCTGACGCCGGCAGCGGCTGCATTCGTCACGTTCTGGCCAATGATCACTCCCGATATTGGTGCGTGTACGTCGACCACCGGACTGGGATGGTTCTTATCGACTCCCAGAATCTTCAACTGCTCGTCCGCAGCCGTCAGATCGGCCTTGGCATCTCTTTCAGCATCTTCGGCCTGCTCAACCATGGCTTGCGAGATCGCTCCGTGCTTATAAAGCTCGTCAGCGCGGATGTAAGCCTTGTTGGCGAACTGCTCGTCATTGACAGCTTTCAAGTACCCATCGAAGGCATTGCTGATGTCCGGGCTTTCCACGCTGAAAAGAAACTGGCCCTTCTTCACGTTATCGTCGAGACGGGTCTTAAGGTTGACCACGCGGCCATTGGCCAGGGTAATAACGGGAACCTCCCTGGAGACATCCGGAAACACTGCGCCTGTGACCTTCAACTCGGCTGATCCCTCTGCGCGCTCTGCCGCGATAAGTGGGAATTGATCGGGCTTATCGACTGTAACCAGGCTCATATCCCCTGTCGGTACGACCTGCGGTGAAGGCGGCGCACCATCCCCGGGCGAAAACTCCTTCTTGCAAGCCGATATGGAAACAAATGCAGCAAGACAAACGAACGTTACAAAAACAGATTTGCTTTTCATGGAATAGCCTCACGCCTTGAGCCAGGATTCTCCTGGCCACCAGCCGACAGATTGAACCTCACCGCGGTGACCCGATACTGTGCCACTACCGCACTAGCTGAGACGGACCTGACAACTTGCATCATCCACAACCCATGAGCGCGATTCTCGCCCTGATTACAGGAAGTACTTCAGCCAAGAAATGTGGAAGGAGAGGGAGATTGATCAGACAGCCGGAGGAGGCCGAGTTTGGATGGAAGCGACGGCTGGAGTCTTCGCCGAAGCGGTCGGGAGACCGTCTGGCAAAGCGACAGTCAAGGATCCTGGATAAAGCACTCCAAAAAACGGCAAGAACAAATCTGAAACAGAGTGATGCGTGGGGGTTGCGGCCGTGCAAACGTGGTCCTTGCGCTGGCAAATGCTGGTTTCGGCAAGGTTCTGCGCCGCCACCAGGTCGTCGGTCATCGAGATGGCCGGAAACAGAATCAGGATGATCACCGCCAGAGCTACAGACTGCGGCCACCGACCTTCGTCCTCGCGTGGTATACGGCTTATCCATAGCCACGACATAAGCGTGACCAATACCATCCAAGCGAGATTGAGCGTCGACTCCATGAACTATCACTTTCCTACACGAGCACAGCCCGGAGATCGCGTCCCAGCCGCCGAACCAAGCCGACATCGAGTTGATGGTTAAAAGTGCCAAATCAAATCGGCAGCGACGGTGAGAGCCTTCGTCTTTCCGCCTATGCCTTTCATGACCAATGCCGACGGCAACAGCGCAGCATTGTTCTGCAACGCTGACACCGACGACCCAGGCCCAATGTCCAAGGCCCTAAGCCCATAAGGACTGAAGGAGTGGGTGTAACTCAACTCAGGGCGAAATGTAACTGTCGTGCCCACCCAAAAATCGAACCCCACCATGTGTTCCTCGTAGATGCCGGGAGTACCTGTGCGCTGCCCCTTAATATCGTCAACAATCTCGTTGCGGATATTGAGCGAGGCCGTGTTGTTCCAGAAGTTGTGCTCAACATAGTTAGTGATCGCCCACTCCGGCGCGTAGCAGTAGGCTGCGCGGTTTCCCGCGTAGACAGTATTTGGATTTTCACAAACCGCCCCAAAATTAAGCGTCGACGGCATGGCGCCGCTCGGCAGCAGATGATTATTGCCCGTATTCTCAGGCCAGGGCGATGTGACCTTGTTATAGGGAATGCCCGTGTTATACCACCACATATTCGGCGTATCTTTCATGTATTGATACCAACCCTCGGTATCCGTGTGCCAGTGCGCGTCGATACTGTGATACCAGGTAAGATAGTATGCGGTCAGGTTGTTGTATGCGTATTTGCCGTCGTTGATCGTATTATCGCAGACGTTCAACGCATCGCCACCGTTGTGCCATGTGTAAATGGCACAAACATTGCCCGTAATCTTGGCGTCGGAGGTCCATGGCGCTGTATCGCAACCCGGCGAAATTCCGCCCTGCAGAGTCCAGCGATCGTTTAGTTTTACCGTGAGGTTAGCGCCAACCATGGTGTAGCAGTCATAGGTATAGAGGATGGAGTGCGAATAGGAATAGTTATTCGGCGCTAATTGCGCTTCAATGTCTGGCAGTGAGACGTACCGCCCGATTCGCAGATCTGCTCCCCGGCCGAGTTTCGGTAGATAGAGATCTACGTAGAACATCACCGGGTCGTAGCCGTACTGAGAGTTCTTGACGAGTAACTGCTGGCTAAAGATGCCGTGCGAGGTTGTATAGCGGTAGTCCTGCCCGTAGAGGCTGGTCAGCCGAAAGCCCCAGTCGAAGTGGTCGGTCTGCACAGTGTCCGCCAGCCTCTCCGTGTAGAGCGCAAATTGGTCGAGCACGACAGTGTTGGGGTACACATCGTACGCCGACGGAGCATTGGCGGCGATTCCCTTGCTCGGATTGCCGCGGTTATTGGTCGAACCGTTGGCGCCGATCGCGGCCCAGCCATACCATTTAATCCTACTTAGCTTGATTGGATCGCCATCAAATGCGGTTTGAAGCTGATAGGTTGAATAGTCGGGAGCGCCGATCTCCTGGGTCCCGCCTATCGGCCAGTCGGACGCGGGATAGGGCGGCGCTGGGATTGGGGCTGGAGTACCGCGGCGTTTCGGCGCATCAGGATCCGTTGCCGTTGTACCCGTCCAGTCCGCCATGTAAGCCTTCCCCCACCGGGTAAAAAATCCTGGTTTGATCTTGGCCGACGTTGCGGGCGAAAGAACCTGTGGAGTCTGTCCGTCACCGACGAATGCGGTGGCGTCGGCGGATGACGAATCTGCCGCCATATGCGAATCACCCGGATGCTCCCCTTGCGCCGAAGAGAATAACACTGAATTTGCTCGAGTTCCTCCCACGGAACTCAGCTGGGGCGACGGTGCAGCCACAACGTTGCCTGAACCCGCACTTTGTGCGTGACACACAAACTGCTCAAAAAGACAAAGAATTGCAACCCCTCTTACAATGACCGTCCGGAGGTCTGCTTTCATCGGTAGTAATGCCTCTGCGGCGTTTTACGTCGCTGGGTTAACAGCTATGAAGAGGCTCATTCATCCGGACAGAATCACTGGGCTATTTCGTTATCCTTCCCAATGGTTAGTCGAAGCCACAAAAGTGAATTACAAGGAAAGTGCGTTGATTCCGCAAAGACAGTAGGTTGTCGCACCGTCCGAACACACCTTTTGCAGGCTGCTTTTCAAGAAGAGAAAGCAGTTGACATTCGACAGACTGTCCCAATGGTTCTTTGAGTATTCAACTCAAGGTATGGGGACCGCATGAAGAGTTTCATAGTGGAGATGCGGAGATCCCTTGTTGGTAGGCATTTCACCCCCGCTCTTCCTGAATTTATCGATCATCCGTTTCACATACCTATTGCTTGATCGTCTTACTCCTTGAGCTTGTTGTTCTGGACACAACCGTTCGCTTCAAACGCACGCTCCTTGATGAGCAGCATCGGGATCGTCAGCGACGCCGATGCTGCTCATGAAGTTTCTCCAACGGATTGTCACGGCCCCACGTCAGGTTGAATCCAGGCTAACTAGAACCTGACCATGATTGACCCCAAAGTGGAAGTTTGGTTGGTGCGCAGATCGGGCCACCAGAGAGCTCGCTGATCGCCCGGCGTTACGTAACCGTTCGACAAGTTGAGCGCCTGGCAGTTTGCAATAGCCAGAGGCTGACCTGCTACGCCCACTCCTGTATTGGTGTTGGTGTAGACGTAACCGTAGCCAGAGTCCCCGCCGGCTGCGCATTGGTAGTCCGCGGGATTGCCGTTGTTGCCGCCTGGAGGTGTAACGCCGCCGCGGCCGCTCCAATAAGGAACGCCAGAGTAGCGGTACGCTTCTTCCAACCGGAAGGTGATGAATTGGCTCGGCATATAGTCAAAGGTGAGCGTCATGTCATGTGCCTGCGCTCTGTCGCCTGCGTTCTCAGTAAAGTACGGGGTGCCAGTGGTCGCCGTTGCACCGTTGATAGCAGGCAGTAGGGTGAGATAACGGCCGGGGTTGTTCATCTGACCGCCGCCGAGTGTCACGGCGTAGAGGTCATGCTTGAACCAGGCGCGTGTATAGGCCATCCAGCCGAGGAACATCTGTTTTGGCCTGCCGTCTTTACTGCTGTGGCAATCCACGCCGCCGTTGTAGGTTGAGAGCGTCCCTTTCAAGGGTGAGGCGCCCGTTGGGTCGCGAGTCGTCTGACTCGTCACAGCAAAGCTGACTGGACCTCCGCCATATTCGCAGCCGGCGTCGCCGGTCAGTGTCCAGGCGAACTTGTCGAGAAAATTCTTCGGATTATCGTAGACCTTGTTCTGGAGACTGTAGTCGGCGTGGACACGCGAACGTCCGGGGAAGCCTGCATCGTCTTCACCGAGGCCGTAGTCGTTGAAGTTAAAGTGCCACTTTTTGTTCGGACGCCAAAGAACCTGACCGCCCAACCCTCCGTGGCCGTTGTAGCGGGCATACGACTGCCAGCCGTTGATGATCCACGGCTCAATCTTCAACTTGTCCGTTGGGAAATATTGGATGCGCACACCATTGAAGAACCAGGGTGTGTTGGACGACACGTAAGAAGGCTGATAAGCCCAGTTGTCAAAATTGTAGTAACTGAAAAGGCCGACGTAGGAGACGAAGATGCCCGCATCCACATTGAGGCCGTGGGAAACATCCCAGTGATAACCGCCCCAGGCTTCAGAGAAATACTTGTAAGCGTCTTTCAGATCCCACTGGCCGCGGTTGTAGCTGGCGTCATTGCGCACTGTGGCCTGCGAGAACAACCCGTTCATGGTTAGGATGCGGCCGCGCGTGTTCTGTATGCGGAAGTCGCCACCGAAGCTGGCCTGCTCTAGCTGAAACTCGTCGGAGCGATACATCTCGGTTGACCCAACCATCGAGTCGTCCTCCGGATGGTTGTAGTCGAGGATGTAATTCGCGTCGAAGCGAATTTCCGGGGTGAAGTACTTGGTGCTCATCGGGCTGTCCACATTGTGTCCGCCATCGTTCAGCCAGGTCTGGTCAAACCAGCCGAACGGAGCCGATTTGGTTGTCGTCTCTGCCGAGATTTCCGGCGGTGTCGGCGCCGCAGCCGGTGGCGGAGCCGCCGCGGGCGTCGATTGCCCAGTCGGCGCCTGCGACCCGTCGGAAGCGCGGGAAGCGCCGTCTGTAGTTTCGGCCGATCGAAGCGCGTTGGCATCGCTCGTGGCGTCGCTCGCTTTCAGTTCGTCCTCCAGTTGCGCAATTCGTGCTTTCATCTCGGCAAGTTCTTTGATCACCGCATCCCGAGCTACCGGTACCGAGGCGGAAGCCGGATCGGGTGCGGGAGCGGGAGTTGCGTCTGCGGGAGAAGAAGCCGAATCGGGAGTCGTTGCCGGGGTGGTCCCAGAATCCTTAGAAGATGCGGCCGTATTCGAGTCCGGGCTTTTCTCTACTGGGACTTCAGCCAAATAGCTATGAACGGGTGTTGTGGTTCTCGCGGACTGCTGCGCCACAGTGGACAACGGCACGAGTCCGCAGCATAGGATTGCCACGGCTGGGACGGCCTTCCAGGGATCTCTTGTCATTCAGCCTCTCACTTTCGCAAAAAAATTTTCATTCAGGGTTTTTACAAACTTGCTTTCCGTGGAAACTTCGGATTGCGAGACAGGGATCCCCTGTCCTGTTTTTGCAGGTTTCCTGTGGTGCCATGTGTGCTTCTTGAATTCCGGAGAAGCGAGGTATTCGGGCCTGACTATCAGCCCAAATTCAAATTGCCCGTACGTTCACGAGCTTGATCCTAAAGACAAGGACATTGGCTCCATTACTCAGCAGGGAGCTATGAGTTTTCTCGAAAGTACGACCCATGCCATAAAGATCCTATATGTCTTTTTCATAAAGTCATGAATGCTAAATGAGTTATATATAAGTAAGTCATAAAGATTCAGGAAATCTTGACGCTTACCATTGACCATTAACTGCGAACCGCTCAAACGGAGATCTTAGCGGTTGCGCTTCCTCATTCCATTCTTATTGCTTTGCAAATAATATTGATCTTGCTCATCCCACGCGCACACGTGTCCACATCGTCATCTTAAGATGAAAGACGCAATCAAGAAATTCAGCATAAGGGAGAATCGGTTGCGGCGAGCTAACTTTGCATTTGCAATTCTGACACTAACGGCGATTGGGCTCTCGGCACAAGACGGGGCTCGCCCTGAACTGAAGTACCATCAAGCGCCAGATCAGGACGGCGTGTACTATGCGGGTCCCGAGGTGAGCGCGCCCCGTTTGGTGTCCACTGTATATGTGCCCTACCCTGATGAAGTTCCCTACAAGGCTCTTAAAGGCATGACCGTCATGGCAATGGTCATCAACACCAGAGGTATCCCGGAACATATCCAGCTTCTGCTTCATCATGGCGACTTATTCGATCGAGCCGCAATCGCCGCAGTGCAACATTCAAAATTTGCGCCGGGCATGCTCGGGCAGAAACCGGTTCCAGTTTGGATCGACGTGAGGGTTGTCTTCAGCGCCGACCGCAGCCAAACAACCCCGCAGGTCCTCATCACCGAAAGGGATCTGCCCGCACCAAGCGAGTCTCAGCTCGAGGATAAACATCACAGGCCCCTTTCCTACACACCTCCCCTCCCCATCCACACCGTCGATGCAGACTTTGTTGATCCGTTTGTCAAGCGCCCCTACATCCAGGTCGCCGTGGTCTCGGTGCTGGTGAGCAATGAGGGTGTGCCGACAGATGTTCGCGTCGTGCGGGGTCTCGGATTCGGTTTAGATGAGAAGGCGGCGGCTGCCGTCTGGCGCTACAGATTCTTCCCCGCGATGAAGAAAGGCAAACCAGTCGCCGCTCGCAGAAATGTGATAGTTGATTTCGTAAAGTTTTGAACCTCAAAGCTCGTTCGAATAGCGGCTTTCGACCAAGCGGATCACGCGATTCTCGAAGCTCTTACCGATGGGTTCCACCACGGTGTGCGGTCTCCAGTTGCGACTGCTCAAGTTCTTTCACGTCCAGCTCGCCATCATGGTTCGTATCCAGCCGGTCGAATTCAGCAGCCATGAAGCTCATGAACTCGGCCCGAGAGACCTTGCCGCTCTTGTCGGCGTCCATGAGGAGCAGGAGCTTTTTTGCTTCAACCTCCCCGGCCGCAACTTTTGAGGATGAGGGCTTGATGGTCGGAGCGGTGGAATTGGATGTTTGAGGAGCGGACGTGGCGGCCTGACCAGCTGCGATAACGGTCCGGGCCGCGCTTCCAATTATGAATATTCCCGCGACAGCAAGAATCCCCAAAATCAAGCTTTTCGTTGAAAACATAACCGTCTCCTTCGTCAGAATTCAGGCTATAAATCGCCCTATTTGCGAAGTGAATACACACCAGCATACAGGCAGAGGAAAGCGCGTAGGGTCACGAGTTGCGACTTCCTCGCAGAGCGTGCCATCGGTATGCCGATACACTTCGGAAAGCGCGGCACAAAACAATGAGTGTCCGGCGACCATGTTGGTATAAATCATCCAGAGGCTTCCATCGCGAGTTGCACGAAGGCTGGCAATCTGGTCGGATAGGAGCGCCGAGCCTTGAGGAGGCGCATAACGTTCGAAAGAAACTCCGTCAAACCTGTAAAGACCGTCGTTGCCGGCCAGGCAGAGAAAGCCGTCCGCACCGCGTTGACCAGAAATCAGGGAATGACCATCGCAAGGGCGGCTTTACTTTTCTGAGCCAAACCGCCAGGAGATTGATCCTCCGACCCAGGACACCATGCGAATGCCGACGCTCTGCTCATTCGTTCCGCAGTCGAAGTCGTTTTGAGCACCGCTCGGACCCGACCCAGGCGCGCAATATGGAACATCTCCCACATGCCAAGTGGGATTGAAGGTTTCGGTAGTCTGGCCTGTATAGCCTCGGGCCAGCATTCCGTTTACCCCGAGTTCCAATCGGCCGTTCAGAAGCGGACGCACTACCGCCATCCGGGTCTCGCCGACCGGAATCGCTTCATAAGTGTTTGGGTGCTGCGCGTTGCCCAGGTCCAATTGCTTGTGGCCCACGTACTCGTATTCGCCCCGTCCGTGCAGGCCGAGAGGTAGCTTGTCCAACGTTGCCAAAGCGTCGAAGATAGTGCGCGGTGCCTCGGGCGTAATCTGCGCGACGATCTGCTGGCCGTCGATCGCGCCACCCGACAAGCGGGCATCGGCCTTGGAGAGAACCGCTTGCAACGTCCCGAAGCTGCTGAATTGATGCCGCACGCTGGCGGTGAGAAACTTTAGCGTGCCTGGTCCCAGCGGCTGCTGTGTTCCATTGTCGGGGTCGATTTTGCCCAGGGTCTGCGTGGTCGTTGTCCGGCCCACCGTGACGCGCACATCCGTTGCGGAATACTCCTTTTCGAGCACCAATTGCTGGGAGTGGGAGCGCTCGAAGGGAGAAGGCAGCACTGCTGCTCCGGTCTGGTTGCCCGCAGTTTTGCTACCCACTGCGATGCGCGGATCTTCCGTGAAAAAGGCCTGCCCGATGCTGAACGATGCCGAGGGTAGCCAATGCGAAACGCCCGTTCCAGATCCTGAACTCTCAGGTGTCCATGCCAGCGTGGCCTTAGGGGCCAGAAACGTACTCCAGATATCGAACGAATAGGCCGGATTCAGGATATCGGTGTTCTTTAACTCGATGGTGTCCGGCCGCAAACCGCCGTAGAAGCGCAGATGCCTGCCCAGATCGCCATGCAAGGCCACGTAGGGGGTCGCGTCGCGCATGGTCACGTTGCTGGATAAAGCCTTGAGGAAAGGGCCGTAGACCCGCGCATTGTCCGAGAGATAGTGGTCCAGATTGTCGCGGTGAATGTCGTCCTCGTGGTAATCGAAGCCAGCCATCGCCTGCAACCAAGGCGTAAACGCGTGCGTCTCGCGCGCTTCCGCGCCTTCTACGGTACGAAACTCGCTCTGCCGGATCAGCCCCTCGCCGAAGTTTGAATAGAGTGCGAGGTTGTAAGTGCGAAAGAATCCGGAGAAGGCAAGTTCGTCGCTCGGCCTGGCCTTCCAGATGTCGTCGATGGCCTGTATCGAGGAATGCGTCTGATCAAACTGCCGTGGGTCGATGGTGTCGTCTAGTTGCAGGCCAAGTCCCACAGGAATCAGATTGCCCTCGTGCGACTTGCCCCAGTATCCAAGGCTGAAGAGCGTGATTTCATGCTTGCCGGGATCGAGAACGCGCATCGCGTTCCACTTATATTGCTGCCGGTGCTCCAGCGTCCTCATCAGTCCGTTGCCGTAGTTCGCTTCCACAGCCAGCCATTCCTTCTTGTCTGTATTCTTTGGCGCAAAACCGGCGCTCAAATCCGCGTCGCGCTCGTCTCCGACAAGGGTGAAGAAGCGGCTCAGTTGCGGGCGCAGGACATAGGTGGCTGCGAGGTTGAGCGCGTGATTCCCTTCGAGCACGTTGAACGCGCCGCCGTCGGTGGTCACACTGCCCAGCGCGCCTGAGACGTAGATATTCGGGTCGGCGTAGCCATTGCCGTGAGCATTAGCGGATAGGTTGTTTGTAACCAGATAGCCGCCCACTGCGATGTACTGTGCGATCGGTTCGCCATGGTCGCCGGCCACACCGGGCACGAAGTATTGCGGCGCCTTAATGCCTCCGGAGGCCGTTTCGATGGGCAGGCCCGGAATTGAGATCGGCGCGCCAGGACGTCCCGGATTCGCGTCCAGCAACTCTTCGCGTACCAGCACCTTCTCTGATGGGTCAGGCGAGGTGAGTGAAATCTCGCTCACGTCGCCCGAAACGATCACCTCTTCGGTTGCTTCAGCAACACGCTCCAAACGCAACGCCATGTTCGCTGTCGTTGCATTTAAATCGACATTGAGAGTCAAAGAGGCAAACCCCTCTGCTTCCACGCGCACCGTGTAGTCGCCCCACGCGGGCAGCGCGATCGTGAATCCGCCGTCGCTTCCCGTGATACCGATGAGGCGCACACCGGAGGCGGAATCGAGTTTGACATGAGCTCCAGCCACTGGCCGTCCGTCCGGATCGAGCACTATGCCAGTAGCATGGCCAATCGCATTTTGTGCCACGGCCGCAAGGGTGCAGGCGAAAGCTGCGATAACAAGAATTGCGATGGCTAAAGTCCAAAGGCCAACTCTGCCGCTCGTTATTGCGGAGATCGATCTCCAAGCACGCATTTTTACCTCAGTGATTGGAGCGGCAAGCCGGGACAGTTCGGGGAGGGTACCACTTGTGCACAAGAAGCTCCCTGATGAAAAGGATACGAGGTTTCTTTTCGATTCTCTCGATAAAGTGGTAGGCCCTTTTCGGAATCGTGCTACCGATTACGCTTTTGGCTCTTTTCATTGATTACGTATGGGCCTGGCTTTTGGATTTCCTTGGGCCTGTGGAGATTTCTCTCGCCGCACCACCAATCCAAGCGAGAAGCTGCAGCGTATCTATTGAAACGAGCGGAGAGTCCCTGAGCCCCCAGCAATCTGTCCCCTCCCTGTTCAGGAATTCCGTTCCTAACACCACCTAGTGAATTCGGAGAGCCCTATGTCAAATCTGAAGTCCGCAGCCGGACTCGCGTTGAGTCTGCTCATGACCGTCCCACCTGGCGCCTTTGCGTCCAGTCACCGGGAAGCACCAATCACCGCCCTGGATCACACCGCTGACATCACCGATTTCTACGCGTTTGCCAGCTACGATCGTCCGGGTTACGTCACGTTCATTATGAACGTCGATCCGTTTTTGCAGCCGAGCAATGGACCGAACTACTTCCCGTTCGATCCATCGATCGTGTATCAGATCAAGATCGACAATGATAATGACGCACGTCCGGACGTCACATTCCAGTTCCGGTTCCAGACCCACATCCTCGACGCCGGACTCCCTGTCGGCTTTGCAGGAGCAGGGAATGGAATCGATGCGCCTGCAAACTCACCGGCGCCGGTCGCTCCTGGAACGCCGATCGTGCCTCCCGCGATCACGTCTCTCACTGGTGATGGGGCCGCAGGCCTGAGTCTCCAACAGACCTTCACCGTCGACGTGATTAAGAGGGACAGAATCACTCCTCTGACCAACGGCAGCCCGCTAATCGCAGTTCCCAGCAACGTGGGTCCACGCACCATGCCGGACTACGACGCTTTGGCCGCGCAGGGTATCTATAGCCTGAAGGGCAACGATGTATCCGATGTCCGGGTTTGGGCCGGAACAGCCGCCGATCCCTTCTTCATCGATTTGGGTGCGACCTTCGATAGCCTCAACTACCGCGCTGGCTCAGGCGTTGAAGCTCTTACCCCCGCGCAGGACGCCGACGACCAGATGAATTCGGCTCCCAATTCGGTCGCCGGATTTAACGTCAACACCATCGCCATAGAAGTTCCCATTACACTGCTGACCAGCGATGGAAAGACCCACGCCGCCACGGATCCAAAAGCAACCATCGGAGCCTGGGCGACAACCTCCAGAACACAGTTCACCATTCGCGAATCCCCGAACCCTGCTCATAACTTTGGCAACCTGGCTCAGATACAGCGCTTTGGAAATCCCTTGATCAATGAGCTGGTGATCGGCACCGGCAGCAAGGATTTCTGGAGTATGTCGGAACCGGTGAAGGACAGTCAGTTTGCCTCGTTCGACCTTGATCCTCTTATTGCAAGAGTGTTCAACACCGTCTATGGATTCAACATACCCACTCCTCCCCGCACCGATCTGCTACCTCTCGTCACTTATGCTCCGCCGATTGCTGCTTCGGGAACTCCGGCCGGCCCGATCGCGGACCTTATGAGGCTCAACACCGGCGTGACTGCGACACCGAAGGCGAGTCGCAAGCGCCTTGGCCTGATCGCCGGTGATTCTGCGGGCTACCCCAATGGCCGCCGTCTGACCGACGATGTGGTCGATATAACCGAACGCGTCGCGATTGGCGGCATTCTGTCGAAAGGCTTCGATGTCGCGCCGAACAACCTGCTCGGCGACGGCGTCAATGCACCCGACGTTCCTCCGCAGGAGACGTTCCCGTACGTGCACTTTGCCTACAGCGGACGCGACAGTCGTCATATTAGTCCGGGCGATCCTACCGGCTGCGGCGATCAGCCAACGTCCTCCAGTTCACAGAACTCGGAGGCAGCCCCCGCAAACCAGGGTGGCCCGCAGCCCTGCCCGGTCGACTAACTCAACTAACTCCCAGCGGCGCCCAGCAAGCCAGTCTGGTTGCCCGAGCATAACAGGTTCTCTGCGCGAAACCGTTCTTCGTGCAGAGAACCACTTGCGAAGACTCTGGAGAATAGGTTCCTTATGAAGTCGTTGCGCGCAATGGTATTCACTCTCTTCGTACTCCTTTCCATGCAGGGAATCGCTCAGCGCGCGCTCCCGTCGGGAGCCGTTCCGCATAGCTCGTCCGGCGAGGCGGACGCACCGGAAGATACTCCTGCGCAGCAACGCATCGTGGCGGCGAAACAGCAGATCGCGACGGATCCGAAGAGGGTGCAGGCGTACAACGAACTGGCACTTGCCTATATTCGGCGGACGCGCGAGACCGCCGACCCCAAGTACCTGAAGGATGCGGACACTGCCCTTACGCAGGGCCTGAAACTGGAGCCGGAGAATTTTTCGCTGCAGAAGGCTCAAGTCGTCCTCATGTTGAGCCGCGATCAGTTCTCGCAGGCAAGGGAACGGGCAACGAATCTCAACCACCGCACGCCGGACGACGTAATGATCTATGGATATATCGCCGACGCGGACATAGCACTCGGCAACTATCCAGAAGCTGAGACCGATGCGCAGTGGATGATGAATCTGCGGCCCAATAACACTCCTGCACTCTTGGTCGGTGCCAAGCTGCGGACGTTGTACGGCGATGCGCATGGCGCGATAGATTTTCTCAACCGAGCGTATGCGCAGACCTCTCCGACAGAG
>Ga0181535_10005787_pt1 | contig 13082 bp, 14 predicted proteins | sample PEATcosm2014_Bin_44_FD_119774 | JGI IMG/M metagenome (GOLD analysis project Ga0181535, IMG submission 119774) | Peatland microbial communities from MTU Mesocosm Facility, Houghton, MI, USA - PEATcosm2014_Bin17_30_metaG | ecosystem: Environmental > Terrestrial > Soil > Wetlands > Peat | place...
CATGCAAGGCGTGGAGTCGCTCAAACTCTACAAAGCGGACCAGATCATCGCTCTGGGCGGCGGGGCCGTGCTCGATGCGGCGAAGATCATGAAGCTCAAGTATGAATCGCCGCAGGCCGACTTGGATGAATTGGCCGCTCCGTTCCTCGATATCCGCAAACGCGTGGTTCAGTTCCCGACCGAAAAGATCAACCCGACGCGGTTGATTGCCATCTCGACCACCAGTGGAACCGGGAGCGAAGTGACGCCGTTTGCCGTCCTCACCGATAAAGAGCGCGGGCGGAAGGTGACACTCGCCGATTATTCGCTGACCCCGGATGTAGCGATCGTCGATCCGCAGTTCGTCATGTCAATGCCAAAGGGCCTCACGGCCGATACCGGCATCGACTGTTTGACTCATGCTTTGGAAGCTGCTGTTTCGCTTTATGCTTCGCCCTACTCGGACCCGAACGCCATGCAGGCAATTCAAATGGTGTTCAAGTACCTGCCCATTGCTTACGAGCACCCGGAGAATGAAGAGGCGCGCAGCATGATGCACAATGCCGCGTGCATTGCGGCAATTGCGTTCGCCAACGTCTCGGTAGGCATCAATCACGCGCTGGCACATGCCTTCGGCGCGCGCTTCGGCGTCCCTCACGGTCGGGCCAACGCGCTCATGCTGCCGCATGTTATTGCGTATAATGCGTCGGTGCCAACCAAGTTCATGCCGTCCCCGAATCAGCGCGGATATACCGCGGACAAGAAATATGCCGCAATCGCCGACATGCTTGGCCTGGGTGGCCATACGATCGAAGAAAAGGTAAAGAACCTTGTGACGGCGACAGAACAGTTGCTCGACCAGGTGGCGATTCCACGTTCGATTGCCGAGCTGGGGATTTCAAAGGAGGAATTCGAGCGGGCATTGCCCGACTTGGTCAAGAGCGCCTTTGAAGATCCTTCCGGGCGGACGAACCCCCGCCTGCCGATGATGAACGAAATGGTCCAGCTGTTTTGGAGCGCTTACCAAGGGCGTGGCTTGGCGAAGGTAGCCACTGCGTCTCAGCAATAGGAAGCGTCACCGAAGGATGTGCGTATGACGATGAATGCCGTTTTGCTAAAGATTGACGCTGAGTGCGTAGCCCATAGCGTGCAGCAGGCCTGTGACAATCTGGACAGTGGCGGGCGTGAGGTGGCTTTGGATTTCTCTTCCGTGCGCCGGATCGACCCGAGCGCCCTGCGAGCGATGGAAAAGTTGGCCGGTACAGCGGACGATAAAGCCGTCAAGGTCGTGCTGCATGGAGTCGACGTCAAAGTTTACAAAGTGTTGAAGCTGGTAAATCTGGCGCCTCGATTCTCGTTCCTCACCTGATGAGAGCTGCTACCGCCGCCCGGAGTGGCGGGCTTTCACATGTGTTGAGCGGCGCTGATTGTTTTGCGCACAAGGCAGAGCGTGACGGACGGCGCGGAAGCAATGTTTGGAGTGCTTGGCGGCAGCGAAGCCAGGGCGCGAAGCTGGCAATCTTTGGATTGGTTTGCGTCGGCGTTACGCCGCCCATGCTAAAGATGGGGTGCAGTCGCCCTTAAGATACGGCAGGGCACGTTCATGGCAGATATTCGCAAACAGAATTCGCTCTCTTCTGGAGACGCTCTTTTCCTGTATTTCGAACGTGAGGGCCAACCGATTAACGTAGCGTCGGTCAGTGTGTTTGAGGGTGTGGTCCCGCTTGACCGTTGCATCGAGTTCATCGAATCGAGGGTTCCCCTCATTCCCCGTTACATGCAACGTGTGATCGCCCCTCTGTACAACATCGACCTTCCGTCATGGGAATACGACCCCGAGTTCGACGTGCGCAACCACGTTCGCGAGATCGTGCTGAAGCGAGGAACAGAGGCGGAGTTTAAGGACGTAGCCGGCCGTATTCTGAGCACCACTTTGGACCGGAAGCGGCCGCTGTGGGACTTTACCCTGGTGCGCGGGCTGAAGGGCAATCGCACTGGCGCGGTTATCCGGATGCACCATTGCCTCGCCGACGGAATCGCGGGAGTCGGGCTGCTGAATGCCCTCATGGATCCGAGCCCTACTCCGCCGAGATTGCCCAAGGATAAGGACAAGGAACCGTTCCATCCGCCGCGACCGACTGGCGAGAAGTCATTGCTGAACGACTTGATCAGTTCGTCGATGACCGCCGTGCAGCGCTTTCTTGCCGCCGAATCGGAGCTGCTGACCATTGCCAAGCAAGTGATCGCTGGGGTAGAGAAACCGCCCGAAGCAGCAGAAACACGAGCTGAGTCTGCCACTAACCCCGAGGCGCGGGTTCCGCTCATTGACGAATTGCAACGTGTGCTACCGGAACTCGCTGCGACTCCCAACCGTCTGCCATTCAACACCGTCTGCCGCGGGCCTCAGAAGTTCAACTGGGCCGAGCTTCCGCTGGCCGAAATCAAGGCCGTAAAGCAAGCTTGCGGCGCCACGGTTAACGATGTCGTACTCACGGTTGTGACTTCGACTGTGCGCCGCTACGCCGAATTGCACGGTGTTCAACTTAAGGGACAGCGAGTGAGGATCATTGTTCCGGTGAATATACGCAGTACCGGGCAAGCAAGCGACCTCGGAAATCGGATCACGTTTCTTCCAGTCGATATCCCTCTGGATATCGCTGACCCACGCGAGCTGATCGAGGCAGTGCGTGCGGCCATGTCCCGTGCCCGGAGCGCACATTTGCCTGACCTGGTTGGCTTGCTCGGAACTTTACTGGGAGCGATTCCGACCGCGTTGCAGGCGCTCGCAGGACCGCTTGTGAGTGAGTTGCCGCTCAGGCTTTGTAATTTCATCTGTACTAACGTGCCTGGTCCCCAAGTTCCCCTCTATTTCCTGGGTCATCGACTGCTCTCCTGTCATCCGTATGTGCCGATCGGCGGTGAGATGGGAATGAACTGCGCTGTTCTGACTTATGACGGCACCGCATTCTTCGGGTTTACTGGCGATGCGCATGCAATTCCCGATCTTGAGCTCCTGGACAAGTTGCTTACGACCAGTTTTGCGGAACTGCGAAAGGCGGTTGGTGTCTGCTTGACTCGCCAGAGTCGGCCACAGACAAAGAAGAAGGCCAATCCTGCTTCGGACCCTATACCTTCCGCCGCGGAAGGGGAGGACGCGTCAAAAACTATTGCTTCCCGACGCAATTCGCTGAAGAGACGGAAACGACGGCAATAGAGACGACTAATTCGGCGACAACGGTAAAGGCAGCTTCAGCGGCTGGGCGTACATGGGATCAAGTCTCTCTCCTATTCGGAGGACCTGCTCATCCCGTTTATCGGTGCCGATCATGGAGACAAAGGGTTTCAGTTGTAAATAGCGATGTCGCTTTAAACGGGGACTATCTGGTTAGAATCTCGACTGCTCGGACTCAAGCCACTTCATCTTCATCCGGGCAACGAATCGGCTGGCAACGGGCTGAGTGAGGCCAAGCTAGCTCTTTCCTGATGGCGACCTGGGTGGTGCCAGCTTTCTGGTTAGCCAGGTGGAGAGCGCGTAGAAACAGCAGGCTGTCTCCCTTGGCGAGGCGCCGGTCGAAAGCGAACTGGGAAACCTCTGTCATCTCGCTCAGGGTCTCGATTGCTGTCATCCTTGTCTCCGCGCTGGAAAGTTAGTAATACTTCCAGGTTTGCATGGATTGTACGCCGCGCGCGATCAGATCTATGCAGCTGATTGGCGGGCGGATAACACGATATGTATTCATCGGTGGAAGTATTGCGTGTACTGCCATTGAACGGGATTGCGCCGGTCGGGGGCGGCGGCGAAACAGGTCAGCAGGGGTTCTCCGGAGCGGCCGAAAACAAATCAACGGTGAAAAACAGAGCCGGCGGAAGCGATTTTCTGAAGTGTGCAAACTTGAAGTCCCATAGCTATTTCCCGGGCTCGGTCCATCAGCCCTCGGCCCTCATACCAGCGCTTGCGATCATCAGTTTTATCAATGCACAGGCCACTGTGAACGTCACCTATAGCGGCCATTCGCCAAGACACGAGGAGCCTACCGAAAACTGTTCCGCGCACGGCAACGCTGCTCAGTAACGCTCCCGGATTGGGACAGGAAGTGATCCGTTGCCACCTTTTGAAGCTTTATACAATAGGTGGTAGTCATGCTAGCGTTTAACCACAATAGGCGGTATAAACAGGGCGGTTTTACCGAGTCAGCGCCACAGAAACACAAAACTTGCGTCCGATGTACCATAATCGGGGTTTTGCTGGTGCGGGTCTATACTAGGGCGTGTTTTTGCCTCCAAAACGGGAGTGAACGGTGCTTAAGTCATAGTGCTACCCGGGGGAAATCGGGGTTCCCCTCGATTTGCATACAGATCCAGCTGCAGAGGTTAGCGGGAGTTATTTGGGAAATCTTACCTTAGATCCCGAACCGGGAAAAACAAGCTCGCTGTCGCTGTGCCGGGCGGCGCGGACCCGGAGCGGCGCCGGGGAAAACCGCCCACCTGAAGACCAGTTTCATGACCTACGATCGATACCCCTTCTGATCTGACAGGCGCGGGTTTTTCCTGCTGCTTCCTCCCGCGTGTCGTCATTGCCTCGAGATCTAGCCGGCCTCACCGGGCCGGCGGCGAAGAACAGAACAAGCGAACGTCGAACACCATCACCATCGTCATCTTTATTACTGTTCTCCCATCAACCCATACCTATCAGCCCAGGCCTTGATCAGAAGACGAAGACCACGATCAGCCCCATACGCCAGCGACGGCGATCGCCAGCCCGGAGTCGTCGGCGTCATTGCAAACGCCGGTCACTTCGAAAAATAGCCGGAACGGAGCGTCAGCTTCTACCTGAGAAGCCAGTGGCCGTTCGCCAGGTGGCGGGCTGGTGTGCGTTTCTCATCTGAGCATGGCTCCGGCCGGAGCCGACGCCCGCGCGCGAGCGTGTGCTGCGCCACAGGAAGAAGAGACCTGGTATATCCTGCCGCGACGCTGGATGCCCGTGTTCTGCTGAACCTGCGTGGCGGAGATGGTGATGTTCGACTTGCTGATGTAGCCGCGCTTGGTCAAAGCCACCATGTCCTCGTCCATGGCCGACTTCATCGAGGTCATCTGCAGGCCGTCGAGGGTGGACTGACCTTCGTACTGATCGGCGCGGGCGCAAATGGTATCGATGACCAGACCGTGGATGTTCATGCGGAGCACGAAGGTGAAGTCGCTGTCGATGATGGCCGCGGTGCGGTCGTGCAAGAGAACCGGAGCGGTGTTGGCGCCCTTGTAGCGCAGGACGTTGATCTTGGCCTTGGTCAGAGCATCCAGCTGGGTCGGGGTGTAACGCAGACCCGGAATCTGGGTGAGCCTGAGGCCCTTGTTCCAGATGGCGCTCTTGGGATCAATGGATGAATATCCCGGTTCTCCCTTTGACAGAGGGGCCGTTCTGGATGATAATGAGTATATGAGCAATGAGTATATGAGCAGACAATCCGTATCCGCCCCGAATCACCAGACCCTCTCCGCCGCCGCCCAGCCCGCCGATCTGGGCCGGTTGTTCGCCAGCTGTATCTGCCACCGCCGGGAAGAACTCGGCTTTTCGATCGAACGCGCCGCCCAACTGAGCGGGATCGAGCCGTCTCAGTGGCAGGCGCTCGAAGCTGGCTGGGTGCCCGACCTGGAATCCGGGCTGCTGGAGGCCATCGCCGGGACACTGGAAGTCTCTTTCCCGTGTGTCCTGTTTGTCGCCGACGTCAGCAGCGCCTTCCAGCCGCTGCCTGTTTAGAAACTGGCTTCCCTGGTTCAATCCGGGGTATCCCATTTACTCATAACTAGTTATCCTCACCTCTATAGCCTAAAACAGGAAGGAGGTGAGTCAACTGAAAGACGAGCACAAGGTGAAGCGCATGAACATCAACGTCGAAGCCGGCCTGCACGCCGCCTTCAAGTCGGCTACCGCCGCCCGCGGCGAGAACATGACCGACATCCTGATGAAGTTCATCGAAGATTACGTCAACAAGCACACGCCGGGCGGGCTGAAACCAGCGAAGAAGGGCCGCTAGATGAAGCGAGCGGCCCTCTACCTCCGCGTCTCCACTCTCGATCAGCACCCGGAGACGCAGCTTTACGACCTGCGGCAGATGGCCCAGCAGCGCGGCTACGAGATCGTCGAAGAGTATACCGACAAGATCAGCGGCGCCAAGGCAAAGCGTCCTGGCCTGGACCAGTTGATGGCGGATGCCCGGCATGGCCGGTTCCAGGTTGTCGTGGTCTGGGCATTCGATCGGCTGGCCCGTTCAGTCCGCCACTTCCTCGAAGTCCTGGATGAACTCAATCATATAAAGGTTGAGTTTGTCAGCTTCCGGGAAAATATCGATACCAGCGGACCGCTGGGGCGGGCGATGGTGGTCATTGTCAGTGCCATCGCCGAACTGGAACGCAACCTGATCATCGAGCGGGTGCGCGCCGGCATGCGGCGCGCCAAACTCGAGGGCCAGCATATCGGGCGCCGGCCACTGGACGTCGATCGCGGCGCTGTCATCCGCGACCGTCGGGCTGGACGCAGCCTGAGCGAGGTTGCCCAGCTCCACCGAATCAGCCGCGCCCTGGTCAGCAAAATCCTCCGCCAGGCCGCCGAACCCGGTGGCCACAAAGGGGTCTCGCCAGCCCCTCTGCAACTTCAACAAAACAAGCAGCCGGAAACGGCTGCTTGAGCTAGCCACAAATCTCTGCCTTCGTGAACAGCACATGAGCCGAACCTTGGTTCAACTCGATATCCGCTGCAAACAACACCGGGAGTTTACCGGCGACTGTAGCGCATGCTGCTTCGTTCGGAAGTTTGAGATGGATTTCGACCGGCTCCGACAGCGCCGGGCCGAGCTGATTAGACAGCTCCGGGACAAGTTACGGTCGGGTGATGTAGTCCCTGTTGAGATACTCTGAGGCGTCCTCCTGCGCGCTGATATCGAGCCGTCCTGTCCTATACTCTTTGCCTACGATTCGGCACGAAGGCACTGACGTTGTTTATCTTGATGTGGCGTACTCGGCGCTGGTCGTCAACGCGATCCCCGATGACAGGAAACAACTGGCGTAGTGTCTTATCAATCTGCTCGACACTACCGAGAATTGCTGTCCGGTGCTCGGTTGGCGTTGCTGCGGATTCGTACTCGCCGTAAACGATCACCTGTAGGGCGTTGCGTACCTCGTGATTCAGTTGGGCGATCCGGCGTAGATCGTCCACTACCCGCCGCCGCCGTTCTCGTGCCGCAATTAGCAATAGGAACGGAGCCAACGCTGCCGCACAGCACAGAAGCGAAAACTCGATACCTGTTTGGGCTTGGGGCGAGACGTTCATTCGCGTGACAAAGATGTGGATTATGTATCCCAGCAGACCTGCGGAAAGTCCAAAATAAACGGCGACAACGGCAATTCGCAGCGGCGAACTTGCTACTGCCCCAATCGTCCTCGCGAATTGCTCCCGCATTTCAACACCCCACAGTCGTCTTACTCTGCTCCCTGCCCCGCCTCAAGCCTTCTTTCGCTCCGCTTCGATATACGCCCCGATTGACTGTTGCAGTTGTAGCAGCATCGCATCGTTCAGCTTATTTAAGTCCAGTAAGAGGTAACTCACGTTCACATTGAGCAAGTTTTCATAAATGACGTTATTGATTACTCGCGCAATAATCCGCTGCTTCTCCACCATGAGTTTGACACAGTAGTGCTGCTTGTGCCGTACTTCCCCACGAAGAAGGGCGGAGTGCAGCAACACTTCATTGCCTTCAATGGGACGATCCGAGTCAAGGTAGTCGGCAAGCTCTCTAGTCATGCTTCCTAGCGTGTCAAGTAGTTCCTCATCCGAGAGCGGCAGTGCGGCCAAATTCGGCGATGCCTTCATGTTAACCAAAGTGCGAGATAGGATTATGTCAATGTTGTCCCGCAGAATGGTGGATAGCCTCTGAACTGGGAGGGGAAGGCGGACTGTTCGTTCTTGTAATTTCCGACTAATGACCTCTATCAGCTTGGGGATGTCCGAGGGCTTGACCAAGTAATCATCCACCTGCTGGCGCAAAGCCTGTAGTGCCGTTTCGAATGCTGGGAAGCCTGTCAGAATCAAGTTGACGCATTGGGGGTTCACATTCCGCATGGTGTGAACCACGGTGAATCCATCGGCAATATGGCCCATGTTGAGGTCAGATATGAGCACATCAAATCGCTGCTCCGATGTGATTATGTTCAGTGCTTTTGGAACTGAAGCAGCGGTGGTCACTTCATATCCGTGGTGTCTAAGAACCTGCGGTAGCGTAATGAGAACTCCGGGGTCATCATCGACACACAGAATCCGAGTGGCTGGCATGGTACACCCGTTGTCGCATGGCGTGGCTTGGCTACACGACAGCCTTGGATTCAAGGATTCGCCGTGTGGCTCGGGAGGTTGTACGAGACGGAAGATTTATTTCGCGCTTTCACCGCTCCCCACCCTCACGGGAGCGATTCAGGACGCCTTTTTGGTATCAGTTGTTTCTTCCCGTTTTGCTTCAGGCAATTCCATCGGTAGGAAAACAGAAAAGCAGGTACCATTGCGGCCTAAGCGTGTGGTGCTATGCATACGAATCTCGCCTTGGTGCTTTCGCACGATTCCTTGGCTCACCCAAAGTCCCAACCCCGTGCCTTGTTCGCCTTTCGTGGTGAAGAATGGCTGAAACAGCTTGGAGCGATGTTCAGGTGAGATACCGTGGCCGTTATCAGCGATGACCACACGAACTCCCCGAACTTCTTCCTTCTGCCACTGGCTTGACGGAAAGATGTGGATTCTCAGCGTGCCCCTATCCGGCGTTGCTTCAATTGCATTCGTGACGAGGTTCAAAAACACCTGCCTCAACTCACCCGGAAAACCCATGACAGTGACGTTCCCTTCGATGCGCTTCCTGACCTGCAACCGCTTACTGTTGATCTTTCTGGCGTCCAAAGTCAGCACGCTGTCCAGCACTTGCGAAAGGTTCACTTGCACAGGCGAACTCGAATCGCGGTAAAACGACAAGGTACTTGCGATGATTTGCTGTATGCGTTCAAGCTCTCTCTGGAGAAGCTGCACGCACTCGCGCCCATGCTCGTGCAACTTTGAGTCCTGCAACAGTAGATACACAAGGTTGTTGACGGCGTCGAGGGGATTATTGATTTCGTGGGCCAAGGTTCCAGACATCCGTCCAACAGCAGCAAGTTTCTCGCTTGTCCGAAGCGATTCCTCCGCTTGCTGCATGGCGGTGATGTCCTCAACAGTTACAACAGCCATTGTCACATTACCGCTGCTGTCGCGTACGGGAGTGGCGTTGACACTGACGATTACCTCTGTTCCCGTGTCGGTTCGACGCACACGCTGGTGGCATTGCACAACAGTCTCCCCGCGAAGAGCGCGAGAGGTACTCCACTCCTCCTGAGTAAGCAATCTGCCATTCAGATCGTAGCGTTCGAGCAGCGGTGATATGGCATCTGGCGAACCTCCGGGATCAAAGCCATGGATACGGAAGTACGCGGGATTAGTCAGCAGCCGCTTCCCCTCGGTGCCGATGACGTACATTCCCTCCGACATACTGTCGATGTTAGCTCGGAATTGTGCCAGCGTCTTTTCGGCTAGTTCCTTTGCGGCAATCGCCTCCGAGTGAAGATTTTTACGGGCAAGGTCTGCCAACCAGCAAATGGTCGCAAAGGTCAGCCCAAAGAAAAAGGTACGCAGTAGATTGGCAACATCGTTGCTGAAAGCATTGTAGGGTGCGAGAAAGAAGAAGTTTGCGCTCAACGAAGCCAACACGGTGGCCAGCAGACCGGGCTTGAGACCGCCAATCCATACGGCAATAATGACGGCGGGATAGAAGAACAGATACGGCGTTGTGTAACTGAATGGCCGTAGGTAGAGACCGATCAGGGTTGCCAGTGCAACCGCGCTGACAGCGACCCCGTATCGGAGCAGGCGTGATCCGGCACTGAGACCAGTGACCGTGGGGCATGGAGAATGCCCGAGGGGACGAATAGACATGCCGCCTCACAAAAACAAGTTGAGGAATTCTGACATCCTGCATCTGCCGTTCGAACTGGCAGAGCGGTCTTTGGCAACTTCTGTGCGATGAAGCGCACCCCAGCACCGCAGGATTGTATTCTTCTGGAACGGACGATGCAACGTTTCGGCTCACGCACATCGGAGCGGATTTTGATTGCGGTACGCCAAAAGCTGGTTCTCATACTGACTAGAGACCACTCGCTGAAATCAGGTTGAATTTGCCAATGATTTAGGGGTAGCGAAATGGAGCCTTGAAAACCACCCTGTTTAGAGGCGGATTCGGGGCATTTCGGCGGTCGTTTTTAGTGTAATTCCGGTGGGGAGCGAACTTAATCTCGGCGAGGGGGACAGGACAATCCATTCCCGGTTCCGGCAACCGGTGAGCGAAAAACCCTCGTCCCCAATGCCGTAAACGGAGCACGCATTCAAAGAACTTACGAATCCAGTTTTGTTGAGCTAAAAACAGATGTTTGTCGCTCATTATTCTTATCTGACATGACGGCGGGTTCCTCGCCGAGGCCCAATGCTCACTCCGCCGCACGGCGCACGGGCAAGACCACGAGGCTGGACTTACCCCTCCAAGGGGCGAGTGTGACGCCGACTGGAAAGCCGAAGGGTTTCGACTTGCATGCTGGGCGGCAGTGGGTCTAGAGTTTTTAACCTGAGTGCCTCGATTACGTTCTGGTGCGGACAAGCAATGTCGTTTCAGCATTTATTTTCACCGGTTGAGGTTGCCACCAAGCTTGCAATTTCGCTTGGCATTGGCACCCTTGTCGGACTCGAACGCGAGTGGGCTCAGAAAGATGTCGGGGTCCGGACTTTCGCCATAACCTCGATGGGCGGGATGCTGGCGGCTTTGTTGGGTCGTGAATTTTCTGTTGCAGTTGTTATTGGCGTTTTCCTGTTGGTCATCTTCATCAATCTGCGTGTGCTATTAGTCAACCGTTCGCTGGAGATCACCACTTCGGCGGCATTGATCGCCGTTGCACTGCTCGGGGTTTTGACGGGTGAGGGGCACACATTTACCCCCGTGGCGTCGGCCATCATCATCACCATGCTGCTGGCGTGGAAAACTGAATTGACCCGCTTTGCCGGCGGCCTCACTACCCAGGAAGTCCGCAGCGCAGTTCTGCTCGGGCTATTAGGCCTGGTGATCTATCCGCTACTGCCCAACTACTTCGTCGATAAATGGCAACTATTGAATCCGCGTGAAGCCTGGATAACCGTGATTGTCCTGGCCGGCATCGGCTTCGTGAACTACGTGTTCCTTCGCCTATACAGCCAGCGCGGACTCTATTACGCCGCCGTTCTGGGCGGGCTCGTCAATAGTACCGCTGCCGTCACCGAGCTCACGCAATGGCTGAAGCCGTCCGAGGGAGAGTCAGTCGCGCACGCTATAGGCTTGGTCCTTCTCACGCGTATCGCAATGTTTGTCAGGAATATTGCGATTCTGTTGCTTTTCGCTCCGGCAGCCGCCGCGACCGCTTTCTGGCCGCTGCTCTGCATGACGCTGGCCGCCAGCTTGGTTGCGTGGAGGGGTAAGAACAAAAGCAAGGCACCCGATCACCCGTTGAAGCTCGATTCCCCCGTGTCGCTGCGTCGCGTTTTGACGATGGGCGCGGTTTTCCTCTGCATTCAGGTCGTCAGTTCGCTAGCCGAACGTCACCTTGGCCATTTGGGTTTTCTTGTTGTGAGCTTCGTCGGAGGACTCTTTAGCAGCGCAAGCACTACGGCCAGTGCTGCGCTGATGGCAGCGAACGGGAAGATCGCACCACAGCTGGCGGGGGCAGCGGTTGTACTCACGTCCGTTTCCAGCGCTCTGGTAAACCTTCCGCTCATCTACCAGCAGACACGTCACAAAACCCTGAGCCGCGCTGTTGCGCTCATCACGGTAGCGATTGTGCTGCTCGGACTAGGCGTTTTGGCCGTCCAACAGAAACTCATGCACTGAAGGATTGGTGAGTTTACAGGTGGACCGAATCGGTTCGCTGCACCCGTTCAATACTGTGCTCCTCCACCTTGGCGATTGTTGCCGGCTCACAAACGAACCGCACGTTACCCACTACACGAATCGGGAGTTGCTTGACAGCCGTGGTCGTCGGTCTGTAACTTTGCTGCTTAACACCAGACAACTTCGTTGGGGAGTTCGACCTAGCAGGGTAACCCGTGTCGATTACAGCTCTCGCTCTTATCATTATCGCGGCCTTCGCTCACTCCACCTGGAATCTCTTGGCCAAGCGAGCCGCCGATTGCCGCCACTTGATGTGGTTCGCATGTATTGGCGGATCGATCTTTCTGTTTCCGGCGGCGCTCTGGGTGTTGCGAGACGATTGGGGGAAGATCGGCGCCAAGGCCGTGGTCTTTCTGCTGGCGACCGGGTTGCTGCACGTACTCTATTTTGAGGCCCTGCAAAGAGGATACCGGGCGGGAGATTTATCGGTGGTTTACCCATTGGCACGCGGCACCGGCCCACTGTTCTCCTTCGGCGGAGCGATTCTGGTGTTGCACGAGCGCCCAACCGTGCTTGCCTTCGGTGGTGCTCTGCTGGTGGTCTGCGGAATCATACTGATCTCGGGGGGAGCACGCATTTTCAGTGGCGATATCGGACGCGCCGGGCTCTTTTGGGGGACGATGACCGGCCTCACTATAGCCTGTTACACCGTTGTGGATGGCTATTCCATCAAGGTATTGCTGCTTTCGCCGATTCTGGTAGATTTTGCCGAAAATCTTTTCCGCACCATCGTGTTCTCCTACGGAGGCTGGCGAGACCGCGCGGCGCTTCCAGCGGAGTTGGCGCGGTGCTGGAAAGAGGCGCTTGGGATCGCCGTGCTCACCCCTTTGGCGTACATCCTGGTGTTGTTCGCCATGCGGATCGCGCCCGTCAGCCGCATTGCGCCCGCGCGCGAGATATCGATGATGATCGGCGCATATTTCGGGACGAAGCTGCTACATGAAGGAAACGCGAAACAACGGATCTTCGCTTCCGTCCTGATCGCTGCGGGGGTGGCCGGGCTGGTGCTGGGATGATGCGCAGGTCAGCTTTGCGCATGAAGGCAGGCAGTCGTAACTGGTGAGAAGGCGA
>Ga0181535_10005788_pt1 | contig 13078 bp, 9 predicted proteins | sample PEATcosm2014_Bin_44_FD_119774 | JGI IMG/M metagenome (GOLD analysis project Ga0181535, IMG submission 119774) | Peatland microbial communities from MTU Mesocosm Facility, Houghton, MI, USA - PEATcosm2014_Bin17_30_metaG | ecosystem: Environmental > Terrestrial > Soil > Wetlands > Peat | place...
CCGAGTCCTCGACCAAACCCACCGCTAACGGTGGGCGAAAATGCCTATGTCCTCTGAAATCAACTGCACGAATCTACAGAATCGCTGTCTTGGACAAGACTGCGCTAACCGTCAGTTACCAGTCAAGCAACAGCCCCCTCCCAACCTGGGTGACCGTCGTGCCTCCACCTCCGCTCTCCCTTTGCAGATCATTTCCCTCAAAACGCGCACACTCATATCAGAATCATTTTTCATCGGAGACGCGTATGCACGAATCGGCACCCAAGGCCCCTGCCCACTCCAATCCCGTCGTCGCCCGCTGCTGTTCTGCCTGGGACCAGGCCTTCCAACAAGCCCGCACCCAAGGGAAAGGCGACATCTTCGCCAGCCTCGACGCTGCCAAAGCCCATCGTCAGAACCTGCCCGCCCTCGACAACAGTGACGTCATCCGCGACTTCATCGCCTGCGGCACCCAGGGAATGCTCCTCGGCGCGATCGCCGGTCAGGATGGCACTCGCCTCCTCTATGCCGCCCAGGTCGCCAACACTACGCTTCGCAACCAAAGCAAAAAACAGCCTGCCGCCGCCTGAAAACACCCCCTCCGGGGGGGGGGCGATTCACTCTCTGTTCGCCTTCTCGATAAATCTCGCAAAAGTCTCCGGGTGCTTCCATTACCAACGGTGGTCCCCAGGCCCCGAAGGCGATCCATGAGCATTGCTTCGCCAAAGATCCGCAATCCGTTGTATGCTGCCTTCGCGGAGGGTCGACGCCCATGCGGCATTCCCCGATCAAAGTCATCACCGTCGAGCGTGAATACGGCTCCCGTGGCGGCGAGTTCGCCCATCATCTCGCCCGTCGTCTTGGATGGAAGCTGATGGACTCGGAGCTGATCGCCGCAACCGCCAAAGCCGCCGGCGTTTCTCCCGAATTGGCCGCGAAGTTCGACGAAAAACTCGACCCCTGGTACTACCGCTACGGCAAGGTCTTCTGGCACGACTCGGCCTATCCCATGACCGGCCTGGGCGAAGAGCACGTCTTCGATTCGGAACGCATGCTCAAACTCATCCGGAAGGAAATCGAGTCGGCCGCACACGAAGGCAACTGCGTACTCGTCGGCCGTGGCGCCGCCTGCGCGCTGGCCTGTGTACCGGGCTGTTTCCACGTATTTGTCTACGCCACCGCCAAGGCCAAGCGCGACTGGTTCGTCAAGGCCTTTCCGGAAAAGGCAGCACAAGCCGAACAGATGCTGGCCGGACAGGACAAGCGCCGCGCCGCCGTGATTCGCAAGTTTTATAACCAGGACTGGTGCGCCCGCGGGCTCTACCACATGCTGCTCAACTCAGCCATGGGCACCGAGGCCATGATCGATTCAACCCTCGGAGCCACCGGCCTGAGCGACTGCAGCGAAGAGACCGCCGCCCACCAGATCGGAACCGTGGGCGAGTGCACCTAAGTATGCTCATTCCTTTGCCGTTGCTGAAGACGGCGCCGCCTAGACGCAAGTCTTCTGCAAGATAATCGAGCCCCAGGATTTGAGAACATTGCCTTCGCGAAACTTGGGGCCCCCTGAGTGAACAAGTCTATCTTCGTCCGTTTAGCAAGCGCGTCTTTGCTGCTCCATGTAGATGTGCTCGCAGGCGCAACGTGGCCAAATGAGCATTTCAAAAAGATCGTGCTCGTCGGAGCACTTATTTCGGCGCTTCCAGTATTTGCCTTAATCACGATGTGCCCAGCGTGGATGTGGAAGGGGGCTTTGGGTCTAGGAGTTTATGCGCTCTTCGTTTTCTGCTTGTTGGTCTTTGCGTTCCCGGACAACGACCCTCTTTTCGTTGAAAGATTGATTGGCAGTGCGTACGACATGGGTTTTACTGCAATCTCCGTCTGCATTCTTTACACGGCTCTGTGGACTGGAACCGTAGAAGACTCTAAACTCATCCGGATGGCACGTAATTCTGCGGTTTTTGTGTGTTTCATGGCAACCATGTTCCTGGCTGATCGCGCTGGCTTCCTACCGCACCATCCTCACATTGATAATCAAAGGCTCGATACACAGCCCTAAACGCTCACACGCGATACGCGCGACGCGATCCGCGTAAACACCTCCCACGGAATCGTCCCTCCTGCACGTGCATGATCGAAGGCCGAAATCGTCTCCGCTCCCTGTGAGCCAAGAAGCACCACCTTGTCGCCCGCTTCCACTCCGTCGATCTCGGTCACATCGATTACCGCTTGGTCCATACTGATGCGACCAACCAACGGCGCTCGTTGCCCGCGCACCAGCACACCGAACCGATTGCCCAGCTTGCGGTCGAGTCCGTCGGCATAGCCGGCCGCCAGCAACGCCAGCTTCATCGGCTCCGTCGCGACAAATGTCCCGTTGTAGCCCACCACTGTGCCCGCAGCAACCGCACGCACGCCGACAATCTTTGTCTTCCACGTCAGCACGGGCTGCAACCGCTTGTGCGCCGCAACTAAACGCGCCGGTTCTCCACCTTCAGACGCGGGATCGAACTCCGGCGCCAAACCATACAGCGCCAATCCCGGCCGCAGCATCGTCTTCATCCCAAAGCGCTCCGCCAACGCGCCAAGGGTCGCAGCCTGCCCACCCAACAACGCCGCGGAGTTGCCCACATTCAGCCGCGTTGGCTTCAGCCCAGCTGCCTTTACCTGCTGCAGAGCGACTTCAAGCCGAGCGAGTTGATCCTGCGTGACCGCGCCATCCGCCTCATCGGCCGCGAAAAGATGCGTCATCACACCATCGAGCCGCAGCGGCGATCCACTGCCGAAACGCGCCAGAAGCGGGGTCAGCTCATTCGGATCGACGCCCTGCCGGCTCATCCCCGTGTCGATCTCGAGATGCACCGGAATCTGCCCGGACTCTGCACCCGCGCTCTCCAGTTCATCCAGATGCCACGGCTCCCACGCGACCACGGTTAGCCGGTTCTGTATCGCGTCGCCGCCTTGTCCGCGAAAAACCCCGCTAATGACCAGAATCTCCGCATCGGAACAGACCGCGCGTGCGGCGACTCCCTCTTCTACACTGGTCACACCCAGCCAGCGAGCCCCCGCGCGCACCACCGCCGGAGCGCAGATCTGCAGCCCATGCCCATACGCATTGGCCTTCACGATCGCCAGCAGCTCCGCCTGCGGCGCGATTTCAGCAAGCCATCGGAAGTTGTCTTCAAGAGCCTGGGCGCGAATCTCCACCCAGCAGGGGCGAGTCAACCCCGGAATAGATGTTGAAGGTTTCACATCCCAGTTTAGAGCCTGTTCTCAGCCTTCTGGCCGAACTAGTCCGAGAACTGCGCCAACTTCTCCGGCGCCGGCTTCGGCGTCAACAGACTCACCACGATCATCGCCGTCACCGCCACCACTAATGCCGGAAAGATCGCATCGCGTTCGGCGATCCACCCCGGAAACAGCGCTCTGACTCCGGGCACATCCCAGGCCAGCGTCACCACCGTGCCGGCCGCAATCGCGGCTACCGCGCCCCACGCCGTTATACGCTTGGAATAGAAAGCCGCCAGCACCACAGGCGTCAGCGCAGCCGAATAAATTGTGTAAGCCCACAGCATCTTCTCCAGAATGCTCTGCGCATAGATTGCCTGATAGAGCGCCCAGCAACCCAGCAAAACCACCGCGAATCGCGAGACGATCAGAACGCGTTTGTTCGACGCACCCGGCGCCATGTACCGCACAAACACGTCGTTGATTAGATTGGTCGCCGGCGAAAACAAGTAATTGGAAGCCGTCGAGATCACCTTCGCAAACACCGCGCCCAGCAGCAGTGCGCCCATCAGCCCGGGCAGTCCGTGGCGCGCCGTGTAGGGAATAATCTCGTAGGGTTGCCGCGCTACTTCGCCTGTCTTATAGAGCGCCGATCCAAACACCGCGATGGCCACGATCAGCGTTTCAAGAACGACGGTCCCCCCAATCCATCCCACGACCGAGAGCCGCGCGTCCCGCTCCGTCTTCGCCGAAAAGAATTTTTGATACATCACCTGGTTGCCCAGCATCAGCAGCATCGTCGGAATGGTGAACTCCATCGCCCTTGCGAACGTCAGGTTCCCCAGCACTTCAAAATGGGTCGCCGGCAGCGCGGCATGAAGACCGACCCATCCGCCTGCCTCTCCATAGAGGTAGGGCACCGCGACGATGCAGATGCAAGTCACCAGCGACCCGATCGCCACATCCATATAAGCCACCGACGACATGCCCGCCAACGCCGTCGTCACCATTACGAAGACCGCAACAATATAAGTACCCAGTTCCGGCGTGACCGTCTCCGGAAAGATCAGATGCAGTACGTTGCCGCCGCCCTTGAACTGGTAGCTGGTGATGCCCACATAGGCAAACAGAATCGCGAAGGTTCCCAGCACCCGCGCTGCCTGGTTGTAGCGTGCCTCCAGCAGATCGGGCAGGGTGAATTGTGCAAAGTTCCGTGCCCGCGGCGCAATGAAGTAGATCAGCAGCAGAGCCAGCCATCCACCGGCGGGCTGCCACAGCGCGGCGAACCCATTGCGATAGGCGTTCTCCGCACCGGCAAACAGCGATCCGGCACCGATCCAGGACGTCAGCAGCGTCAGGACCAGCACAACGGCCGGCAGCGATCGCCCCGCCACCAGGTAGTCCGCCTTGGTCTTCACGCGGAAGGCTCGCCCGATCGCCACCGCCAGCAACACAACCACAATCACAGTCAGAACGGCGACGTAAAGTTGCTGCATCCGCGTGTTTCCTCACTCCCTTGCCTACGCGAAACCGAAGTTGCCGTGCCGTTGCGCCAATCCATCCAAGCCGCCGCACGCTGTTGCACGCGCCGACCCGCGGACAACGCCCTCGCCCCTCGCGAGTTGAAGTGCGAGCAGTGTATCGGATGAGGGCGAGCCTTGCCCGCCCGATTGACCCTTCGTTGCAGTGTTGTTAAACTAGTACTGCGGGGTGGAGCAGCCCGGTAGCTCGTTGGGCTCATAACCCAAAGGTCGCTGGTTCAAATCCAGCCCCCGCAACCATTTACGGACGATCCCAAAAATCCGATCCCAACGAAGGCCGGGCGCGTAGACGCCCGGTTTTGATTTTCAGACCTTTTCTGCTTCAATGCGCGCCGGATTGCTTCTCTCCGAAGCCGAATTCTCTCACGAGAACTAGTTGGCTTTGCGATTGCGACTGAGGGTCCATACCGAATCTTCCATCGCTCGTATCTCAGCCCCCGACCGGGCATTGCATTTGAATACGATCAGATATTCCCCAACCTGGGTTGCGATGACAGATGACGGCTTTCCACTCTGAAGATATCTGAGCTCATCGAAGACCATTCCACGCTGATTCTTCTTTTCTGACCGAGTGATGTTGGAAAGGATCGGTCCAGGCCGAAGACTGTGAGCGATTCGGTCGATCAGATCTCCACTTTTCGTTAAGGGCGTGGAATGCGGGCCGGCAACGCCCAGTTTCTGGGCGACTATCACTACGCCGTACGGCTGGCCAACTTCCCGAGCAATGAAAAGCGGGAATTCGTATGCCGTGCCATTAGCACCCGGAGACGGAAGGGAAGAGGGTTTGAGCATCGCAGGCCATGTGTAAGCAAAATTGAAATAGGTATTGACGTACGACACCTTCGTGGTGTGACCTTCCGTAGGCGTCTGCGCGTTCACGACGCAGGCTGATACTGCGGCTAATATTAGGGCGAGTTTCCAGGGATTTGACATGCAAAGGGCCTCCTTACCGATTGTGCATGGCAAGAGCTGCATAGCATGTGCGCTTCGGCACTCGACCTCTGCCCGTGACAGAGATCTTTCCGATAGGAACGCTTCAGACGAGCGTACTCAGCGATCCGCAAAGATTGCTGCCTAAGAAGCAACTGCCGGTTGCGCTACAACTCAATGGCCCGTATTCACATTTGACGGGACCGGCAAACAGATCGAGAGTCGCGGGCAGGGGGAGACGCCAGTTTCGAAGCAAACAGGAGTTAATGATTCGATGATTCGGGATCCGGTCACAAAAGTCCGGTGAATTCCGCAACAAAGGAGAGACCGGTTCGTCATCTCTGTGTATCCTTCGAATGCCCGGAAAAGTCGGTCATGGGCGTTCTCTGCGATTTCTCATGCACAGGTGCGGAAGGAGATGTTTTGCCATGAGGACGAAGCAAACGAGCTCTGAGATGGGTGTGGACCAGAAGCCGATGGGCGGGCGGTTGGGACTCGCGGGCGTTGTAGTCGCCGGACTGATGACTGCGGCCGGAGTGTGTGCAGGAGCACAACCTCCTGCGGCTCCCGCACCGACAACGCAGGCTGCGCCGGCCGGACAAGGTGCCGGTGCCGCGGCAACGGCGGCTTCGCCGACGGACATAGTGGGCACCTGGCAGGGGACGTTGCACATTCCCAAGACAGACCAACATCCCCAGATCGACCTGCGGCTAGTGTTCAAGATTTCCAAGACGGATGCCGGGGCGCTGAAGGGCGTGTGGTACAGCATTGACCAGGGTGGTCAGAGCCTACCGGTAGCGACCGTCAACTTTCAGGATGGTGTACTGAAATTCACGATCACGGTGGTCCCCCGCGGCTACGAAGGCAAAATGTCTGTGGACGGCAAGTCGATTGCGGGAACCTGGATGGAGGACACGACGCCGATCCCGATGCCCCTGGAGCGCGCCAACGCAGACACGGCATGGGCGATTCCTGAGCCGCCGAAGCCGATGGCTGCGGATGCCGATCCTTCGTTTGAAGTGGCGACGATCAAGCCCAGCCAGCCGGGGGCGCGTGGCAAGGGGTTCGGATTCAGAGGTACACAATTCAGAACGTTGAACACCAACATGAACGACCTGGTTGCGTTTGCCTATGGGTTGCACTCAAAACAGATCATCGGCGCGCCGGATTGGTTTGGCACCGATTTGTTTGATATTGACGGCAAGCCCGACACCGAAGGCCAGCCGAGTTTGCACCAGATGGAAATGATGGTGCAGAAGCTACTGCCTGACCGGTTTGCGCTGAAGTTTCACCATGAACAGCGGGAGCTATCGGTGTACATCGTTACGGTTGCGCCGGGTGGCCCAAAGATGACGACGACTACGGCAAGACCGAACGACCCACAGGGTTTTGGATTGAGAGGACTCGGCGACCTCGTAGTGCGCAACATGAACATGAAGGAGTTCGCGAGCTGGATGCAGTCGGGCATCATGGACAAACCCGTGGTCGATCATACCGGGCTTACCGATAAATACGACTTCACGTTGAAATGGACGCCGGACGATTCGCAGTTTGTGCAGTTCCGCGGGGTGACCGGTCCGGTTACGCCGCCGGCTGGAGATAATCCCAATGCGCCGCCGAGCCTGTATACCGCAATGCCGGAGCAAATTGGGCTGAAGATCGAGGCGGGCAAAGCGATGGACGATGTGATTGTGATCGACCACGTGGAGAAGCCGTCACCGAACTAGGGTCGGCAACGCCGGCAGGGAAAAATTGTCGCCACGGCAACGAACGAAAGCTATGGTCCAATCGTCTGACATGTGACGTCCTTCAAAAGACCGGAGGCGCAAGTCGGCTTCCCCTGCCGGTAATTCGCGGAAACTACCTCAACTCGGGCTAGACACAGGATGGACAAAACAACCAGATCTCCGGGGACCTGTGCAATCGCGCTTCTCACCGCCAGCGTCTTTTTTGCAGGGCGCGGTATGCAAGCGCAGACGAGCACGCCTACTCCTCCTTCTTCGGCCTCGCCACCTGCCACCAGCCAGACCCCGGCCGCTGCCGTAACGCTGCCCGCATTCGATGTGGTGTCGATCAAGACGCACAAAGACGAAGGAGTAGGAATGATGCGGATGGGGATTTCTGCCACTCCAGACGGAGTTCAGGCTAATGGAGTGCCGCTGCAGATGCTCGTCCGGCAGGCCTTTGGAGTTTCAGATGATCGAATCCTGAACGAGCCGGATTGGGTGAAGTCAGCGCGTTTCGACCTCGAAGCGAAGGTTGCGCCCGAGGATGCGCCGGCATTGAAAGCACTCAGCATGCAAGAGCGGTTTGCGATGTTCTTGCCCGTTCTGGAGGATCGATTTGGCCTCAAATTCCACCATGAGAAGAAGGCGCTGCAGGTGTACACGCTGGTGGTCGCGAAGGGTGGGCCGAAACTGAAAGAAGCAACGCCCGCAGACGGTGGAAAAGGCGATCAGTCGGCGAACGGCGGTAAGGCCGCACCTGCTCCACCACCCCCGCCACCCAGCGTGGGCGGGGCCGCAGCAGGAGAGGCGGCATCGAGGCCCGGCCTGGGCGGCGGAGGTCCGGCGCGAGAGCAGGGGATGGTCATGCGCATGTCCTCCACGCAAGGAATGACATTGAACGCGAACGGGACGCCGATCGCATCGCTGGCGCAGATGATTTCGCAGCAAATCGGCGCCACCGTGGTGGACAAGACAGAGCTGACAGGGATCTACGATTTCACGCTTTCGTTTATGCCGGACATGGCCATGGGCACCGGACCGATGATGAGGCCGCCGTCACCGGACGGCGCCCAAACGCAGGAGCCGGTCGGGGCATCGATCTTTACCGCAGTGCAGGAGCAGCTCGGGTTGAAGCTCGTGGCGCAAAAAGAACCGGTGGACGTGATCGTGATTGACCAGATAGAACAGCCCACGGCCAATTGAAGAAGACAGGGAGTAAGGCGGGGCCGTCATTCATTGAGGCCTCGAAGAAACAGTCAGGCCTCAAGCCGGAATCGCTGAAAGGACAGGTCGAGGGGATCATCGTGGATCGTATCGGCCTCCCTTCGCCGCACTAGCACGAGACGGGAACGACTGAATGCACTGGCGGAGCGTAGTCAAAATTTCTGTCTTTTGCCTGGGGTTGTTGCTTTGCTGCACCGCTACGGTTGCGGCGTCGCAGTATCGCGGAGTGGTGACGTTTGGAGGATTGCCGCTTCCCGGAGCAACGATCACTGCGACCGAGGGTACGACGAAGCTCACAGTGGTTTCAGACCCTGAGGGCGCGTACAAGTTTGACGATCTCAAAGATGGACAGTGGACGATTGAGATCGAGATGCAGTGCTTCGAGACAATCCAGACCGACGTGACGACTGCTCCGAATATGCCGGCGGCGGCCTGGGAGCTGAAGCTCTTGCCGGTGGATCAATTGGTCGCGAAGTCGCAGGCTGCGCAACCGACGCAGGGATTGCCGCAGGCGCCGGCACCGGCTCTGAAGAGTCAGGATGCGCAGAAGCCCGCTCAGGCAGGCGTGCCCACTGAAATTCCCAAGGCACCCGAAGAAAATGAGCAGAGTTCCGATGGCTTTCTTGTGCAGGGTAGCGTGAATAACGCGGCGACATCGCAGTACGCGACCAATGCGGCCTTCGGCAATACGCGCTCCAAAAGCAAGGGAATGTACACGGGTGGAGTTGTGGTTGGCGAGGATAATTCGGCGCTCGATGCGCGTGCGTATTCGGTCAGCGGCATCGAACCGGCAAAGCCCGCTTATAACAACTTCACTGGTGTTGTTTTGCTGCAGGGCCCGTTGAACATTCCGCACGTAATGCCGCGCGGACCCAATTTTTTTGCTACATATCAGTGGTCGCGCAACAGCGACGCAGCGATCGTTACCGGCCTTGTGCCGACTAATGATCAACGAGACGGTAACCTGGCCGGCTTGCTGAACGCGCTGGGGCAGCCGGTAACGATCTCCAATCCTTCGACTGGCGCGGTGTACCCCGGCAATCAGGTCCCGGTCAGTAGCCAGGCGGCTGCTCTGCTACAGCTTTATCCATTGCCCAACATCGCCAATGTTTCAAACTACAACTATCAGGCGCCTGTGCTGAACAACACGCACCAGGATGCGCCGCAATTTCGGCTGGATAAGAATATTGGACGCAAGGACGAGGTTTATGGAAATTTCAGTTTGCAAAGCACGCGATCCGATAGTGTGAACCTGTTTGGCTTTGTGGACCACACAGGAACCCTCGGCATCAACTCCGGCGTTCACTGGTCGCACCGGCTGAAGCCACGCGTGTTTCTGTACACCAACTATACGTTCAGCAGGATCAGGACCGAGATCGCACCGAACTTTGAGAATCGCGTCAATGTTTCAGGCTTGGCGGGCATTGCCGGCAACGATCAGGACCCTGCCAATTGGGGTCCGCCGGCGCTGAGCTTTGTGTCAGGCTTTGCCGGTTTGAGTGACGGCAACAGCGCATTCAACCGCAATCGCAGCGACTCATTGACCGCGTCGACGCTGATCTACCACAGCAAACATAGCATCACGATCGGGGGCGAATTCCGGAAGCAGGAGTACAACGAATTCGCTCAGCAGAATCCGCGCGGCACGTTCACGTTCACCGGCGCGGCGACGCAAGGAGCGGCTGCGAGTGCGGCCAGAGGCTCCGATCTTGCCGATTTTCTGATCGGCATACCTGACACCAGTTCCATCGCCTACGGCAATGCAGACAAATACCTTCGCGAGACAGTGTATTCGGGATACTTCAACGACGACTGGCGCGTGCTGCCGATTCTGACCATCAATGCCGGAGCGCGCTGGGATTACACCGCGCCGATGACGGAGTTGTTTGGGCGCCTCGTGAACATCGATGCCGCAAGCGGATTCACTGCAGTGGCGCCGGTGCTGGGCAGCGACCCGGTGGGACCAGTGACGGACCAGCATTATCCGGCATCGTTGATGCGGCCCGATCGGCGCATGATCGAGCCGCGCATTGGCATCACATGGCGCCCAATACCCGCATCAACGGTAGTGATCCGCGCGGGTTATGGCGTTTATCCCGACAATTCGGTATATCAGAGCATCGTGTTGCAGCTTTCGCAGCAGGCGCCGCTCTCAAAGAGCGTAAACGCACAGAATAGCGCCGCGTGTCCGCTAACGCTCGCCAACGGCTTCAACCCGTGCTCTGCCGTCACCAACGAACTATTTGGCATTGATCCCAATTTCCGCATTGGTTATGTGCAGAGCTGGAATCTTGCCGTGCAGCGCGACATGCCCTTCGCGCTGCAAATGACGGCCAATTACCTTGGAACAAAGGGAACGCACGGCCCGCAGGAGATCCTGCCCAACAGCTATCCGCTGGGTGAGGCCAACCCCTGTCCCACTTGCCCGTCGGGATTTGCATATGAGACCTCGGGCGGCAACTTGATTCGCAATGCGGGTCAATTGCAGTTGAGGCGTAGGCTGCGCAGCGGATTTGCGGCGTCGCTGACCTATACCTACTCGAAATCGATTGACGACGATGCGTATCAGGGCGGCATGGGTCATACGATCGGAAGCGGAGGCGGGACCCAATCAGCGAACCTGACGTCTCCATCGGCTGCAGTCGCGCAGAACTGGCTCGATCCACGGGCTGAACGCGCGCCCTCGAGCTTCGACCAACGCCAACTGCTGAATGTGCAGGCACAATACACCAGCGGACAGGGTCTCGAAGGCGGGACCTTGCTGGGCGGCTGGAGAGGTAGGGCGTTGAAGGAGTGGACCGTGCAGAGCACGCTATCCTACGGAACAGGAATGCCCGAGACACCAATCTATCCGGCCACTGTTCCGGGTACGGCGTATTCCAATATCATTCGGCCCAATCTGACCGGTGCCTCGATCTACAACTCGGGTACCAATGCCCACCTGAATGCCGCGGCATTCACTGCGCCAATTGCGGGACAGTGGGGGACGGTCGGAAGAGATTCGATTACCGGGCCTAACCAACTCACCTTGAATAGCCAGTTGGCGCGCACGTTTCGTCCCCATGGCAAGCTGTATCTCGATGTTTCGGTGAACTCGACCAACACGTTGAACCACGCTGCCTTCTCCAGTTGGTACACCTATGTGACCAGCACGCAGTTCGGTCTACCGACGTCAGCCGGCACCATGCGCGACCTTCAACTCAACATGCATTTGAGGTTCTGACGATGCGCAACCTGAGCCTTCTCGTTCTTCTGTTGACGGCCGCCGCGGACCCAGGTGCGCAGCAAGTGGGCCAGAACAAGAGCCCCAGCGAAGCGCAGGACTTTACGCTCACCATCAAATCGCAACTTGTGATCGAAGCAATCGAAGTGAAGGACAAGCAGGGCAATTTCATCAAGGGGCTTACGGCCAAGGACTTTACGCTCACTGAAGATGGAGCGCCGCAGACGATTCGTTATTGCGAGCCGCAGAATCTGTCGGAGATCGCCAAGCCCCTGCCTGTCGAAACGCCTGCCACTGAAGATGTGAAGATTTACAACCGCCTGGCATCCGCACAGATTGCGCCGGAAACGATGGAGGACGAGCGCTACAAGAATCACAGGCTGCTTGCACTCTACTTCGACATGACGTCGCTGCCGCCGGCCGACGAGATGCGCGCTCTATCGGCGGCCGAGCAGTTCGTGCGCACACAGTTGACGACCGTCGATCTGGTGGCGATCATGCGTTACGACGGTGGCGCAGTACAGATTCTGCAGGATTTCACTTCGGATCGCAACCGGCTGTTGAGCATTCTGGAGACGATGGTCGTCGGTGAAGGGCAGGGCTCCGCGGACACCACAGACGACGCCAGCAGCGCCGACACGGGTGCGGCATTCGGCCAGGACGATAGCCAGTTCAACGTCTTTAATACAGATCGACAACTTTCTGCTTTGCAAACGGCGGCCTCGATGTTGGGACGTGTGAATGAGAAGAAATCGCTCGTTTACTTTGCCAGCGGTTTGCGTTTGAACGGTATTGACAATCAGGCGCAACTGCACGCTACGGCGGATGCCGCGATCAAGGCGGGTGTTGCCATCTGGACGGTGGATGCGCGTGGATTGGTGGCGCAGGCGCCAATGGGCGATGCGACACAGGGCTCACCGGGCGGGCAGGCGATGTATACGGGAACCTCGGCGATGACGCGCACCTCGAACTTCCAGCAGTCACAGGATACTCTCTATGCGCTGGCTGGCGATACGGGCGGCAAGGCATTTCTCGATAACAACGACCTTTCGCGCGGCATTGAACAGGCGCAGCAGGCCATTTCGAACTACTACATTCTTGGTTACTACACCACCAATACGGATCCCAACGGCAAGTTCCGCCGTATCCGGATATCGCTCAACGGCAACCAGGAGGCGAAGCTCGATTATCGCCAGGGCTACTACGCCGACAAGGCATTCAGCAAA
>Ga0181535_10005792_pt1 | contig 13066 bp, 9 predicted proteins | sample PEATcosm2014_Bin_44_FD_119774 | JGI IMG/M metagenome (GOLD analysis project Ga0181535, IMG submission 119774) | Peatland microbial communities from MTU Mesocosm Facility, Houghton, MI, USA - PEATcosm2014_Bin17_30_metaG | ecosystem: Environmental > Terrestrial > Soil > Wetlands > Peat | place...
GTAGCAAATGGCGTGGTTTACGTGGGGTCTGATGATCACAACCTCTACGCCTTCGAGGCCGCCACCGGCCGGCCGCTCTGGAGCGTACCAACGGGCAACGCTGTCTACCCTTCACCAGCCGTGGCCAACGGGATTGTCTACGTGACGTCTTATGATGGCTACCTCTACGCATTCGGTTTGCCGCCCGTGCGACCGCCTGCTAAGCCCAACTTACTAGGAGGGCAGGCAATCGTGGGGCGGCCAATCTTGGCCGCAGCCGCCTTTATAGGCGGCTCGGGCCGGCTGAAAGCCGTCCTCAGAGGCGAATCTCAATAGTGTGGACCATGCTTCTCGGGCGGCCTACTGCCGGCTTCACCGCCGCGCTCCGCCAGGCTGACTTTGACCGGTGTGTTCACCGGGAGAACCACATCCTCTCCTCGCGCGATGAAGGTCGAGTAGATGCTGAACGCAGCGCCGGTGATGGCGATGCCCGACGCCAAGGCACGCGGGCCCACCTGCGCCAGCAGGGTGCCAATCAATCCAAGTCCCACGGCCCCGGATTCGGCGCGGCCTCCGATGTCCCAATCGGGAACACCCTGAGCGTTGTAATCCTGATGAAACGACAGTCCGGCCACAGCCGCCGCGATGGCTGGAAAAATGAACCGGGTCTTGGAACGGCTGATGTGCGTGGCCCCTTCCGCATCGAGCGCCAGGTGCGCATTGAAGTCCGCCTCTACACCATTTACGTAGCCTTGGATGCCTTGCGCGGCGCGCTCCGCCAACTTGATCTGGCGGAACGCGAAAAGAACCTTCCCATTGCGGTGAAGGAAACGCGCACGCTGCGCTTCTACGATATCCCCGAGAAGACGGCTGCCTTCCGGAACCAGCAAAGTATGATCGGGCGAGAACACCGGCCGGGTCACCACCGCTTCCACTGGCGCTCCTCTGCGGGCCGTCGCGGAACTGATCGGCGTGAGCAGCCGGGCGCTAACTTCCCGATCGCCGGGTTGGGCAGCGTAATCGCTTAGCGCTTCGACATGACTTGGCTTTAGCCCGGCCAGAGGCTCCTGCAGTACGCCATTGAAAAGCGTTCCCGCCGGCCACGCTTGCCGGTGATACGGAAGCATTTCGAACAGCCTGGATTTCAGCCGGCTCAGCTTGCCCGGCTCCTTGAAGGCAAGCATCGCCGCCCGTTCCGTTTCGAATCTGTCTCGCGCGGCTTCGAGAGCGGGATTGCGCTGGTCCTGTTTCTTCCGCGGCTTCGCAATACGCATAGTGTGCGCCGTTCCGCGCGAAAGAGAAGTGCGCAGAGACAGCCGCGAGCCGTCGCTCAACACCAAGGCGTCAAACTGCGCACGAACTTCCCGCGGCGGTGTTAAGTTGCCATACAGGAGCGCGGTGAGGCGCCGCAGGACCGGAACTCCGCCGACCTCGCCGATATGGCCTTCGACCAAGCTTCCGGCCGGAAGGGCCACCCGATCGTAGACGTAGATCGGATCCACCAGGCGCCCGTGTATGAGTTGGCCTGCGCGCTGAATTGCGACGCGGCTTTCCAGTGCCACACGAAGAGGAACGCCAGCCGCAACCGCCGTCCCCTCCTGAACGCTTGAAGCCACGCGAGCTTCCTGTGCCAGAGCTGCCGCGACGATTGCGAACAAGGCGATACATCCACGCATCGTTGATTTCTCCGAGTCCGCAGTATACCGCGCTGGCCCCGCCATAGGCCGAGCCGCGACCGTAAGAGAGATCAAGACACGTGGAGCAGTGGGGCGGGCGCCCCCGCCCGCGGACCGGCGCCCTCGCCGGTCCACCGGCCGCAGGCCGGCAGGGTCCCCTTCTTCAACGAAGCGGTCTTTGGTCAGAAGCGCAGCGTGGCCTTCAGGCGCAGCGGGTCGAGCAGCAGATCGATGGCATGTGCCGCGCCCACCACAAACAGATCCGCATTCCGCATCGCGTCCATCGCGCACCCTTCGCCGTTATCGACGGCGATCGCCAGTCCCCCGCCCTCTTTCACCGCCTTCAGCATCAGCCGGTCGTTGTTGCCGTTGCCAAACGCGGCCACGTCTCGCAAGTCGAACTGACTCACGTACTCGGCCTTCTCCATATCATGCCGGCCGCTCCGCAGTTTGTACGGTATCGCGATTCCCGCCAGTTCATTCTCGGCCGTGCCGAATGAGTCGGCAGTCACAATGTGAAGGTCCACCAGAGCCGCTAACTCTCGTAACTTCGTCTTGACATCCGGCTCGATCGCCCCACCGAAAGAATGCGTTCCCGTATAGTCGCTCACGGCGATACGGATGTGGCGCTTGCCAAAGCCGGGGATATCGATAACGATTCCGGGCTTATCCATAGGTTAGAATGACATTACCATGAAACTCGCATTCATCGGCGCTGGAAATATGGGTTCGGCCATGGCGCGCAACCTGCTGCGTGCCGGCCATCAAGTCACTGTCTACAATCGCACGCGCGCGCGCGCCGAGCCGCTGCTGGAGGATGGCGCGGCGCTGGCGGACTCCCCGGCGGATGCCGCGCGCGGCGTGGACGCCATCGTCACCATGCTGGCCGAAGACCAGGCCGTGGAGCAGGCGGTCGAGGGTTTCCTCGAAACCCTCGCTCGCGGCGCGGTCCACATCGGCATGAGCACCATCGGCGTAGCGTGCTCCAAACGCCTGGCCGAACGGCACGCCGCGCACGGGCAGGTTTATATCGCGGCGCCAGTCTTCGGACGGCCCGTAGCGGCCGCCGCCGCCAAGCTCTGGATTGTAGCCGCCGGTCCGCCGGAATCGATCGCGCGCTGCCAGCCTGTGTTCGACGCGTTGGGGCGCGGCACTTCGGTGGTCGGCGCCGATCCTTGGTCGGCCAATGCGGTCAAACTCTCGGGCAATTTTCTGATCGCCGCCGCCCTCGAATCGATGGGCGAAGCCTTCGCGCTGGTGCGCAAGTCCGGAGTGGATGCCGGGCAATTCCTGGAGATCGTCAACAACGCGCTGTTCAATTCGCCGCTCTACGCCGGTTACGGCAGCGCGGTCGCCAAGGAGCAATTCGAGCCGGCGGGCTTCAAGCTGCGGCTGGGCTTCAAGGACCTGCGCCTGGTGCAGGAAGCCGCCGAATCGGCCGCCGTGCCCATGCCGCTCGCCGGCGTGCTGCGCGACCGCTTCCTGGCTGCCATGGCCCGCGGCGAAGGCGATCTGGATTGGGCCGCCATTGCGCGCATCGCCGCCCTGCAAGCCGGCTTGTGACTTTTTGATGTGGGGCGGGCGTCCACGCCTGCGGCGGGTCTCCAGACCCGCCGATGCCGCCGAAGTAAAATTTTGCATAGCATCGCCTTGGAGGGCGGCCAATCTTGGCCTGGGGTCCCCTCTGGGGACGCCTTTTGAGGCGGCCAGAGCCGGCTGTTGCAAACTGACCCACTACCCATTCCAATTCCAAAACCTCACTCGAAGTGCGCCTCACGAAATGGAGAATCTGGGACCAGCCCGGTTTCGAACAGTACTGGGGAGGGTTTCGGCTTCCGCTAAACTGCTGATTGTGCATGACGTCTAAGGCAGGTTTCTTTCGAATGAGACGGGTTTCTGGGGAAGGAAAAAAGCACGCCGCCCCGCCGGTCGCAGTACTCTCAGGGTAAGTCTGATCTGGTTTATGTATTTTTTGATACGCAAAATACCCGCTTTTATGTTAGCCTGAAAAGCACTAGCGTCGCTTCGTCAAGAACGGCAGCCGCGCAGAGACCAGATTGAACGGGGGGGGAATGCGACGAGACATTTCGATACTAGGCAAGCGGGCCTGCGCTGTTCTTGCGTTGTGCGGAGCAACAGCGATCGCCCTGCCGGCGCAGACTTTCACGGTCCTCTATGACTTCTGTTCCCAAGTCGGATGCATGGACGGCAGGCATCCGTATCCGTCCTTGATGCAGGGACCTGACGGGAACATATACGGAGGCAACTGTGCGGGTGGACTCTATCGGAATGGCACCATCTACAAGCTGACTCCGGGCGGCCAAATGACCACGCTCTACAACTTCTGCTCCCAGACGGGATGCGCGGACGGCGCATATCCATACGGAACCTTTGTCGTGGGCATTGACGGAAACATCTATGGGGCCACCTGGTGGGGCGGGACCACTGGCTTCGGCACCCTGTTCAAGATCACTCCCGGCGGCCAATTGACCTCGTTGCACAGTTTCTGCCTCCAGACCGGATGCCCGGACGGCGAATATCCTTGGGGCTACCTCATCACGGATGGCCAGGGGAACATCTATGGAACAGCTTCGGCCGGCGGGTCGCATAGCTCCGCTGGCACGGTCTTCCGGCTCTCCCCAACCGGCGCACTGCAGGTGCTCCATAATTTCTGCGCCCTCAGTGGGTGCGCGGACGGCCGGGTTCCTAATGGGGGCTTGATCCTGCAACCCGGCGGGATACTTTACGGAACAACCCAGTCGGGAGGGGCCAACGGCAAAGGCACTGTTTTCAGGCTTACGGCGCAGGGAGGCCTGACAACTCTGTATAACTTCTGCTCCCAGAGCGGGTGTGCCGACGGTGCTGTCCCCAACTTCCTGGTGCTGGGCACCGACGGCAACTTCTATGGGACCGCCGAGCAGGGCGGAGCCATGAATCGCGGCACCTTTTTCAAGATGTCTCCCGCCGGCCAGTTGACCACCGTTTACAGCTTCTGCTCCCAGCCAGGCTGCGCCGACGGCTCGGATCCCTGGGACCTGATCCAAGCCACCGATGGGAATTTCTATGGGATTACCGTGGAGGGCGACGCTCCGGACACCGGCACCATCTTCGAGATCACTCCGAGTGGATCGCTTACCGTGTTGCATACGTTCTGCAGCGGCGGCGAACCCTGCGCCGACGGCTGGTTGCCTACGAATACGGGACTGTTCCAGCACACCAATGGGAACTTTTACGGAACAGTCTCCAAGGGCGGAAATCTTACCAATGCCGGGACGGCCTTCAGCCTTTCAACGGGTCTCGCCCCGTTCGTGACGACGGTGCCCGGTTTTGCCGCCGCGGGAGCCGCCGTGCAGATCCTGGGCACCAATCTCACCGGCGCGACCAGCGTGAGTTTCAATGGGAAAGCGGCTGCGTTCAACGTAGTTTCGAGTTCCGAAATCACCACCACTGTGCCAGCCGGGGCCACCACAGGGCCGCTCCAGGTGGTCACTCCGGGCGGCAAGTTGTCGAGTAATGTTTCCTTCACGGTGGTGAAGTGATGCCGGCGAAATCGGGAGGGCCTACGATGCAAGCAAATCGGTTGCGGGGCAGGATGGTGTATGCTCTCTTAGCTCTGGGTTTGGCTGCGGCGAATGCCTTGCCTGCGCAGGTGCTCACCACACTGTACAGCTTCTGCACCGTGAGCGGCGGGAATTGCCCGGACGGCGAGAACCTTTACGCGGGGCTGGTCCAGGGCCTCGATGGAAATCTCTACGGGACCACCTACCAGGGCGGAACTTACGGCGGCGGCACAGTTTTCAAGATCGGTACCAGCGGCAGCCTGACAACGCTATACAACTTCTGCGCCGTCAGCGGGTGTGCGGATGGCCAGTTTCCTTATGCGGGGCTGACGCTGGCGACCAACGGGAGCTTCTTCGGAACTACCCAGGGGGGCGGGACCACCAGTTATGGGACGGTCTTCAGCATCACGCCGGCTGGCGTGCTCACGACGGTGTACAGCTTCTGCTCCCAAAGCGGGTGCGCGGATGGCGGGTACCCTTACGGGGGGCTCTTCCAGGCCACCAATGGACTGTTTTACGGTACCACATTCGTAGGCGGGCACACCAACGGCGAATCGCCGGAAGGCACCGTGTTCAAGATCACGTCCAGCGGCACCCTGGCTACGTTGTACCAATTCTGCCACGGGTTCGGCACCTGCACGGACGGCTCCGCCCCGTTGGCCGGGGTCATCCAGGCTAGCGATGGGAACTTTTACGGGACCACCTTTACGGGCGGGACAAAAGGCGGCTGGCCCGCGGGACTGGGGGACAACGGCACGGTCTTCCAACTCACGCCGGGCGGCACGCTGACCACACTGTACAGCTTCGACAACAGCAGCAGCTACGCGTACGGGTCCTGGCCCCGAGCGGTACTGATGCAGGGGAGCGACGGGAACTTGTACGGGACCACCAATCAACGCGGGGCTAACGGCAACTATGGCGCGATCTTCAAGATCACCACGAGCGGGAGCATAACGGCGCTCTATAGCTTCTGTGCCGTGAGCGGGTGCACCGACGGCGCCAATCCCGAGTCGCCACTGATCCAGGCCACCGACGGGAACTATTACGGGACGACGCATTTAGGCGGAGCTAACAATGGCGGCACGGTCTACCGGATCACTCCGGGGGGCACGCTGACAACGTTGTATAGCTTCTGCGCCCAAGCCGGGTGCGCGGACGGGCAATACCCTTACGCGGGGCTCTTCCAAGCAACCGACGGGAATCTGTACGGGACCACCTACCAAGGCGGGGCCGCCGGCAAGGGCACAGTCTTCAGTCTGTCCGTGGGGCTGGCGCCGTTTGTCAAGAAGCTGCCTGCGTCGGCCGCGGTGCTCAAAGCGGTTTCAGCTTCCTTGATCGCCATGTGGTGACGCCCGGCGGGTTTCGTGGGGCAGGCCCTCGGCCTGCGGCGGCCTCTCAGGCCGCCTCTTTGGTTGCTGCTATGCTGCGGCGGGCAATCATGCCCGGGGCCCTTCTGGGGACGCCTTTCAGGCGGCCTGCAGCATTCCCAGCGATTCCTGCCGCGCAGGCAAATTGACCCACTGCCCGGAATAGGGACCGTCGCTAATGAGTAACTAGCAACACAAGCTGGGCCCTCCGAAGAATTTGTCCGGGCGGCCATGGTGGGAAAGCGGTAGCATAGGCGCCGGAATCGCCGCGCCTTGGCGCGTCCGCGCCGTGGCGGGTAGGTAGACCGGACCCGGTGACATACGCTCGCGCCGAGCCGCGCATGTCGCTTTTGGCTATGTCTTCACAGAATCGAACCGTGTTCACCAAAAGCCTTCCCGCTTTGGGGTAGAATAATGATTAGAGATGGCTGCACTACAAAACGAAGCCTATACGCCTTCCCAAGTTTCGGCCGTCACGGGCCTTCCGCTTCCGGCCGTGCACAAGGCGATTGAACACAAATTGATCCGCCCCAAACGAGTCCGCGAAGGACATTCCGTCCAGCGGCTGCTTTCCAGATCTCAGGCCGTCTATCTGCGGATGGAGGCCACCGGATTGAGATCGCTACCGTTGCCCGCACGGCGCCAAGTAGCGCGAGCAGTCGAACACGACCCGGGAATCGACGCAATGTTCATCTCCGAGGGAAGTGTTATCCTCATCCAGTGCAAATCGGCGCGCAAAGAGGTGGAGGCTGGATTTCGCCGCTTGGCCGAGGCTACACGCATGGTGGAATCCGATCGGGAAATCATGCGCGGCGCACCGGTGTACAAGGGGACTCGGATTCCTGTCCACACGATCGCCGACATGCTGTCGCAAGGAGCGACCGTAGCGGAAATTCTCGAAGGGTATCCCGCGCTCACTCGGGAGAAGGTCGAGTTGGCGCCGATGTATGCCAAGGCATTTCCTCGCAGAGGGCGCCCTGTCATCCGGCCGTGGGCCAAGCGTCCGCCGCGACGCCATAGCGAACGGCGCCATAGCGAAAGTTGATGAAGTTCCTGATCGATGAGTGCCTTCACACGTCGCTCGTCACCCTGGCGCACGAAGCCGGGCACTTGTGTGACCATGTGAACTTCCTCGGGCTGGGCGGACACAAGGACTGGCAGTTGATGACTAAAATCCGCAACGAGGATTACACCTTCGTCACCAACAACCGCACGATTTCACCTCCCTCTGCGCTAAAGAAGAACTACATTCCGGATTAGTCATTATTATTCCGAACGTTACTCCCTCGCGCCAGCGTGAGCTTTTCCGCGCCTCACTGTTACACATCGGCACCCGAAATCTGACAAACACCGTCTTGGAAGTGGATCTCGCTGACGATACGGCTACCTGTCGGGAATATCCGATTCCATAATTCACGTAAGATCCGGAGCGGGCCGACACCGCCCCCGCCAAACGAGCCGGCCATGTTCCGCGATCGACTGCGGCCGGATCACTCGGGCCTGCCATCCCCAAGTCTTTCCGCCGGTCGCCGGATTCGATTGGGCGTACGGCCTGACGATCCTGCCGCTCGCGCCGATTAATGCCGGGGCATCGCCTATGTGACCATCCTTACGCCAGCCAGCAGGCGCGGCCGTCGGACCCAAGCGGTCGAACCAGCGGCCGATATCCTCGGCAAGCCTCAGCCTCGGCGCGATTGACGGCTTGTGGGCCTTGACATAGCGCGTGAAGTAATCCCTGACCGATCGGTACTTCCTGGGCCTCCTGGGATTCTGGGGGCGGTCCCCCGCAGAGGAAAATGAGACTGGGGGTATTCCGAACGCGACACGGCTAACCTTCACGGACTGCGCAAAGGCAAGCAGCGAATCAGCCATTTGAAAAGCTCTTTACCGATAGAGCTAGGCACGTGGGGGGGGCTTCACGTGAGTTCGCGTTAGCGAACGGCCCTTTGGGCACGTGAAGAAATTCCCCACGTGCCAAGAAAACCTACCAGTCAACGCCAGACGCAGAGACACCGCCAACTCCAATGTCCCAGACTCGTAAAGAGCTACCATAGGATGTATCGAATCGAACTGAACGGTGTCAAGAGGCGCGGCGCGACTAAATACTAGCCGGTTGCGCGGTATCTCGAATGGGCGCGTACGCCGTTGAGTTTACAAAAAGAACCTCTTGGCGTGGGAGTACGCGGGCGTTCACTGCCATCGGCGCGAGTCCTATGCCCCAGTTTCCTTGGGTGCTCGAATCATCCTCTGAAACACCGTCGACGGAAATGGGCGGAACTCGCCAGCGCGACGGTAACATGCCGAATGACGACAACTACCCGCGAAACACGCAAACCAACGATTGGACTGGAGTCAACCCCGCCGCCGCAAGCCCCACATGACGCATTGACCAATCGCCCACCTCCCCGCGTACCGGTCTCTCAATTAGCCAATCAACCCGAACCTAAAGCGCCCATGCGCAAAACAGAGCCTCACATCGATCACCCGCCAAACCAGTCGCACATCTGCAAAAAATCTCCCACGCCCTCTTTTCCCTGACTTTTCAATCACCTGCAAGCCCCACCCCGCCGCAGCCCACCCAGTTCCCATCCTCCCCGATGCTAACCTGAACTCAGAAGAACCGACGCGGCCTCGTCAAGTCGCCCCGTGTCGCCGCGTCGCCCCTCGCACCGTCGTAACATCGGCGCTTTTTGCCGATGTTGGCGAGCGCCAGCTCGCCCCCTCCGCCCCAATTGGTTTCGACTGTCCGAAAAAGGTAACTCCATGGCAACAAAGAAACAAATCGCGGCAAATCGCCGCAATGCAAAGAAGTGTACGGGTCCAAAAAGCCCGCAAGGCAAGGCCACGTCCTCCATGAACAACCTGCGTCACGGTCTGCGCGCCCGCACCATCATCCTGCGCGGCGAAAAACAAGAGGATTTTGACGAAATCCACGACGGCATCCAGAACCAATACCAGCCTCAGAACCCGGCCGAGCAGCACCTGGTCGACCAGGCAGCCATCGCGCAATGGAAGCTGGCCCGCGCGGAAGCTTACGAAGCCCGTTCCTTCGCCAAAGACTCTTCCATCGAAGCCTGCCAAAAGGTCTTCAGCCATATGACCCTGGTCACAGGCCGCCTGGAGCGCGCCTTCTTCAAGGCCTATAAGGAGTTGGAGCGCATCAAAGCCGCCCGCCAGAAACAACCGCAGCCACCGGACCAATCCACCGATGAGCGGGAATCCGTCAAGCACCCTGCCATCAACCTTTACTGGATTAACCCCGAGACCGGCGAGAGGACCCTCGCCGCCCAAACTCCGGCAGCCGTAGAGATCACCGAAAGGCTACAGCGCAACGAGCCACCCAGCTAACGGCCACCGGATCGCGATGTCGCCACGCGCCGGCCTCGCCGCCTCCATATATAATCAGACTTCACAATCTTTTTGGAGGAACACCATGCCCGCAGACGCTCTCGAACAGAAGGTCTGGAAGGCCCTCGATGGCTTCCGCATCGAATTGCCTTCCTGGGGCTTTGCCAATACCGGAACCCGTTTTGGCAAGTTCCAACAAGCCGCCGCCGCCACCACTACCGCCGAGAAATTGAGCGACGCCGGCCAGGTGCATCGCTTCACGGGCTGCTGCCCGACCGTGGCCGTGCACGTTCTCTGGGACTTTCCGGACGGTAAGTTCAGCGTGCCCGAAGTCATGCTCATGGCCGAGCGCCATGGTGTCAAGATCGGCGCCATCAACCCGAATGTCTTCCAGGACCAGATCTACAAATACGGCTCGCTGGGCAACCCCGACCCTGCCGTCCGCCGCGCCGCCTTGCAGCACATTTTGGACTGCATCGAAATCGCCACCGCCACCGGCAGCCGCGACATTTCGCTATGGTTCGCGGATGGCTCCAGCTATCCGGGCACGGCCAATATCCGGCATCGCCGCCGCTGGTTCGAAGAAGGCCTGGTGGAAGCGCACCGCAATCTGGAGCCGAACCAGCGCCTGCTGGTCGAGTACAAACCTTTCGAGCCGGCCTTCTATCACACTGACATCGCGGATTGGGGCATGTCGCTGTTGATGGCGCGCAACGCCGGACCGCAGGCCAAGGTGCTGGTGGATACCGGGCATCACTACCAGGCGCAGAACATCGAGCAGATCGTGGCGTGGCTGCTTTCGGAAAACATGCTGGGCGGCTTCCATTTCAACGACCGCCGCTATGCCGACGACGATCTCACGCTAGGATCCATCGATCCCTACCAGATCTTCCGCATCTTCCACGAGATCGCGTTGTTCGAATGGGAGACCGGCCGGCGCGCCGAAATCGCCTACATGGTCGATCAGAGTCACAACCTGAAAGACAAGATCGAAGAGACCATCCAGACCGCAGTCACCGCGCAGGAACTTTATGCTAAGGCCGCGCTGGTGGACCACGCCGCGCTGGCGCGCCATCAGAGCAAGGCCGCGCTGGTGGATGCCGAAGAGTGCCTGAAGGATGCTTTCGCCACCGACGTGCGCCCGGCCATCCGCGAATGGCGCAAAGCCAACGGCATCCCGGCCGAGCCGATGAAGGCCTTCCGCGAAAGCGGCTACCAGGAGCGCGCCGCGCGGGAACGGGGCGCAAAGAACGCCGCCGCGGTGACCAGCTATGCATAAGCCGAGTGGGGCAGGCTCTCAGCCTGCGGCGGCCTCTCAGGCCGCCTGCATCTCAGCGCTTCTCTGCTTGCTTTGTCTTACCTTGCAAGCAGCCAACCCAAAGTTGCAGACGCAAGCCTGGAGCGCGCACTGGATCTCAGTTCCCAGCGAATCGCCCTATGACTACGGCGTCTACCACTTCCGCCGCACATTCGATCTGCCCGCCCAGCCCTCCTCCTTCCTCATTCACGTCACCGCCGACAATCGCTACAAGCTCTACGTCAACGGCGAGTTCGTCAGCCTGGGCCCGGCGCGCGGCGACCTCCACAACTGGCGCTATGAATCGGTGGATATCGCGAGCCATCTGAAGACCGGCAAGAACGTACTGTCCGCACTCGTCTGGAATTTCGGCGAGCTTGCGCCCGAAGCTCAAACCACCAATCAAACGGGCCTCCTGATTCAGGGCGACAGCGAAGCCGAGCGCATCGTGGACACCGGCAAGCAGTGGAAAGGCATCCGCGACGCAGCCTATTCGCCGGTGCCGCGCGACCGCGAAATGTTGCGCTTCTACTACGTGACCGGCCCCGGCGACCAACTGGATGCGCGTCTCTATCCATGGGGCTGGGAACAGCCCGCCTTCGACGATTCCGCCTGGCCGGCCGCCGCGGTGGCCAGCCCAGGCGCGCCGCGCGATGCACAGGACGGTCCCAACCGTTGGATGCTGGTGCCGCGCTCCATCCCGCCGATGGAATTGACGCCGCAGCCACTCACAGTGCTGCGCTCCGGCGGCCCTTCCCATGAAATCCCGCCGCACACCAAGGCCACCCTCCTGTTCGACCAAACCTTTCTGACCACCGGTTATCCGCAACTGACCGTCAGCGGCGGCAAGGACGCCAGGATCGACATGGGTTATGCGGAGTCGCTGTTTCTCCCCGGCTTCCACGATAAGGGCAACCGCAACGAAATCGAAGGCAAGCAATTCATCGGCGGGCACGACACCTTCATCTCCGATGGCGCGCAGCGACGCCGCTTTGAAACGCTTTGGTGGCGCACCTGGCGCTATCTCCGGCTTTCGATCGAAACGCAGGACCAGGCGCTCACCATCGACGATCTCCACGGCGTCTACACCGGCTATCCTTTCGAACGCAAAGCGCGCTTTGACGCGGGTTCCGCCGAGATTCAGAAGATCCTCGACACCGGCTGGCGTACCGCGCGCCTGTGCGCTCACGAAACCTACATGGATTGCCCCTACTACGAGCAATTGCAGTATGGCGGCGACACGCGTGTGCAGGCGCTGGTCTCGCTCTATATGACCGGCGACGGCCGCCTCATGCGCAACGCCATCGAGTTGCTGGATTCCTCGCGCAGCGCGGAAGGCGCAACGTACAGCCGCGCGCCCTCCCGCCTGCAGCAATACATTCCGCCGTTTTCGCTCTGGTGGATCGGCATGCTGCACGATTACTGGATGTATCAGGACGACCCCGCGTTCGTCGCACGCATGCTGCCGGGAGTGCGCGCCGTGCTCTGGTTCTTTGCCGCGCACCAGCAGGCCAACGGCTCGCTGGGCCACATTCCCTGGTGGAACTTCGTGGATTGGACCAAAGAGTGGGAAGGTGGAGTTCCCCCCGCGCTCAACGGCGGCAACTCGGCGCCGATCGACCTGCAGTTGACGTTGGCATATCAATGGGCCGCGGAGATGGAAGCAGCCTTGGGCAACCAAGCTCTGGCTACAGAGGATCGCCGGGCCGCCGCGCATCTCAGCGAATCCGCGCGCCAGCTTTACTGGGATGCCGGCCGCCATCTGTTCGCCGACACTCCCGAAAAACATGAGTTTTCACAACAAGCCAATGCGCTGGCAGTGCTGGCCGGAGTCAGCGA